>Ga0209061_1004488_pt1 | contig 13397 bp, 9 predicted proteins | sample Coa_R1_10_FD_187157 | JGI IMG/M metagenome (GOLD analysis project Ga0209061, IMG submission 187157) | Surface soil microbial communities from Centralia Pennsylvania, which are recovering from an underground coalmine fire - Coalmine... | ecosystem: Environmental > Terrestrial > Soil > Unclassified...
AATCTATGCCCAGCCAGCGCACGCCGCCTTTGAGCGGCAGTGCTACCGGCGGTGTGAGCCGGCTCTGGCGCTGCCACTCGGCGCGGCGCTCAGCAATCGTGACCTGATACGTCGTGAGGGTTTTCCCGTTATCGAGCGCACGCACCGCTGCTTGCAGTTCGTCCGCCTTCAACCAGAAGACATCTTCCCGGCTCTCGACGGCGCCCGCCTCTACCATCCGCTGGCCGATCTCCCACAGCATGCGGCGCACAATCGGCCAGCCCAGGCCAACATCGGCCAGCGCGTCCTCACGCAGCGGCGCGAGGCGCTGCGCACGCTCCAGCCAGCGCTGGAAGATGGTCAGAAGCGGGCCACGCAGGCGACCAGCTATCGCGCGCGTAGCCATTTTGCGCGCCTCTTCGGCCTTCGCCTGGCGCTGGCGCGGCTCGGTGGCGCTGCCGCTGAGGAAAAACTTGAGCGTTTCCAGTTGCGACGCCGGATCATCGATGGGCAGTGGCTTCGCGAAGTCGAGATCATAGATGGTGTGCCCGAAGCGCTCAAGATGCGCGCCGAAGCGCTGGCGGAACTCCGCCCACACACCCTCGTCCACGCCCTCTAAATGCCCGGTCCGATATGCCGCGTTGAACTGTTCTCCTGACAGCGCAGAGAGCGCCCCGGCCAGTCCATCCTGCGTGCGCGCCCACTGCGCCAGGTCGTAAAGCGACTGCTCGGCGCGGATCGGCGCGCTATCGAAACCAAGCATGAAGGTCTGGGCAGGCGGATCATTGCGGCGCTTGACCAGCTTATTGTAAAAGAGGGTGAAGGCGGCTTCGCTCATATAGGCCGCCGGCAGGATGCCGGACTGGATAGTAAGGTAGTAGCGCGCCGCTTCGTCAACGATGGCGCGCACTCCGTCCAGCAGCTCGGCCGCTGATGCCGCCTGTAAATCCGCCGCCTCCCACTTCTTCACCAGCGCTTTGTATACCACAGACTCTTCTTCCCAGCGCTGCCGTGCGGAACCCAGCAAGGACGGGAAAGCAGGCAGGGCGGCCGCCATTATCGCCAGGCTCCTGCCAATACTCAACATGGAGGTGATATCGTAGTAGGCATAGCCGTTGATGGTCATCAACCCCATAGCATCGTCCCAGGCTCTGCCCAGCACCTTTCCCCCTACCAATGTACTCATCGCTCTGTTCCAGGCGGGCAGGCCCAGCGTCTCGAAGAGCGGGGAGAGCGGATCGGGCAGCAGTTCGATCACGCTGGCGCGTGCATAGCGTCCCTTCGGATGCGGCAATTTCCATTCAGCCGCGCCTGCTTCCTGAGAGACGGCGGGCGCTTCGGGCAGCGCGGTGATCGGGCGCGCCTGCACGACGAAGATGCGGCCATTATGCAGCGCCCACTCGATATCCATTGGCCGGCCATAGAGATCTTCGATGCGTGCGCCGATGCGGGCCAGTTCAGCCGCCTGCGCCGGATTGAGAGATGCCTGCGCGCGCTTCTCCGCCGGGACAGGCTCTTCGCGCGTGCCCCCGGCGGTGCGCACGGTCATCACGTCCTTCTCGCTGACCTGCTGTTCCACAATCGTTCCGCTCGCTTTGTCAACGACGAAGCTGTCCGGCGTGACCTGCCCACCAACGATGGCCTCGCCCAGTCCCCAGGCGGCATTTATCATCACCTGCTCGCGCGCACCGGTCAGCGGATTCGCGGTGAACATGATGCCCGCGACATCGGCTGGCACCAGTTCCTGCACCACCACCGCCAGGCTCACATCATCCGGCGCGATCCCCTGGCGCGCGCGGTAGCCAATGGCCCGCGCCGTCCAGAGCGAGGCCCAGCAGCGCCTGACGGCATCGAGGACCTGTGCCGCGCCGCGCATATTCAGGTACGTCTCCTGCTGGCCGGCGAACGACATCTCCGGCAGGTCCTCAGCCGTGGCCGATGAGCGCACCGCGACGGGCGTATCATCGCCGTCGAGTTCGGCATACGCGCTGCGGATGGCCTGCGCGATATCCTCCGGCATGTCGCTGCGCGCGAAGAGATCGGCGATTTGCCGCGCCGCCTCGTCGAGCGTCGCCGGCTGATCTGCGCTGGCAGCGGAGACCGCCGCCAGAATGCGCTCTTGCAGCCCGTTCTCTTCCACGAAGCGGCGATAGGCTGCCGTAGTAATGTGAAAACCGGGAGGCACGGGCAGGCCGGCGGCGGCCATGCGCGCCAGTGAAGCGCCTTTGCCTCCGACCTGCTCCAACGTGGCAGAGGCGTCATCCAGCGCTAAAACGAGAGGAACGCTTTGTTTAATGCTCATTTTGGTTTCTCATCCTTTGAAGGCTCAGAATCTAGTTCCCGCTGAAAATCTTCCTGTATGCTGGTCAAAACATGCTTCATGTATTGCGTAAAAGCCTGAGAAGTGGTTTGTAATGTATTGGAGGGGACGGCATCGCCAGTTTCAAGCGCGCGGTGTATCGTCTCGGCCATCAGATCGGCAATCTCCTCATCGGAGAACGCGGATTCGTCGGGCATGAACGGTTCCATGACGAAAAATCCTATAAAGATCGCGCCAAGCATATACACCTGGGCTTGCAGGCTGATATCGGTGCGCACCAGGCCCTGCTGGCGCAGCAAGGCGAGATAGCCCTCGAAGCTTTTCTGCCGCGCTACGTGGTCCGCGTTGTTCTGCCGGCTCAGCGCGTACTTTCCCAGTAGATCCATATCGCGCACGATCAACGCTTTCAGCAAGGGGCGTTTCATCGTCGCGAGTGCCACATGTTTGAACATACTGCGCAGCGTTTCCCGTTCTGGATCGGCCGCAAGGCCCCGCATGATCTCCTCGGCCATTTCCACCCTCTCGCGCTTCATGAGCGCGCTGAAGAGATCTTCGCGCGTCTTCCAGTGCAGGTACATGGTGCCCTTCGCCACTCCGGCCTCCCTGGCGATATCGTCGAGTGTAGTCTTGTTGTAGCCCCAGCGCAGGATCAGCGTGGCAGCGGCATCCAGAATGCGCCGCGCCCGCTCCTCACGCCTGGATATCTCACGCCGCGTCGCGCTCGCTGCCCGGCCCTGCTTCGCCAAGATTCTTCCTCCTTTTAAGTAATTGACCAATTAAGTCGAACTGGTCATATATTTATCATTACATAGATATATACGGCGGAAATGGTGAAAAGTCAAGGGTACGGATTACCTGACGAGAGAAGAAAAGAAAATTGTGCCTGGTCCTTTATCTTGACGTTTAGACTATTGCAACCAGGACTGCCTTCTGGTTGCAATAGTCTAAACGTCAAATGGAAAACAGGCGATAATAATTAACCAACCGAGAAGCTGGTGTTCGCGGTGCTCCTACACCATCCTCTTTCCCCTATTAATAATTTTGCTGTTAATATTCTATAGTTCTCCCGATGTCTGTGGTTTTTCTCTTTTGCGGCTTTCAGATCAGGGGACACGCTTTACCCATTTCCGCAGCTATTTACTCATACCATGCCATCACCCAGTGGAGACGCCGCCAGGGCTGGCGGCGTCTCCGTAATTTATTTCTCCTCCTGGCGGATCCAGACGCTCATCTCGCCGGGGGCGCGCTGGTCCCAGGCGTAGTAGGGGATGGCGACGAGCCGGTGCGCGCGGCGCTCAGGGGGCGTGGTGCGGTAGAGGGTATCGTCCCAATCGGCTGTCTCCAGCGCCGATGCCTGCCCCTCGATCACGGCGACGCCGCCCAGCAGATCCGGCTCAAAATGGCTCTCAAGTTCGGCGTCGCTCGCCAGGCGGATACGGTGCAGCGGAACGTCGTTGTCGGCGCCTTCGAGGCAGTACACGAGCGGCCCGCGTTGCAGCGCGACTCTGCCGTTATCCTCGACCAGATCGGGATGGGCGTAGACGCGCTCGACTGGCATGGGCAGGTCAAGCGTGATCGTGTCGCCACTCTGCCAGCGCCGTGCGATACGGGCGTAGCCTTTGCGTACATACTGCTCGATGGGCAGTTCCTCGCCATTCACATCGAGCCGCGCCTGCCTGCACCAGCCGGGGATGCGCAGGTTCAGCGCGAACTCGGCTGGCTGCTCCATCTCCAGGTGCAGGCGAACCAGGCCCTCCCAGGGGTAGCGCGTCTCCTGTCTGAACGCGACCTTTTGCCCGGCGACGCTGAGGCTGCTCGTGCTCTGTACATAAAGATGCACCATCACCTCCGACTCGTTGACGCCGTACACATACTGGCCGAGCGAGGCCAGCAGGCGCGCGATGTTTGGCGGGCAGCAGGCGCAGCGGAACCAGGGTGAGCGGTGGTGGTCGCCCCGGCTCTCCAGGGGATTCTCGTAAAAGAAGGCTTTGCCGTCCAGCGCCAGAGCGCTGAGCACGCCATTGTAGAGGGCGCGTTCGAGCAGGTCCGCATAGCGGTGATCGGTCTCCAGTTGCAGCAGGCGATGGTTCCACAGCACCAGGCCGATAGCGGCGCAGGTCTCGGCGTAGGCAGCCGCGTTAGGCAGATCGTAGTCAGCAGTCAGCCCTTCATTGGCGGCGGAAGAACCCAGGCCCCCGGTCACATACAGGCGCCGCGAGGTGAGGTGACGCCAGAGTCGCTCGCAGGTCCGCAAGAGCGAGTCGTCATGCAGTTCGCGCGCCAGGTCGGCCAGAGCGCTGTAGAGATACATGGCGCGCACGGCATGGCCGACCACCTCGTTTTGTTCGCGCACGGGACGGTGCGACTGGTTATACTCGTAGGTTCGCGCCCAGAAGGCGGCGGGATCTTCGCCGCGCGCCCGCGCCTCAATGTCGAAGTAGTGCGGCTGCCGGCCCCGCTCCTCAACAAAATATTGACAGAGCCGCAGGTAGCGCGGCTCTCCGGTCACATGATAGAGCTTTACCAGCGCCAGCTCGATCTCCTCATGGCCGCAGTAGCCGCGCCGCTTTCCCTCCTCGGCGCCGAAGACCGTAGCGATATAGTCGGCGTAGCGACAGGCAGCATCGAGCAGGGTACGCTTGCCGGTTGCCTGGAAATGGGCTACTGCGGCCTCGATAAGATGGCCCGCGCAGTAGAGTTCGTGCCAGTCGCGCAGGTTCGTCCAGCGCTTCTCCGGCTCAAATCTGGTAAACCAGAGGTTGAGGTAGCCATCGGGCTGTTGCAGGGCCACCAGGAAAGCAACCCCCTCGTCGACCAGGGCCTCCAGGTGGGGATCGGGATGCGTCGCCAGGCTATAGCTCGCAGCCTCGATCCACTTGGAGAGGTCCGATTCCCAGAAGACATACGGCGTCGGCGACCTGCCAGGCTGCCATTGCTCATGAAAATTACTAAAGTGCCCATCCTGCTGCATCTGCGCGTAGATAAAGGGCAGAGTCTGCTCACGCAGCGTTCGCAGGCGCGGCGCCCAGAACGTATCCTCAAAAGTGACCACTGTATGTACTACCGGGGTCGAACCCTCTTGCGTCTTCATGCGCATTTTATCCTTTCAGTGCTCCTGATGTTAAACCTGCCGTGATATAGCGCTGGAACAGCACCAGCAGAATCGCCGCTGGAATGCAGGCCAGTGTCGCCACGGCCATCGCGTTGTTCCAGGCATTGCTATACTGACCGATGTAGCTGTAAATGCTCAAAGAGACCGGCACAACAATCGAACTGGTCGTGATGAGGGTAAGCGCGTAGATGAAATCCCCCCAGGCGAACAGGAAGGCGAACAGCGCCGCTGTGACCACTCCGGGCAGCACCAGTGGCAGGATCACCCTGATAAACGCGCCCCACTCGCCGGTTCCGTCCACAAACGCGGCCTGCGCCAGCTCATAGGGGATCGAGAGAAAGAACGCGCGCAGGATCAGAATAGCGAACGGCACGGCGTAGGTGCTGTCGGCCAGGACCAGCCCCAGATAACTGTTGAGCAGGCCGAGCTTATTGAAGATCAGAAACATTGGCGTCGCCAGCGTCACCGTCGGGATCATCTGCGTCAGCAGGAGGCAGAAGACAATCAGCAGCGTGACGCGGAAGCGGAAATGGGCCAGCCCATACGCGGCGGGCGTCGCGATGACGATGGCGAGCAGCGCCGTCCCGATGGAGATGACCAGGCTCGTCACCAGGTGCGGCAACTGGGTTTGAAAGACCTCGATATAGGACGCAAACGTGATCTGCGATGGCACAATGGCGACCGGGATGGCAAAGATCTGCTGCGATGTCTCCAGCGAATTGATGAGCATCCAGTACAGGGGGAAGAGCATTATCAGCGTCAGAATAATGCCGATAACCGTCATCGCCACCGGCGAGAAGCGTCGCAAGCCAGGCTGCATCTTAATCCCTCCTTATCTAAATCCACTGCGTGGTGCGACGCGACCACCAGAGATAGAGCAGCGCCACAATCAGAGAGATCACGAGGATGATATTGGCCTGCGCCGCCCCCTGCCCGAAGAGCTGCTCACTGAAGGAGAGCGTGTAGGACCAGGTTGAGAAGGTCTGCGTGGTATTGCCCGGCCCGCCCTGCGTGATCACATAGATAATGTCGAAGACCTTGATGGTGTAGATGAAACCGAGCATGAGCACGATACCGATGACCGGTTCGAGCAAGGGAACCGTGACGTAGCGGAACGACTGCCAGCGGTTCGCCCCGTCAATCGCGGCGGCCTCATAAAACTCGTGATCGATGCTCTGTAGCCCGCTGTACAGGATCGCCAGGTTGAAGGGAATGCCGAGCCAGATGTTGGCGATGATGAGCGCGGCCAGCGCCCACCCCGGCGTCGTCAGCCAGCCAAAGTGGGGAGGCAGCAGGTGCAGCCCCGCGAGAATCTGGTCGATCAGTCCATTGGTCTCGTTAAAGAGCCATTTCCACACCGTGCCGGAAACGATCAACGGCACCAGCCAGGGCAGAAGGAACAGCGCGCGCAGCAGCCGGCTCAGAGGGAAATAGCGATAGAAAAACACGGCCAGTGCCATGCCAAGTATAAACTGCGGCACAATCGAGAGCACCGTAAAGAGCAGCGTATGGATGGCTGCGTCCCTGAAAGTCGGATCCTGGACGACGGCGATATAGTTATTCAGGCCAACAAATGCCGCGACGCCGCTGATCTCGGCTTGCAGGTCATATTTCTCAAGGCTCACCTGAATACTGTAGAACAGGGGGTAGCCGTAGAAGAGCAGCATATAGATGATAGCTGGCAGGAGAAACGTTACGCGTGCCAGGGGAAAGCGTCTGAGGCGCCGGCGCCGCTTTACGCCTTTTCGCGTCTCCGCGCGCTCCTTGATGAACGCCTGCGTCTTTGTAGACAAAATACTTCTCCTTAACTAACGCTATGGGCAAGACTGCTCACCGCCGCGCGCTTCGCCACGATGTGGAGTCTGCGGGCTGCGCGCCGCAGGTGCGCAGCCCGCAGACTCCACATCCTAAAGTGCGCCGCAGGCGCACAACAACACGCCCATCGGATTAATTAGCTACTGCTATTGACGATGGGCGTGATCTTTTGCTGCGCCTGCGCCAGGGCCGCCTGCGTAGAGAGGCGCCCGGATATGGCGTCCTGGATAGCGGTCCATACCACCTGCGAAACCTGGGGGTATTTCGCTCCCAACGTCGCTGTGCGAGCGCGGGCCGTATCGAACTCGTCGGCGAAGACCTGCATATATGGCTCCTGCTGGAGCAGGATCTGGGCCGCGCTCTTGATAGCCGGGATATAGTCGAACTGCTTGTCGAGCTTCACCAGTTGCGTTGGCTGCTCCAGCCAGTTCACCAGATCCCAGGTAGCCTTCTCATGCGCCGCATCCGAGACCGGAATGGTCCAGGTTTCGCCGCCCAGCGGCACGACGGGCTTCATACCAGCATGCGGCACCGGGAATGGCACGATGCCATAATCGACGCCGTATTTCATATGGCCCTGCTGCTCGATGGCCGGGATCTCCCACGGCCCATTCTCCATCATCGCCGCGTGCCCTTCGTAGAACTGGATGCCCACATCGGGCTGCCCCCAGGTGAGAACCGCGCGCGAGGCGGATCCATCGCGCACCATATTGACCATCATCTGCAAGGATTCCAGCCCTTGCGGCGAGTCTATCTTCGCAAGATCCCCGCCATCGGTCCACAGGAACGGCTCCAACTGCCAGGTTGCCTCCTCGTCGGCTGGAACCGAGAAGGCAATGCCATAGGTATCGCCATGCTTTAGCAGCTTCGCGTCCTTGACCAGATCGTCCCAGGTCTGCGGCGGCTGGAGATTCGCCGCTTTAAACATCTTTATATTATAAAAGATGCCCAGGTCGTTACTGCCAACGGGCATGGCGTAGACTTTGCCCTGGTACAGCATGGTCGTGTAGGGGCCGGAGTAGAAGTCGGATTGACTGAACGAACCCTTCATGAACGAATCCAGCGGCATGAGCGCCCCCGTCGAGGCAAACTGGGCCACGCTCGGATTGTCCAGCATCAGCAAATTGGGCAGCGTGTGCGAGGCCGCCTCCTGGTCGGCTTTGGGGATGAGATCGGCAAACGGCACCTGGACACGCTGGATGGTCACGTTCGGATGCAACTGCTCATACTCTTTGAACAGTTCCTGGACCGTCTGGACCTGTGCCGGGATGCTCCAGTAATCCATCTCGGTAATTGTGATCTTGCCGTTCGACGAGGAGGAGGAAGACGATGATGAACCCTGCCCGCCACACGCGGCGAGTATTCCCACAAGCAGAACGACGATACAGCCAAAAGAGAGCGTCCTGTACATTTGCGACAAACGATAGTCGCTACTATCACCTTTCCTCACGGGGAACTTCATAGGTTGCCACATTGCTTTGCCCCTTTCTGTTGAAGGGAGAATGCAGTTTCCTGCACTTCTGACTACAGGGATGAAAATAAGGCTACACAAACAAATCCGCGCGCAAGATCTGGTCGCGCCAGGACAATCGCGGAAAACTTGCCTCCTTTCCAGTGTTAATGAGCCGCACCGCTCGAATCGCGAACGATCAGGCTGCACGGCAGGCGCACAATGCCGGAGCGGTGTTCGCCGGCCAGGATCGCCAGCAGGCTCTGGCCCACGTACTGCCCCACATCGCGCAGGTTCATATCCACGGTGGTCAAAGCCGGGCGCGCAGCACAGGCTATGGGTTCCCAGTTGTCGAAGCCGACCACCGCAACATCTTCGGGGACGCGGATGCCGCGCTCGCGCAGCGCATCAACGGCGCCACGGGCCAGTTGATCGCTGCCGCAGAATAGCGCATCGATGGATGAACTCTGGTCGAAAAGGAAGTTAGCAGCGGTATAGCCCCAGCTCTCCTGCCAGGGGCCGGAGAGCAGGCGCTGCTCTGGCAGATGAATGCCGCGCCCGGCGAGCGTATCGAGCATGGCCTGCTGGCGCAGGCGCACAGTCTCATGATGGCTGGGGCCGGTGATATGCGCGAAGTGACGCCGGCCAAGCTGCAACAGGTGCTCGACGGCGAGCCGCGCGCCCTGAGCGTCGTCAGGCAGCACACAGAGAGCATTGGGATCGGCGACCTGCGAAAAAGCATAGATGACCGGAACGGAGGCCCGGCTGACGGCCAGCGGCGGGCGCACATCCTCGCGGCGCGCCGACACCACAATGGCATCAACTTTGCGCTCCAGCAGCAGGCGCAGGTGCTGCTGCTCCCGCGTCTGGTCGCGAGAGTTGCAGAGCAGGGCCGTGACGGGCAGCGTGCCGAAGGCATCCTCGATTCCCGCCAGCAGCGGCATGCTGAAACGGCCATAGCTATCTGTCGTCAGCACGCCTACCATCAACCTGTGCGTAGCCGCGCTCTCATCTTCGAGCGTGCGGAAACGAAAGCCAAGCCGCCGCGCCTCCGCGCGCACCCGCTCGCGCGTCTCGGCACGGAGCTTGCCGCGCCCGTTCATGGCCTTCGACGCCGTGCCCAGCGTCACGCCCGCCGCGCGCGCGACATCCTGCAATGTCACGTTCTGGGACGGCGGCGCCGGCTGCGGGGCCGCATCCTCAGAGGAAGATGCCATAGCCTGCTCTCCCCATATTCGCTCGTCTTACGGCATTTCTTAAGGAAACTTTCCTCATGACAAGGATAGTTTTCTTGATTCGAGTAGAAGATACCAGACGCAGAACGAAAAGTCAATGGGTGTCTTCATCTCCCTGGCCGCTGTTCGCGCGGCGGAGCTGTGCCTGACATATAGAATGTAGCGCAAAAAACATGCGTGAAGCGCATGTTTTTTGCGCTACATTCTATAATATTTTATCCTTTCAGCCCTGTCGTGCTCGCACCCTCGATCAGGAGTCGCTGGAAAATCAGGAAAAAGCCGAAGATGGGCACCAGCGATAGCACCGACATCGCGAAAAGCTGGCCGAAAGCCGAATTTCCCGTGCTATCCAGGAATGCTCGCAGGGCAACGGGGATGGTATACAGCGACTCGTCGTTGAGGTAGATCAACTGCGTAAAGAAGTCGTTCCACGTCCAGATGAAGGTAAAGATGGCCGTGGTCGCCAGCGCGGGCAGCGAGAGGGGCAGGATCACACGCCAGTAGAAGCTAAATCTGCCACAACCGTCGATCTTCGCGGCATCGTCGAGTTCCGTAGGGATCCCGCGCATGAACTGGATCATCAAGAAGATGAAGAATGCGTCCGTTGCCAGAAATTTCGGCACGACCATCGGCAAAAACGTGTTCACCCAGCCAAGCCCCTTGAAAAGAATGTATTGCGGCACGATCAGCACATGCGTTGGCAGCAGGATCATACCCTGCATCAGAATGAACCAGAGCGCTTTGTACTTGAAGCGCAGGCGGGCGAAAGCATATGCCGCGAGCGAGCAAGAAATGAGGTTGCCGAGCACAGCCCCCAGACAAACGATGATCGAGTTCACGAAGAAGAGCGTGAATGGATAGTCGAGCGCGTTCCAGCCCTGGGTATAATTATCCAGTATCCATTGCGGCGAGAACAGGTTCACGTTGTCGAAGATGAGATCCTGGGGCTTGAACGATGCGCTGAGCAGCCAGAGCAGGGGATAGATCATGATGAACGCACCGACCAGCACAATCGCGTAGAGAAGCAGGCGATTGAACCTTTTCGCCACAGCCCTCGCTCTGACCTCGGAAACGGAGACACGCGTAATCACGATCTACCTCCCTTCATCCTGATAAAACACCCAGTAGCGCGATGTCAGGAACGAGATCGAACTGACAAAGGCAATGACCAGCAGCAGCAGCCAGGACATGGCCGAGGCATAGCCCATCTGCAAATACCCGAAGCCCTGCCGGTAGACGTAGAGCGTATAGAAGAGCGTGGAGTCCAGCGGGCCGCCTGTGCCGCCACTGACGATATAGGCCGGGGTAAACGCCTGGAACGCGCCCACCATTTGCAGGATCAGGTTGAAGAAAATGAGCGGCGTGATCAGGGGCACAGTGATCAAGAAAAACTTTCGCAGCGCCCCCGCCCCATCCGTCGACGCCGCCTCGTAATACTCCTGCGGGATCTGCTTGAGGCCCGCCAGGAAGATGAGCATAGGAGAACCGAATTGCCAGACGGCCAGCACGACCAGCGTATACAGGGCCGTAGAGGGCGTCGAGATCCAGCTTGTGGTCGCGTGAATGCCAGCCAGGTTGAGCGCCTGGTTGACGATACCATCTGAATCGAAGACCTTCCTCCACAGCAGGGCAATGGCGACGCTGCCGCCGAGCAGCGACGGCACATAATAGATGGCCCTGAAGATTCCCAGCGCGCGCAGTCCCTGCTTGAGCATGAGCGCAATCAGCAGCGCAAAAGCCAGCTTGAGCGGCACTGAGAGGATCACATAGATCAGCGTCGCTTTCACAGAATCCCACCACTGTGGATCCCGAAACATTGCCAGATAGTTTTGCAGCCCGATCCACTTCGGGATACCGATGAGGTCGTAATTGGTGAAGGAGAGGTAGAGCGACGCGATGACGGGGCCGAGGACAAAGATAACCATGCCCAGGAACCAGGGGAGAAGGAAGAGATAGCCGGCGGCGTTCTCTTTCTTCTCAAGGGCAGGGTGTCTCCGCAGGCGCTCCTGTCTGGAGGACAGTTCGCGCCTCTTTTGTGCCGGCACAGTAGTGGGCGTGAAAGCCATCTGGCAACCTCCGCTTGCAGGGCTACACGAGGAACTTTAGCGCTTGCTGGTAGAGGGCATTGCCGCCCTCGGCCGGCGTCTGTTTGCCGAAACTCACCGCCTGGGCCACATCCTGGAGCGCTGTCTGGAGCTTTCCGGCAGCCGGGGGATCGAGAATCTTCTTGGGGCGCGTCAACCCGCTGCTGGCTACCTGATTGGCAAAATCAAGCACCGCTTTGTCCTCCGGAGTGGCCGAGGCTTCGAGGGTGGCGCGGGCGCGGGCGCTGCCAGGAATGCCGCGATCCAATCCAATCGCCTTGACTCCTTTGGGATCGGTGATGATGAAGTTGATGAAGCGAGCGGCATCATCGGCATACTTCGATTTTGCAGCAATGCTCATGAGCATGGAAGGTTTTTCGTAGAGGCCCGGCTGCGGCCCATTCGGCACCATCTGGAACGCGTATTTATGCTGCGAGAGCGTCTGGAAGCCGTGGTACTGGTTGGAGTGCGCGATGGCAAAGGCCGCTTTCCCCTGCACCAGCAAGGTCGAAGACGGCCCGCTGCCGGTGACGCTCGCCTGAATTTCGGCGGAGGCGCAGGCGCCGGCCTTGCGCAGTTCGCTCCAGTAATTAAACCAGGAGGTCGCATCCTGGGCGGTGAAGCCGACTTTACCATCCGGGGTATACAGCTCGTGCCCCTGCTGGCGCACCCAGATCTCAAAAACGTCGATAGCGCCGCTGTAGTCTCCGGTGCCAAAGATTTTCTGCGAGGCCAGCGCCTTTGAAATTTTGCCGGTATAGGTGGCGAAGTCGTCCCACGTCCAGGTAGCCGGAGGATTCCCTACTCCCGCTTGCTGTACGAACTGCGTGTCGTAGAACATGCTCTCGTAGTTGCCACCCAGGGAAATGCCATAGAGCTTGCCGTTATCCTCGCTGCTGGCGATCTGGCCCTGATCGAAGTCAGAGAGATCGATGGTTTTGTTGGAGATCAGATCGCTGAGATCGAGCAGGATATGCTCGTTCACGTACTGGGCCACGTAAGCCATGTCCATCTGAATGAGGTCTGGCGTGGTGCCGCCCGCAATCTGAGTGTTCAATTTGTTGAAATAATCATTGAAGTTGGCGAACCAGGAATGAATGGTAATGTTGGGATGAGCCTGCTGAAAGAGGGTGATCGCATTCCTGGTGAGCTTGTTGCGCGAGGCGTCGCCCCAGAAGGACAGTTGCAGTGTTTCGCTGCCGCTGCCAGAGGATGTCGCGCCACCGCATCCTACAAGGTCCAGCAGGGCCAGGCTGGTCAGCCCGCTCAGCCCGATCTGACAGACCTGCCGCCTCGTGTAATAGAGCTTTTTCATGACTGTGCCTCCTCGTCTCTGCTTGAAGTGTTATGCCGTCCCGACGATGGGACGACCTCATGACAGTGATTAAAAAGCCTGCTTTCC
>Ga0209061_1004489_pt1 | contig 13395 bp, 13 predicted proteins | sample Coa_R1_10_FD_187157 | JGI IMG/M metagenome (GOLD analysis project Ga0209061, IMG submission 187157) | Surface soil microbial communities from Centralia Pennsylvania, which are recovering from an underground coalmine fire - Coalmine... | ecosystem: Environmental > Terrestrial > Soil >...
GGGAACGGCCCGGCCCGGAATAGCCGCGGCGCGCCGGAGGTTACCCCGGGCATGACCCGCCTGCGCTGGACAGACAGCTGGACAGACAAGGCCAGCGTGTGTGATCCTGCTGAGGTGAGCGTTACGGACCCGCTGCTCGTCGTGCGCCGCCACGTCGACTTCCTGCGCGTCCGCAGCGCCATGTGTCGTCCCGCACGCTGACCGCCGCCCAGGATCAGGGCGCGCCGCAGCAGCCGGGCGGCCTTTTTCGTCTTCCCTCGCCGCGACGGCTACCTGGCGGGCGCGCCTCACGCCGTGCCCCATCCAGACTCACGACGCTAGTAAGGAAGCCGCCGCATGCCTCCCGTCACTGGAGCAACTGCGACCCGTACCCCGGCTAAGGCAGGAGCCCCGCGCCGCAAGCGCGGCGAGGGCCAGTGGGCGCTCGGATACCGCGAGCCGCTCAACAAGAACGAGGAAAACAAGAGGTTCGACGACGGGCTCAACGTCCGGCAGCGGATCATCGACATCTACTCCAAGCGCGGGTTCGACTCTATCGACCCCGCTGACCTGCGCGGACGATTCCGCTGGTACGGGCTGTACACGCAGCGGCGGCCGGGGATCGACGGCGGCAAGACCGCGGCGGTAGAGCCGGAGGAACTCGACGACCGCTACTTCATGCTCCGGGTGCGCATCGACGGCGGCCAGCTCAGCAGCGAGCAGCTCCGCACGATAGCCGGCATATCCAACAAGTACGCCCGGGGCACCGCCGACGTCACCGACCGGCAGAACATCCAGCTGCACTGGGTCGAGATCGAAAACGTCCCGGCGATCTGGGAAGCCCTGGAAAGCGTCGGCCTGGACACCACCGAGGCCTGCGGTGACACCCCGCGCGTGATCCTGGGCTGCCCGCTGGCCGGGATCGACTCCGGCGAGATCATCGACGCGACGCCGGAGATCGCCGCGATCAGCGAGCGGTACATCGGCGATCCCGCCTTCTCCAACCTGCCGCGCAAGTTCAAGACCGCGATCAGCGGCTGCCCCGCGCAGTGCACGTTCCACGAGATCAACGACGTGGCGTTCGCCGCCGTCAGGCATCCGGAGACCGGCGAGCCCGGCTACGACCTGTGGGTCGGCGGCGGGCTGTCCACCAACCCGATGATCGCCAGGCGGCTCGGCGCGTTCGTGCGGCCCGGCCAGGTCGCCGAGGTGTGGGCCGGGGTGACGTCGGTGTTCCGCGACTACGGCTACCGCAGGCTGCGGCACCGGGCGCGGATCAAGTTCCTCGTCGCCGACTGGGGCCCCGAGCGGTTCCGCGAGGTCCTGGAGAAGGAGTACCTGGGGTACGCCCTCCCGGACGGGCCCGCCCCGGCCGCGCCGCCCGGCGGCATCCGGGACCACGTGGGGGCGCACCGGCAGCGGGACGGCCGGTACTACGTCGGGTTCGCCCCCAGGGTGGGGCGGCTGAACGGCGACACGCTGCACGCCATCGCGGCGCTGGCCGACGAGTTCGGCAGCGGGCGGGTGCGGACGACCACCGAGCAGAAGATGGTCATCCTGGACGTGCCGCCGGGAAACGTCGGCGCGCTCACCGCCGGGCTCGACGCCCTCGGCCTGCCGGCGAAGCCGGGCGTCTTCCGGCGGCACACGATGGCCTGCACCGGCATCGAGTTCTGCAAGCTCGCGATCGTGGAGACCAAGGGCCGGGCGATGGGCCTGATCGACGAGCTCGAGCGGCGGCTGCCGGACTTCACCGAGCCGGTGACCATCAACGTCAACGGCTGCCCGAACTCCTGCGCCCGCATCCAGACGGCCGACATCGGCCTCAAGGGGTCGCTGGTCACCGACGACGCGGGGAACCAGGTGGAGGGGTTCCAGATCCACCTCGGCGGCACCCTGCCCGGCGGCGACGCGGCCGGCGCCGGCTTCGGGCGGAAGGTGCGCGGCCTGAAGACGACCGCCGAGGACCTGCCCGGCTACGTGGAGCGTGTGCTGCGCCGTTTCGCAGCCGGCCGCAAGGAAGGCGAGACATTCTCACAGTGGGCGTTGCGCGCAGCAGACGAGGAGCTGTCATGACGAGCCCATCCGGCCGCGCGGTGCCGTTCTACTGCCCCTACTGCGGCGAGGAAGACCTGGAGCCGCGGGGCGCGGCGGACGGAGAATGGCACTGCCGCAGCTGCACGAGGAGTTTCCAGCTACGATTTGCCGGGATAGGGGCCGCGCTGTGAGCGGGGCAGGCCTTACGCTGGGATTCCCCTTCGGCCCCGGCGCTGACGACGACCAACACGTGGAGGATCCGCGGCATATGCGCAGCCTCGCCGAACAGGCAGCGGAGGAGCTGGAAGACGCCTCCGCCGAAGACATCTTGCGCTGGGCAACCGACACGTTCGGTGACCGGATCTGCGTCACCTCGTCGATGACCGACGCGGTGATCATCCATCTGGCCTCGTCGATCCGCCCCGGCATCGACGTGGTGTTCCTGGACACCGGCTATCACTTCCCCGAGACGATCGGCACCCGCGACGCGGTGGCCGCCGTGTACCCGGTGAACCTGATCAACGTCACGCCGTCCCGCACGGTCGAGGAGCAGGACGCCGAGCTCGGCCCCCGGCTGTACGGCCGCAACCCGGACCTGTGCTGCTATCTGCGCAAGGTGGAGCCGCTGGAGCGGGCCCTGGCGGGCTACGACGCGTGGATCACCGGGGTGCGCCGGGAGGAGACCGCCTCCCGGCGCGGCACCCGCGTCGTGGAGTGGGACGGCAAGCGGGGGATGGTCAAGGTCAACCCGATCGCGAGCTGGACCGGCAAGCAGGTCGACGACTACATCGCGAGCAACGGGGTCCTGGTCAACCCGCTGGTGTACGACGGGTACCCGTCGATCGGCTGCCGCACCTGCACGCTGCGGGTGGAGCCGGGCGCCGACCCGCGCAGCGGCCGGTGGGCCGGAACGGGCAAGACCGAATGCGGCATCCACGTGTGAGCCTGTCAGGCGGCACGCCCGGTAGCGGCCACGGCCGGAAAGCCCGGAGGCAGGGCGGGGTTTCCGGGGGCAGGGGCAGGGTTTGATACTGGGCGGTGGAACAGGCGGTGGAACAGCGGCGCGGGGAACAGGGGCGCGGGCAGCCCTCTATCACGGGCCGTCGCTCATTGGCGTAGCGCACGGCTCGAAGGATCCGCGGGCCGCGGCCACGATCGGCCAGCTTCTCACGGAGCTGCGATCCCGGGCAGCCGGCCGGGGCCTGGGCGGCCTTGAGATAAAAGCGGCGTTCCTCGACCACTGCGCGCCGTCGCTGCCTCAGGTGCTCGGCTCGGCGGCCGGCGCGGCCGGGTGCGTCGTCGTCCCGCTGCTGCTCACCGCCGCATACCACAGCAAGACGGATATACCGGCGCAGATCGCCTCCGCCGGTGCCGCCCGGCCCGGCATCTGCTGCGCCGATCCGCTCGGCCCGCACCCGCTGCTGCTCCGCGCCCTGGAGCGGCGGCTCGCCGAGGCCGGCGTGGGAGCGAGCGCCGCCGGCCGCGAGCAGACCAGCGTCGTGCTGGCCGCCGCCGGCTCCAGCGATCCGGAGGCGAACGCCACGGTCGCCGCGGTCGCCGCCCGATGGCAGGCGTGCGGCGGCTGGCGCCGGGTCGTACCCGCCTATGCCTCCGCGGCCGGCCCATCGCCCGCCGAGGCGGTTCGCGCGCTGCTTGCCCGGGGGGACAGCCCCGTGGTGGCCCCCTACCTGCTCGCGCCCGGATATTTCGCCGACAAGGTCCGTGACTCCGCGCTCGCGGCGGGGGCCGCCGCCGTCTCCGGCGTCCTCGGGGCCTCGCCGGAGGTCGCCGACGTCGTCCTCGACCGCTACCAGGCCGCCGTGAGCGAGCACAACGGCTCCGCCCCGGTGCCGGTCCGAGCGAAGCCTCCCGTCCCGCTGGCGGCGGGAGCCGGTTAAGCCGAACGGGCCCGTGGTGACTGCCGAACGGGACCGCGGTGACTTTTCCGTTACGAACGTGCCCCATCCGGGGAAACCGAACACGGGGCCATCGCCGGGCGCGGGGCGCGGGGCGCGTCGGGGATACCGCGGACGCGGTAGGCTCATGCGCTCAGGCGGTGACCGCGTAGGGAGGCGAATGCACATCTGGCCGGGAGCCCCGTACCCGCTCGGGGCGACGTGGGACGGGTGGGGGACGAACTTCGCCTTGTTCTCCGAGGCCGCGGACGGTGTCGAGCTGTGCCTGTTCGACGAGGCCGGGACGGAATCCCGGGTCGCGCTGACCGAGGTCGACGGCTTCGTCTGGCACGGCTACCTGCCCGCGGTCGGCCCCGGGCAGCGGTACGGCTACCGGGTGCACGGCCCCTACGATCCCCGGCGCGGCTGCCGCTGCGCCCCGAGCAAGCTGCTGCTCGACCCGTATGCCAAGGCCATCGAAGGCGACGTGACCTGGGACGAGGCGCTGTTCGACTACCAGTGGGCCGACCCGCGGCGGCGGAACACGGCCGACAGCGCCCCCTTCATGCCGAAGAACGTCGTGGTGAATCCCTTCTTCGACTGGGGGAACGACCGGCCGCCGCGTATCCCGTACCACGAGACCGTCATCTACGAGGCGCACGTCCGCGGCCTGACACTGCGCCACCCCGAGGTGCCGCTGCACCAGCGCGGCACCTACGCGGGGCTGGCGCACCCGGCGGTGATCGAGCACCTGAAGCGGATCGGCGTCACCGCGGTGGAGCTGCTGCCGGTGCACCAGTTCATCGCCGAGCAGGCGCTGACCGCCCGCGGGCTGACGAACTACTGGGGCTACAACACGATCGGGTTCCTGGCCCCGCACAACCGGTACTGTAGCGCCGGGCAGCGCGGCGAGCAGGTCGGCGAGTTCAAGACCATGGTGAAGGCGCTGCACCAGGCCGGGATCGAGGTCATCCTCGACGTGGTCTACAACCACACGGCCGAAGGGGACGGGCGGGGGCCGACGCTGTCGTTCCGCGGGATCGACAACAAGGCCTACTACCGGCTCGACAGCCGCGAGCCGTGGCGGTACATCGACTACACCGGGTGCGGCAACAGCCTCAACGTCCGTCACCCGCACTCGCTACAGCTGATCATGGACTCGCTGCGGTACTGGATCCTGGAGATGCACGTCGACGGGTTCCGCTTCGACCTGGCCTCGGCGCTGGCCCGGGAACTGCACGACGTGGACCGGCTGTCCACGTTCTTCGACCTGGTGCAGCAGGACCCCGTGGTCTCCCAGGTGAAGCTGATCGCCGAGCCGTGGGACGTCGGCGAGGGCGGCTACCAGGTCGGCAACTTCCCTCCCCTGTGGACCGAATGGAACGGCAAGTACCGGGACACGGTCCGCGACTTCTGGCGCGGCCGGCCTGCCACCCTGCCGGAATTCGCCTACCGGCTCACCGGGTCGTCCGACCTGTACGAGACGTCCGGCCGCCGGCCGGTGGCGTCGATCAACTTCGTCACCTGCCATGACGGGTTCACCCTGGCCGACCTGGTCTCCTACGACAGCAAGCACAACGAGGCCAACGGCGAGGGCAACCGGGACGGCACCGACGACAACCGGTCCTGGAACTGCGGGGTCGAGGGCCCGGCGGAGGAGCCCGCGATCAACGAGCTGCGGGCCAGGCAGCAGCGGAACTTCCTGACGACGCTGTTCCTCTCCCAGGGCACCCCGATGCTGCTCGCGGGCGATGAGTTCGGCCGTACCCAGGGCGGCAACAACAACGCCTACTGCCAGGACAACGAGATCTCCTGGGTGGACTGGACCCGCGCCACCTCCGAGCGCGACCTGCTCGCCTTCACCCGGAGGCTGGCCAGGCTGCGGCGCCGGCATCCGGTGTTCCGCCGCCGCCGGTTCTTCAAGGGCGCCCTCACCGGCCGCGGCGACCGGGGCACGGCCGACATCGCCTGGCTCACCCCGGCCGGGGACGAGATGACGGACGCGGACTGGAACGCCAGCTACGCCAAGTCCGTCGCGGTGCTCCTGAACGGGACGGCCATCACCGAGCCGGACCCGCGCGGCGAGCCGGTCAGCGACGTGAAGTTCCTGCTGCTGTTCAACGCCGGCGCGGAGCCGATCACGTTCACGCTCCCGGAGGCGAGGCTCGGCATCGGCTGGGAAGTCGTGATCGACACCACCAGCCCGCGCGGCGATCCCGTGGACGCCATCGGGGCCCTGCCGAGGACGAAGGTAGAGGTCGCCGGGCGGGCCGTCATCGTGCTGCGGTCGGGGACCTGACATGCGGCTGCTCTCCGCCTCGGGCGGCAAGCTCGGCGACACGGAGCTGGCGCGGCTGTACCGCTACCCGGCCGGGCACTGGCTGCGCGCCAACATGGTCGCCAGCGCCGACGGCGCCGCCTTCCTCGACGGCCGGTCCGGCGGGCTGTCCTCGGAGGCCGACCGGCGGCTGTTCGGCGTGCTGCGCGCCCTGGCGGACGTGATACTGGTCGGCGCGGGCACGGCGCGCGCCGAAGGGTACGGCCCGGCGAAGCGCCGCGCGTCGCTGGCGGGCCTGCGCGAGGGCCGGACGCCCACACCGCCGATCGCCCTGGTCAGCCGGACGCTCGGCCTGGACCTCACCGCGCCGCTGTTCACCGGGGCACCGCCGGACGCGCGCACGATCGTGATCACCTGCGCGTCGTCGCCTGCGGCGGCGCGCGCCGAGGTGGCGCGCGCCGCCGACGTGATCGTGGCGGGCGACCTGACGGTCGACCTCGGCGCGGCCGTCGCCGCGCTGCGCGAGCGGGGCCTCGGCCGGGTGCTCTGCGAGGGCGGCCCGCATCTGCTCGGGCAGGTGGCCGCGGCCGGGCTGCTCGACGAGCTGTGCCTGTCGGTCAGCCCGCTGCTGGGCGGCCCCGGCGCGCCCCGCATCACCGCGGGCTCCCCCTTCCCCGCGCGGCCGATGACGCTCGCCCACGTCCTGGCCGAGGACGGCTTCCTCTTCTGCCGCTACACGTCGAAAGCGCCTCATCCCCGCGCCGGAATCCCCGCGCCGGACGCATTTCCGCCGGATTAGCGGAGCGCCGGCCCGGCCCCGCCGTCCCCGGGCGGGAACCGGCCGTGCCGGGCTGGCGGGCGCCGGATTGTTAAGCCATGGCTTATCAGTTATACCTGAATATATGGAGCAAGCCGCGTCCGTTCGGGATGAACACGAGGTCGCAGCGGCCCTGGAGGGAGCCGTCGGCCTGCTGGTACGGAAGATGCGCCAGGCGCACCTCCCGGGGGAGCTCACGCTCGCCGAAGCCTCGGCGCTGAAGCGCCTGGAGCGGGGCGGCCCGGCCACGTCGAGCGAGCTGGCCAAGCAGGACCGGATCAGCCCGCAGTCGATGGGCGCCACGCTCGCGGTGCTTGAGCAGCGCGGCCTGATCGAGCGGCGCCGCGACCCCGGGGACGGCAGGCGGATCGTGCTCTCGATCAGCGACGAGGGGCGCCGCGTGGTCAACGACCGCCGCGGCGCGCGGACCGGGCAGATCGCGGCGGCGCTGCGCGCCGGGTTCACCGCTGACGAACGTGACCGGCTGCTGGCGGTCGTTCCGCTCCTGGAGCGGCTCGCGGAGAAGCTCTGATGGCGGGGGCACGGGCGGCGGTCAGGCCGGACCGGTACGCGTGGATCGCCCTCGCCAACACGACCGCGGCCATTTTCATGGCCTCGCTTGACGGCTCCATCGTGATCATCGCGCTGCCGGCCATCTTCCGCGGGATCGGCCTGGACCCGCTGTCGCCGGGCAACATCAGCTACCTGCTGTGGATGATCATGGGGTACCGCCTCGTGCAGGCCGTGCTGGTGCTCAACCTCGGCCGCCTGGGCGACATGTTCGGCCGGGTGCGGATGTACAACCAGGGCTTCGTGGTGTTCACCGCCGCGTCGGTCCTGCTGTCGTTCGACCCGTTCGACGGCACGGGCGGGGCGCTGTGGCTCATCGGGTGGCGCTTCTTGCAGGCCGTCGGCGGGTCGATGCTGATGGCCAACTCGGCGGCGATCCTGACCGACGCGTTCCCGCCGGAGCGGCGCGGCTTCGCGCTCGGCACCAACCAGATCGCCGCGCTCGCGGGGATGTTCATCGGCCTGGTCGCGGGCGGCCTGCTGAGCGCGTGGGACTGGCGGGCGGTGTTCTGGGTCAACCTCCCCGTCGGCGTCTTCGGCACGCTGTGGGCCTACCTGCGGCTGCGCGAGGTCGGCGAGCGCCACCGCGGCAAGATCGACTGGTGGGGCAACATCACGTTCGCCATCGGGCTCGGCACGCTGCTGGTCGGCGTCACCTACGGCATCCAGCCGTACGGCCATCACCCGATGGGCTGGACGAACCCCGCGGTGCTCGGCGAGCTGGCCGGCGGCGTGGCGCTGCTCATCGTGTTCGTGGTCATCGAGACACGGGTCGCCGAGCCGATGTTCCGGCTCGGCCTGCTGCGGATCAGGGCCTTCGCGGCGGGCAACGCGGCGGGCCTGCTGGTGTCCATCGCCCGCGGCGGCATCCAGTTCATGCTGATCATCTGGCTGCAGGGCATCTGGCTGCCGCTGCACGGCTACGACTACAGCCAGACCCCGCTGTGGGCGGGCATCTTCCTGCTCCCGATGACCGCGGGGTTCCTGGTGTCCGGCCCGACATCGGGGATGCTGTCGGACAAGTTCGGCTCCCGGGGGATCGCCACCGCGGGGATGGCCGTGTTCGCGGCCAGCTTCATCGCCTTGATGCTGCTCCCGGTGAACTTCCCGTACTGGATGTTCGCGCTGCTGGTGGCCCTGAACGGGATCGGCAGCGGGATGTTCGCCTCGCCCAACTCCTCCTCGATCATGGGCAGCGTCCCGGCCAGGGACCGCGGCGCGGCCTCGGGGATGCGCTCGACGTTCCAGAACTCCGGGACCGCGGTGTCCATCGGCGTGGTCTTCACGCTGATGATCGCCGGCCTGTCCAGCAGCCTGCCGTCGACGATGAGCGGCGGCCTGGTGCGGCTCGGCGTGCCGTCGGGCGTGGCCCATCGGGTCGCGGCCCTGCCGCCGGTCTCCTCGCTGTTCGCCTCGGTCCTCGGCGTGAACCCGGTCCAGCACCTGCTTGCCCCGACCGGAGTGCTCGCCAGCCTGCCGGCGGCGAGCCGGCAGGCGCTCACCGGCCGGCAGTTCTTCCCCAGCCTGCTGTCCGGACCGTTCCACGGCGGCCTGATCGTGGTGTTCGGCGTCTCCGCGGGCCTGTCCGTGCTCGCCGGCCTGGCCTCGCTGCTGCGCGGCGGCCGGCAGGCCGGCGACCTGCCCGCCGCGTCGCGCGGGCCAGAGCACGCCGGCAGGCGGGCGGCCTAGGGCGGCCGCCTGGCGAGTAGCCGAGATAAACGCGTCCCATCCCGCCGGCACCCAGCCGCGCGTGCAACCGGTACACGCCGGCCTGCCGCGGGTCGTCCGCCGCCAGAGGATCCATACCGGGTCACCCTACCGAGTGACTTCGCCACCGGCCCTGCTCTCCACCGCACTCCGGGGAGTCAGGAGCAGGCGCGCAGGAACGTCTTCGCGCCCGGGCGTGCCCGGAACACCACCCGGTGGCCGGCGCTGTCGGTGAACACCGCCTCCGCCGGCGAGACCAGCGTCATGGTGCCCGGCTGATCCGGGTTCCCCCAGCCCGCCGGCGGGTTGCCCGCCCCGTCGCTGAGCGGGCGGACCGCCACGAAAAACCGGTTCCCGACGCGCGCCTCCGTGATGCCGCAGTGCGTGTAGAGGTCGTAGGGCACCGACTTCGCCGCGGACGGCCGGGTCTGCGCCGGGTAGTTCGTGGAGGCGGGGCCGCCGAACATGAACGCCGCCGCCGCCCCGGCCGCGGCGCCGGCCGCCGCCGCGGCCGCCCTGTACCGCAATCTGTGCACGATGCTCTCCCCTGTCGCTGCGCGGGTGCCGATCCCGTCGCGCTTACACCGCTTCGACGCGGCCGCGACGGCAGGCGGTTCCGCGCGGCGGGCGGGCGGACGGCGGCCCGGCCGCTAGGGTGGGACGCATGGCCGCGTTGCACAGGCAGGTCGAAAGGCACGAGTCCGGTGCCGAACTCGACGTCAATCCCCTCTACTTCCGCGAGATGAGCTGCGAGATCCCCCGCTACCGGCTGCCGGAGCACGGCACGGCGCCGCGCACCGCGCTGCAGGTCGTCCGGGACGAGCTCATCCTCGACGGCAACGCCAGGCTGAACCTGGCGACGTTCGTCACCACCTGGATGGAGCCGGAGGCCGAGCTGCTGATGGCCGAGTGCTCCCCCAAGAACATGATCGACAAGGACGAGTACCCGCAGACCGCCGAGCTGGAGAAGCGGTGCGTGAACATCCTGGGCAGCTTGTGGAACGCGCCGGGCCGCGGCGACGCGGTCGGCTGCTCGACCACCGGCTCGAGCGAGGCGTGCATGCTCGGCGGGATGGCGCTGCTGTGGCGGTGGCGCGCCCGGCGGCGTCCGGCCGGGCTGCCGGACGGCCGGCCGAACCTGGTGATGGGCTCGAACGTCCAGGTGTGCTGGGAGAAGTTCTGCCGTTACTGGGAGGTCGAGCCGCGGTACGTGCCGATGGTGCCGGGACGGCTGCACCTGGGCGCGGCGGAGGCGGCGGCGCTCTGCGACGAGAACACGATCGGGGTCGTGGCGATCATGGGGTCCACGATGGACGGCAGCTACGAGCCGGTCGCCGAGATCAGCGCCGCCCTGGACGCGCTCCAGGCGTCCTCCGGGATCGACGTGCCGATCCACGTGGACGCGGCGTCCGGCGGGTTCGTCGCGCCGTTCCTGCACCCCGATATCGAATGGGACTTCCGGGTGCCGCGGGTGTCGTCGATCAACGCCTCCGGGCACAAGTACGGGCTGGTCTACCCCGGCGTCGGGTGGGTCGTCTGGCGGGACGGGGCGCACCTGCCCGAAGACCTCGTCTTCAAGGTCAACTACCTGGGCGGCCAGATGCCGACGTTCGCGCTGAACTTCTCCCGGCCCGGCGCGCAGGTCGCCGCGCAGTACTACAACTTCATCCGGCTCGGGTACTCCGGCTACCGGCGCGTGCAGCAGACCTGCCAGGACATCGCGCGCCACCTGTCGGCGGAGATCGCCAGGATCGGGCCGTTCGAGCTGCTGACCGACGGCAGCGACCTGCCGGTGTTCGCGTTCAAGCTGCACGACTCGGTGACCGGGTACTCGGTCTTCGACGTGTCGGACCGGCTGCGGATGCGCGGCTGGCAGGTGCCCGCCTACACGTTCCCCGCCGACCTGACGGACATGGCGGTGATGCGCATCGTGGTCCGCAACGGGTTCAGCATGGACCTGGCGAGCCTGCTCCTGGATGACCTGCGGCTGCACGTGCGGGCGCTGGAGCGCAACCCGCAGCGGCAGCCGCCGCCGGAGATCCAGGCCAGGCGCGAGGCGTTCAGGCACTGACCGCCCGGCGTCTGCCCCGCGGTGCCGGGCGGGGACCGCGGGCCGGGCGTCAGCGGGTCATCACCAGGCCCAGCAGGTGCTCGCGGTAGCGCGCGAACGCCTCCTCGCCCTTGGTCGCGATCTGGTCCCGCGGCCGGGGCAGGGTGATGTCCACGATCTCGCTGACCACGCCGGGCGACCGGGACAGCACCACGATCCGGTCCGCGAGGTAGACCGCCTCGTCGATGTCGTGCGTGACGAAGACGACCGTCACCCCGAAGGACTCGCGCACCCGCAGGATGAGGTCCTCCAGCTCGAACCGGGTCTGCGCGTCCACCGAGGCGAACGGCTCGTCCATCAGCAGCAGGTCGGGCCGGTAGGCGAGGGCCCGCGCGATCGCCACCCGCTGCTGCATGCCGCCGGACAGCTGCCAGGGGTACTGCCTGCCCGCGTCGGCGAGGCCCACGGAGGCGAGCACCTCGGCTACCCGCGCGGCACGCGCCGCGCGGCCCATCCCCCGGACGCGGAGCGGCAGGTCCACGTTGCGGGCCACGGTCAGCCACGGGAACAGCGACCGCCCGTAGTCCTGGAACACCACGCCGATCCCCTCCGGGACCGACCGCAGCGGCGCGCCCTCGAACAGCGCCTCGCCGGAGGTGGGCGGCATCAGCCCCGCCAGGCAGCGCAGCAGCGTGGTCTTGCCCGCGCCGCTCGGCCCGACCACGCACAAGAACTCGCCGCGCGAGACGTCGAACGTGATGTCCGCGAGCGCCACCCGCCGCCCGGCCGCCCCCGCGTACTCCTTGCGGACGTTCCGCAGCGAGACCACCGGCGTCGCCGTCTGTTCCCTCGTCCCAGCGCTCATCGCGCTCCCTCCACGGCCCGCGCGCCGTAATGCCAGTGCAGGACACGGTTCTCGACCGCCACGAAGAGCAGGTTCGCCACGGTCCCGATGACCGCCAGCACGATGATCCCGGACCACATGCCCAGGTAGTCGAAGGACTCCTGGGCGGTCACGATGAAATAGCCGATGCCGTCGGTGGAGGCGACCCACTCGCTGACCACCATGAGGATGATCGCGACCTGGAGGCTGTTGCGCAGCCCGGCGACGATCTGCGGCAACGCGGCCGGCAGCACCACCTCGAACACGTGCCGGGTCCGGGACAGCCCGAGCGCACGCGAGGTGTCCAGCTTGACCGAGTCGACGCCGCGCATCCCGTCCAGGGTGTTCAGCAGCGTCGGCCACACGGCGGCGAACGCGATGATGACCACCTTCATCGTGAAGCCGATGCCGAACAGCGACATGGCCGCCGGCACCAGCACCGGCGACGGCAGCACGTACAGGAAGTACAGGTACGGCGAGGTCGCCTCGCGCGCGTACCGCAGCGACCACAGCAGCGCCCCGAACCCGACGCCGGCCAGCGCCGCGATCACGTACCCGGCCAGCAGGTGCTCCAGGCTCGAGCTCAGCTCGGCGCGCGCGGGCCCGGTCACCCACTGCGTCCACAGCGTGCGCAGGATCGACGACAGCGGCGGGAAATACAGCGACTTCGACCCGGCCGACCACACCCACCAGGCGGCGAAAAGGGCGGCGAAGAGCCAGACCCGGGTGAGGGCCCGCCCCGCCAGCCGGAGATAACGAGGCAAGGGCAGTCACCCGCGTCCGTTCGGGAGGAAGGTCGGCGGCCGCCGCGCGGTGCGTGTCATGCCAGTGCAGCAGGTACCGCTCCGCGACGGAGAACGCCCCCGCGAGCAGCACGCCGAGCGCTCCGGCGACGACGATGTACGCGTACATGATGGGGTAGGCGGCCGGCCCGGCGTTCTCGGCGAGCAGGATGCGCTCGCCGACGCCGCTGCCGCCGCCGATCAGCTCGGCGATGATGTCCACGATCAGCGCCACGGCGACCGCCACCCGCAGCCCGGTCGCGATGAACGGCCCCGCGCTCGGCATGATCACCAGGGCGAACTTCCGGGCGCCGCGAAGGCGCAGCACCGTCGCGGTGTCCCGCACCACCGGGTCCAGCGACCGGACGCCGTAGCAGACCTGGATCACCAGCGGCCA
>Ga0209061_1004490_pt1 | contig 13394 bp, 13 predicted proteins | sample Coa_R1_10_FD_187157 | JGI IMG/M metagenome (GOLD analysis project Ga0209061, IMG submission 187157) | Surface soil microbial communities from Centralia Pennsylvania, which are recovering from an underground coalmine fire - Coalmine... | ecosystem: Environmental > Terrestrial > Soil >...
GGGTGAGAAGGTGTTAGAGGATGCTCTTGTTCAGGGTGGCCAGGAATTCAAAGTTGTTGGAGGTCTTGGACATTTGCTGTAAGAGCGCTTCCATAGCCTCCATGCCGCGCTGATCGGCCAGGGTCGAGAACATGCGGCGCATCACGACCACGGCGCGCAGAGTTTTGTCGTCGAGCAGGAGTTCTTCGCGGCGAGTGCTGGAGAGCGAAATGTCGATGGCGGGGAAAACGCGGCGCTCCGCAAGTTTGCGGTTGAGGACCAGTTCCATATTGCCGGTGCCTTTGAATTCTTCGTAAATCACATCATCCATGCGGCTGCCCGTATCTACCAGGGCTGTAGCGATAATCGTCAGGCTACCACCCTCCTCAATCTTGCGGGCCGCGCCAAAGAAGCGCTTGGGCGGGAAAAGCGCGCTTGGATCGAGGCCGCCGGAGAGAGTGCGCCCGCTTGGCTGCACTGCCAGGTTATATGCGCGGCTCAGGCGGGTAATGCTATCCAGCAGCACCACCACATCGCGTCCGCTTTCCACCAGGCGTTTTGCGCGTTCGAGCACCATCTCCGCCACGCGTGTATGCGCCTCCGTCGGTTCATCAAAGGTTGAGCTAATCACCTCGGCGCGCACCGAGCGCTTCATATCGGTCACTTCCTCTGGCCGCTCGCCGATCAGCGCGATCATCAGGTGGACATCGCTATGGTTCTCGGTGATCGAGTTAGCGATTGACTTGAGCAGCATCGTTTTACCGGCTTTTGGCGGAGAGACGATCAGGCCGCGCTGGCCGCGTCCGATGGGCGCTACGAGATTGATGATACGACCGGAAATGTTCTGGGGGCCGGTTTCCAGATTGAACATTTCGCGTGGGAAGATGGGAGTGAGGACATCGAAATGGGGGCGACGTTTGGCAACTTCAGGGTCGAGGCCGTTGATGGCCTCCACGCGCAACAGGCCATAGTACTTCTCGTTATCTTTGGGCGGGCGTACCTGGCCAGAGACCATGTCACCCGTGCGCAACCCGAACCGCCGGATCTGAGACTGAGAGACGTAGACATCCATGTTGCCTGGAAGGAAGCGTTCCTGGCGCAGAAAGCCGAAACCGTCTTCGACAATTTCCAGGACGCCGGCGCTAAAAATGTTTCCCTGCTGCTCGGTGTGAGCTTGGAGGAGTCGGAAGACAAGATCCTGTTTTTTGAGGGCGGTGTAGCCGGAGAGTTCGAGGTCGCGTGCGATGTCGCGTAACTCCGCGATGGTTTTGGTTTCTAGTTCAGCAATATTCACGATATTTGAGGGCGAGACGTTGCCTTGAGAGGTGACACGCCCATTCTCCTTTCTCTACATGAACTGAAGTAAGGCGGGAAGTAATACCAGGCTATTTCCTTCTACGAAAAACACCCTGGGAAACGCGGATGCACAAAGCGCTCAATTGATGGATGAAGAGGCATTGGCCTGTAAACCTGAGTCAATAGACGCCACAACAACGTAAGCAAGGGAACCAACAAAACTACTAGCATCGCGTGGTACGTACCGTAGGAGCCAGGTTCACTATACCATAGAGTGCCATCCAAGTCAAGGGTATTTTTTCGACAACTGGTATGGAATAGTGTCAGGGTGTTTTTCGGTAGAAAGACCTCATTTGTTCGGGCTTTCGCTTCTTTGCGGTTGGGCTTTGCGGCGGGTGCGCGCCGGACGATATACCTCAGGAAGGCTACCCCAACCGCTTTCATATTCCTTATCATAAAATGAAAACCAGTGGCTGTCAATCCATTCATTACACAGACGCAAGATTTCTCCCAGGCCCCGGCGCTCCAGTTCGTGTTTCACCACATTATTCGCGTGTGGATGTTTGTGCAGACGGGGCAGCGGCGAGCCAAAGCCATGTGCGTAATGCGCCAGTTCGTGAGCGATAGTGGCGATCAAAACGTATTCGGGGACCTGGGGCAATTGCAGAAGCGCGTTCAGTCCAATAAACGACGTTGTATTATCCAACGAGAGGCGAATCAGTCCCAGGCGGCGCCTCCAGGGCTGGCAATAGGCAACTTCCAGGCGGTTCGCGCGCGGCACGTCGGCGAAATGTCCCTGCCATATCTCATCAAGATGCCTGACCGGATCGCGTTGGATACCAGCAGTACGCTGTAAAACGTGTCTATCAAGTAAAGACATGAAACAGGCTCCTTTTTCAGAAGAAAAACTAGATGTTTGTGAGTCCAGTATAGAGGGCAGGCTGAAATGTGATTGGTGGATGTAACCGGCTGCCGAGCCTCCTCATGGCCCGCTTCGATCTGATGGACCTGCCAGTGTTGTACCGCTCGTGCAAAAGGGCCAGGTGAAAATGCCCTCTTTTTGTCGCCATTCTTGTACAAAATTCACAGAAAAAACCCGATACCGGGCGCACTTGCGAATCGTCAGACAAAAGAGAGGCGCTGAAGGCCCCGGAAGCAAGAAGGTATTCCGGCGAAGAGAAAGGTGAGATCTGTGACAGATGGGACATCGAGGCCATCAGGCCAACTGCGGTCAGAGGGAAAGACGCCCTATGTAACCTCCGCGATAGGCATAGAGGAGCCGGCGGGCCGGACGCGCGCGCGGCGTGTGTCTCTGTTTGCCCGCACGGTGATCTGGGTAACGGGTCTGATCTGCCTGGCCTTCCTGCTCGGCTCGCTGGCCCAGGCATGGTCGAACAACCAGCTTATGCAACGCTTGCTGCACGAACAGCAGGTAACGCAGCAGCTTCAGCAACAGCATAGCAATCTGACGCAGCAGGCCAATCATTACAATGATCCTTACGTCATCGAGAGCGAGGCCCGCCAGCAGCTGGGATATTCCCGCCCAGGCGAGCACGTTGTCGTGGTGGTTGGAGCAGGGAACCAGAGCCGGGCGCAGAAATCAGTCGCCTCGCAGAAGCCAGCGTCTCAGGGATTCTGGCAAGCCTGGTGGAACCTTTTCTTCGGAAATGGATAGAAAACGGTCAAGCGGAGACGGAAGTACTGAAAAGCTTGACAGCAGGGTGTATCATACAGTTATACTAATGTTGTAACAAAACTATTACAGGCGAGAAACAAAGTGAAACGTCACGTATACGCAGTCTGCCATTTGTTTATGATTACCGTGCTCCAGCTTGGACTGGAGCTTCCCTGGTTTTGGCAGCCTGCGATGCGTTTGATGAGTTAAAAATCAACGTCGATTACTTCAAACGGAGCGCAGACATAAGCGTTCCGTTTTTTTATTATTACGAACTAATCATTTGGAGGAGTTTTGAAATGCGTCCAGTTATAGGAGTACCCTGCCAGGCCGATTACCGGGCCGGGTCGAAGCGCCCCATCTATGGGAATAATCGTGCATATATACACGCGGTAGAGAGCGCAGGCGGACTACCCATTCTTATCCCCATGCTGAATGATCTTCGGGAACTGGAAGAGCTGCTCCCACGCCTGGATGGTATTGTTTTCTCCGGGGGCATCGATCTCCAACCGTCATTATATGGTGAGCAGCCGCACCCGGCTACTGAGGAAGTTGACGCGAGGCTGGACGAGTTTGAAATGACTCTGGCGAACTGGGCCCTGCAAGAAGATATTCCTGTGCTGGGGGTGTGCCGTGGTATGCAACTCTTGAATGTGCTGCTGGGAGGAACGCTCTATCAGGATATTTCCGATCAATATCCCGATGCTTTGCCGCACTGCCGACGCGAGTTGCCGCGCACCGCTCTGACCCATACGGTGACGATTGAAGAGGGAACGCTGACGCAGCGGGTGCTGGGCGTTCGCGAGTTGCCTATGAATAGCCTGCATCACCAGGCCGTCAAAGAGCCTGGCAAGGGCGTGCGCATTAGCGGGCGCTCTCCCGATGGCATCGCAGAATTTCTGGAAGTAACGGATCGCCGTTTTGTCCTGGGCATCCAGGGCCATCCCGAAGAACTTTTTGATACGGTACCCGAATACCTGCATCTTTTCGAGGCGTTCGTGCGCGCCTGCGCACATCTGCCCGTCGCCGAGAAAGAGCCGCAACCAACGCTGCTCGTTCGGGCCAATTCGTAGCCAGAGCGCACTGCTGCGTAGAATACGCCAGAGAGGACCGCTTCAGCGTACACTCTCTGGCGCTGGTTTCCCCTCAAAACCATCGTTCCTCGAATGTTCATCGGGTTCAGGATTGGTTGCTACGTCCAAACCTCCTGCTTGTTGTACAATGAGGATATGAAAGGCGAATCTCCAGACACTCAGGGGCGACCCGGCTCTCATAACGATGATGCTCCCTCGCTTTTGCGGGGCAATCGCGATCTGGCCGTGCTCTACACGATTGCCAGCCAGCTTAATCGCAAGGTTGACGTGCAGGAGATGTTGCAGGAGGTGCTGGTTCAGGTCACGCGACTCTTTGGCTTGCAGACCGGCTGGGTCTGGCTGCTCAACGAGGAGCGCAGGCCCTATCTGGCTGCGTCTCTCTCTCTGCCTCCCTACCTGGCCGATCATCGCGAGCGGATGACGGGAAGCTGCCTCTGTCTGGATACTTTTCTCTCTGGTACGCTGGCTGGAGCCGCAAATATCGATGTATTCCGTTGCAGCCGCTTAAAGAATGCGGAACTCGAAGGCGACCCGACCTCCTGGGGCCTGCGCTTCCATGCCAGCGTGCCGATCTACGCCGGCGAGATGCCTATGGGTGTGCTCAATGTGGCAAGCGAGGACTGGCGCGAGCTTGCTGAGGATGAATTGCAACTGCTGCATATCGTTGGGGACCAGATTGGCCTGGCGATCCAGCGCGCTCGCCTGGCCGAGGAGCATACGCGCGCCGCGGCCCGCCTGGCGACGATTGAGGAACGCAATCGCCTGGCTCGCGAGATCCACGATACGCTGGCCCAGGGCCTGGCGGCGATTACGCTGCAACTGGAGACGGCAGACGCACTGGCGGAACAGAAGCCTGAGCGAGCGCGCGAGACCATCCGCCGCGCTCTGGCCCTGGCTCGCGCCAACCTGGAAGAGGCCCGCCGCTCGGTGATCGATCTGCGCGCCGCCCCTTTGCGCAACCGCACGCTGCCCGAAGCGTTGCGTGAGCTGGCCCAGGAGGTCGGGCAGGATGGAGTCGAAATCACGTATCAGGCTCCCGGCGACTTCCCGCTGGTATCGCCACGCCTGGAGACGGGCATCTATCGTGTGGCCCAGGAGGCGCTCAACAACGTCAAAAATCACGCCGGAGCCGGCCATGTGAAGGTGACGCTCGCTGTGGAAGATGACGAACTCTGCCTCTACGTCTATGACGATGGTCGTGGCTTCCAGGTTGATGAAGCGATGGATGCCCAGGCTCGTTTTGGCGCGCAAGCGGGCCATTTCGGCCTGACCGGCATGAGCGAGCGGGTAAAGCTGCTTGGTGGAACGCTCTGTATTGACAGCACTCCCGGAGCCGGGACGCGCCTGGTTGCATGCGTGCCCTTAGAGAAGGAGGGGTAAAACGATGATCCGCATTTTGCTGGCCGATGACCACCCGATTGTGCGCGAGGGCCTGCGCGCTGTTCTGGAAACCCAGCCCGATTTTGAGGTCGTAGGCACTCCTCAGCAGGCTGCCAACGGCGAGGAGGCTCTGCGCCTGGCCAGGGAACTGCAACCCGATATCATCTTGCTCGACCTGGAAATGCCGGTCATGGATGGCGTAGAAATGATCCGGCGGTTGCGCCAGCAGGCTGGCTCCGGACAAAAGGCCGACCCTGGCCCGCGCGTGATTGTCTTCACAGCGTTTGATAACGACGAACGGATTATCGCCGCCCTGGCCGCAGGCGCGAATGGCTATCTCCTGAAAGGCGCTCCCCGCGAGGATATCTTTCATGCGATCCGTGTGACCATGCAGGGCGGTTCGCTGCTCCAGCCCGTCATCGCCTCCAAACTGCTGCGCCACATGGGGCAGCAAGAAGGCTCTCGCCTCTCCAACGAGCTTTATGAAACGCTGACCGAGCGCGAACTGGAGGTCCTGGCCCTGCTGGCTCAGGGGATGCCGAACAAGGAGATTGCCGCCCACCTGGTCATCAGCGAACGCACCGCGAAATTTCACGTCAGTTCAATTATGGGCAAGCTTGGCGCGACCAATCGCACCGAGGCTGTTGCCCTGGCAGCCCAAAAAGGATTAATCACCTTGCGTGCTTGACAGGAGTGTGACAAACGAGTACTCTTTAAAAAGGAAAAAGAGTACATCTTGTGCCATCGTGGTTTTCTTGTGCAAATTTGTGTAACATGGAAGGGATTGCATGTATGCAAGAAGCCCAGGAGAAGGATGACCTCCCTCTTGAATATCTCGACCTGCGCGCTATCGGTGATGGACCCATCGCCGCAACAATGTCTGCTTTGCAGTTTCAGCACAAGCTTTTTCTGCGCGAAATGAATGGTAATCTCCTTCCCGACAAAATTCCTCCAGACGGCTTGCAGGTGGTCATGGATTTTATCTGTGGTCCGGGCAGCTGGTGCCTGGATTTTAGCAAAAAGTATCCTCGGAAGCGCGTGATTGGCGTGGATATCAACCAGGCTATTATTGACTACGCTCGCGAGAACGCTGCGCCGTCAGGAGCGAAAAACCTCAAGTTTAAGGTGGTGGATAGAAAGCGCTCCCTGCCTTTCCCCGATGGTTCCTTCGACTTGATCCATTTGCAGAGCGGCACGACGCTCTTTACGTTGCAGCAATGGCCGGAAGTAATGGCCGAAATGGCCCGTCTGCTCAAGCCGGGCGGATGGCTGAACCTGGTTGATTTTGAAATGGGTCCCGCCTCTCAGCCCGCCCTGGATCGCGTCCTGACCCTCCTGGGACAGATGCTGGCCAGAATGGACCGCAGCACCGCGCCGGATGGAAAATCGCCGCTGACCGGATCCACATTAGGGCCGCATCGTATGTCTCAACAGCTTTTTACCGACATTGGCTATCAACTCTATCCTGTCAACCTCGGAGGCTGGAATAATCCCGCCGGTCGCGCTTACCTGGCGTGGAGCGTCGTGCGGCCAGAACTGGTCCTCTACCTGGCCAGACGCACCGGCGTTAGCTGCCAGGAAGAATTGCAGGTGCTTTTGCACGAGATGCAGCGAGAACTCCGGCAGATCGGCTTTTGTGGCGCGGGTATGCTGCTTTCGTCATTTGGGCGGAAACCGCTGAAAGTATAGGCACAAAGCAATGTGGAGGCGCTCCGGCTCGATCCCTGTTTGGTAAGCGAAGCTCTTTCAAAAAAGAAAGTAGAGAGGAAGCGGTGGCAAGGTTTGTTTTTGCAAGAAAGAGGTATAGGTGATGGACCATGAGATGAAAATGCGACCGGAATACTGGCAGGAAACCGCCGCCTCAGCGGTCGCGCGCGTTTTCTTTGGGCATCCATATATGATGGAAGCGTTGGGGCGTCTGCTGCCGGAAGCGGTTGATCTGAGGCGGGTGAAGAAGGTGTTAGATATCGGCTGCGGCAAGGGAGAATGGGCGCGCCGCCTGGCGAGAGCGCATCCAGGTATTCAGATCATCGGCATCGACACCTCATTCAAATTAGTTCGCGAAGCAGTCGAGCAGGCAGCAGCCGAGGGGCTAAGATCGGTCTCATTCTATCGGTTTGACACGACCCAGACCCTCGAATTTCCCAACGAGAGTTTTGACGTGATTCATATTCATTCACTGGCCTCATTTGTCTCCACAGCCATGTGGAACAGAATTCTGGAAGAGATGCTGCGCCTGCTCAAAATAGGAGGCTGGCTCAATATTGTCGATTACGAACATGGAACGACCTCGTGCGCGGCCTTTAATCGCCTGGCGGCTATGGGAATGGCGGGAGTGCGCGCGCTTGGCGGGAGCATCGCGCCTGCCTCTCCCACTCAGGGGGTAGCCGCGCGCCTCTATGGTTTCCTGGTTGACGCCGGCATGGTGGATGTAGCCTATACCGTCCGCGCGGTCGATTTTAACGTCAATAGTCATCCGCAGACGCGAGCCTTTCTTGACGATTTCCTCGTGGATATGGAGGGTTTCAAGCCGTTTATCCTGCAACTGGGCCTGACCGATGGAGAAACGTTTGACGCCCTGCTTGAACAGACAAAACACGATTTTTACCGGCCGGATTTTTGTGGCTACGCCTATTTGATCTCCGCTATCGGCCGCAAGGACTTTTAAGCCGATGGTTACAGCCGGTTGCGATGATAAGACATTCTGGCTAGTTTTGCCCTGAGTACCCGTAAAAAGAAACAGATAGATATACAATGTTATAAGTACCGATGTGTATATCTATCTGTCCTTTCACATAAAGAGGGGTGAAGGCGTGAAAGAGCAGGTAGATAGTACCGTCTTCTTTGCGATATGTATATCTACCAGCCCTTTCACGTGGGAATAGAGAGGGGGTGAAGACGTGAAAGACGCTAGAGATGCCTTTTTGCCAACATTCTCCTCCCGCCTGTTTGCGGCCCTCTTCGTCATTGTGCTGATCGGCTCGCTTTCGCTGATCTCCATCCTGGGGATTGCGATCATTGGACCGGCTGTTGGTCATGGCACGAATGTCGATCACGCGGCGGGGAAGATTGTGGAGGTGGGGCCAGGCAGAGATTTTGTGCTGCTGACCGAGACAGGCCAGCGCCTGGCTTTCCAGTGTGGAAATGGATGTCGCGCGTCACTGGCGCATTTGCAGCGCCACCTGCGCGAACATGCTCATACAGATGTGTACTATGTCGCGGGCACAAATAAGACGTTGATGGCCCTCGATGTGGATTAGAATTGTTGGCTTTGATGATTAAAAATCCTTTAGCTACTCTCGACAGGGCGGATATTGTGATTGTAGGGAACGGTATCGCGGGGCTGACCGCGGCGGTGGAGGCCCGACGGTTGGAGCCTGAGAAGAGCATTGTGATCATGACCAGGCAGAGCCACCCGACGATCAATACTCCTGCCCTCAAACAATTTGCGATAGGCAAGGTAACGCGAGAGCAGTTGCTGGCTTATCCGCCGGGGACCGAGCGCCAGCAGCGGATTCATGTGGTGGATGCGCTGGTGGAGGGGATTCACGCTCAGGAAAAGTATATTCGCCTGGCCGGCGGCCAGTGCTTTGGCTATGACTCACTGCTCCTGGCGACCGGCAGCAGCCCGACCGGCCTTTCGTCCGACGTGCCTGGGCGCGACTTTGACGGCGTGTTAACCCTGCATCGCCTCAATGACTATATGGATCTGCGCCGCCGCTTGAACGAAGTGGAAGAGGTGGTGGTGATTGGCGGCGGGTCTCACGCGATTGAGACGGTCATGGGAATGCTGTACTGGGGCATTCCTGTTCACTGGCTGATTCGCAGCCGGGCGTTCCTGCCGCGTATGCTGGACCAGACAGCGTCCGATATGGTGCTGGAGAGAATTCGCCGCGCGGGCGCGAAGGTCTATACCGAGACAGAGGTTTTGGGCGTCGTGGGGCGCGTGGGCGCGGTGGCCGGAGTTGTGACTTCGCAGCAGCAGATGATTCCGTGCCAGCTGGTGCTGGTCTGCACGGGCACGGCCCCGGTGACAACGCTGGCCCGCAACTGCGATCTGCCGATGAAGCATCAACAGGGCATTCTGGTCGATGATCAGCTGCGTACCAGCGTGCGTGATATTTATGCTGCCGGCGACGTGGCGGCGCTGCGCGATCCGTTGAGCGGTCGCTATGCGCCGCGTGCTCAATGGCATGCCGCCGTTCTCCAGGGCCGCACAGCCGCCGCGATGATTACCGGAGCCGAGGAGCCAGAGGGCTTTGGCGTCCAGTGGCACGCGACACGCCTGGGCGACCTCTCAATGCTGACCGTTGGCAATCCTCTGGCGAAGGTGGAAGGCGCTCTTCCTCTAACCCAGAAGCGCAAGGGCAGTTACTGCCGTCTTTCCCTGGTCGATGATCGGCTGGTGGGCTACCTCGCACTTGGCTCTGAGCCGCAAGATAGTCTGGCCATCAAGCGTATCATCGATGAAGGACTCTCCGTGCGCGATATTACGAAAGACTTGCTGCGCGGAGAATTTGATGCCCGCAAGTATTTTTCCGGCAAACGCTCTTTTGCCGTGCAAAGGATGATTGTTACCGGCCAGTTGCCGACGCCGCTGCCGCCGGTCCCTGGCATTATTTCGGGAGAGAGCCGCGCCGTAGCCCGTATCCCGGCCGAGGCCCGCTCTCCTCTCCCCGCTCAACGAGTGACCGGGGAGCTTTACCGGCCTGCAACCGGGCCGCTGGTGCGTCCTGTCCCGAATCGCTCGACTCCTCCGGCCCCTGTTCAGCCAGCTCCCGTCGATACAGGCGCGCAGCGGCAGTGGTTGGCCGACCAGCGGACGCTGATCGGTGAGGAACCGGTCTTCGCGTCGAAGCCTCCCAACGGTGCGCATCAGGAGGACCAGAAGGAGGAGGTAGAACTGGTGGTTCGTGTGCCGGAGCGGCAGTTTATTCCGCCGCCTACGCGTCGCAATCCCCATCCCTCGCGCAGCCTCTGGCACTATACGAACAAACATCCTGCGGTAAATGGAAAAGGAAAAGCAAATGCTGAAAAGTAATTCCGGCCAACCTGCCGTGAGATTACATAAAACAGGCTCGCAGGTCATGCAGGAGATACATGCATGCATTGGCTGCAACGAATGCTTGCTGGCCTGCCCGGCCCTCGGCGAGCCGTTGACTATCGATATATTAAACCGCGAAACGCTGGGCGGTCCCATTTCGCGCCCGGTGGCGCAGTTCGCTCGTTCTTGTTATCAATGCGGCGCTTGCGTGGCTCCCTGTCCGGTCGGGCTGCATCGGGACGCCATGATGATGTGGCTCAAAGTTCGCCTGCTGCGTGCAGGCTGGGAGGAGTGAGCACGTGAATATACAGGCCAGAAGAGATTATTTTGATCTGCCTCGGCAGGGGGAGGCCGGCTATTCGTGGCTCTACTGGGCCAGTCCGGTGAATAGCGGCTTTCGCGTGCTGGTGACGGTTCTGGTGATTGCCCTGGCATCCATCCTTTTTGCCTGGTATTCTCACACCAATGCCGATACCGCGCCAGACAGCGTGCTTGGCCTGCTCTACGCCATACTTGGGACCCTGCTGATTGGGCTGGCTATTGTGATGTATAGCCTGCGCAAGCGCTCTTCCCATCACCGCGAGGTGGGAGGCTTGCGCGCGTCTCTGGGCTGGCACATGTGCTTCGCAATTATGGGCCTGGCTATCCTGTGCATGCACTCTTTCGGCGAATTCAATCCACGCAGCGGGACATATGCGCTCTACGCGATGGTTGCCCTGGTGATCAGCGGCCTGGTCGGGCGGGTGCTGGATCGCCTGATGCCTCGTCTGATTGCGGGCGAAGCGCATCAGGCTATGACTGCTCAGGGCGATGATCGCATTGAGACCCTTTCTCAGAAGCTCCAGGCTATCGTGGTGTATAACGCCCAGGATGTCAGGGGCGTTGCTGAGCCGCAGAACAGAGGCAATTCGCCGGTCCCCGTACCTCATGGTCGGGCGACGACCGCGCGAGATCAAACCCTGCATACGCCCTGGGACCTGGGTTATGTCTCGCTGGGAGAGACGCCCCAGGAACTCAGTCAGGTGACTGGCCAGTTCAGCGCGCTCTCAGAGAAACGCGGCAGGTTCTTTCAACCAGGCGCTTTGATACCCGGCACGCAAGAACATATGGTTGAGCTAGATGAGGTTCGCCGCGCCATGCAGCGCGAGTTGTTTTATCGCTATATCATCCGCTACTGGCGCAAGTTTCACATTCTGCTCTCCCTGGTGACGGTAGGTCTCGTGATCTGGCATATTGTCTACGCTCTCCAGCTGATCATCCCCACCGTTTTTCACTGAGATTTAAGGCGTTGGAGTTAAGTTTGTGGTGGGTGTGGACACGGGACTGGTCGTTGCCAGGGCGAATTTTGTGCCCGTGTTCAAGAACGTGATGGTCTGGCCCTCGATATGCACAAGCATGTCTACCTTGCCATCTCGTTTCACAAAAGTGAGCGTTACAGGGTACAGATCGCTGCCGGGGCCGGTCAGTTGATTGGAGAGCACATAATCTATGGATTTCGTAGGATCGCCAGCCGGTAATTCGATAATCACGATTTGCCCGTGTAAATTTATTGCGATGAAGTGGCTGGGGTTGCTCGGACTATCGTGATTGTGGCCGACCACCGCATCGGTCTGAAAGGTACGCGGGTAGCCATAGACGATGTTATTGTATTCGTTTGTGCCCCAGGCCAGGGCTGCCGCGCCCAGTGCCCACAGGGCAATTGAGGCAGCCATGCCCACTCCTACGTAGAATAGCCAGTGGAGATTTTTGTGCGCCTGTTTGCGGGCAGGCGGCACCTCGTAAGCTGTGGTCACGTTGCGTCCTGCGCGGACCGCGCCGGCTGGCGGGACGGCGTTTGCTCTTTGCGTTCTCCGCGCCGGTACGTTGGGGGTAGGCGGACGCAAAGCCCCGCTACTCGTCGTATCGCGGCTGCTTCGGCGTGTCACAGGTGGATTCAGGCGAATCGCGCTCGAAGGGGAGCGTGGCGGGTTGGACGCATATGGATCGTCCTCCATCAACAGGTCTTCATCATCGGGGTACCGCGTGTTGCGAATGCTTTGATCCTGGGTCGTGTTGATTGAAAGCGGACTCACACCAGTTTTTCGACCACCGCCTCCCCGTGCTGAAGAAGTCTTCTGAGATGACTTGTCGCTGCTGCTGCTCGACATTGGTTCTCCCTTTCACTGTCGGTTCCACGAAGACAACGCCCCTTCCCGCTCTCTCACGGTTCGGTCCGCCGGCTCCGCCTGTGCTTTCTGGGTAGAAATGGAGATAACTACTTGCAGACGCGCCTATAGCGCCGCGTGGTCGGGTATCTGACGCCGCTTTTTCCATTGATGCCAGATGATATAAGCGGCCCCCTGGTATACCCGCCTCTTTTTGTATACTAGACAGAACGCAGTACGCTGCTTTTTTTCGCACGCTCGCTCAACTAGTATGTAGCTTATCACAAAACTGGCGTAAAGTACATTCTTTCAGCGTGAATGCTTGCATCCACAATTGGGTGCGCGGAGGGAAGGAACTGGAGGCAAGGTTCCATTGCTTCCAATGTATTCGTGTGCCGAGACAGAAACTGTGCAGGGGATGGATAAGCTGATTTGAGCAAGAGTTCAGGTGGGAAAAGAGAGGTTGCCTCTTTCCTGGCCAGCACAGATAGCCGGGGAAATGTGATACGCTGTAGAGCATAAAGATCGACTATCGTGTTTAGTCAGGAAGCAGACGGAATGGCAGATCAAGCATCGCTCTTTGAGTCGGACAAGGGTCAATCTCTCCAAAAGGACATCCCACCTCCTGGCCGAAGCGAGCCGCTGGCCGCGCGTATGCGCCCGCGTACCCTGGACGAGATCCTTGGACAGGAGCATCTGCTTGGGCCTGGTAGAGCTTTGCGCCGCAGCATCGAGGCCGATACCCTTAGCTCGATGATTCTCTGGGGACCGCCGGGGAGCGG
>Ga0209061_1004491_pt1 | contig 13393 bp, 10 predicted proteins | sample Coa_R1_10_FD_187157 | JGI IMG/M metagenome (GOLD analysis project Ga0209061, IMG submission 187157) | Surface soil microbial communities from Centralia Pennsylvania, which are recovering from an underground coalmine fire - Coalmine... | ecosystem: Environmental > Terrestrial > Soil >...
CGGCGAGCTGCGCCTGGCCCGCGAAGATTTCGAGACCCTGGGCGGCGGCAGCGACGGCCGGGCCGAAGCGCGGGCCTTCGATATTCTGCAAACCATTGACGCCGAAACTGTGCAGCGGCTGGCGCACAGCCATCTCGAGCGCTTGAGGATCATCAACAACTCCGCTGAACGCGTCCTCGACAAAATGCCAGACAATTATCTCTATGTCGGCTTCATGGCGCTCCTGTTTCCGCGTGCTCGTTTCTTGCACTGTTGCCGCGATATCCGCGACGTGGCTGTCTCCTGCTGGATCACCCACTTCCGTGACATTCCCTGGGCGAACGATTTCGACCTGATGGTCTCGCGCTTCGCTCAGTATCGACGCGTCATGGACCATTGGAAGACCGTCCTGCCTGTGCCCATGCTGGATGTGCATTATGAAGAGATGGTCGAGGATCTGGAAAGCGTGGCCCGTCGTGCCGTGGCCTTCCTCGGCCTGGAATGGGAACCCGCCTGTTTGGCGTATCATCGCAACCAACGGCCGGTACGCACAGCCAGTCTCACGCAGGTGCGCCAGCCGATTTATCGCCGTTCCGTGGCTCGCTGGCGTCATTACCAGGACGCTTTGCAGCCGTTGTTCGCCCGACTGGAGGAGGTGTTCTTGTCTCGACTCGCGCAAGAACAATAAGAGGCCGTCCACGCGTTCAGTGTGGATTCATCCACTCGGATAGTGGATTTTGTCGTTTCTAAGCGGAGTTGCTTGTAATCTGACGCCTGCGCTCAGCGTCCGCGCTGCGCCGCCGCAGCTGCGCTTGGGAGCGAGAAACCACGCCATTGGAACAGGAGGAATCGCTTTCCGGCGCCTTGGCGTCGGGGCAACCGGCGCGGCGAGCGTTTCGCCGCGTCTGGGGGATGGATTCCGTGCGTTCTCCCCATCGCCCGGTTTTTACGGAGGTCTATGATATGTTTCGCACTCGGTGGATTGACAAACTCCTGGCCTTTCCGCGCTCCGGGGACCAACGCCGTCGGACGACGGCATCAACGCGCCGGTTCGTACGGCCCCGACTGGAACTGCTCGAAGATCGGATCGTGCCGGCGGATCCGACTACACTTATCCCCGGCAATGCGACCATCAACTTCTACGGTACGAACCCATCGCCAGCTTTTAATGTACCCGTATTGGCCAACGATAACTTGGGCGGCACGGCTAGCGGCGGCACCGTGTTTATCTTCCTGATCTACAACGGCTCGACTCCCCCTCCTCCTGTCCTTCTGGGGGCAAATACGGTGGGGACAAACGGTACCGCCCTTATCAGTGTGCCGGCCGGCGCCCTTCCCACAGGTCTGCAAACCGGCAGTTACCAGCTGGAAGAGACTTATTCGGGCAGTGGCACCAACGCCCCTACCAACGCCTTTGGCACACTAACCATTGTCCAGGATCCGACCACGGTTGTCGCCGGCAATGCCAGCATCAATTACTACGATGCCACGCCCTCGCCAGCCTTCACTATCCAGGTGGGAGTCAATAGTCCTGCTGGCACCGTCAACTCCGGCAGCGTGTCCGTCAGTCTGGTGAGCGATAACACAACTACCTTGCTGACGCCGACTCCAGTGGCTGTGTCAGCCAACGGCACAGCTACAATTAACGTAGCGGCCAACACCCTGCCGGCCAATCTGCAAGTCGGCGACTATCAGCTGATCGAGACCTACATTCCCTCGACCGGCAGTCAATTCGCCGGCAGCAATGGCACGGGCACGTTGGCGATCGCTGCTGCCCCGACCACAGTTGTCGCTGGCAATGCCATTGTCAACGTTGGCACCACCAACCCGTTCACTGTCTCTGCGGCGGTCAATAGCCCTGCCGGCACGGTCAACTCCGGCACGGTGACTTTCGTCTTGGTCTCCGACAATTCGACCACCACGCTGGGGACGGCTGCGGTGTCCGGCGGTGTTGCCACGCTCAGTGTGACGGGTACTCCGCGTGCTGCCATTGCCGCTCTGCCCAGCGGGCGCTCTTGGCAGTTGGTCGAGACCTATGCCGACGTAACAGGTGGTCAATTTGCCGGCAGCAGCGCCATTGGCACCCTGACCGTCAATCCAGTGCCCACGCCGTCCACTACCATTATCCCCGGCAATGCCGTCATCACTACCAATGGTGGAACAGTGACTGTTCCTGTTGCCGTCAACAGCCCCGGCGGCACGGTCAACACGGGCACCGTGACCATCAGCCTGGTCAATGGCAACAGCACATCGGTGGTCGGTTCCGCGCCCGTCTCGGGGGGTGTTGCCAATGTGCCCATCACGGTGCCGGCCGGTCTGCCAGTGGGCGCTTATACGCTTGTCGAGACCTACTCAGACGGCAACCAATTCTTCGGCAGCAGCGCCAGCGGTATGCTGACTGTTAATCCGGCCACTCCGCCTTTGACGGCCGGCCAGGCGGCCTTGGAACTGGCCATCGATCTGGCGGCGATACCGTTGTTGTTGTCTGGCAATACCGGTGCCTTGATGGAGTTGGAAATGTTCTCCCGGGTGCTCACGGGCCAACCGTTCCCGATGTCGATACCGCAGTTGCTTAACGAAATCGGGACTCTAGTCCCCCAGACCGGCGGTCTGTTAATGCCCGCCATCAGCGGCGGGATGTTCTTGGCCCAGGAGACAGCAGCTGAGAACCCGATGAGCTGATCCGCGAGGGAACGCAGCTCAAAAACAGAATGAGCCGGAAGCGTGAGCAACGGTTGCTCTGCCGTTGCTTAGAGCTAGCGGACCAAACCTCCTCCCCCCTTGCGGGGGAGGGAAAAGTCCGTTAGCCCTTATGCTCCGGCTCATTTCCTTTGCGGACCAATCGGGGGTACACGACTCGAACGTGCGACCTCCTGCTCCCAAAGCAGGCGCTCTAGCCAAGCTGAGCTAACCCCCGCTTCGTCTCCCTCCTTTCAGCATAGTGGAACCCTTGGCGAAGACAATCGCAAACAGCACCGAGTTCACCTCAACGCCGCAGCACCTCAATGAGGCGCTCGAAGTCGTCGTTCGACTCGAAGACCAACACGATCTGCCCCTTCTCCTTGCCCCGGACACGGATCTCAACGCGCGTGCCGAGTTTTTGCCGCAACTCGTTCTCAATGCTCTGCACATGGGTCGTTTTCTCAGGGATGGCGTGGCCATTGCCGCTGCTCTCGGACGATCGTGGCTCCGAAGCGCGCGCTTCGGATTCGGCGGCGAATTGTTTGAGGTACGCCTCCGTAGCATGTACCGACAGGCCGCGGGCGATAATCTCCTTGGCGAAGGCGATCTGGCGGGCCGGATCGTTAATGCCCTTGAGGATCTTGGCGTGGCCGGTACTGAGTTGGCCGACACGCACGGCGTCTTGCAGCTCGGCTGGCAGCTCTAGAAGCGCTACCAGGTTGGTGATGGTGGCGCGGCCCAGACCCAGACGCGCGGCCAATTGCTCATGCGTCATACGATAGCGCGTCAGGTAGTCCTTGAAGCCTTGCGCTTTTTCGATAGGGTTGAGGTCGGTGCGCTGGATGTTCTCGACCAGGGCGGCTTCGAGGATCTGCTGATCGTTGAAGTCTACGATGGTGACGGGTACGTTCTGCAGTCCGGCCTCGCGTGCCGCACGCAGCCGGCGCTCGCCGGCTACCAACTGATAGCGCTCGCCGACCTGACGTACCACCAACGGTTGCAGCACGCCATGCGTGCGGATGCTGGCGCTCAGAGACGCCAGCTCGTCATTGTCGAAAGTTTTGCGCGGCTGATAGGGATTGCGCTCGATCGCCTCAACCGGCACCTGCGCTTGCGTCCCCGCCGTCGTCATACCACTGTCACTTAATAATGCATCCAGACCACGCCCCAGCCGTGCTTTCTTTTCCATTTGAGGCTCCCTCCTCCCGGTTTGTCCTGCCAGTCCACAACGTCAGCAAAGACACTTCTCGCCTGCTAACACTGTGGGCTGGCGGACACGCCATTGTACCTACCTTGGCCGCTGCGAAACAATGGTGTTTTTGCCCCCGTTCCGCGCAGAACTCGCCTGTTTTTCCTACAATTACATTGCCGCGGAGGATGCTCGATTGGACAGGAGAATGAACAAAAAAAGCGCGACCCCCGAAGTCGAGAATGCCAGTACAGTCAAACCTTCGCGTGCCAGCGTGGGGCGCTTGAGCCTTTACCTGCGGCGCCTGGAAATGCTCCACCGAGAAGGCATCAACAAAGTATCGAGTCGTCTGCTCGGCGAAGCGCTGGGCGTGACCGATGCTCAGGTCCGCAAAGACCTGGCCTATCTGGGCAACCTCGGCCATCCCGGCATCGGCTATGCCGCTCCCGAACTGATTGCCGCCATTCGCCGGATCCTCGGCATTGACCGCGATTGGCCCACCGTTCTGGTCGGTGTCGGCAATCTCGCCCGTGCGCTCTTGCGCTATCAGGGATTCATCGAGCGCGGCTTTCGTTTCGTGGCGCTCTTCGATGCCGACCCGGCGAAGATCGGGCAGACCATCGAGGGATTGACAGTTCATGCCCTGGAGGCGATGCCGACAGTTTTGGCCACCACCAAAGCAGAGCTGGGCGTGCTGACCGTGCCTTCGCAAGCGGCACAGAGCGTGGCCGAGGCGTTGGTTGCCGCCGGCATTCGCGGCGTGCTCAACTTCACGCCGCAAGTGTTGCGCTTGCCCGCCGATATCAGCGTTGTCTCTGTGGACCTGACCGTGCAGCTGGAACAGCTCGCGTTTCTGGTGCAGCTAGGCGGTGAAGAACCGAGTCGCTAGATATAAGTGCTAGCGGAACGAGACGAGCCGTAAGCCCACGGACGGTTGTCCGTGGGCTTACGGCTCGTTAGATTTTTGTTTGTTTTCTCTTCCAAGGAGTACAACATGGCTGCGCGACCGAAACCCCATGCCACAGGCAAGACGAAACCGGGCGACATCAGTGAACGCGTCGGCGTCGTCGAACTGGAGAAGCGAGGCGTCAACGTCAAAGAGTTAATCGAGAAGCTGATCGATGCCGCCGGGGCCGAGTTCACTACCTATTACTATTACACGATCCTGCGTATGCACCTGGCTGGCCACGAAGATTACAAGGAAATCTGCGAAGACGCTCGCCTGGAAGACCGTGCCCATTTCGAGCTAATCACGCCGCGGATTTACGAACTGGGCGGCTCGATCCCGCATGACATCCGCGAATTCGCCGACCGGGCCGGCTGTCCCGACGCTTATCTGCCCAATCCGCCGACGGCCGCCGCCATCCTCCAAGTGCTGCTCGAAGCCGAACGCTGCGCCATCCGCACCTGGAGCGAAGTGTGCGATTTGACCTTCGGCAAAGATCCACGCACCTACGACATGGCTTCACGGATTTTGCAAGAAGAAACCGAGCATGAAGCCTGGTTCATCGAACTTTTGGGCAAGGAGCGCGACGGCAAGATCATTCCGTCGGGCCACTTCCGCCGCGGCAATCCCGGCGACGCCCCGTACAGCAAGAATCGAGGATTCTACAATCCGTAAGGTTCTCATCCAATCTGAAGAGCGGGGTCTGTGAACATTCCGGCATGCGTACACCGGGAGGTTCACACCCCCCGCTCGCCGGCATTGTCAAGGAACAGAGCAAGTGGCAACTTACCCGGTGACTTTCGTAACGCCAGAGGGGGAGGAAGTGCGAACGGAGGCAGCCGACAATCAGTATTTGCTCGATGTGGCCGCCGAGGCGGGGCTGGTGTTGCCGTATTTTTGTCTGCAAGGCTGGTGTTGCAGCTGCGCTGGCCGCATTCTGGAAGGCCACGTTGATCAATCCGAAGCGCGGCGGTTTTTCCCTCAGGATGCCGAGGCGGGTTACGTGTTGCTGTGCAGTGCTTACCCGCGTTCGCCGCTACGCATCCTCACCCATCAGAAAGAGCTGATGCGCTCGCATCGGCGGGCGCTGGGGCTGCCCACGCCGCGAGGGTGAAACAGTGACCACAACCTGGCCGTTTGCCGGATCGCTGCTTACCGGCCCCTTATGTTCGATGGGCGAATGGCCATACAGCTTCCATGTACGCTGCTGCGATCTGCGGCCGCGTTTCCTCCTCAAGTCCCCTCCTTATCCTCCCCGAATGGGGGGGAATAAGAGGGGAGGCTGCCGTGCCATCGCTCGCAATGGCCGTATCCTTCTGTGCGCCGATCGACCTGTAGAGGAATTGCCTGGCCGGCTCGTTCGGCTGCGTCTGCAAACCTGGCATCGCATCTATCTGCCCGGCGATGCTCCTCAGCCGCATGGCGTACTGCTGTGTGTACGCGATAGAGCGGGCGACGCGGGTAATACGCCTGTTTTCGAGATGTGTCTGCGGCCGCGTGTCGAAGCAAAGGGCGAGCTGCGCATCGACGTCGGCGGCGGAATGATGTTGGATTTTTGCGAGACGAATTAGAACTGAAATGAGCAGGTGAGCTGCCATTGACCCGGCGCCGTGCGAACGGGACCGAGCGGCATCAGCACGGCGCTGGAGAGCCACCAGTTGTCGTTGACGTACCATTGAAATCCAGGCAACACATCACAATTGGGTACCAGCCGCCAATTATCGCGTTCCGGACTCAACTGCCCCAGCGCGCCCACGGAAAAATACAAGTTACGCAGCCCTTCCGGGCCAGCGGTGAGCAGCGGCCGCTGGAGTGCCAAGCCGTATTGAACGTTCCGCTGGAGAGGAACAGTAGACGCATCGTAGATGGGCACGTTTTTGGACACGAAGCCTTGCAGGGCGAGGCGATCGTTGAAGGCGTGAAAGACCCCAAAGGCAGGAATGACAACTGTTGGTCCATCCGGCAAACCGCCGAACTGAGCGCTGACCGGCGTCACCGCCTGGACGCCAATGGCACAGGCGGTCGTCGGTGAATCGAACAACGCCACCTGGGTATTGACGCGATAATAGCCGAAGCCGCCGGGATCGCCGGGACGGCGCAGGTCGAAAAAAGGAATGTCTGATCCCATGCCGACCTGAATCCACTCCAGCCCGCTTTCTTGGGGCGTCGGTACCCCGTCGGCTCGTGGAAGATTTGACATGCCCGGCAGTCCACTGTCATCGTCGTGCAGCCCCAGCGGATCGGCAAGGAAGCCGGGGGTGAAACAGAACAAGCGGAGGCGCGGCGCCCGGCTGGTCGACGTCTCTGCTAAAGGATTGAAGACTGCAGATGGCGGCTGGAAGATTGCTTTAAAATCATCATTCCTGCAGCCGCAATCCGCACTCTCGAAAGCAGGAAGCTGCGCCAACGACCGCAGTGGAAACAGGATCAGGCCGCCCAACAGAAACAGCACGGCCCGGGTACGGAATGTCTGTGAAAAATCCATACGTGTTTGCGTTTGTTCGCCCGCCTGTTGTGCCAGAAGGGAAAGAGCGCCCCTTGCTGGCCTAGCAGGCGGGTAAAGGAGTTGTCCGCCAGCCAACAACAGATAGAGGAATAGCGATCTATTTTAGAGAAAACAAGAGGGACCGCGGATCAGAGCGAGAAGGGAGGCTTGCAAGCTCAGCGTACTATTGCCAAGAGCAAACCGATCATTGTCGCCATTCATCGATTAGTGACGCTACCAGCGCCGTCCAGCCCGTTTGATGGCTTGCTCCCAAGCCAGCTCCGTTGTCGCCGTGAAAGTATTCGTAAAACAAAAGCAGATCGCGCCAGTGTGGATCTTCCTGGAAAGGGACTTGTCCGCCGTACACAGGGCGGCGGCCGTGCTCGTCGCGCGTGAAAATGCGGATGAGACGATCGGCAATCTCACGGGCCATTTGCGGGAAGGTGATCGGCTGGCCGTTAGAGGCCGGTGTGGCCACGGCGAATGATGGGCCGAAGGCCGTTCCCAGCTTGCGCAATGACTCAATCAACAAAAACGTCGTTGGGAACCAGATCGGACCACGCCAGTTCGAGTTGCCGCCCTTGATCTTTGATGTGCTCTCGGCCGGTTCATATCCCACAACGGTGCCGTCAAAGACGAACGGCTGTTCCAGGTGCACTCGCGAAAGGCTGCGGATGCCATAGGGAGATAAAAACTCTTTTTCGTCGAAAAGACGCTCCATGATGCGCCGCAGCTGTCTCTCATCGAGGATGGTGAGGACGTAGGTTTTGCCCTCTCCTTCGCCGACCTCGTGGACGACGTCACGCACCAGGTCGCGGCGGTTGCGCAGGAACCAGTGGAAAGCGCCATGAAACTCGCGGAACGGTTTGATCCAGCCCGTTTCCAGACGCTCCACGGCAAACAACGGAATCAGGCCGACCAGCGAACGCAGGCGGAACTTGCGGAAGCGCCCCTCGGGATAACGCAAAACATCGTAGAAGAAGCCGTCTTCTTCATCCCAAAGTTGATAGGGGCGGTTGCCCATGTGTTTCATGGCGGCGGCGACATAGGCATAATGCTCGAAGAACTTGACGGCCATCGCTTCATAAACAGGATCTTCTTTGGCCAATTCCAGAGCGATGCGCATGAGGTTCAAACAGAACATCCCCATATAGCCGGTGGCGTCGGATTGTTCGAGCACAGCGCCGTCGCGACAACTCAGGCTGCGATCGACCACCGTGATATTGTCCATGCCGAGGAAGCCGCCCTCGAAGATGTTATTACCTTCCCGATCGACTTTGTTGACCCACCAGGCGAAGTTGATAAGCAACTTATGAAAGCAACGCTCCAGAAAGAGACGATCGGCCCGGCCGCTGCGAATGCGGTCCATGTTATAAACACGCCAGACAGCCCAGGCATGAACCGGAGGATTCAGGTCAGAAAACTCCCATTCGTAAGCGGGGATTTGCCCGTTGGGATGCTGGAACTGCTCGAACAGGAGCCAATACAACTGGTCCTTGGCATACTGGGGATCGACCAGAGCCAGAGGGACGCACTGGAATGCCAGGTCCCAGGCGGCGAACCAGGGATATTCCCATTTATCCGGCATGGTCAAGACGCGCAAGGAATTAAGGTGCCGCCAGTGTTGATTGCGAATGTTCAGACGCGACGGCGGCGGTGGCGGCAGGCCGGGATCGCCATTGAGCCAGAGGTTCACGTCGAAAAGGTAGTTCTGCTTGTTCCACAACAGGCCGGCCCAGGCACGGCGCTGAATTTCGCGCTCCTCGGCGGTGGCACCCGGTGGGTGAAGGGCAGCGTAGAACTCATCGGCCTCCGCTTTGCGGCGAGCAATCACGGCGTCCACTTCATCCAGCGGCGCGGATAACTCCATGTCATCACTCAAACGCAGGTGCAGCACCACAGAGCCAGCAGGAGGTACAGAATAACGATAATGCAGAGCAGCTTTGGTGCCTTCGCGGTGGGGGTTGAGGCAATCCTCGCCGTGGATGATGTGGCGATGAAAGGCGTCCTTGACATAAGGCCGCCGGCTTTTGTTGCCGGGGCCGAAGACGCGCGGGCCGTTCGTCTCATTGTAAGTGAACAACGCACGTCCGCCCGGCGGCGCATACAGGATGCGCGGTCCTAGCCGATAGGACACGGGAATATTTGTCAGTGTTTCGACGGCGGAATCATCCGTGACAAGGCTAAGGAAGCCAGGACCGCCGGGACCAGGACGGATACACGGTTCCGGCGTCAGGTGCAGTGTCCAGGCATTGGGGCCGCGCGCCCAGATGTTGCGGAACCACAAATGCGGCAGCAAATGCAAAGGAGCCACCGCAGGGCCGCGGTTGAACGCCTCGATACGGATGCAATAATCTTCCGGCGTTGCCTTGGCATATTCGATAACGATATCGAAATAGCGATTATCATCGAAAATACCGGTATCGAGTAACTCGAACTCGAAGCCTTGGCCGTTGCGGCGGCGGTTCTCCGCGATCAGCCAGGCGTAGGGGAACTCCCCTTGCGGATATTTGTAGAGATATTTCATGTACGAGTGCGTCGGCGTGTTATCAATGTGAAAGTAATACTCTTTCACGTCCTCGCCGTGATTGCCTTCGTACGGGTTCAAGCCAAACAGTCGTTCTTTCAATATAGGATCACGTTCGTTCCAGAAGGCGGGAGCGAAACAAAGAAGCTGATAACGATCACAAATACCGGCAATACCATCTTCACCCCAACGATAGGCCTTACTGCGGGCCAGGTCATGAGGCAGATAGTTCCATACGTCGCCGTTGGCGCTATAATCTTCACGGACGGTACCCCAGGCACGCTCGCTGACATACGGTCCCCAACGGCGCCAGCCGCTGTGATCGTCATGGATTTCCCTCAGACGCTCGTGCTCGCGCGTATTCATGGTAATTCTTTACCACAGAGTCACAGAGAACACAGGGGAAGAATCACAGAGAACCTAAACAGAAAAAAGGAGAAATCAACAACGACGCACGGCAGGTGATACTTAATTCTTGTTCGCTTTCTGACTTCTTTGTGTTCTCTTTTCTGTGTTCTCTGTGACTTTGTGGTTCGTTCTTATTTCCCATCAAGAAGGGAAGACGGGGAGCAGGGCGGTACGCAACCGGTTCATGGCGGCGACAACGCCGTCAGGAGAGCCGAAAATTGCCGAGCCGGCCACCAGCACGCGCGCGCCCGCCTCCACCACCCGCGTCGTCGTCGCCGCATCAATGCCGCCATCCACTTCTAGCTCGATGTCTCGCTTGGTCTGATCGATCAGGCGCCGCACACGCCGAATTTTGTCGATCATGCCGGTGATGAATTGTTGCCCCCCGAAGCCGGGGTTGACCGTCATTACCAACACCAGATCGACATCCGGCAAGATCTCCGCAGCGGCGACGGGCGAGGTCGCAGGATTGAGCACAACACCAGCTTTTTTACCCAGAACCTTGATGTGCTGTACTGTGCGATGCAGATTGACCGCGTTCTCGACGTGGACCAACATCGAATCGGCACCCGCCTCGGCGAAGGCGTCGAGGAAGCGGATCGGATGCTCGATCATCAAGTGAACTTCTAGCGGCAATGAAGTAATGGGCCGCAACGCCTTGACAACCACCGGACCCATGCTGATGTTGGGCACAAAATGACCATCCATGACATCAATGTGGATACGATCAGCGCCGGCCTGCTCGGCCTCACGCACCTGCTCGCCCAGCCGGGTGAAGTCGGCCGCGAGAATAGATGGAGCCAGTTTGACGACAGATGGACTCATATTAATTTATCCTTGCACATTTTTTGGGGCGAGGAAGGACGGTAAACCCACAGCGGCATCTATGGATGCCATTGTCTTACCGGCGCCCTTGTGGCTTATGGTACAGAATAGACTCCCAATGGTCCCCGCCTGAATCCTGGAGAAAGGGCGTGGAGTGGTCCTTGAGAGAGTTGCGGGTCTAGATAATCCCGAATAGGCATGCCTTGAACCGGGAGCGTTTCGAACATCGCTTCCAACAGTTCAGAATAGCTGCTTCGGCTTCAGCTGCGTAGATTGTTTGCATGGGACTTTCCTCCGCTGAACTCTCCCCTTCTTTTCCCATCCGCCCTCACTCGATCAGTGCGCTTTCGGCAATCAATCCAGGACCGAAAGCCAGGGCCACGCATGGCAGCGGTGCTCGCTTTTCGCGCAGATGACCGATGATGAACAACACAGTCGGCGACGACATATTGCCGTGCTCGGCGAAAACTTCTCGTGCGGCCGTCAACTGCTCGTCGCCCAGCTCCAACGCTTCAGCAGCCGCTTCGAGAATACGCGGGCCGCCCGGATGGATAGCCCACGAGCCGATCAGCTCCCGCCGCAGGCCGTGCTGCGCCAGCCAGCTTTCCAGCCACGGACGCAAGTGCTCGCGGATCAAGCCCGGTACCCGTTTCGAGAGAGTCATCTCAAAACCATGATCGCCGATGGTCCAGCTCATCGCTTCGCGCGAATCGGGAATCAGGCACGAGCCGGTCGCCGTCACGCGCCAGCTGTTGGCCGGTGCCTGCCCCTCTGCAACACCAATGACGGCGGCGGCACCGTCCGCGAAGATGGCGTTGGCGATGACTTTCTGCGGATCCCAGCCATAAAAATAGTGCAGTACGCACAATTCGACGGCACAGAGCAACACCCGCGCTTGAGGCTGGGAATCCGTGAAGGCCTGGGCCACGCGCAGACCGTTGATGGCGCCATGGCAGCCCATGAAACCGATGTGCGTCCGCTGCACGGTCGGCGCCAGCCCCAACCCCTGGATTAATTCATAATCTACACCGGGCGCGGCCATGCCTGTGCAGGAGACGGTAACCAGATGCGTGATCGCGCTGGCGCTTAGCCGCGCGGCGTGCAGCGCCTGGCTGGCGGCCCGCACGGCCAGTGGTCCAGAGCGGGCGGCATAGATACGCATGCGAATGCCGGTCGTCGGTCCTCGGTCGTCATCACGGCCCGTGGGCAAAAATAGGGATTGCGAATAGCTGGTGCCGTGCAGCACGTCCTCGACTACTTGCCGATCGAGCGCCAGATGGCGCGTGTGAATGCCGGTATGCTGATACATCAACGGCAGCCAGGTCTGTTGTTCAGCTGTCCGACAGCACAGACTGCGTGCAATGCCGGCAGCCTCTTCTTGCGTCACTCGCGTGGGCGGCACAGCGGTCCCCAATCCAAGAATGGAAAAGCTCATGTAGATGGTCCTTGCCAGGTGACTGAAGGTTCGCCGCAGACGAGTTGTTCAAGCGGCGCTCCCTTGCCTTCTATTATGCCCGGTAGGCTGGTTCCTGTCACGACATGGCTAGCAGCCAATGCAAACAGATTTCGTCAGTGTCCTCTTCAGGGTCTTGTATCATCTCCGAACATCGGTGACCCTTGCTAGAGTTACCGTGTCCAGTGCCACAGGCGCACAGCACCATCCTTGCCCGTGGTCAAGGCGTATTGGCCGTCGGGCAGCACAGCGACGCTGAGAAAACCTTCGGCTACCTGCTCGGTTGCACCCAATTGCTTGCCGGACGCCACATCCCAGAGACGCAGTGTTGGATCACTCTCCGCAGCACAGGAAACGATGCGCCGGCCATCGGGAGTGAAGGCGGCGCACTCGATACGCCCCGTATGGCCTCGCAAGCACTTCTCTTCCTTGCCATCGGCCACACGCCACAGACGTATCGTCTTATCGAAGCTGCTCGTGAGCAGATATTTACTGTCAGGAGAAAAAGAGATGCTGGTGATCTCTAACTCATGCCCTTTCATAGAACGGACTTCCGTACCTTTTTCTACGTCCCATAGACGTACGATGCCCGGTCCATTGACGACCGCAAAATGTCCAGCCGCCAGCAGCTTACCGTCCGGCGACAGGGCCAGACAACGAACCGAATCGCCAACGCCCTTGAAAGTGCGGACCTGCTTGCCCGTTACAACGTCCCAAACACGGATCGAGCGGTCCCAGGATCCCGTCACTACCTGCTTGCCATCCGCCGTAAACAACGCCCCCCAAATCTCCTGGGCGTGGCCTTTCATTTCACAGAGCAATTTACCTGTATGGACATCGAATAAGTAGGCAATATGGTTACGTGCCCCGGCGACGGCGTACCGCCCATCTCGTGAGAA
>Ga0209061_1004492_pt1 | contig 13392 bp, 9 predicted proteins | sample Coa_R1_10_FD_187157 | JGI IMG/M metagenome (GOLD analysis project Ga0209061, IMG submission 187157) | Surface soil microbial communities from Centralia Pennsylvania, which are recovering from an underground coalmine fire - Coalmine... | ecosystem: Environmental > Terrestrial > Soil > Unclassified...
CGCCACCTCGACCCGCACGCCATGATCCGAGCAGTATTCCAACAGCGGCAGGAAATCGCTGTCACCGCTGACCAGGACAACTGTATCGAGCGCGCCCGCCTCGACGAGCCGCACCACATCCATACACATATCCAGGTCGAGGTCGGCCTTCTTCGCGCCACTGGCGAACGTCTTATAGTTCTTCGTCGTGATGCGATAGCCCAACCCCTTGACGGCCGGGAGGAACGATTGCTCAATTCCTGGCTCCGGGCTGGTGGGCGCGTAGGCATGTGCGCGAATCAGGCGGCGATTCCCACGCAGGAAGTCGAGCAGACGCCCAAAGTCAAGCTCAACACGCAGGCTGCGCGCCGAGTAGATCAGATTCGCAACGTCTACGAACACGCCCACCCGCTCGTTGGAGGGCATCGGCGGGAAGTTGACCGTCATCGCGGGCGCCATCTGCTGACGGCGCATCTCTGACAACAGGCGATCCGTCTGTTGCTGGAACGACTCGCGTACTTCGCGCACCGCTGCGTTGAGCTGGCTGAGCGCCTGCGCTTCGCCGTTGCGTTCGCCAGTGGTTCGCCCCGTGCGTGTGTAGGGCGCATAGGCTGGCGGCGCAGATTGGCGCGGTTGCGGCGCGAAACCATGCGCATAGGCAGGCTCAGGAGATCCATAGGCGCTTTGTCCATTGTTCGTGGTGTAGGCGCTTCCCGTCCCGATTACGTCATTGCTTGCGTTTCCGGCGCTGGCGCCACGCTGTGTCGTCCGGGCGCCCGGTGTGTATGGCGAGCCTGTCGCGCCATACGAGGGCAGAGCCGGAGCGGGAGCCGCCGGTTGCTGGGCGCCATAGGCGCTTGCTTCGGTAGCGCCGTTGTTTGCGCTTGCGTAGCCACTATAGCCAGGCACGTAGCCACCATAGCCGGGGGCATATCCGGGGATGTAGCTGTCGCCTTCCTCCGGGGCCGAGGCAGCGGGAACACTATGTGTTGTGCGCCTGGGGCGCGCTGCGCGTGGCTCTGGGATTGGGGCAGGCTCGACGCTCGGCGCAACGACGCGGATGTCTTCGCTCTCCGGCGTCGGATACTCGTCCGCCTGCTCGTCCTGCTCCGCCAGGTCGCTCTCAGCGCCGCCAACGCCACGGGGTTGCCGCTGGCGGCGACGGTTGCGGTGGCGTCCCCGCCCACCGCGCGAGGGAAGGCTCTCCCTCTCTTCGCTCTCGGCGAGATCGCTTCCTGCAAGTTCGGCGGCTTCGCCCGCCTCATTGACCTCAGCGGCTGGCTCACCCCCAAGGGTCTCGGTTGGCGCCGTCGTCACTGCTTCGCCTGGTTGCTCAGTTGGCGCGGCGGCTTCGGCAAACGCTTCGGAGCCTTGTGTGGTTGGCGTTGTCTCCTCAACCGCAGTCTCTTCGGCTGGCGTTGTCGTTGTTGGCATGGGCGCCGTCTGCACAGGCGTCGGAGCAGTCACTACGTTCGGCGCTGGCCGTGCGGCTGGCTGAGGGGTTCTGCGTGGGCGCGTGTCGAAGCGATAGCGTTTGGGCGCGGCTGGCGCTGGCTGCGCCGAGACAGCAGTTGATTCATTGCCGCCACCCGATGTGTCTGAGCCTGAAGGCTGTGTAGCCGCCTGTTCGGCCTCGTGGGAGGCGGCTGGCGCGCTCGCTACGCCTGCGCCTGTTGGCGTCCCTTCGAGCGAGATGAAGGGGAGGTAGGGGCGCGTTGGCTCAGGGGCGATCAACGCGGGCGCCTGTGCAAACAAATCGCTCAGGAAATCGCTTGTTGGCTCGGAGCCAGCCTGTGTTGGCCGCGCTTCCGGCGCGTCCGGTGTGACGGGTGTGATTGGCGCTGCTCCAGCGGACGTCTGTCCCGACTGTGTGGGCGTCTCCTGCGGGGGCAGAATCAACTCTACCTGGCGGCCTCGTCCGCGCCCGCCACGCCGCGATGTTCGCGCGCCACGCTGATTACGCGCTTCAGCCTGCGTTTGCGGCTCGGCCTGCGCGTTGGCCGCCGCGCTCTGCGCGTCCGGTTGCGCTTCGCGCTTCGCCTCCTGCGTCGTCACAGGGACAATCGCCGGGGAAGCGTTTTGGGCGTCGCTCGGCGGCTGCGGCGCCTCAGAGGCAGATACAATGGGTATGGCTGGTGTGGTCGCCTGCTCAGCCTGTGGTGTGGTCTCAGCATGGCCGCGCCCATGCCCGCGTGTATGCCTGCCCGTATGCTGGCCCGGTTGCTGTGCCGCGCCTGCTGCATCTCCCTCAGTGGCGCGCGCCGTCTGCTTCGCAGATTTTGGCGGCTTGGCCTGATTTGGCTGGTTGGGTTGGTTGGGTTGGCTGGCAGAGACCGGCGCCTTGTCGGCGTTGGCGGCTGACGCGCCATTGGAGTTCGCGCTGGCCGGAGCGCCTGTCGCGCCTTTGCGCGCCGACTGGCGGCGCTGGTTGGCGGGGCGCTTCGCAGGTTGATCGGTCGTCGCGGCGTTTGCCGCGTTGGGAGCCATCGGTGTGGCTGGTGAGGTTTGAGCGCGCGTATTGGCGCTGGTGTCTGGGGTCGTTGGATTCATCGTTCTTCTACTTTCATATCCTGGATACATGGCAAGCGTGTCTGGTCTGGCGTTCCCGGCGTGGGGCGCACGTATGGTGCGTATGGAAGGAGGCGACGGGAGAAGGAGGGAGAGAAAGGAACTGTGATGTGTACGAATTGGCATCGAATAGCCAGGCGTGACGCCAGGCGCATGTTCTTCTCTTGCTGTTCGGCTCAGTTCGTTTCACAATGACCTGGGCGTATACTCTTGCACGCTACACGTATGACATCACTCGACATCGCTTATTGGGCTATTGGGCGCGGGATTATGGGTAACGCGGCGTAACAATCATCTTCCGATTATTTTCTGAGGCACGCGCTTCCACGCCCCCGTCCCTCTAACACATCATCCCCTACATCCTCTTCCCGATCTCCACTGCCGCGCCCTATGCGCTACACGAATTCGCCACATTGCGCTGCGCTTGCGAACTGCTTTCTATTTTTCGGTTGATACGGTAACGCCTGCGAGCCGCCAAACACCGGGACACTCTTTCCGGCGGGCATGCTCACCTGGGCATGAGCCTGACAGGCTATTTCAGGCGTTTTCAGGCGCGCTCCTGAGATGGCTCAGGCGCAGCTTGTGATCCCGGCGCGACATGCGAGACAAATGGCGTCTCGATATGGCCTCTGGGCGAACCAGCGATCAGGCCAGACGCATGATCTCCATGATCTGTCGGCTGCTGATTCCTGCTGGAGGCTCCATGCGCAGGCGTTGATGTGTTTACAGCGGCGCTTGATGATCTGGTCATGGTCAGCATGCGATGTACATCGAGCATGCGCTGCGCCGAGGTAAACACACTCGTCACCGCCAGCAGGAGCAACGTCCACGGGAGCCAGGCGGCGCCACCGAGAATCAAACCGGCGGCAAGCAACACCACCCGCTCCGGGCGCGCCATCAAACCGCTTTTGAGACTCAGGCCCAATCCTTCGGCGCGTGCGCGCGCATAGCTGACCATCAGTGAACCAACCGCCGCAATGTAGGCCAGAATCACTACCCACATGGTCGCCGTCGAGGTCGGCTGGCGCACAGCATAGATGATCACGCCCAGTAAGGTGACGCCTTCGGAATAGCGATCAATGGTCGAATCAAAGAATGCGCCGAAGGTGGTTTTCTGGTTGCGCACCCGCGCCAGCGCGCCGTCTACCATGTCAAACGCGCCAGCGATGAGCAAAGCAACACCGCCGACCCGTAGGCTACCCAAAGCAAGCAGAGCCGCCGCTGCGCCATTCAGCAACAAACCAATGAGCGTCGCCATATTGGGTGTCAGGCCCAGCGCGGCAAGTGGCCGCACAAGCGACTCCATCAGGCGCCGCGCGGTCTGCTGTATGCGTGGCCCAAACATGGCTCACCTCGCTTTGCGCTATGATCACTATACCACTAACTCTCTGCCCATAGCATTATGTCCGGCAAAGGCCTGCTAAAGACTACTCGGCGACAACCACTTCCGCAGAGGAGGCGCCAGGAAACGCCACCTGAGCGGAAGCCGTTGCCCCGCGTGTCGTTTGAGCGGGGGAAACAGCCCCAGCGCGCAGACTGCCATGGCGTTGCGCCACCGCTGCGCGCTGCTGCTTGGCGGCTCGCGCCCGCTCAGCGCGCGCCGCCAACGCCTCCTGGCGCAGACGCGCCTGGCGTTGCGATTGCTCGTAGTACGCCTCGACCTGATCGCCAACCCGCGTCCAGCTAAACTGCTCGGCCCGCTGACGGCCAGCATGCCCCAAACGATCACGCTTCGCGCGATCATCCAACAGATGGCAGATCGCCCAGGCAATCTCTTCGCTGTCGCTCGGCGTGACAAGCAATCCATCACGCTGCGTCTCGATCACCGAGCGAAACCCGTCAATATCTGATGCGACCACTGCACGCCCCGAGGCCAGCGCCTCCAACAGGACGATGCCCTGGCCCTCACCGCCAGTGTTTGGCGCGCAAAACACATGCGCCGTAGTGTAGAGCGAGGGCAACACCTCGGAAGAAACGCGCCCCAGGAAGACCACACCGGGCCAGCCCGCGCGCTCCACCTGGCGCTCGAATCCCTCACGCAGGGGACCGTCGCCGCTGATCAAAAAGCGCACGGTGGGAAAGTGTTCGCGGATCATCGGGATGGCGCTGAGCAGGTACTTCAATCCCTTGCGCTGCTCGATGCGCCCGTGATACAGCACGTTGAGTCTGCCATCCATGAACTCCGGCAGGGGCGGCGCCTCGGGTGTGAAAATAGCGGTATCAACGCCATTGGGAATGATGCGATACTCAGCCGGAAAGAAGCTGTTGACAAACTCGGCTGAGGCGGCTGAGACGGCGATCCGGCCATCCAGCCGCCGGAAGTAGTGCGCGAGAAACGGGCGAGCCGAACTGTATGCCCAGCGCGGCGTTGAGGTGAGGCCGGGACGCGAATAGGCGTGGAAGGTGCCGACGAGCGCCGCGCCCGACATATCGGCCAGATGAAGAATGGAGAGCGAGAGCGCAGACGCAAACGGCTCGTGCAGATGCAGGATGTCAAAGCGTTCGCGCTGAAGCAGCCTGCCTAGCGCGCCGCTTAGGTCGGGTGTGATGGCGACGCGCGCAACCGACCCATTGACATGTAGCGGCGCCGCCCAGCCCAACTTGTATACCCCATACTCGACGCTACGCGCACGCGGGCCGGTGGCCGGAGTGAGAATGCGTACTTGGTGGCCGCGCGCGCGAAGCTCCACCGACAGCCGCTGAATGTGATCCTGCACGCCGCCTGGGTAGCTCCAGTCGTAAGGGGAAACCAGTCCGATTTTCAAGATACTCGCTCCGGGCCATGCAGGCCGTTTCTCTATCGTACAGTAGTGTCCTGTGCGCCATGTGCCGTGTGCCGTGTGCCGTGTGCCGTGTGTCGTAGCGCCTCTCCTCATCGCCCAGACGCCTGCCTGAGCGCCAGGCTTAGATGAGCGTTGGCTCGCGCCCAGCCTCACGCATGTTGCGCTTGCGTTCACGCGCAGCCGCCGCGCGCCGCTCGGCGATTGCCCCTCCGTTGGCGCGGTGGTGAGCGTAGAGGTGGCCATACTCGCGAAGCGGCCAGTAACCGCCACGCGCCTGTGTTTGTCGCTCACGCAACGCTGCGCGCACGGCCTCTGCGCCCGACCCCGGATACATCGTGCGGGCGACGCCAATCGCGTTGAGCGTGTGGGCGTCGCTGCTGCCGGTCTCGGCCCAGTGATAGCGCATGCGTGCCAGCCGCGTGGCATGCCGGAAGCAGCCGATTCCTGCGAAGCTGGCGTTGAGCGTCTCTACGCCATCGGGATGAACATCCGGCTGACGCCAGAGGCGCTCCATGACCTCCCTCTGTACACTAAAACGAAAGAGCCGATGGAATGGGTGTGCGACAATCGCCAATCCACCCTGCGCATGCGCAAGCTCGATGCTCCGCTCGATGCTCAAGCCGGGAGGGATGCGGGTATTGATGAAGAGGGTCAGCAGGTGGCCTTCGCGTGTGCTCACCTCTTCACCGACGATCACCTCGAACGGATACTCATTCTGCGCCACGAGGTCGCGCGCACGCAGGGCGCCTTCAATGGTGTCGTGGTCAGTGATGGCGATCACATCGAGCGGGGTATGGTCGCGAATATGCGCTAACACCCGCTCAACGCTGGCGACGCCATCGCTATAATTTGTGTGCATGTGCAGGTCGGCCAGCCCGGTATGCCGCTTTGCCGAGAGATCGTGTGTCCTGCTAAGCTTGGGATTGATTGAATGAACTGTGTACTCCAAATGTGGCTTCTCCTTAAGAGGCTCTTTAGCGTCTCTGGCAATTAGCCGTATGCCTGCGGCGGGCTGTCATCCCAGATGTGGGCGAGGGCCGACACCCATTGTTCAGGGTGTTCAGTGATATGTTGTTCAAGCGCACTGAGAATGGTTCTCATTGCATACGCCTGGCGCGGGTCAACCCGCTGATCGCGTTGTGCATGGCTCTGATCATGCTGCGTGTGTAGAAGTGCTGTCGCCGACGTGGCGTGCTCGGCGCCCGGCGATGGGCGCGGGTCTGATGTCGCTGTGGGCCGATCGCCCCTATCAAATCTACGTTCTCCGTTGAGTGTCGTTGTGTCGTCGTCTACATGCGAAAGGTCGAGCGGCATGCAGACCGCATGTGATTCGGTAAGACTGACTCGCCAGGAAGACATGAACATCACAGGGGCCGCACGCCGCAGCGCAAAGGCGACCGAAGCTGTGGGCAGGCGCGTTGGCGCGCCAAAGAATGGGAGCAGCGTGCTTTCCCCATGTATGTAACGATCAAAAGCGACAAGGATGATCTCATTGCGTTTGAGCGCGGAGATCATCTCGCGTAACGTTTCGCGGCTGTCGGCGGCAAGCAGGCGCGCGTTGTGGTGCGAACGCATGCGGCAGGCCAACTGAAAGAAGGCTTCCGGAGCCAGGTGTTCGGCGGGCACAAGCAAGCGGTAGCCCCCAAGACCGAGTCGCGACATGGCCGCCTCGAAGTCACCAAAGTGAGCGCCAAAGACGATCAGGCCACGCCCCTGCGCCAGCGCCGCTTCGATCTGCTCATAGCCTTCGATTGAGCCTTCGGGCCAGCGTGCGATCAGTTCCGCGTCAGTGTATCGGCTCCCCTGGAAGAAGTCGAGATAGTTGAGCGCGGAGTGGATGAAGACGCCGCGTCCCGCCCAACGCAGCCGCCGTGGGTCGTTCGCCAGCCCAGGAATATGGCGCAGGTTCGCCTCGACATGCCGCCGTTTACCACGCGCCAGCGCCCAGGCCAGCGTTGCGCCGCCCACCGCCAGTGGCCGCGCCAGCCAATGTGGCAGATGGGGGATGACCAGCGCCGCCCCTTGAAACAGCCGGTATTGGAGGTGTAGGCGCTCGTTTAGGCGATCCCATCCCTGATGCAGACGCGCCCCAACGCCGCCATATCGCTGATCGCTCACACAGGGCGCGATAGCATTGGCGGCAGGAGCCGTAGCGAGCGTGGTCGTGGTGGAACGGTAATCCGCCTGGTAGGTCATGCGCGTTGTCCTTCCGTAGCGGCGGCTGTTTCGTCTGATACGCTTGCCTTCTCCGTCCCTCCTGACGCGCCACTCTCTGCCGCCTCTGTCGTCTCCACCGCCGCTTCCGTCCCTTTCGTCTCTTCATCCGGCCAGAATGGCCGAAACATCGCCCACTGATCGGGGTACTTACCGATCATACGTTCGAAGGAGTCGTAGATGCGCTGGGTGATGGCCTGCGTGTCGGCGCGGCGGTCGCCGGTCGGCTGGGGATAGATGGGTTCATCCACCAGCCCATAATACACCTCCTCGGCATGCCCCGCCCCATACCAGGAATAGCCCGGCATAACCGGCGCGCCTGAGAGGAGCGACAACTGGGCGACACCGCCCGGCACATAGCAGCGTTTGCCAAAGAAGGTGATGGGTGTGCCCTCGCCAGCGAGGAGCGGCCGGTCAGCGACGATGGCGACCGTGCCGTTTTTTTGCAGGATGCGCAGAATCGCGCGCGGCGACTTTTCCACGTACAACACCTCCATCCCCAGGTCGCGCCGCTGCTGCTGGATGAGCTTATCCATGCGCGGGTCGGGGAAGGAGTCCACCAACACATGGAGCGGCGTATGCGCGCCAACCAACACGCCCGCCACGTCCCATGCGCCAAAGTGAGGTGTGGCGATGAGTAGCCCTTTGCCATGCGCCAACGCCTCGTCCATGCGTGCGTAGGCGCCAGGGGCAGGCGTGGTATCTTGCAGATGCGCGAGCAACGCCTCGGGTGTTGAGTTGGGCAGGTAGAAGAAGTCGGAGATATAGCGCCCGTAGTTGAGCCAGCAATTGCGCGCCAGCCGCCGCGCACGCGGATCATCCGGCGCAACCCCAAGAATCTGCGCCATGTTGGCAATGGTCACGTGGCGTTTAGCGGGCCAGAGATAATAGATCAGCATGGTTAGTGGCCCGGCGATAGCCAGCCGCGCCGGACGCGGAACACGCCCGGCCAGCCAGCTTGCGAAGCGGGTGAACCAGTAGACCATAGGCCAGCCCTCCGACTACCTACCCCCAGCCCCTTCCCATGGATGGGAAGGGGAGAAGAGTTAGCGGTAGATCGTTACTCTTCGGTGACGGCGCTCATCTCAACCACAGCCTCCGGCGAGACCCCCTCCTGATGACCATTGGTCTTGGCTGCTTTGGTGGGCGTCGCAGGCGCCTCGGCTGCGGCTGGCTGTTCCGTCGCCGTCGTGTCCAGCGCGTATTCACGGATGAACTCTTCGACCATCAGCCGTGCCTGCTCGTCGGTATACTGAATGGCAGGCGACTTCATGAAGTAGGCCGAGGGGCCAAGCAATGCGCCGCCGAGTCCGGCGTTCTTGGCCAGTTTGGCGCACCGCACGGCGTCAATCACCACGCCAGCCGAGTTGGGGGAATCCCACACTTCGAGCTTGAGTTCCAGGTTCAGCGGCACGTCGCCAAAGGTGCGGCCTTCCAGACGGATATACGCCCACTTGCGGTCGCTCAGCCACTCCACATAGTCGCTTGGCCCAATATGCACGTTCGCCGCGCCGATGTCGTAATCAAGCTGGCTGGTGACGGCGTTCGTCTTTGAGATTTTCTTGGATTCGAGCCGCTCACGCTCCAGCATATTCATGAAATCGGTGTTGCCGCCGACGTTGAGCTGCGAGGTGCGCTCCAGCCGCACGCCGCGTTCACGGAAGAGGCGCGCCAGCGTGCGGTGAACGATGGTTGCCCCCACCTGGCTCTTGATGTCGTCGCCAATGATAGGCAGGTTGGCCTCTTCGAAGCGTTTGCGCCAGTAGTCTTCGCGCCCAATGAAAACCGGGATGCAGTTGACGAAGCCACAGCCCGCCTGCAATATCTGCTCCACATACCACTTCGTCGCGGTCTCGCTGCCCACCGGCAGATAGTTGATCACGATGTCCGTGCCGGTGTCACGCAGGATGCGCACGATGTCGGCGGTGGGGCCAGGAGCCTTGGTGATCACCTGTGAGAGGTATTTGCCCAGGCCGTCATGCGTCATGCCGCGATAGACAGGGACGTTCAGATTGGGCACACTGGCGAACTTATAGGTGTTGTTCAGGCCAGAGAAGATCGCCTCGCTGAGGTCTTTGCCCACTTTGGCCGCGTCCACATCGAATGCGGCGGTAAACTCGATGTCGCTGACGTGGTAGCCGCCCAGGTTGACGTGCATCAGCCCTGGAACGAAGTCGGTGTCGGCGGCGTTGCGGTAGTATTCAACCCCTTGCACCAATGATGAGGCGCAGTTGCCAACGCCGATGATCGCCGCACGTACTTTGTCTTTTCCCACAGTCACATGCCTCCCATATAGGTTGTAACGTTCAATGCTCACTCTACACACAGCTATGCCCAGGCGCATGCAGACGCGATGGGACGGTTGAAACGCCCGCTCACAACGCCAGGGTAACTCGCTAGCCGCCAGCCGCTTGCGGCGTGATGGGCAGCAACCCAACCACAGTGGTCTGCGCAACAGGCGCAGCCTCGCCCTGCGCGCCAGAACCAAGCGTCGGTTCGATCACCTTGCCGAGCATGCGTAAACACAGGCGATAGCGCGTAAGATCGAGCGAGCAGTACACCTGACGCCCCTGGCGGCGCGTCTGCGCCAGTCCCACACGCCTGAGCGCGCCGATATGCCAGGAGATCAACGGCTGACTCACCGCAAGCGTCTCGGCAAGATCAGTGACGGTAATTTCGCCACTGTTCGCCAGTGTATGCACAATATTCAGGCGCACCTCGTCGCCAAGCGTTCTGAGCATGCGCTTGAGTTCAAGGTAGTCCTGGCGCGCCGCCAGGCGATGTTCGCGCTGTTCATGGCGGTCGCGTGGATCGCGCTGCCTGGGCGCAGATTGCCCATAGCGCGCATATCGCTCCTGTTCTGGATTTTCAAGCATATGCGGCTATCTCACCTCCAGCAGCGCAATACATAAACCAATGCCATATAAAGCATGATTTATATATAGCATACATGGTGAATGACATGTCAAGGGCATGGCGCCTTACAAAGTTTTTCAGGTCTGCCGCCTCATCTTGACGAAGAGAGGCCCTAGTCGCTACTATAGCTTTCAACCCTCAGCATGCCAACAATCCGAGTTTCTGATCGTCCACGGCGGATGATCGATGTACAAAGTGCATCCAACTGCGCAACAACGGCGTTGCGCACACAGCAACAAAGGAGATTCGTCAAATGAGGCGTGTATTGTCCTGGAGGTTGTCCCGCGTTACCCTCAGTGTAACCACAATAGCGGTTATGATGGTGATGGCGGCGGCGCAGGCTCCCCTGGCCTTTGGTGCGGGCCATCCCCCCTACCCCACCCACGAAATTTCACCCACATTTCACGCATGCGGTGTATTTCCCCACTCGCGCGGAGTGGGCAAAACTCAAACGCACCCACCGACCAGATGGCGTCTTCCCTGCCGTACAAGGCTCAGGCAATCTGGCCTACGGCAATGGCCCAGTGCAGCATAACCCCGTCTCGTACATCATCTTCTGGGGGCCGAGCTGAACCGGCGCGGACGCAGGCGCCGCCAGCATCATGCAGAGTTATTTCAATGATGTCGGCAATACCCTCTTCGAGAACATCCTGACGCAGTACAACGACACCAACGGCTACATTAACAACGACCAGACGGTCGGCGGTGTCTGGTTTGATACCTCTACCCCACCAACCGACACCAGTTGCACCAACGCAACGGTCGAAGATTCGTCCCTCCAGACCGAGGTCAATAACGCTATCGCGACGAAGGGCTGGCCGCGCGACGGCTCGAACGCCGTCTACTATGTCTATCTGCCGAACGGCGATTCACTGAACGACGGCACTGGCGCATGCTCGGCTCCTACCGGCAACTATTGCGCCTACCACAACTGGTCAAGCTCCGACAACGTAGCCTATGGCGCCATGCCCTATCCAGGATCGGGCTGTCAGGTGTCCACCTCGCCTAACGGCAACATCAATGCCGACAGCGAGATCAACCTCACCTCACATGAGCAGTCGGAGGCGATCACCGATCCGCAGCCGCCAAGTGGCTGGACTGACTCGTCCGGCTACGAGATTGGTGACAAGTGCGCCTGGGACTTCTCAGCAGGGCTAACCCACCTGAACAACGGTGGAACTTTCGAGATACAGACGGAGTATAGCAACGCCAGCAGCACAAGCATCACGGCGACCGTTCCGTCAGGCGCGACGACCGGCCCCATCAGCGTGACAAACGGATCGGGAACCGGCACATCATCCTCCAATTTCACGGTGACATCCCCGCCGCCCAATGACTTCTCGATCTCCGCGAATCCCACCAGCCTGAGCATTCAACAGGGCGGGAATGGGACATCTACCATCAGCACGGCGGTCACAAGCGGCTCGGCGAGCACAATCACTCTCACGGCGAGCGTCTCGCCTTCCGGCCCAACAGCCTCGCTCAATCCTACCTCCGTTACGGCTGGCAATTCCTCAACGCTGACAGTAAGCGTCGGCTCGTCGGTCGCGACGGGAACCTACACGGTGACGGTGAAGGGCGTCGCGGGGAGCGCCACCCATAGCGCCAGCGTGACGGTGACGGTCACATCGTCTGGCGGCGGTGGCGGCATCGTCAACGGCGGGTTCGAGACGGGCACGTTCTCCGGCTGGACGACCGGTGGTCAGTCCACCTCGATCAGTACAGCCGCCCACAGCGGCAGCTACTCCGGCCAGGCTGGTTCGACTTCACCGACCAATGGCGACAGCACGATCAGTCAGACCTTCACGGTTCCCAGCGGCGATGGTACGCTGACCTTCTGGTATCAGGTACGTTGCCCGGATACAGTGCAGTACGACTGGGCGACCGCCACCCTGAAGGACAATACAACGAACACGACGACGACGATCCTGGCAAAGACGTGCACTGACAACAATACCTGGGTACAGGTCTCCGCCAGCTTGACGGCAGGGCACTCGTATACACTGACACTGGTCAGCCATGACGACAACTATCCGGGCGATCCCACCTATACCCTCTATGATGATGTCGCCGTCCACTAGGACTACGACCTAACCCCCTACCCCCTTCCCCTGTGGGGAAGGGGGAATATGGATTTGTGTGGATTTGTGTGGATTGCCTGGTAGCACAGAGTTCCTACGCGGGCTGGCGGTAGCCTCAGAGATGGGGTATAATGAGAAGTGGCGGTGGGCATGTGCTGTTAACATCGCCCCTCGCACGACATACCATCGTCGAGGAAAGTGGGAACTATGCTCCATTATGTGAATCCAAACACTGGAGCGGAAGTGCATCTTGGGCGCACAGGCGGCGGCTTTTACGTCGAGGCCCGGCATCCTGATTTTCCACTCCCGTTCCGCAAAGCCTATGAATGGCACCAGGAATACCTGGCCAACCGCGACTTTGAATTGCTCAGGGCCGTCGTCGGAGCCGGCGCCGACAAGCAAAGCGAGGTCGAACGCGAGTCAGCGATCATTGGGTAAACGCCCACCAGGGAAAACCTGTTGATCGCAAGCGGTCTCCCGTGGGGAGAGCATCCTTTGGGTGGGTTCCAAAGTTCACGCTCTTACGGTATGGAAGCCGCCACGCACGAGGCGTACAACGGCGTACACCCCTGCCATCATCACTTCACTCGTTTTCCATTAAGGCCCCATAGGCTGCGCTACAGGCGCTCCTCGGCGATTGACCGAGGAGCGCCTGCTTATCTCCACGCATTCCCCCACACAAACTGCCACAACACATAAACGCGCAGAGTGTCAAACCTGATACTGGACAATGAAGTCGAGGTCTTTGCTCAGCGGCAGGCTCGCGCTGGCCCGGCTGGCGCCGCTGGCTTTCAGCGGTGAGGTAGGCGCGGCGGTGAAATGCGCGCCGGAGGGCAACACAATTGTGATGG
>Ga0209061_1004493_pt1 | contig 13392 bp, 9 predicted proteins | sample Coa_R1_10_FD_187157 | JGI IMG/M metagenome (GOLD analysis project Ga0209061, IMG submission 187157) | Surface soil microbial communities from Centralia Pennsylvania, which are recovering from an underground coalmine fire - Coalmine... | ecosystem: Environmental > Terrestrial > Soil > Unclassified...
GTATCCGAAGTAGCGCGCATCTTGCGCGTGGATGATACAACGGTGCGTCGCTGGGTAAAACAGGGGGCGCTGGAGGCAGTTGTGCTGCCTCATGTGAACGAGAGGCAGGGCTACCGCATCAAAAAGTCAACGCTCGATAAGGTGCTTGGAGGGTCGAGCGAGCAGAGGGCGTCGTAGGCCATGCGGCACAGCGGGTATACCGGCGGAGGAGTATAAGGAGCAACAATCAAGATCGGGAAGCCCCGCTCCGTGTCATCCTGAGCGCGGCAAGGATCTGCGGTTCTGAAGCACCAGATCCTTCGCGCCGCTCAGGATGACATAACGGCTATTGTGCCATATACATCTGGCCCCACTCATCGGGCGGGATGATATTCAGCGAATTGAGCGTGTAATGTTGCAGCCGGGGATTGATCAGGGCCAGGATTTGCGCCTGATATAGCGGGAGCCAGGCCACGTCATTGACCAGCTTCTGTTCGGCATCGTTGTACTGCTGGATGCGCTCCTGGCTGTTCAGGTTCGTATCCGCTTTGAGCAGTTCAGCCTGCACAGCCCGCTGCTGGTCTACATCTGCGGAGTTATTCTGCCCGTAGTTCATATTGTTGTAAGCCGCGCCCGTACCAAAGTTGAAACTCAGCCAGCCCTGCGGATCGGGATAGTTGCCGATCTCCAGGAGCCACATTTGCAGCGGACCGGTGTGGCCGGTGGTGGAGGAGAGCATCTGGATGAACGCGTTGATATCGACGAGGTTCAGCTTCACCGGCACACCCAGCGTCGTCTGCCACTCCTGTTGCAGCGCGGCGGTATAGTTCGCCAGGTCGGGATCGCCTGCGGGATAGGTAAGGGTAATGGCTGGCAACTGGCTGAGGCTGCTATAGCCCTCTTCCTGCATTCCTGCCTGCAACAATTGCTTCGCTTTGCTGGCATCTCCTGCCGTGCTCTTTACTCCCGCCGGCCCGGTTAACGACGCGTTATACCCCGGCACGCCCTGCGGCAGAAGGTGATTCGTGGGTATGACCGATCCATGCAGGACGGTCCGTGCCAGCAGATCCTTATTAGTTGCCAGAGCGAACGCCTGACGGATTTTAATATTATCGAACGGTCTGGACAGGTAGTTCATGGCGATAAAGACGATTGAGAGCGCCGGGGCAGTTCTGAAGTCTTTACGTGTCCTGGCCTGGGCAAGATCGGCTGTTGGCACCTGTGTAAAATCGTACTGGCCGCTCAGGTAGCCTTTATAGGTGGTAGCAGTGTCGCCGGAGCGCAGCAGTTCGACCTTCTGTAATCGCGGCGCGGGCCCGGCATAGTTGGGGTTCGGAACCAGGAACAGTCCCTTGTTATGGTCGTAAGTGGCGACTTTGAAAGGACCGGCGCCGCCGCCTTCGTTCATGTGATCGGTCCACTGTGTGCCATACTTATCGATCAATTTGCGCTCGACCACATACGCCGTGGGCAGAGCGGCCAGGGCTTCCAGGAAGTAGGCCGCAGGCTGGCCGAGCGTAATGGAAATGGTGTGGTCGTCGCGCACGATAATGCTATCGCCGATCAGCGTCGAGAGTTTGCCCGTGGCGAGCTTATCGTAGTCCTTGATGATGGTGAGGTTGGCGACGGTAGTGGATTTCGTTGCCGGCAGCAGGGCGCGGTTGATGCTATAGGCGACATCGCTGGCTGTCAGCGGCGTGCCGTCGCTGAATTTGAGATCGGGCTTGAGATAGAAGGTATACGTCAGACCGTCGGATGAGATCTGGTGCGAGGCCGCCAGTTGATCGATGACCGTACCGTCGTTGTTAAGCTCTACCACGCCGGTAAAGATCAGTTGTATCGCGAAGGTATCAATGACCTGTTGAGCAAGGGCCGGGTCGAGCGAGGTGAAGTCCGAGGGTCCAATGGGATAACGGAGGATCTGCTGGCTCGCCGGTGCGGGGGCCAGGCTGCCGTTAGCACTGCTCTGGGGAGGGCTGGCGCTGTTGCAGGCCGCAACCAGCAGCGCAAACAGGCATAAGAGGCAGAGGAAAATTAGTCCATGGGGTGGATCGTGTCTTCGCATAAATACCATCTCCCTCGTAAAGTACTTAGAAATACAGAATATGTCAGGTTCGCGCCATCATTGCTGGCTCACGCCTGCGGCGCTTGCTTTAGAATGGTGTTGTGCGAGAATATGCGCGAAGCGCATATTCTCGCACAACACCATTCTATCCCTGCGCGGCGAAGCCGCGCGGCTCCCTGGTGCAAGAGAGCCGCGCTACGAGTCCTTCTTTGGAGCGCGCGTGAAGACGATAGGCGCGGCTCCTTCCTCCATGCACAGAGCGATAGAGAAGTTCTCGATCTCGCCCTTGAGATTGGTCGTGAAGGACGCCGGGATACGAAGGTCAAAGCGCTCCTGGCTCACCTGGAAAACGTCGTAGTGCAGGTGCTCGAAGCCATACACCAGGTCATTGTAGTGGCCTTCGAGCGTCTCCCCGTTATGTACGATGTTGAAGGTGCCATAGCCAGGATGAACGAATGCGCCACAATAGGCGTCCAACGGATGTGAAAAGGGAGCATTCGCCACGCGTTCGCCTACCTGCTCCTGGAGCGCCTTCTCCATCTGCTCTTTTAGCTTCGCCTCGTTCTCCTTGAAACGCTCAATCCAGGGAAGCTGGTCCAGGCCAGACAGGCGGTCACACAGGTTGTAGGTGATGGCCGTAGGCGCGCTGCACCCATCCAGGTTGGTAAGCGCGACAATGCCGATCCGGTCATCCGGTAGGAACGTCACCTGGGCGCTGAAGCCGTCGATGTTGCCGCCATGCTCCACCAGAGTGCGCCCGCGATACGATGTGACAAACCAGCCGAATGCATAGGTCCAGGTGGAGATTTCAGGATACCTGGTGAAGAGCGTCGGCAGGTCTGGCGTAACTATTTGCGGCGTAATGAGGCGCGCGAATTGCTCCTCTGAGACCAGGCGCTTATCATCTTCTCCGTATTTTCCCCTGTTCAACAGGCAGCGCAGCCATTTGCACATATCGTTCACATTGGAGTTGATCGAGCCGGCCGGCCCTACAGCCTGGGAGCGATCATAAAACTCCATGCGCTGGACCTCGCCCCTGACCTCTCTATAGGGCAGGGCAAAATCCGCGCTGCGCTGCGATTCCTGCACTGAGAAGTTGCTGCTGGTCATACCCAGTGGCGTGAAGATGCGCTGCTGCACAAATTCCTCCCAGGTCTGCCCGCTGACCGCTTCGACAAGATAGCCTGCCGTCATGTACATCAAGTTCTGATACTGCCATGTGCTGCGAAAATCCTTGTTGGGCATGAGATATTGCAGCCGCTCGAACATCTCTTTGCGCGAAAGGGTGGAGTTGTACCAGACAAGCTCGTGGCGGGGCAGGCCGGAGTTGTGGATCAACAGATCGCGCGGCGTCATGCGTTCGCTGGCAAAGGTATCGTACAATTTGAATGCAGGCATGTAGTGGCGCACGGGAGTGTCCCAGTCCAGTTTGCCCTCGTCCACGAGCATAGCCAGGCACATCGCGGTAAATGCCTTTGAAGATGAGCCGATGGCGAAGAGCGTCTGCGGCGTGACCGCCAGATTCCGGGCAACATCACGCAGTCCGTAGCCCTGCGCCAGAATTACCTCGCCATCTTTGACAACGGCCAGGGCCAGCCCCGGCGCCTGCCATTGTTGAAGCGCTGTATGCACAAACTCGTCGTAACCCCGCAGGGCCTCCTGGGCAGAGAGGGGAGATATTTGCGTCATTCTTTTCCTTTCTCCGATACCAGCGAGCGCCGCAGGCGCTCGCCTTATTTTGTATAGTATGTAGATAATAACCAGGATGGGCCATCGAAAAGGACGGTGGAGGTCCGTAGGGGCGCAGCGCCGCCGTGGACGTGCAACCTGGTCACATGTCTGCGGCGCAAGCCCGTCCGGTTGCCAACAGCCAACGGTGGGTGCGCGGACTTGCGCCGCAGACGTGCCACGGTACGTCGCCCCCAGAGGCGGCGCTGCGTCCCTACAGCGGTGGCCTCGTTCTCGGTCTGTTGCCGATCGTGGTTGGAAAACTTTATTATCTCTTAACGCGGCTCCGCCGCGCGTCAGCCATTCCTTAAACAGTTTAAGCGAGCGGCGAGTCTGGCAGCATCTATCGAAGGTTAAAGGCAAGGGGTAAATCTTTGGGAGTCGCGTTCTTAGAGCAGGTGCAAGTCCCTGGCGCAGGCGATGGCCTGGATGCGGTTATTGACGGCCAGTTTACGATAGATGCTGTTGATATGCGCTTTGACGGTGCCGATGACGACCACCAGTTCGCGGGCGATCTCGCGGTTCGAGCGCCCGGCGGCCATCAGGCGGAGTACTTCGTACTCGCGCTGGCTCAATAGCTCTGGCAGCGTCTTCTGCTCAGGCGTGGTGAAGAACTGCGAGGAGGATGGCTGCTGCGGGAATGCTGCCAGCAGCCTGCGCACATAGGCCAGATTGATCGTCTGTGCCCGCGCCTTCTGTTTGCGTTGTCGTCCGGGCAGGCGGCATAAGAGCCTTGAGACCGCTTCCCCCTCATCGACAAAGATGCGGATGTATCCTCCCGGTCCGGCCAGGTGAACGGCGCGTTCCAGCGTATCCAGAGCGCCGGCGAGATCGTCCTGCAACTGTAGCGCCTGCGCTTGCAGGATCAGGATCTCCATGACCAGTCTCGTCATGCCTGCCGCTTCCGCAGCCCTGCGCTGGCCCTCCAGCAATGCCAGCGCTTGCCGGGCGCAGGTTGAGTCCGCGGAAGCTCTGGCGGCGGCAATGTAGACCCGCGCCCGCGTAAGCTGCTCGTCATCATCGTGGCAATCAATCGTCCCGGAGTAACGAGGATTCGTCTGGATGTACAAGAGCGCTTCCTCCAGGCGTCCCTGCGCCAGCGCCAGCCCGGTGCGCATTACATTAGCCACTCTCAGCCCATCGATGAAGTTGAGATCCTGGGCCAGAGCCTCTAAACGCTGCATCCAGGATTCCGCCTCATCGGGATTGCCCTGAGCCTGCGATACGCTGGCGAGCAGAAAGGCGCTCTGGAGTAATACGTTGGTGCTATCCGCCTGTTTTCCCATCTCCCATGCTTTCAGCAGGTGTTCCCTGGCTGCCTCAAGGTCGTTCCAGTCATAGCAGAGCCGGCCAAGCCAGGTATGCGCCACTCCCGCGATATAGAGAGGATACACAGGCCATGCGGCGACCAGCTTGAGCACCTGCTGGCAGATCATCGCCGCCTGAAACGGCTGCCCCTGTGTAAAGTAAAGCTCCGCCTGGCAGAGCTTCACCATCGGTAGGAGCAGCGCGTGGCCTGTGCTCTGGACGGCGCTGCTTGCCTCGGCGAGAGCCTGCGCGGCTGCCCCTACATCGCCGGTGTTCGCACCCCGATAATAGGCCATGCCCATAGACATCAGCACCAGGCTCCGGGCGTACAGGTTTTCGGGGGGCAGCGCGCCGAGTGCCTGCCGGCAGATGGCAATGGCATGCGCGAAGTCGTTACGCGCGGTTTCATACATTGCACGCAGCGCGATAATTTCCGCCTGCAAAGCTGCCATTGTCCCCGGCTGTTCTTCCTTTGTTCGCGCCAGGAGCGCCTGCTCGGCTGTATCTAACCAGTGGAGATAGGCACCGGCTTGCTTGCTCAGGAGCAGCGTCCACGCGGCCGCAATGCAGAGGCGCGGCCTTGCTTGCAGCACGCTGCCCGGCAGCGCTGAGAGCCAGCTTTGCAACAGAGCGACCTCGCTATTTTCCAGCAGGCCAGCGGCTATGTGTTCGATCAACTCGCCTGCTCGCTCCATGGCATGAGCGGCCAGCGCGTGCGTGATGGCCTCCTTGATGTATCCATGCGCCGCAAACCAGTCGCTGGCTCGCTCGTGCAGCGCCGGCAGCAGATCGGGTTGTGTGCATTCCAGGTGGTGGCGCAGCGCCTCGGCGAAGAGAGAGTGATAGCGATACCAGTTGCCAGGTTCATCGAGTGGCACTATGAAAAGGTCGGCCTGCTCCAGCTTCTCCAGCAAGGCCGGAGCGTCATTCTGCCCGGTGACGCTGCGACACAGCGAGCCGTTGAAGCGATCAAGAATACAGGTACGCAGCAGGAAAGTCTGGACGCGCTCGGGCTGGTCCTCAAGGACCTCTTCGAGCAGATAGGAGAGAAGATAGCGATGGCTGCCGCTGAAAGTGGTCACAAAATGCACGCGGTCCTCTCGCTCGCGCAGCGCCAGCCCCACCAGGCGCAGGGCCGCCGCCCATCCTTCTGTACGCCGCTGCACCAGATCACACTCTTCGTCTGAGAGCGCTTCTGGCAACAGCGCGTGAAATAATGCCCGTACTTCCTCGCGACTGAAGCGCAGGGCGGGCGCGCGTAGTTCGCTGATCTGCCCGCATAATCGCAGGCGCGCCAGGGAGAGGGGAGGATCGCTGCGGCTGGCGATTACCAGGTGGATCCGGGAGGGTAAACGTGCAAGCACGCCTTTCAGGATGTCGTGGATGAACCTGTTGTTGATAACCTGATAGTTGTCCAGGATGATCGTTACCTCCGCCGGGAGCGCGGCCAGATCTGCTATCAGCGCGTCTATCACCTCCTCCAGAGCGGGCGATGGACCGGTAAGCAACCTCTCGCTGCTCCGTTCACTCTGCCCCACAGAGAGCGAACGGAGCGCAGTCATCAAGGTGCACAGAAAATGTCGTGGCTTGCTGTCCTCCCTCCGTAAATCTACCAGGGCAACCATGCGCCCGCTCCAGGCGATCCACTGGCGCAGCAGCGTGGTTTTGCCGGAGCCGGCCGGGGCACAGAGCAGCGTAAGTTGCTGCCTTGTCGCCTGCTCCAGCCAGCGCAACAGGCGCGGGCGGCTCACCAGCAGCTCTTCATCGGCTGCAAACGATCCCGGTTGCTCCTCTGTTGAGCATTGGGAGGGGGCGGGGAGCCGGGGCAACCTGTTCAGTCTGCTGACCGCCTCTTCGAGACGTTCTTCGGTCAGATCTTCGGCCTTGCCCAGATAGACCTTGTAGAGCCTGCCTCCCTGGTGACGATAGCCATACCAGTACCAGCCTGCTGGCCTTTGCTCGCGGCGTGCAGTCAAAGTTCCCCGGGCGCTGTGATAAGCGAAGGAACGCGTCTCAGCGGCGTCGAGCCAGCATGACCACTCCTTTGAGCCTATAGCGAGAGGCAGGCACTCGCGAACATCGGCGGCGGGCCAGATGAGCTGACCATTGACGATGCGGGCTATCGCATGACGCGCCATATAAAACCATCCCTCGGTAAGTTAGAGGATAATGCTGTTACCCACAGGATTACCCAGCCTCTATTATGAATTACCCATCACGAGGAAAGCAACCGGGTGAACCTGCACTGTTACTGAGACCAGTTCACCTCGATGGGCGGTGGGCTGGTCAGCGTCTGCATCACCACGCAATATTGTTCGGTCTTCTCGCGTAAGGCTTGCAGTTGCTCCGCTGTGGCCTGGGGAGCATCGATATCGAAGTGAACGCGGATGTTCTCAAAACCTACCGGCACCTCTTTCGAGATGCCCAGCGTACCCCGCAGATCCAGATCTCCTTCGACCCTGACTTCAATCCGCGTCGTCGCTATGCCCATAGCGGTAGCCACCATCTGGCATGTAATCTGCGCACAGGCGGCAAGGGCGCCCAGAAGCAGATCGCCCGAGCACGCGGCGGTGCCGGCTCCCCCCACGCCTTGATGGGCCTGGGCCTGATAGAGGGCGCGCCCGATGTCGACTGAACAGGCGATGGGCGTCTCCGTCTGGCTGCCCTGCGCCTTGAGGGTGATGTGTGCCGCGCCCGGCTCCTGGCGATATTTCTCCTTGAAGGGTTTCTGGACTGATCGAAGATCCATAACAACATGCCTCCTGTGTGGAAATAGAGTCACGACTCTATTGTAGCAGATGTCTATGCAAGGACTCCAATAGTGCGGCTCGCCAGGTCAGGGCGCGCCGGCCCGCGCCGCTACGCGCCACAGGCCAGCAAGAATTCGGCTCGCAGGGAGGGATTGTGCTCATACTCGCCCCGCCATACCGTTGTGCGCGTCAGGGAACTGGTTTCGCGCACGCCTCGCATCTGTGCGCAGAGGTGATGCGCCTCCAGGTAGACCGCGACTCCATGTGGCTCAAGCATGGCATTGAAGGCTGTGACCACCTGCTCCCCCAGGCGTTCTTGCACGGCGAAACGCCTGGCAAAGAGCCGGACGAGGCGCGTAAGCTTGGAAATGCCAATGATGTGCTCGTGAGGGATATAGCCGATATAGGCATTGCCATAAAAGGGGAAGGCGTGATGTTCGCAGAGGGCATAAAACGGGATCGGCCCCTCGATGACCTGGCTCAGCCGGCAGTCGGGATCCCCGCGACATTCGGTGGCGAAGACTTTGAGTAATTTGGGATCGCCGTCGTAACCTTCGGTGGCCTCAAATAGCCCTTCCAGAAAACGACGTGGGGTTTCCCCGGTAGAGGGGGTGTTCAGGTTCAGGCCCAACGCCGTGAAGATCTCCGCCATATAGCCCTCAAACCTGTGCATTTGCTCTCTTGAAATCTCGCGCCGGTGCAGATCGATGGCCCTGCGAATGTTCTCATGCTCAAAAGATGGATCAAACAACGCAATTGCTCCTTGATATTATGCTGGCCGTTCTCAATGGGTATCCAGGAATACTCCCTGCGTGTTTCTATACCATATTAATTACAGAAAGTCAATGAATATATTGACTTTCTTAACAAATGGGGGGGGAGGAGAACATTTTTACTGAATAATCCAGGGGGGAATGGTGTGCCGGGCCTGTGGCTGGTAAATCACCAGTTTTTGGCCGGCACAACGGGGCCGATCTGGCCCTGCTTATGACGCTCACGCCCGTCAATTGACCGCGCTGAGTTCGCGATTGCGCTTTGCCAGTTCGCCGGTATGCGGGGCCGCTCCTCTTGTCAGGGTGAAGCAGAAACAACAGCCCTCGCCAGCTTTTCCCGTGCTTTCCACCCACATCGTTCCGCCCATCGCCTCGACGAGTTGCTTGCAGATCGCCAGCCCCAGGCCGCTCCCGGGCTGAGTGTCTTCTTGCACCTGTGGCAGCCGCACGCCCCGGCAGAACAGCAGGGGCAGTTGTTCCGGCGGGATGCCCGGTCCCTCATCTTTCACGCGCACGCAGATCATGTCGCTTCGTCCCTGTGGTTCATGCTCGGCACTCGTGGGAGCGGCAGTCACCGTCACGCAGGTTGCAGGAGGGGTATATTTGTCGATATTGGTCAGCAAATTGCGCATAATCTGGCGAACAAAGTGCGGTTCGGCGTGCACCAGCACCGCTTCTGCCATCTCCAGCCTGACCGGATGGTTCCACAGGAACTCTGGTCCGAAGGCGGTCAGTACGTTCTGCAATTCGCGTTTCAGAGGAAATATGCTCATTCGAGGAGGCTGCTTCGTGGAAGCCTGTGCCGTCGCCAGGTTCGTCTCGATGACGTTGAGCAGTTCTTCGCAGCCACTTTGGGCCACGGCAATGAAGCGGGCCCGTGTTGTGATATCGCACTGCTGGTGAAAGGTTCCCAACAGGTCCAGATAACCCTGAATTTGTGTGAGCGGTGTGCGCAGTTCGTGCCGGAGGTCTTGTAGCGCCTGGTCTTTCCGCTCATTTCGCGCGCGCTCTTGCTGATAAGCCCGCTCTATATGCGCTATCGTCTCCCGCGTGTGCAGAAGTGCCAGGGTGAGGCGCCGCAGCCCTCCCACCGTCAGGCATACAACCAGTCTGTACCCTGTCCCGGTCAAGAACGCAACGAGCCAGGTAGAAGGTCGAAATATTCCTGGACCTATCCCGTAGCTTGCGGCCAGCAGCAGCGTGATACTCGCGAGGGCCAGCAGTCCTCCCTGCCATCCAAAGAGCCAGGTGGTGAGGATGAGGGACAGCAGCAGCCCTCCGCCGGGGAGGGGTGAGGGCTTGAACAGTTCGTAAAGGCTCATACTCAAGACAAGCGTCCCCAGGGCCAGCGCCAATCTGCTCCTGACCGGCAGTCGCAGCAGTTGCAATGGCAGCGTTATTATCATGTTGAGATGCCTTCCTTCCTTTTCTTGCCTGACCTGGCATCCTTGCGGAAAAAAAGAATGCTATACGTGATATTTCCCGAGGCAATAGACATGCGGATGATATTTTCGCAGCCACAACTCAACGTAGCCGACGCGCACTGGTTGGGCCGCAAAATCAGCAGCCAGATTTTGTATGCGTGCGACTGCCTGCTGCGTATTACTACCATCCTCGCACTGGATTTCGATTTCGAGAAACTCTCCCAGTCCTTCAACCTTGTCCATGCAGATGATGAGGCCCCTGTAGCTATATTGCGTTCTCTGCTTCTCGATACGTGCCAGTTCCATCATGCCATTACGGCACAGCGCCTCCTCAACCGGGGCCGCAGCGTGCCAGTGGGGCAGAAAGCGGGAGAACAGAGCGTGCATCTCCTGTGCCTGGGATGGTGATGGCCTCAAAGAGAAGGAGCGTTCGATACTTTGAATATGGGCTGGCGCAGCCTGCTCATTGAATTTGAATTCCAGGCGTCGCTGATTGCGCACCCGCACAAATACGGCCTGGCGCAGCAGATCAAACGCTGGCGTGTCGTAGTAGATATCCGAGTTCTTCAAGCAGCGCACCAGCCGCATCATCGGAAAATGTTTCTTGAACCCGGACTTCGCTTCCGGGGGCAGCTCAAACTTCAGCTCGACCTCAATCATCGCGATACCTCCCTGCGCTCAAACAGTCTCATTACATCTGCTGATGACTGGAATGCCCGTCCTCCATGTTGCTCGATCATCTGGATCAGCCTCTGAAGGCGGCTCTTATCTTCGTAGCGCGTCCAGGTGGGGACATGGGCGGACCAGGAGACTGTGCACTGCTGGCCGGGAAGCGTCGCGAGGACGCCAGGTGGGATGAAACGCACGAATTGCCCGCGCCGATCAGCATACAGCGGCCCCACGATAAATCCCTCACATCCGGCAAGGAGACCTTGAGTTACAATACGCTCATATTCTCTCTCGGCGATGTGCGGCAACACGGGCCGGACAGCGATAAACACGGGAAGGCCAATCCGCGCGAGATTTGCCACGGTCAGCATCCGATCCGCCGGGGAGGGGGTATGCGGCTCCACGACAGGAGCCGAATCCCAGCAGCTCAGAGAAATCAGGGCGCTCAAGGTCTTGCCCTCGGCGGCCATGCGGCGACGAATTGCGCTGAGGTCTTCAAGGATAGGACCTTCGAGCAACGCTTTGGTGCTAAAGTTCACATGTTTGTGCATTGTAGCCAGCTTCTGGAGCATGGCGATACCGCGTTCGGGGCGGGCAAACGGATCTCCGTCGTAGCCCAGCTGGATCGTCTCAAAGGCGGTGGTAGAGGCAAAATCTTGAAACTCACGCAGGATATCTTCCATCTTGATCTTCTTCCCCCCGACTTCCCCTCCCCGCGTATAGCAATATTTACAGCCAAAGCGACAGGGTTCGCCAACTGGAACCAGGACGCGCTGCTTCTCGACGGTGAAGCGTACACCTGGAATCATAGGATCCTCTTTCTTCATGGGCGCGGCGCTTTTTAGCGCTCCCATGTGTTCATGCTGCTGTCCAGACGGAGAAATTGCCGGTGTTCCCTGCCTGTCAATTCCAACCGGACAGCTTCAAGATGAGTATAGCATACAATCTGGCAAAAAAAAGACATTTTTGAAAAGTTGTTAAAAATATAGCATTTGTAACATATCCTGTTGCTAAAGATCGACTGTTCACATATTTTGAAGAGAAGACGAACTGCCAGGTTTCTCGCATTCCGTAGACAATTGTATATCGCCGCGAAAATCTGGACGGGTTGTAAGAAAAATGTGTCCGGCAAGCCATTTGTATGACTTTCAGTGTTTTCGTGGCACCCTGGGGCATTCTCGGATCAGGAGGAACAGGGTGCGCTCTATAGGGAGAAGGAAGTCAGGATGATCGCGGATATCGTGGGAGGAGAAGATGTGGCAAAATGGTGGGCATACTTGCACTCAACGAAAATATAGCGTATCTTTTCTACAAAAGCGCAAAGTTGAGCTGGCATCTGTCTCAAAATGTGCCTGGCCCTGTACGCCTGTGCGAGCGTAAAACATACCGGATGCGTGCGCGATAGAGGAGGTGCCTGGCATCTGCCGTTGGAAAGGAAGTGGGACGACATGCGATCAGAAAATCCACCGGTCAGTACTTCAGAAGCAAGATTGATAAGCGATGAGCAATTTCTACGCAAAATTGCCTACATGTATTACGAAGATGGGCATTCCCAGGAAACGATTGCTGAGATGGAATATTGCTCCAGGCAGACGGTAAGCAAGGCTTTACAGAAGGCGAAGGAGCGAGGAATTGTCCGTATTTCTATTGTTCCCGATGTGCGTACCGGCTACCTGCGCAACCTTTCCCGCGAGGTACGCAGGAAGCTGAATCTGGAGGATCTAGTGCTCGTTCCAGGACGCAGCTTTGAAACAGCCAGGGCTGATGAAACGCTTGATGAAGTCGTCGCCGAGATTGGAAATGCCGCCGCGGACTATCTTGACCAGCTCCTCACCGACACCGATACGCTCGCCGTCTCCGGCGGTAAACTCTTCATGCGCAATGTGGTCCGGTATCTCAAACCGGCCAGGCCGCTGCCTCATTTACATGTCGTGTCTACCATCGGGTTCGTTGAGGCCCGTACAAGTCCTGGCGATGCCAACCTGGTTGCCTATGATATTGCGCGAGCTTATGGCGCTTCGCACGCGTGGTTTTGTATCCCTGCTTTAATGCCTCCTACCCCGGATGTCTCGCCGAAGGCGCTCATGGCATTGAATGCCCGTCTATCTATCACACGGGAGGCTATCGAACTCAGTGAAAACGCTACAGTGTACATGATGGGACTCTGGACGCCACACTCAAATGATGAAATCGTCATGCGCGGCATCCTCACCCGGGAGCAGATCGAGGCCATGGAGGCGTACCATCCAGTCGTGGATATCAACCACTGGGTGTTCGATGCTCAGGGACGCTGCATTAATGAGTTGATGCAGCCGCCTCCCTACTACCTGACCGGTTTCGCGATCCCTCGTCTCAAGGAGAAGATCAGCAAAGAGGACGCCCGCGTGATCCTGGTCGCCGGAGGCGGTCCCGCCTATGTCCCGGCTATTCGTGCCGCCCTCAAGGCCGGCCTCGCAAACATCCTAGTCACTGACCATATCACGGCGCAACTGCTGCTCACAGAAGAATAACCCTGAGCGCGAGAGAAGAACGGAGCGGAGCATAAAAACAATACCTGTGCTATAATGGACCAGGCTATGCACATGCATTGTTGAGCCAGAGATCATTATTTAGCAGGAGGATGGACCCAGATGACTCAGACCAATGAAGGCTCTCTTGGAGCGCTCTACCACCCCCTGATCGGAGAGCAGTTGGAA
>Ga0209061_1004494_pt1 | contig 13386 bp, 11 predicted proteins | sample Coa_R1_10_FD_187157 | JGI IMG/M metagenome (GOLD analysis project Ga0209061, IMG submission 187157) | Surface soil microbial communities from Centralia Pennsylvania, which are recovering from an underground coalmine fire - Coalmine... | ecosystem: Environmental > Terrestrial > Soil >...
CGCCTACACCGCGTGGGCGCTGCCGGTCACGATCTGGATGCTGCGCAACTTCGTGGCGGCTGTGCCGCGCGAGCTTGAGGACGCCGCCGCGATCGACGGCGCCGGGCCGGTGCGGGTCTTCTGGCGGATCCTGCTGCCGCTGGTGGCGCCGGGCCTGGTGGCGACCAGCGTGTTCGCGTTCGTCTTCGCCTACAACGAGTTCGTCTTCGCGCTGAGCTTCCTCGGTACCGACACGGCGAAGTTCACCCTGCCCATCTACGTGCAGTACTTCTACGGCAGGAACGGCGCGGACTGGGGGGCGATCATGGCCGCCTCCACGCTGTTCACGGTCCCGGTCATGGCCTTCTTCCTGCTGGTGCAGCGGCGGCTGCGCGCCGGCCTGGTCGCCGGGGCGGTGAAGGGGTGAGCGCGCCGCCGGCGCGCTCCGATCCGACGCTGGCCCGGCTGGCCGAGGCGGTGCTGATCCCGCCGTTTCCCGGCTCGTCGGCGCCGCGCTGGATACGCCACGCGCTCGGGCGGGGCATGGCCGGGGTCACGCTGTTCGGCCAGAACGTCGTCTCGCCGGACCAGGTGCGGCGGCTGACGGCGGCGCTGCGCTCAGCGGCCGCCGATGCCGACCCGGTGATCGCGATCGACGAGGAGGGCGGCGACGTCACCAGGGTCGCCTACGCGGACGGCAGCCCGTACCCGGGCAACGCCGCGCTCGGCGTCGTGGACGACGTGCCGCTGACCCGCGCGGTCTACGCGGCCATCGGCCGCGACCTGGCCGCCCTGGGCATCAACCTCGACCTGGCCCCGTGCGCCGACGTCCTCGGCACGGCGGACAGCCCGGCCGTCGGCACCCGGTCGTTCGGCGCGGGCACCGGCCTGGTGGCCCGGCACACGGTCGCGGCGGTGGCCGGGTTGCAGGGCGCGGGCGTGGCCGCCTGCACCAAGCATTTTCCCGGGCACGGCCGGACGCGGACCGACAGCCATGAGGCGGTCGCCGTCATCGACGGGACCCTCGATGACCTGCGGCGCAACGACCTGCCGCCCTTCCTGGCCGCGATCGGGGCGCAGACCGCGGCGATCATGCCCGGCCATCTGCGGCTGCCCGAGCTGACCGGCCGCCTGCCCGCCACCGTGTCCGCCGCCGCGCTGACCGGCCTGCTGCGCGGTGAACTCGGCTTCACCGGCGTGATCATCTCCGATGCCCTGGAGATGCGGGCGACCAGGGACATGTTCGGCATTCCCGGCGCGGCGGTGCGCGCCGTCGCGGCCGGCGCCGACCTGCTGTGCCTGGGCCGGGACGGCCGCGAGGCGGACTACCTGGCGGTGCGGGACGCCCTGGTCGCCGCGGTCCGCGACCGGGCGCTGCCCGGCGAGCGGCTGGAGGAGGCGGCCGGCCGGGTGGCGCGACTGCGCGGCAGCCTGAGGCGGCACCGGATCTCCGGGGCCGCTCCTGCCGCCGACGGCGACGTCGGGCTTGCCGCTGCCAGGCGCGCGGCGCGGATCTGGGGAGCGCGGCCCACGCTGGTCGCCCCGGTGATCGTGGAGGTGGAGCCGCGGGAGAACATCGCGGCGGGCCGATTCGCCTGGGGCCTGGGCCCGTGGGCTGACGGCGTGCGCCGCGTGGAATCCCGCGACGGTTCCGGGCGGGCGGATGCGGCGCCGGGCATCCTCGCCGCAGCGGCGGGCCGCTCGCTGGTCGCCGTGGTCCGCGACGCGCACCGCGACGCCGGCACCAGGTCCCTGCTCACCGCGCTGCTCGCGGCGCGGCCGGACACCGTGCTCGTCGAGATGGGCCTGCCGCTGTGGCGCCCGCCGGAAGGCACCTGCTACGTGGCCACCTACGGCGCGTCCCGGGCCAGCGCCCAGGCCGCTGCCGAACTGCTCGGCCTGGCCTGACGCGGCCGGCGCCGGTCAGGCCGGCCTCGGGCCGACGACATCGCTCCCCACCGGAGGAGGCGCCGGCTCGTCCTCGCAAGTGCCGAAACGTTAGTCGTTTGCGGTGCCATCACACCGCGGATGACTAACGTTTGTTCGATATCGGCTGAGGCACGACCGCGGATCCGCCAGGCAGGCCGCCAAGCCCGCGCCCCAACGGGTCCGGGTCGCGTAGGCTCTGCGTGTGCCGTCACGTCCGTCTCCCGCGTCCGCGCCGCGGACGGTGAGCCTGGTCACGCTGGGCTGCGCCCGCAACGAGGTCGACTCGGAGGAGCTTGCCGCGCGGCTGACCGCGTCCGGGTGGTCGCTGGCGCCCGCGGCCGAGGCGAGCGTGATCCTGGTGAACACCTGCGGCTTCATCGAGGCGGCCAAGCAGGAATCGATCGCCGAGCTGCTGTCGGCGGCGGATTCCGGGGCGAAGGTCGCCGCCGTGGGCTGCCTGGCGGAGCGGTACGGCGCCGAGCTTGCCGCCGAGCTGCCGGAGGCGCAGGTCCTCGGCTTCGACGACTACGCCGACATCGGCGCGCGGCTCGACGACGTGCTCGCCGGGCGGCTGCGCCCCGCGCACGCGCCCAGGGACCGGCGCAGGCTGCTGCCCGTCGCGCCGGCGGACCGCCAGCCGGGCGCGGGGCCGGGCGGGGCAGCGGGCCCGGCGGCGCCGTGGACGGGGCCGGGGGGCGGGGTGTTCCGGCGGCGGCTGTCCGGCGGGGTGGTGGCGCCGCTGAAGATCGCGTCCGGCTGCGACCGCCGGTGCTCGTTCTGCGCGATCCCGTCGTTCCGCGGCGCCTTCGTCTCCAGGCGCCCGGCCGACATCGCCGCCGAGGCCAGGTGGCTGGCCGGCGCCGGCGTCCGGGAGCTGGTGCTGGTCAGCGAGAACTCCACCTGCTACGGCAAGGACCTGGGGAACCTCCGGCTGCTGGAGGACCTGCTGCCGGAACTGGCCGCGACCGACGGCATCGAGCGGATCAGGGTCAGCTACCTGCAGCCCGCTGAGCTGCGACCGGGGCTGATCAAGGTCATCGCGTCCACGCCGGGGGTGGCCCCCTACTTCGACCTGTCGTTCCAGCACGCGAGCGGGCCGGTGCTGCGCGCGATGCGGCGGTTCGGCGACCGGCACCGGTTCCTCGCCTTGCTCGACCGGATCAGGGACGCCAGCCCCGCGGCCGGGATCCGCTCCAACTTCATCGTGGGGTTCCCCGGCGAGACCGCCGCGGACCTGCGGGAACTCGAGCTGTTCCTGGACGGCGCCGACCTGGACGCCATCGGGATCTTCGGTTACTCCGACGAGGACGGCACCGAGGCCGGGTCGATGGGCGGCAAGCTGGACGAAGCCGAGATCGCCCGCCGGGTGGGCGAGTTCGCCGGGCTGGCCGACGAGCTGATGGCCCAGCGGGCCGCCGGCCGGGTCGGCGAGACCGTCGACGTGCTGGTCGAGTCCGCGGCCGGGCGCGGCCTGTTCGAGGGCCGCGCTGCCCATCAGGCGCCCGAGGTGGACGGCGCCACCACGGTCGCCTCGGCGCGGCCGCTGGCGCCCGGCGACATGGTCCGGGCGCGGGTGACCGGCTCGGACGGGGTGGACCTGACGGCCAGGGCGCTCGGCCGCGGGGCCGGCACCCCGGAACCCCCGGCGATCCTGCGGTGACCAGGGCGGGATCGTCATCCGCGGGCGATAACGCGCGCGAGCTGGCGGAGCAGGTGCTCGCCAGGCTGCGGGCCGGCGGCCGGACCGTCGCCGTCGCCGAGTCGCTGACCGGCGGCCTGATCGCCGCGGCGCTGACCGACATCCCGGGCGCCTCGGCTGCGTTCCGCGGCGGGGTCGTTGCCTACGCCACCGAGCTCAAGGCGGCGCTGCTCGGGGTGGACCGCGGGATGCTCGCCAGGCACGGCGCGGTCTACCCGCAGGTGGCCGCGGAGATGGCGGCGGGCGTCCGGACGCGGCTGCGGGCCAGCTACGGCGTGGCGACCACCGGGGTGGCCGGGCCGGAGCCCTGCGACGGGCAGCCGCCGGGCACGGCGCACGTCGCGGTGAGCGCTCCCGACGACACGGTGGTGCGCACCATAGCGCTGGGCGGCGACAGGGACCAGGTCCGTAGACTGACGGTAGAGCACGCCCTCGGCCTGCTGCTGGGCAGGCTCGGGGAAGAAGGCGACTGATTACAGCGTTACGTCGGAAGCGAACACGGACGGGGATGATCTCGCGTACCTACGTAATGGCAGGTACCGTGGAGGTATCGGCGGTTCGGCCTCGGGAAGGGAGTGCGTCGATGGTTCTGCTCCGTCAGCTGCTGGGTGACGCGCTGCGCCGGCTGCGCCTGCGGCAGGGCCGCACCCTGCGCGAGGTCTCCGCCTCGGCGCGCGTCTCGCTCGGCTACCTCTCCGAGGTCGAGCGCGGCCAGAAGGAAGCCTCCTCGGAGCTGCTCGCCGCGATCTGCGCCGCCCTGAACACCCCGCTCTCCCAGGTGTTCCGCGAGGTTTCCGACAACTTCGCCCTCGCCGAGCTGCAGAACGAGCCGGTGCTCGGCATGCCGGCCAGGGAGCCCGGCCTGCGGGTGCCTGCGGACGCCGGCGTCGGGCTGGACCGGATGCCCGCGGACCGGGCCACCGCGCTGGAGTTCGGCGCGGACGGGCCTCGTTTCCAGGCGGCCTCCGGTCACGTGCACGACCTGACCGACATGGTGCCGGTATGAGCCCTGAGGGGGCCGGCCTGCGCCTGCCGCGCTGAGGGGGCCGGCCTGCGCCTGCCGCGCTGAGGGGGCCGGCCTGCGGCTGCCGCGCTGAGGGGGCCGGCCTGCGGCTGCCGCGCTGAGGGGGCCGGCCTGCGGCTGCCGCGCTGAGGGGGCCGGCCTGCGGCTGCCGCGCTGAGGGGGGCGGCCTGCGCCTGCCCCGCCCGCGCCGGGCGCCCCGCGACCGACATAGCTCCCCGCGGCCGACATCGGACGTCGCTCCCAGCGGCGGCTGGCCGTCGCGGGGAGCGACGTGAATGCGGCAGCGGGCTCACGCCTCCCGGGCCGGACCGCCCTGCTCGCCGAACCCCACCTCGACGGTCCGCTCGTCGGCGCCGCGGACGACGGTCAGTTCCACGGCGCCGGCCGCCGTCGTGGCCAGCGCGTCGAACAGGTCGTCGATGCCGGTCACCGGCTGGCCCGCGACCGCCGTGATCAGGTCGCCCGGGGCGAGCCCGGCGCGCTCGGCGGGACTGCCGGCTTCGACATCGCGGATGAGCACGCCGTCCGCCTCGGGCAGCCCGACCGCGCGGCGCAGCCGCCTGGCCTCGTGGCCGGGGGCGACGGCGATGCCCAGCCGCGGCGGGGGGACCGCCGACTCGCCGCGGGCTAGCGCGCCGGCCCGGTCGCGCAGCGCCTGGCTGGCGGGTATGGCGAGGTAGAAGCCCTCGCCGAGGCGGTTGGTGTTGATGCCGAGCAGGTTCCCCCCGCCGTCGAGGACCGGGCCGCCGGAGGAGCCGGGCAGCAGCGGCGCGGTGTGCTCCAGGCTGCCGGTGATGCGGCGGCCGCGCGGGCCGCGGAACGTCCGGCCGGTGCCGGAGACGAACCCGAACGTCACCCGCAGCCCGCGCCCGCCCGGGTTGGCCAGCGCGAAGACCGGCGTCCCTATCCCGGCCGCCGCCGGGTCGGCGGCCCACCGGATCGCCGGGGCGGTGCCGGTGTCGGTCTCGATGACGGCCAGGTCACCGTCGATGTCGCGCCCGGCCACGCGGCCGTCGGCGGTGCGCCCGTCGGCAAAGGTCACCGTCACGGCGTCGCCGCGGACGTTGTGCGCGTTGGTCAGCACCCGGCCCTGGGCGAGCACCACGCCCGACCCGGCGCCCCACCGCTGCCCGATGCCGACCACCGAGCGCCCGGCGCTGTCTGCCAGCTGCCTGATGCCCGCCTGGATCTCGTCGAGAGCTGCCATCGTGGCCACCTCCGATAGGTTGAGTAGTAACTTGCAAATTACTACTAATAGGACGACCGGTGGCACGATGACGGCTAGGATTACGCGCATGGCTGAACCGGACGAGACCGCCTCACCGCTCGCCGAGGCGCTGGCCATGGTCGGCGACCGCTGGACGCTGCAGGTGGTCGAGGCGCTGCTCGCCGGGCCGCGGCGGTTCAACGACCTCATCGCGGCGATCCCCGGTATCGCGGCGAACATCCTGTCCGAGCGGCTGCGGCGGCTGGAACGAGACGCCCTGCTGGTGGCCCGGCCCTACTCCGAGCGGCCGCCGCGGGCCGCCTACGAGCTCACCGCCGCCGGCAAGGAACTCGCCGGCGCTCTCCGGCTGCTCGCCCAGTGGGGGGCCAGGCACGCCGGCCCGGCGCAGGCGCTGCGGCACCCCGCGTGCGGAACCCCGCTCGAGGCCCGCTGGTACTGCCCGACCTGCGATGTCCTGGCTGACGCGGAACCACGCGATGCGGGGGCGCTTTTCGTCTGACCGCACCGCCGTCGCGCGGCCGGCGGCCCGGACCGGCCGCGCGGGACGGCAGGCTGGGGAGATCCGGCGGCGGCTGCGCCGCGTCAGACCCAGGCCTTCGGGTTCTCGGTCAGGTGGCGGACCATGTCGGGGAGCTGCCCCGAGACGATGTCGGCGAGCGTGACCAGTTCCAGCACGGCGCGCTCGTTCGCGCGCAGCGCGATCCACACCTGCCGCAGCGGCTCGGCCGCGCCGGGATAGGAGATGTTCTCCGGCCGCTCGCCGCGGACGCCGAGCAGCTGGCCGTCGATCGCCCTGATGATGTCCGCCAGGGAGATCTGGCCGGGCGGCCTGGCCAGCCAGAAGCCGCCCTCGGGCCCGCGCTGGCTGCGGACCAGCCCGGCGCGGCGGAGCTGGGTGAGGATGGTCTCGAGGAACTTCCCGGGTATCTGCTGCGCGCGGGCGAGCTGGTCGGCGGTGACGTGACCGCTGCCGGCCGCGGCGAGCTCGATCGCGGCGCGCAGCGCGTAGTCGGCCCGGGCTGACAGTCGCATGACCGTCATTATGCAGCTTGCCGGCTAGTTAAGCTGCATTGAAGATGCCCGGCGGCGCCGGCCGCGCGCCCCCGCCCCGGATGGCGCGGCGGGCTCTGCCGGGCCGCTCCTCCGGGCCGGCCTGCCGCAGCCGTCCCCACCCCGGCACCGCCGCCGAAACCGGTGGTGCATCTAGAATTGGCGCCATGGCCGGTGCCCGTGAGGTTCTCATCGATGTCACGGTCAACGGGCAGGCGTACCGCAGGACAGTGCCGGCCAGGACGCTGCTCGTCCACTTCCTGCGCGAGGAGCTCCGGCTGACCGGAACGCACGTGGGCTGCGACACCACGCAGTGCGGGGCGTGCACGGTCGACATGGACGGCGTGGCGGTCAAGTCCTGTACGGTGCTGGCCGCGCAGGCCAGCGGGCACCAGCTCACCACGATCGAGGGACTGGGCGGACGGCACCCGGTGCAGCGGGCCTTCCACGAGGAGCATGCGCTGCAGTGCGGCTATTGCACCCCGGGCATGGTGATGGCTGTCCGCCAGCTGCTGGCGGACAGCCCGGACCCGGCCGCGCTGACCGACGAGGAGATCCGCGCCGCGCTGGTCGGCAACCTGTGCCGCTGCACCGGCTACCAGAACATCGTCGCCGCGGTGAAGGCCGCCGGGCGGGCCGCCGCCGGGCGGGACGCTTCGGCCCGGCGGGACGCTTCGGCCCGGCGGGACGCTTCGGCCCGGCAGGACGCTTCGGCCCGGCGGGGAGCCTGAGGTGTATGCCGCGGAGTTCGGCTACCAGCGGGCCGGATCGGTCGTGCACGCGCTGGCGGCGCTGGCCGATGGCGCCGGCGAGGTCAAGGTGCTGGCCGGGGGGCAGAGCCTGCTGCCGATGATGAAGCTGCGGCTGGCCATGCCGGATCTGCTCGTCGACATCGGCGGCCTGGCCGAGCTGGCCACGATCGAGGTCAGCCCGCAGCGGACCGTGCTCGGCGCGGTGGCGACGTACCGCAGCCTGGAGCGGGACCCGCTGGCCGGCAAGGCGTTCCCGGCCATGGCGGACGCGCTGGCGGTCCTCGCCGACCCGCAGGTCCGGGCCAGGGGCACCGTCGGCGGCGCGGTGGCTCACGCCGACCCGGCCGCCGACCTGCCCGCCGTGCTGCTCGCCCTGGACGCCGAGCTCACCGTGGCACGCCGGTCCGCCACCAGGACGGTGCCGATCGACCAGTTCCTGCGGGGCGTGTTCGCCACCGACCTGGCCGAGGACGAGGTGCTGACCCGGATCACGGTCCCGGCCGCCGGGCCCGGGCAGGCATACCAGAAGTTCGAGCAGCCCGCCAGCCACCTGCCGCTGGCTGGGGTGTGCGCGGCCGTGGAGGTGACCGAGGGGGTGATCTCGTCGGCGCGGATCGCGGTCACCGGCGTGGCGGGCCGGCCGTTCCGGGCCCGCCGGGCCGAGCGGGCGCTGGCCGGCGCGCCGCCGGACCCGGACGCCCTGCGCAGCGCGGCGGCGCTGGTCCGCGAAGAGCCGGTGCAGCCGCTGCAGGACCAGCACGCCGGCGGCCAGTTCCGGCTGCACCTGGCGGGGGTGCTGGCCGGCCGGGCGCTGGCGCGGGCAGTGGCCAGGGCGGTGCGGCCGTGACCGGGGCCGAGGCCGGGGCGGTGCGGCCGTGACCGGGGCCGAGGCCAGGGCGGTGCGGCCGTGACCGGGGCCGAGGCCAGGGCGGGCGGCGGCGCGGCGGCCTGCGCCCAGGCCGTGACCATGGTGGGGAAGGCGGTTCCCCGGTCGGAGGACGCCGCGCTGGTCGCCGGGCAGGGGCAGTTCGTCGATGACCTGACCGTGCCCGGGCTGCTGTACGCCCACGTGGTGCGCAGCCCGCATGCGCACGCGCGGATCGCCGCCATCGACGCCGCCGCGGCCCGGTCGGCGCCCGGGGTCGCCGGGGTCTTCACCGCCGACGACATGCGCGGCATCGGCCCGCTGCCCGGCCCGCCGGACGGGATCGGTCCCGCGCTGCCGCTGCTGCGCGCGCCCGGCGACCGGGTGCGCTGGGTCGGCGAGCCGGTCGCGCTGGTGGTGGCGGACGGCCCGGCACGGGCGGCGGATGCCGCCGAGCTCGTCGAGGTCGACTACGAGCCGCTGCCGGCCGTCACCGACCCGGTGCGGGCCGCCGCGCCGGACGCTCCGGTGCTGCACGAGGGCCTGCTGGCCGGGAACGTGTGCTTCCGGCGGCGGCTGACATCCGGAGACGGCGGCGACACCGCGGCCGCCTTCGCGGCGGCGCGCTACCGGGTCGGGCAGCGGATGATCAGCCAGCGGCTGGCGCCGGTGGCGCTGGAGCCGAGGGGCGTGCTCGCCGAGCCGGCCGGGGACCGGCTGCACGTCAGGATCGGCACGCAGCGCCCGCACGGAGTCAGGGCCTGGCTGAGCCAGATGTTCGGCATCCCGGCCGACGCCGTGCGGGTGACCGCCGGTGACGTGGGCGGCGGATTCGGCGCCAAGGGGCCGCTGTACCCGGACCAGGTCGCGGTCATCGCGGCGGCCCGGCTGCTCGGCAGGCCGGTGAAGTGGATCGAGGAGCGCGGCGAGTCCTTCCTGGCGACCACGCACGGGCGGGACCAGGTCGCGGACCTGGAGATGGCGGTGAGCGCGGACGGCACGATCCTGGCCATCCGCGGCACCGTGCACGCCAGCATGGGCGCCTACCTCACCCCGAACGCCGCCAACACGGTGCTCAGCAGGATGGCGCCGCTGCTGCCGCAGACCTACGACATCGGCTCGATCGACGTGGAGCTGATCGGCGTGGTGGCCAACACCACCCCGATCGGTCCGTACCGCGGTGCCGGGCGGCCGGAGGCCGCCTACTACACCGAGCGGCTCGTCGACCTGGTCGCGCTGGAGACCGGGCTGGACCCGGCCGAGGTGCGCAGGCGCAACTTCATCCCGCCGCACAGCGGGCACCGCACCTGCACCGGGCAGCACTATGACAGCGGCAACTACCGCGCCGCCTTCGATACGGCGCTGGCGCTGGCCGGCTACGAGGAGCTGCGCCGCGAGCAGCGGCGTGCCCGGGAGCGGGGACAGCTGATCGGCATCGGCATGTGCTGCTTCGTCGAGCCCGGCGGCATCATGCCCGGCGACCCCGGCGACCGGGCCACCGTCACCCGCGACCCGTCCGGCAAGGTCACGGTCGCGGTCGGCACCAGCGCGCACGGGCAGGGGCACCGGACCGCGTTCGCGCAGCTCGCCGCGGACGCCCTCGGCGTGCCGTTCGAGGATGTCACGGTGATCTTCGGCGACACGGCCGCGGCGCCGTTCGGCTACGGCACCTTCGGGTCGCGCAGCGCCGTGGCCGGCGGCACCGCCGTGGTGCGGGCCTGCCAGGCGCTGCTGGCAGGCGGCGGCACCACGGCGACGGCGGCTGCGGAAACCGGCGGCGTCACCTTCGCCTCGGGCAGCTACCTGTGCGTGGTCGAGGTGGACCCGGACACCGGCCGGGTGCGCATCGACCGGGTGATCGCCGTCGACGACTGCGGGCGGGTGATCAACCCGCTGCTCGTCGAGGGCCAGGTGCACGGCGGGGTCGCCCAGGGCGTCGGCCAGGCGCTGCAGGAGCGCGTCTGCTACGATGCCGACGGCCAGCCGCTTTCGGCGTCGCTGCTCGACTATGCGGTTCCCGCGGCCACCCAGGTGCCGTTCGTCGAGACAGGGCGCGTGGAGACCCTGTCGCCGCTCAACCCGCTCGGCGTCAAGGGGATGGGCGAGAGCGGGACGATCGGCGTCACGCCCGCGGTCGTCAACGCCGTCATGGACGCGCTGCGCCCTTACGGCATCCGGCACCTGGACATGCCGCTGACCGCCGAGAAAGTCTGGACTGCCATCCAGGGCGCCCGTCAGGTGTACTAGCCTCCAGGGGGAGGCGGCGCATGGCGACACGGCAGGCGCAGGGGGCAGAGCGTGCCGTCGATCGTGCCGGCCGGGCACGGCCGTGGCGTCGCCGGCTGCTGCGGGCCCGCTGGCCGGCCGGGGTGGCCGCGGCGGCGGTGCTGCTGTTCTGGGCCTACCTGCAGGCGTCCCGGACGCAGCCGGTCTCGTCCGACGGCGCCTCGCAGGCGCTGCAGGCGTGGGCCATGCTGCACGGCAACCCGCTGCTGCGCGGCTGGACGCTCACCGACGTGTCCTTCTACACCACCGAACTGCCCGAGTACATGATCGTCGAGGCGGTGCGCGGGCTGCACGCCGACGTGCTGCACGTCTCGGCCGCGATCAGCTACGCGCTGCTGGTGCTGGTCGGCGGCCTGCTGGCCAGGGGGCGGGCGAAGGGCCGCGAGGGCGTGCTGCGGATGCTGATCGCCGCGGGGATCATGGTCGCGCCGCAGCTCGGCCCGGGGGTGTTCATCCTGATCTTCCAGCCGGACCATGTCGGGACCCAGGTGCCGCTGCTGGCGACCTGGCTGGTGCTCGACCGGGCGCCACGGAGGTGGTGGACGCCGGTCACGGTGGGCGCGATGCTGGCCTGGGTCGGGGTCGCCGACCGCCTGGTGCTGCTGATCGGCGTGGTCCCGCTGGCCGCGGTGTGCGCGGTCCGCGGGTACCGAGCGATCGTGGTGCACCGGGAGCCGCCGCGGGCCCAGTGGTTCGACCTGTCGCTGATCGCGGCCGCGGCGGCGGCGGCCGCCGCCGCGGCCGCCGCGGGCAAGCTGATCAGCCTGCACGGCGGGTACACCGTGCTGCCGGTCGCCTCCGGCCTGGCTCCGGCCAGCGCGGTGCCGCACCATGCCTGGCTGGCGGTGCAGAGCGTGCTCGGGCTGTACGGCGCCGACCTGTTCGGCATGGCGTCGGCCGGGCTGGCGGCGGCCTTCGCCCTGCTGCACCTGGTGGGCCTGGCCCTGGCGGCGTGGGCGCTCGGCGCGGCGCTGCGCCGGTTCTTCCGCTGCGAGGACCTGATCGCCCAGGTGCTGGCCGTTGCCATCGTGGTCAACCTCGCCGCCTACGTGATGAGCACCACCCCGGCCAGCTACTGGAGCGCCCGTGAGCTCGCCGGCGTGCTGCCGGCCGGGGCGGTGCTCGCGGGCCGGATGCTGGCGGGCAGGATGCTGGCCGCCCGGCTGGTCCCGGCCATGGCCCTGGTGCTGGCCGGGTACCTGGCCGCGCTGGGCTACACCGCCGCCCGTCCCCCGGTGCCCGCCGTCGGCCAGGACCTGGCGGCCTGGCTGGCCGCGCACCATCTGCGGGACGGCCTGTCCAGCTACGGGCTGGCGAACAGCACCACGCTGGCCAGCGGGGGCGCGGTCGCGGTCCGCCCGGTCACCTGGAACGGCGGCCGCGCCGTCCCGCTGGCCCGCGAGTCCGACCGGTCCTGGTACGACCCGGCGGCGTACGACGCGGACTTCGTGGTGCTGCTGGCCACCCCGGCGCCGCTCGACCCGATCGCGGGCTGGCAGGCCCGCGACGCGTTCGGCAGGCCGGCGCATAGCTACCGGTTCGGCCGGTACGTGATCCTGACCTGGGACGCGAACCTGCTCGCCGACCTGGGCCCGGCGCCGGCGAGCTTAGCTGCTGCCCGCAGCCGAGCCGGGGCTGAAGCTGAGCGTCACCGGGCTGAAGTCGCTCGCGGTGGGCTGGGTCTTGCCGTTCACGGTCAGCACGACGCCGGGCGGGTTGCCCAGGCGCACGGACACCGCCTGCTTCTCGGTCCAGGTCATCGTGGTGCCCGCGGGCACCACGCCCATGTACAGCTGCGAGCCGTCGCGCTGCCTGGTGATCAGCACCCAGCAGTCCTGGTTCGCGGTGAGCTTGATCACCACGTCGGACGGCGGGTGCGTCGCGGGCGCGGTGGCCGATGCCCGTGCCGTCGGCGCCGGCTTCGTGCTGGCATGGGCGGCCGGCCTGGTCGAGGCGGCGACGGCGGGATGCCTGGAACCGCTGCCGCGCGCCGACACCAGGTGGTACGCGCTGTAGCCGATGACGGCCAGCAGCACCACGATCACGATCGTGCCGAGCCCGGGCCCGCGGCGCCGCTCCCGGATCTTGATCGGGGCGGACGGCTCGAAGACCTCGCTGGCCCTGATCGCGTGCGGCGGGCCGTGCTCGTCGTCGTAGGCCTGGACCAGCAGCGCCGGGTCGGCGCCGACGGCGCGGGCGATGCTCCTGATGTGGCCGCGCGCGTAGAAGTCGCCTCCGCTGGAGGCGAAGTCCCCCTGCTCGATGTCCCGGATGATCGCTTCCCTGATCCGCGTCTCCTGGCTGACCTGCGCGACGGTGAGGCCGGCTCGCCGGCGGGCCTCCGCCAGGGCCTCTCCCACGCTCATCGCCGCGCCTCCGGATTCCTCCGTGCTCATCCCCGGTACGGGTGCCATCACCAAGTGTAGAGAACCGGCAGCCCGAGGTTGATATCGCTCGCGTTGCCGGTTCGTGGAGTTTCCGGCGCTACCCGCCGCGCAACGCCCGCAGCGTCTCGTCCAGGTCATCCGGCCTGACCAGGACGTCGCGTGCCTTCGAGCCCTCGCTCGGCCCGAC
>Ga0209061_1004497_pt1 | contig 13379 bp, 11 predicted proteins | sample Coa_R1_10_FD_187157 | JGI IMG/M metagenome (GOLD analysis project Ga0209061, IMG submission 187157) | Surface soil microbial communities from Centralia Pennsylvania, which are recovering from an underground coalmine fire - Coalmine... | ecosystem: Environmental > Terrestrial > Soil >...
AAACCCTCACCCCAACCCTCTCCCAGAAGAGAGGGAGTGGAGAGAAGGCCAGCGCCTACGCCTTGGCGGGCTCGTAGTACGGGTTGGTGCCGCCGGCGTGATCGGTGGTGTCCACGACGCGCTCAATGTCAGGCAGCGCCTCTTTGATCAGCACTTCGATGCCCTGCTTGAGCGTTACGTCCACCATGCCGCATCCCTGGCAGCCACCGCCCAGCAGGACGTACACCGTATCGCCCTGCACGTCCATGAGCTGCACATAGCCGCCGTGGCGCGCGACCGCCGGGTTGATCTGATTATCCAGCATCTCCTGGATGAGCTGCGCGCGTGGGTCGTCCCAAGCCGGGTTCGGATTGTCGATCTGGAAGCCGCCGCCGGACAGGTGGAAGTCGCGCGCAAGAATCTCGATGTCGCCGGCGAAGCCCTGGAGATGACTCGCGCCCGCATGGAAGCCGGCGTCGTCAATACAGTCGAAGTAGTGCAGGCCCAGCAGACTCAGGCCAACGCGCGGCTCGATTTGATCAATGCCATCTTCGCGCACAATCTGGCGAAGCTGAACCTGGCGCGCTCGCTCGGTCACGCCGGCGACCGCCTCCGTTCGCTGTTGCGGCCGGAGGCCAACGAAGCGCCGCAATCGGGCCGGTGATATTCTTGTCCCGATGCAAGCCAAGCTCATAATCGGGATCGCGCTCACTGCGATTGCATGGGCGCAAGGACCCTCTTCGTCACAGGCGCCGAAGCCGGCGCGGAACTGGCGGGGCGCGGGCGCAACCCCGTGTATCGGCTCGGATGGCGGCGTTTACAAATGTCCTCCGGCGCGGCGCGTCGAGGCCATTCGCGCAGGCCGCCTCCTCGATCCCCAATCGGGCCGCATGCTGGCAAATCAGGTGATCGTGATCTCCGGTGACCGCATCGCCGAAACCGGCGCGGCAGGCGCGGTGAAGATTCCAGCCGGCGCGCGCGTGATCGACCTCAGCCGCGCCACGGTTCTGCCCGGGTTGATCGATGCCCACACCCACATGTTCGACACGCGGCACGCCGGAGTCACCACCGAAGAAGCCATGGTTATCGCCGTAGCGAATGTACAAGCCGATCTGCGCGCCGGCTTCACGGCCGCGCGCGATATGAGCTCCCACGGCAACGGCTATGGAGATATCGCCATCCGCAACGCCATTCGCGATGGACGCATCGAGGGGCCGCGCTACCAGGTCTCCACATTGGGAATTGTCTGGAGCGCGAAGCCCGCGGACCCGCGGCATCCCGATAACCCGCTGGCCAGCGCCGTGGTGCGTTCGATCGAGGACGCGCGCGCCGCCGTGCGCGAGCAGATCGCCCACGGAGCCGACTGGATCAAGCTGTTTCCCGCGGGCGCCTATTCGTTCACTCCAGATGGCAAGGATCGATATCAAGTGACTTACCCGCTGCCGGTGCTCGAGGCGCTGGTGAACGAGACGCACAAGCTCGGTAAAAAAGCGGGCTGCCACGTATATGGCGGAGAAGGCCTGCAAAATGCGATTACCGCCGGTTGCGACACCATCGAGCACGGTTTCGGCCTGAACCAGGAGATGCTGAAAACCATGGTCGCGAAGAAGCTCTACTACGATCCGACCATCGTGCGTTACACCGAGCCGCAGATGGACGACAACGACGCGCGCAATACCGGCGGCAAATATCGCATCATTCCCATCTTCACGCGCGCCACGCGCCTGGCGGCCTCGACCGAAGGCATCAAAATCATGGCCGGCAGCGGCGTCGATGGCTCCACGTTCCCGCATGGCACGCAGGCGCTGGAATTCGAAGCCCTGGTGAAACTCGCCGGCCTCACGCCGCTCCGGGCGATTCAGGCGGGCACTATTGTCAACGCCGAAGCGCTGGGCTGGCAGAACGAGATCGGCGCGATTCAGAAAGGCAAGTACGCCGACATCATCGCCGTTTCCGGCGATCCGCTAGCCGATATCACCGAACTCCAGCGCGTGAAGTTCGTCATGAAAGGTGGGGTGGTGATCCGCAACGAATTGCCGGAAGCGCCGAAGTAATGCGCGCAGGTCGACAATGGCGTGACATTCGCCGCCCCTCCAGCGGACCTTAGTGGCGCGATGCACGTTTTAAAACCGGAGCAACCCCTCCAGATATCCCAATTCGCCGTTCTTGCCCTGTGGGTAGATGAATTTCATCGCCGCAAGCCCTTGCGCGTAGCCGAGGTACGCGGTCAGGGTGAAGTGCGGTGATTGGCGGTATTCGACGCTGGTGTCGTACAGGTTGGCAAGCGAGCGGCGGCCGGAAGTGGCGCGGCCGGTGTAACCAAAGGTCCAGGGCTGGAACACTCCGCCGCCGCCGTACCACAGGTCGTTCGCGTTAGTCAGGCGCAGCGAGTGGAATTCGCTGGTGATCGTTACCTTGGAATGTGGCCGCTGGATCAAGCTGCCGAAGGCGTCCTCGGTGTTCATCATGTTGAAGAAGGGGAAGCGGGCGTACGGCCTTGGCGTGGGCAGAAGTTGGAAGAAGGTTCCGTGGCGGTTGTCGTTGGGGTTGCCGTCTCCGGAGCCCAGCGTGAAACCGCCGCGCACCCACGGCTTCAACTTGGGCAAAATCGCGGGCTGGAAGCCGCCCTCGAAATCGAATGCAAAGGCGCGCTGCTGCTCGACGCCCCAGCGGCCGGTCTGCACGGCGCCCCAGCCGAGCAAGTCGATTGTGCCCGGCTGCGTAGTGATCGCATGCACGCTGTGCGCGCCGAACGTGGTAAGGAGGATGTTTTCCGTGTCGGCTTGGCGCACGGCGAGCCGGCGGTTGTCGGTCTTGAGAATGTGCCGGAAATCGTCGTACTCAACGACGAACGCTCTGGTATCGGCCGAGTGCCGGCCGCGGCCCCAATCGTGGGTGAAGCTGCCATACGCGAAGCCCACGCGATTCCATCCCCAGCCATCGGTTTGAAAGACGCCGCGCGTGGGTGTGGCCGCGACCAGGCTGAAGTTGCCCGCTTCCGTATCCGCGGAGTAGTGGAGGCCATCGAAACTGCGGCCCACGTCGGACCAGCCGAAATCGCCGATCAGACGCTGCGCGATGCGGTCCCGCTTGAGCGCGGCGAGCGTGGTGTTGCGGGGCGCGGCCTCTGAGCCATCGAGAAAAGTGAACCGGCCGATCTCGAGCGTTTGCGATTTGCCGAACGGATGGAAGCGCGCGAAAAGCTGCTTGGGGAAGATCATCGCGCTGTTGCGGTCGTTGTGATTGGCGGTGTAATAATTGGAGCCGAGGCCGAGCGCGCCCTGGGGCGCCGGATCGGTGGCGTTGCCGGGCATGCCAAGCAGAAACGGCGCGGCCAGTTCGAGGTTCCAGTCCCAGCCGGAAAGCTTCTGCGCAATCCTGACGCGCAGGATGTTGCCCGAGTATTCGTACTGATTTTCGCCGCTCCCGCCTTGAAACCAGTTCCAGAAATAGACGCGCGAACGCAGCGACCCGCTGAGGGTGATGCCGCCAGTAGATGAATCGGCGCCGGAGTTCGATTGGGCCCAGAGAGTAAGAGGCAATAAAAGCAGTGTTAGCGGTTTGATGTTAGTCTCCTGTGACAAACTCGCGGGCCAGAACGCCTTCCGGTTCTTCCTGCTCCGAAAAACGCACGGCCAACGCGGCTACGGAACAGGCGGCGATCAGGACGCCTAAAATGAGAAACGCCTGCGGATAGCTCAGGCGGGGCGTTTTGAACAGAAAACCGGCGAGCACGGCGCCCGCATTGCCGCCCGCGCCGACGATTCCCGCCACCGCGCCGAGCGCGCGCTGATTGACGAACGGCACGATGGCGTAGTTGGCGCCGTTCGACATTTTCACGAACAGGCCGGTGAACATCATGCTGCCGATCGCCAGCGGCAGCCAGCGCATCTGGGAAAACAGCATCATGGCCAGGCCTTCGCAGAGAATGGTGCAGCCGAGCAGCAGCACGCGGCCGCGCAGGCCCCACCGCCGGTTCGCGCGGTCGCTGACGATGCCGCCCAAGGCGCGCGCGAACAGGTTCATCATGCCGAACGTGCTGGCAACGACACCCGCCAGTTTGAGCGAAAGGTGAAAGTAGTCGGTGTAATAGAGAGCGGCGAAATTATCGATAGTCAGCTCCATCCCGAAAGAGGCGCCGTACAGTAGAGCGAGCGCCCATACGCGCGGGTCGCGGGCGGCTTCGGCGAACGCCCCCGAGACATGGCTTTTCGCTTCGGTCTTACGGAAGTCGCCCTCGGGCGTGTCCTCGGTGAGAAAGTAGTAAGCGATGCCGGTAACGAGCAGCGCGAGCCCGGCCACCGCCATGGCGAGCCGCCAGCTCCACCAGGCGCTCAGGCCCGCGCTGAGAAATGCGCCGAACAACAGCGGCATCGCCATCTGGGTGACACCGCCGCCGAGATTACCCCACCCCGCGGCCGTCGCATTGGCGGTCCCCACAATGTCCGGCGCGAACATCGTCGATGTGTGGAACTGCGTGATCACGAACGATGCGCCGATGGCTCCGATCGCCAGGCGGAAGACGAGAAAGGTTGTGAAGTTGTGCGACAGGCCGACGCCCATCACCGGCAGCGAGCCGAGGATCAGCAGCCAGGTGTAGGCACGGCGCGGACCGATGCGGTCGCAGAGCCAGCCGATCAGCATGCGCGCCAGAACCGTGATGGCGACGGCGGCAATAGCCGAGTTGCCGATCTGCTCTTTCGTAAGATGCAGCTCGTCGCGGATCACCGGCAAAAGCGGCGCCAGACCGAACCATCCGAAGAAGCACAGAAAGAATGCGAGCCAAGTCATGTGGAAGGCCCGCATGGGAATGGTGTGAAAGTCGAACAGATCAATCGCGATGGCTTTGTTGCGAACGTTCATGCGTTACCCGATTGTCAGAACGATATCGCCCGCTTCATCCACCCGGACAGGATACGTTTTGATGCCGCAATCGCCGAACAGCGCCGCGCCGGTCGGCAGATCGAACTTCCAGGAATGCAGCGGGCAGATAACCACCGTGCCGCCCACCAGTCCATCGGCCAGCGGGCCGCCGCGGTGGGGGCACTCTGCCTGCACTGCGAAAATGGCGCTGTCGCGTGTACGGAACACCGCGATTTTCTCGCCGCCCGCCGCGAAGGCGCGGCCTTCTCCCGGCGGAATAACAGCGGCCGGTCCGAGTTTTACTTTTTTCGCGCCGGTCATGGTCTGTGTCATGAAAGCGCCGGCAACAGCGAGGTGAACCGATCGGCGGCCGGGGCCGTGTACGCCTCGCGCCACGGATCTTTGTACGCCGCTTTGGATTCGGCGATTTCGCGATCGAGCCGCTCCGCGATGCCCTCGCTGTCTTCCACCACTACCGCGCGGATCTTCTCGATTCCCACCCTCTCGACGAAACCGTAACTCCGCTCCAGATACTTGGCGTTCTCCCGGTAGTACTGAATGAAGCGGCCCATGTATTTCAGAACCTCTTCGTGGCTATCGGCCACGCAAAGAATGTCGCCCTTGCGCACGTGCGATCCGGCCGCGCCACCAATGTAGATTTCCCACTTGCCTCCCTCCACCGCCACCGCGCCAAGGTCCTTCACCATGGCTTCGGAACAATTGCGGGGGCAACCGGCAGTGCCGAGTTTCATTTTGTGCGGGCTATCGAAGCCCTGGAATTCGGCTTCAATTTTCAGCGCGAGCGCGATGCTGTCGCCCAGGCCGAAGCGGCAGAAATCCGATCCGACGCAGCTCTTGCAGGTGCGATAGGTCTTGCCGTAGGCATAGCCGGAGGGCATTTCGAGATCGCGCCAGACGTTCGGCAAGTCGTCTTTGCGAAGGCCGAGGAGGTCGATTCGCTGCCCGCCGGTCAACTTCACCAGCGGCACGTGGTACCGCTCCGCCACGTCTGCGATGCGCCGCAACTGCGCGGGGCTGGTGATGCCGCCCGGTATTTGCGGCACCACCGAGAAGGTGCCGTTCTTCTGGATATTGGCGTGGATGCGTTCGTTGATGAAACGCGCGTCGCGCTGGTCTTCGTAATCGGCTTTCCAGATGGTTTTGAGCAGCGACGCCAGGCCCGGCTTGCTGCCGGCGTCTTCTTTGCCGCCCGCGAGGCGGTCGAAAACGGCGGAGACGGAGCGCAAATTGTGTTGGCGGATGGCGCGAATCAGCTCGGGCTTGGTGAGCGGCACGCCCGGCACGTAATAGTGGACCGAAGGGTCTTCTTCGGTTTCGCCGCCGCAGGCCCACTCCACAATTTCCGTCACCATCCCTTTACAGGAGCCGCAGCCGGTGCCCGCCCGCGTGGCCTCCATTACGGCCTTGGCATTGCGTTTCCCGGCTTTGACGCAGGCCACAATGGCGCCTTTGCTCACGCCGTTGCAATTGCAGATCTGCGTGGCGGCGCTCATCTCCTCGAACGTGACCTTCTTCGGCGGGTCGCCCAAATCGAACAGAAGCTCGAGGCGCTCTTCGGGAAGCGGCGTGTTGCGATCGAAAGCCTGCGTGAGGTAAGCGGCTTTGCTGAGATCGCCCAGCAGAATGCCTCCAACTAGGCGGCCCTCGCGGATGATCAGTTTCTTATAGGTGCCGCGTTTGGGTTCGGAGAATTGGACGACTTCATCGTCTTCGTCGCGCGGATCGACGATTCCCATCGACGCCACCTCCACGCCCATGACCTTCAATTTGGTGGCGATTTTCGAGCCGTGATACGCGGCCTGCGGATTGCGCCCCGTAATGTGATCGGCCAGGACTTTGGCCTGTTCCCAGATCGGCGCGACCAGGCCATAGCAGCGGCCGCGATGCTGCGCGCACTCCCCGACCGCGTAGATGTCGCGATCGTCGACCGAGCGCATCTGGTCGTCCACCACGATGCCGCGCTCGACGGTAAGGCCGCAGCCGGCGGCGATTTCCCAATTCGGCTTGATACCGGCCGAGATCACCACCAGGTCGCATTCGTGGGTGCTGCCATCGGAGAAGCGCAGGCCGAGCACGCGGTCCTTGCCGAGGATGGCGGCGGTGGTCTTCTTGAGCAGGACCTTAACGCCCAGCTCTTCCATTTTGGTTTTCAGGATGGCCCCCGCGGCGGCGTCGAGCTGCTGCGCCATCAGGTGCCCCATGATATCGACCACCGTTACTTCCAGGTGGAAATTCTGCAAGCCGCGCGCGGCTTCGAGACCCAGCAGGCCTCCGCCGATCACCACCGCGCTGCCTTTGCCCTGGGCATATGCGGCAATGGAGCGGCAGTCTTCGAGCGTGCGGAACACGAACACGCCCGGCTTGAATTTGCCATCCGGCATGGTGGTGCCTTCCATCTGGGGAATGAAGGGGCGGCTGCCGGTGGCGATGATCAGCTTGTCGTACGGTTCGGCATTGCCCTCTTCGTCGAAAGCCAGTTTGGCGCGGCGCAGCAGACCCGCGGCCCGTTTGCCGGCCAGCAGCCGGATGCCGTTTTCTTCGTACCAGGGAAGCGGGTTCAGATAAATCTCGTCTTCCTTGTAGGAGCCGTTGAGGACGCTCGAAAGCAGAATGCGGTTGTAATTTCCCGTGGGTTCATCGCCAAACATGGCGATTTCAAATTGTTCGCCGCCGCCGCGGGCCAGAATCTCTTCCACCGTGCGGGCGCCGGCCATCCCATTTCCAATCACTACCAGCTTTTGCTTTTGGGTCATCGGGCAATCTCCAGAAATCCGATATTTAAAACCACACGAGTCTCCCCGGAATTGGGAGCGGCCAACAGAATCTCGATCCGGCTGCCGGGTTGGAGGTCTTCCACCACCGCGAGCGGTACCTGAATCGCAGCCTGCGCGCCGGCCGGAACTGTGTGCGCCCCGGGAGGCTCGAAAGGAACGGGGCGCGCAAGCCCGGCGCCCTTACGCGAATACATGCCCTGAATGAAAGCCGGCCTTTCGTTCATGCCATTCCTTTCTCGATGCGCACGGCGCATACTTTGAATTCGGGCATGCGGGAAACCGGATCGAGCGCGGGGTTGGTTAACAGGTTTGCGCGGCCGGACCCTGGGAAATGGAACGGCACGAAGAGCGTATCCATGCGAATCGAAGGCGTAAGCTGCGCGGCCAACAAGGCGGTGCCGCGGCGGGTGGTTAAGCGGACCTCATCGCCATCCCGGATGCCGTAGGTGCGTGCCATGGACGGATGAATCTCGACGAACGGCCGCGGGCAGGCGGCTTCGAGAGCCGCGACGCGCCGCGTCTGCGTCCCCGACTGGTATTGCGCGAGAACGCGGCCGGTGGTGAGGTATAGCGGAAATTCGTGGTCCGGCTCTTCGGCGGCCGGATGATATTCCACGGGATGGAACTGCGCGCGCCCGTCGGCGGTGGCGAAGCGATCCAGGAACAGGCGCGGCGTGCCGGGGTGGGTTTCGCCGGGACAGGGCCAGAAGACGCCGTTCTCGCGGGCGATGCGCCCGTAGGTGATTCCGGAGTAGTCGGCCGTGCCGCCGGCGGAAGCGTGCCGCAATTCTTCAAACACCTCCGCGGCTGCCGAAGGGAACGATTTTTCGCAATCCAACTTTTTTGCGAGGGCGGCCAGGATTTCGAGATCGGTGCGCACGCCTTCCGGCGGAGGCATGGCTCTCTGCCGCAAAATCACGCGGCCTTCGAGATTGGTCATGGTGCCTTCCTCTTCGGCCCACTGCGCCGAGGGCAGAACCACGTCGGCGAGTTCGGCCGTTTCGGAAAGGAAGAAATCGGACACCATGAGGAAATCGAGTTGGCCGAGCCGCTGCTCGATGTGGCCGGCGCGCGGCGCGGAAATGGCGAGGTTGGAGCCGAACACCAGCAGCGCGCGGACACCGCCTTCAACCCCTAAGCTATCGAGCATTTCGTAGGCGGAGCGGCCCGGCGCGGGCAGTTCGGATTCGCCGATGCCCCAGATCCGCGCGATGTGCGCGCGATGCGCCGGGTTATCCAGGCGGCGGTAGCCAGGGAGTTGATCGGCCTTCTGCCCGTGCTCGCGGCCGCCTTGGCCATTGCCCTGCCCTGTGAGGCAGCCGTATCCGCAGTACGGCTTGCCGGCCTTGCCCAAGGCGAGAGCCAGATTGATGAAGGCCAGCGCGTTATTCACTCCCTGGCTTTGCTGCTCCGGCCCGCGCGCGGTAAGGATCATGGCGGTGCTGGCGGCCCCCAGCAGGCGCGCGGCGTGGTGTAGCTGTTGTTCTCTAATGCCGGTGATCCGTTCCACGCGGGCCGGCCAATAGGAGGAAACGGCGCGGCGCGCCATCTCGAAGCCATTGGTTCGCGCGGCGATGAAAGGCTCGTCGATGTAGCCCTCTTTGATGGCGAGGTGCAGCAGGCCGTTGGCGAGCGCGGCATCGGTGCCGGGTGTGATTTGCAGGTGGAGCGTAGCGGCGGCGGCCGTGGGAGTGGCGCGCGGATCGACGGCGATGAGCGATCCGCCCCGCTTCTTTTGCTCCTGAAAATACTGCATCACCGGTGGCATGGTCTCGGCCAGATTGCTGCCCACCAGCAGAATCGCGCTGGCGTGTGGAATATCCGCGAGCGGGAACGGCAGGCCGCGATCGATGCCGAAAGCCTTGATGGAAGCCGCCGCGCCGGACGCCATGCAGAAGCGGCCGTTGTAATCGATTTGCGAAGTCTTCAGCGCAACCCGGGCGAATTTGCCGAGCAAGTAGGCTTTTTCGTTGGTAAGGCCGCCGCCGCCGAAAACGCCGATGGCATCGTGTCCGTAAGCCGCCTGCGCCTGGCGGAGGGCGTGCGCGACGCGATCGAGCGCCTCTTCCCAGGTGACGGGGCGCAGCGGATCGGTCCGGCGATCCCGCGCGAGCGGCTGGCGCAGGCGACCGGGGTGGTTCAGAAGCTCCGCGGCGTTCCAGCCTTTTTGACAAAGCCCGCCGCGGTTGGTGGGAAAATCGCGCTCCGTGATCTTCCAGAGATCGCCAGGCGCGGACTCCAGGTGCATGCCGCACTGCAGCGAGCAGTACGGGCAATGCGTCGCGGAAAGCGCCGCTGCCGCCGGGATGGAGATCGGAGAGATCTGAAGCATACACGAGTGCGAATCTGGAGAGCTTCGCCATACACGAATTCCCTCCTGGAAATGCTGTTGCTTTTAAAAGACTGGGATCGGCTTACGAAGCTCTGACGCTGGACGGGAGCGAACGCTGCTACTAACGTAGTGCAGTTAAATCCAGGATAAGCCAGGTGGCGGAAAGGCGCAAGAGTAGCCGGTTTCGATAGTTTTGATGGGCTGTATCAGCCCGGTTTATTCATAATATTCCGGGGCCTTTTGCAACTTCGCGTTGTTGGTGATATCGTGCTGAATCCAAAGCTGCGCGCCCGTCTTTTTGAGGAAAGCTTCGACATCGGCGCGGGAGGCCGCGGTCTGATCGCGGTTGAACTCGGTGGTGGGAATTTTGTGGAATCTACGTTCCTCGGGGTAATGGTAAAGATCGCCACTCAGGACTACCGGCCCGGTTTTGGCCAGCTTGAGAAACAGCACCTGGTGACCGGGGGAATGGCCGGGCGCGGCCTTGATGATGACCGATCCATCGCCGAAGACGTCGTATTCCGGCTGATCCAGATAGACGGTTTTGGCGTTCCTTAGCGCGTTGAAATTCTCCGGCTCGGTGCGGGGCGACGGCGGATTGGCGAACATGGTGTCGCGTTCGGATTTGGGCACGAGCCAGGTGGCGCCGGCGAAGAGGTTGGAGTTGCCGACGTGGTCCCAATGGAAGTGGGAAAGGGCGAGATAGTTTATATCGGAAGGCTTGTAGCCGATTTCGGCGAGCTGGGCGGTGAGGGTTTTGGTGGCGGTGGCATAACGAAGCTTACCCGGGCCGCCGGACTGGAAGGCGCTATCCGGGACCGCGCCGGTGTCCCACATCAGGGTGCCCCGCGGGTGAACGATCAGGAAACTGGCGACGGACATTTTGTAGTTGGCCAGCTCTTGCTTTTTGAAACCATAAGGGGAAGTATCGGGAATATCGAGCGTGCCGCCATCGAGCACGTACAGGCGGAGCGTTTTGGGGGGCTGCGGTTTGTGCTGGGCGGAAAGCGGCGCGACGGAGAGCAGCGCGGCCAAGCCGGCTAAGGCGGCAAGTCTCGGGGTGGACATGATGGATTACTATACTACCGCCCGTTTACCCCGGCTCACCAGAAGGCGGACGAAATCGGGGAGCTCGTGCAGCGACACGATGCCGCCGGCGGGGCCGTAGCCTGCCAGGCGGCGGGCTTCGTCGGGATTGTTCATCATCAGGATCGCGTTCACACCGGCGGCTTGCGCGGACTGCAATCCGGCGAGCGTGTCGGTGAGAAAGATGGCTCCGGAGAGACCGGCGGCGGCCTGGCGAATGGGGATCGATTTGATGCCGCCGGCGTTGTCTCTGCTCCAGACCTCATCGAAGAATGGGCCGAGCTTGTGGTCGTCGACGAAGCGCGTGAGAGCCGCGTGTCCCAGCGAGGAGGCGATGCGCAGAGGGACACCCATTTGCTTCAGTTCCGCGAGCGCGGGAACGGCATCTTCGTAGAGACTGGCGGCGCGCACGGCTGCGAGTTCCAGTGAGCCGCGGCCGGGCAGGCCCGTGGCTTCCATCAGGTTCAGCAGGTGCCAGTACCCGCGGCTGCCCGAAGGGCTGGGCTTCTTTTTCACCGCGCCGGAGAGGAGGGCGGCGATTTCGTGAAATGGCCCGGACGGGAATTCGGCGAGGCAGCCAATGGGTTCAAACAGGATGGCTTGGATCGGCTGCATGGGTTTCGGAAAGCTTCGCGATGCCGGAGGCGAGCAGGCCTTTGGCCATTTCGATCTTCATCGCATTGTATTTGAGCGGGGCGGCGCCAGCGAGAGCGGCTGCCATGGCCCCGTCGCGAAGGCCGTCAGTGAGTTCTTTGCCGCGAAGGAAGCTCTCGACCGCGCGTTCGCGCAGGGGCTTGCCGGCGATGCCGCCGAAGACCACGCGCGCATCCTGAATGGTGTTGCCGCGCAGTTCGAGGCTCATGCCAAGCGAGGCCATGGCGAAATCCCAAACGCCGCGCGGGCGGAGCTTTTCAAACGACGCGCGGAGGCCCGGCTTGGGTGCGGGCAGCAGAACTTCGGTGAGGATCTCGTTATGCCGGACGACGTGCGACTGAATGCGGCCATCGACCAGCAGGTCGCCAGGGACGAGTTGTTCGAGCGTCAATTCCTTTTCGCCCGCGGCAGTGGCGAGTTTGACGCGCGCATCGAACGGGATGAGCGCGGTGGCGGCATCGCCGGGATAGACGGCGTAACACAGACGGCCGCCCATGGCGGAATGGTAATAGCTGTTATCGCCGATGGCGCCATAGCACATGTAGCCGCCGTTGCGCCAGCAGGAATAGCCGCCGCGGAGATACTGGCACCAGACTTCCTGTAAGAGGTCGCCGCCGAGAGTCGAGGCGTTGCGCAGTTCGGGCGAGGAGATCATGTTGACGGCCTCGACCAGCATGGGGTAGCGCTGCCGTAGCAGGACGGAATCGGCGAGTTCGGCAAGTTTGGTGGCGGCGCCAATGCGCACGCCGCCCTGGCCATCGTCCCGGATGTAGCGGAGATTCTGGATGCGCTTGATATCGACCAAATACGTGGGCGCCTGCTGAAGGCGGTTCTTCAGCCGGACGAGAAGATCGGTGCCGCCGGCGTAGACACCGGCTTCCGGACCGTGAGCAGAGAGAATTTGGATGGCTTCCTCGAGGGTGCTTGGGCGGTAGACGGAGATTTTCTTCATGCGCGCCTCCCCTGTAGCTTCAGGCCGGCCATGATTTTGTCGCGAGTAATGGGATGCTCGCGGATGCGCACGCCGCAGGCGTTATAAATGGCATTGGAGATCGCGCCGGGAACCGCGCCGATGCTGGTTTCGCTGAAGCTCTTCACGCCGTAGAACCAGCGGGGTTCGAGGCTATCGATGTAGACTTGCGTCTGCCTGGGGACATCCATGATGGTGGGCAGGCGGTAAGAGAGGTAACCGACGCTGTAGTGGCGGGTGCCGGGGAATTCGCGGTCCCAGGGAATGGCGTCGGTGGTGAGCTGCATGCTTTCGACCAGGGAGCCAACCATATCGGCTTCGGCCACCAGCGGATTGATGACGAGGCCCGTATCGTGGACGTAGACGGCGCGCAGGAAACGCCAGTTGCCGGTCCAGGTATCGACTTCCACTTCCACGAAACAGGAACCGACGCCTTTGTTCGAAGCGCCGCGCTCGCCTCCGGAAACGCCCCGGCCGGTGGCGCGGATGGGGCCGCGATTGGCCTTCACCAGCGCGGCGAAGGTGGTGGAATGCTTGGGATCCGAGGAGGAGGAGATCACGCCATCGCGAATGTGGAGTTGCGTGGCATCGGTCTTGAGCGTGGCCGCCGCGCGCTGGAGCAGGTCTTTGCGGAGCTTATCGGCGGCGCTGCAAATAGCCGCTCCTTGCAGAGTGATGGTGCGTCCGCCGAACCATTCAT
>Ga0209061_1004499_pt1 | contig 13377 bp, 13 predicted proteins | sample Coa_R1_10_FD_187157 | JGI IMG/M metagenome (GOLD analysis project Ga0209061, IMG submission 187157) | Surface soil microbial communities from Centralia Pennsylvania, which are recovering from an underground coalmine fire - Coalmine... | ecosystem: Environmental > Terrestrial > Soil >...
TGCTCCAGCCTGACCAGCCGCGGCGGCCGGGAGGATCCCTGGCCGACGGCGAGGATGCCGCCGTAGCCGCCCGCCTTGAGCTCGGTCTCGCCGAGGATCTGCACCGCGATGCCCTTGCCGGCCGCCACCCGCTCCGCCTCGGCGGCCAGCGCGGCCGGCGGCAGGTCGACGGGCGCGGTGTTGACGAGGTCCCTGACGAGGTTGACCGCGTCCGCGATCACCCGCCCGCGGCTCACCGCGGTGGCGTTGCCGGCGCTGGTGAGCAGCGTCACCCTGATGTCAGGCGCAGGCGTGGACCGGTACCGGCGGAAGCTGTAGCCGCCCAGCAGCGCGCCGGCGGCGACGGCCTCGGCCTCGGCGGGGGTCTTCGCGGGAAGCGCGAGCGTGACGGCCTTCCCCTCGCCGTTGCCGTCCTTGCCGCGGGCGGCCAGCTTGCCCCCGCTCAGGTCCCGCAGCGCCGTCCCGGCGGCGCGGCGCAGCTTCTCAGCGTCGAACGGGGCGCCGCCCTCCGGCGCCGGGCCGAGGCCCACGGCGAGGACCACCGAAGCGGGCAGCTTCCCGCCCGCGGGGATCTTGGTGAGCTCCTCGAGTTCCCCGGTGGCGCCGAGCGCGGTGAGCGCGCTGGCGAGGGTGCCGCCGAGAGCGTCGTCGACCCCGTCCGCGCCGGGTGCGGCGCACGGGCCGTCCGGGGTCTGGGTTACCCCGATGACAAGGACATCGGCCTCGGCCGTACCGGGCGCCGATTCGCTGGTGGAAAGGGAGACTGTCACCCTGCCGATGTTAGAGCACCCCGGCATGCCGCGCTGGCGGCCGGCGGCCCTGGATGCCGCGCGCGCCCCCGCGGCCCGCGGGGCGCATGCGCCGGATGGGACTCACCAGGAGCCATCGGCGGCTGCTGACCGGCCGCCATATACCGAAAAATCTTTCACTATGAAGGAAAAATCTGTTATAGCTATAGAAAACTTACGTGATCATGATTGGCGCGCTGAGTTCCGGCCCTGGCGGCGCGGCGCCGGCGCCGGCGCCGGCGCCGTCACCGCCGGCGTCCGCCGGCTCCGCGGCGAACAGGTGACAGCCGTCAGGATCGAGGCGCAGCCCCACCTCCTCGCCGCGGACGGCGCGGTGCCGGGCGAACACGCCGGTCAGCCGGCCGTGGCCAGGGATGTCGATGGCCAGCTCGTATCCGCGCCCGCGGAACGCCACGTCGGCGACCCGGCCGGCCAGGTGCCGCTCGCCGTCGGCGGTCCTGGCCACGTAGATCCCCGTCGGGCGGATCGCCAGCACCGCCTCGGCGCCGGGCCGCAGGGAACGGGTGCCGGAGGACCCGCCGCCCGGCCGCAGCCGGGGGAACGTGCCGCCCGCCGCGGTCACTTCCACGGCGCCGTTCCCGGCGTGCGCGGCGACCTTCACCCGCAGTTCCCCGGCCAGCCCGGTGAACCGGGCGACGAACGGCGTCGCGGGGTGGTGATAGATCTGCTCCGGCGCGCCGGACTGCACCAGCCGCCCCTCCGCAAGCACCCCCACCTTGTCCGCGAGCGCGAACGCCTCGGCCTGGTCGTGCGTGATGTACACGGTGGTGGCGCCCGCGTCGCGGACGAGCGAGGAGATCTCCACGCGCATCCGCTCGCGCAGGTCGGCGTCCAGGTTGGACAGCGGCTCGTCGCACAAGATCAGCCCGGTGTCGGCGATCAGCGCGCGGGCCAGCGCGACCCGCTGCTGCTGGCCGCCGGACAGCTCGTTCGGGTACCGCCGCGCGAACGATGCCAGCCCCACCCGCTCCAGCATCGACAGCGCGCGCGACCGGCACTCGGCACGGCCGAGCCGCCGGCGGCGCAGCGCGAACGCCACGTTGTCCAGCGCGGTCATGTGCGGCCACAGCGCGTAGTCCTGGAACACCATCGACAGGTCGCGCCGGTCCGGGGGCAGGTGCGCCCGGCCGTCCGCGACGGTCCGCCCGCCGATGGTGATCCGCCCGCTGTCGATCCGCTCGATGCCCGCCAGGCACCGCAGCAGCGTGGTCTTGCCGGAGCCGGAGGGGCCGAGCAGCACGAGGAACGTCCCCGGCGATACGTCCAGCGACACCGAACGCAGCGCGGGCACGCTGGCCCCCGGATACGTCTTGGTCAGGTCGGCGATCGAGATGGGCTCAGCCACGGGTGGTTCCTCCGATCCTGCGCCAGCCGGCCGGGGCGAGCAGCCGGTAGCCGCCGAGGGCGACGGCGACGGCGGCGAACGCGATGGACACGGCGAGGACGGCCTGGGCCATGCCCACGCCGAAGTGGTAGTTGGACAGGTTGTCCTCGATCGCGATCGAGGCGGGCGGCGAGCCGGGCGCGTACAGCAGCTGCGACAACGGCAGCTCCAGGAACACCCCGCAGAACGTGTACAGCCACGCCAGCGTGACCGGCCGGGACACCACCGGGAGCACCCCGCGCGCCCAGGCGGTGACCGGGCCCGCCCCGTGCGCCCGCGCCGCGTCGGCCAGCGAGGGCTGCAACTGCGACACCGGGCCGACCAGGACCCGCGCGTTGGTCGGCAGCGAGGACGCGACGTAGGCGATGACGAGCAGCTGCACGGTCTGGTACAGGTCGATGTGCAGCCGGGACATGACCGGCAGGTTGTAGGCGAAGATGTAGCCCGCGCCGAACACCACGCCGGGCAGCGCGACCGACGCGAGCAGCAGGAAGTCCAGTGCCCCGGTAGCCGCCGTCCGGCGCCGGGACAGCAGGCGGGCGGCGATGAACCCGAGCGTCACGGTGACGGTCGCGGTGATCAGGCCGTAGGCCATGGACCGTTCCAGCGGCCCGGTCAGCCCGGGCTGCCGGAACAGGGCCTGGTAGTTCACCAGCGTCGGCGTGAACGAGCCGCCGTAATCGCCGAGCAGCGAGCCGCTCACCGCGCCGAAGCCGGGGATGCCCAGCATCACCAGGAAGAAGAGCGCCAGCCCGGAACCGGCCAGGACGGCCTCGAAACGGCCGAGCCGCCGCCGCACCGCCTGCCGGGTACGACCGGACAAGATCGCGTAGGACCGGCCGCGCAGCGCCCGGGCCTGGAGCGCCAGCGGGACCGCGACCGCCGCGACGAGCAGCCACGACATCCCGGCCGCCAGCGGGAACGACGGCGGGAAGTTGCCGATCGCCGCGTAGAGCTGGTAGGTCGCCAGCGGGAAGTCGGCGTTGTAGGCCAGCGTGGCCGCGACGCCGAAGTCGCTGATCGACTCGGCGAAGCCGATGGCGAGCGCGGACCAGATGGCCGGCGCCAGGATCGGCGCGACCAGCCGCAAGGCGGCAAGCCGCGACGCGCCGTGCACCCGGGCGGCGTCCTCGAACTCCTGCCCGAGCCCGCCGAGCGCCGCGGAAACCGCCAGGTAGGAGAACGGCACGCAGCGCAGCCCGAGCAGCAGCACGACGCCGAACGGCCCCATGATCAGGTGCGTCACCCACGGCCAGTCCAGGCCGGCCCGGTACATCACGCCGTCGGCCTGCACGAGCCGCTCCCAGCCGAGGGCGGGCAGCCAGGAGGGCAGCAGCAGGGACAGCCACATGCCGCCGCTGACGAACCGCCGGCCGGGCACGGTGGTGCGGGCGGCCAGCCATGCGACGGGAAAGCCGAGGGCCAGGCCGAGAGCCGCGGCCGCGCACGACACCCACAGCGAGTTGGCCACCGCGACCGCGGTCGCCCCGGTGAGCGACTGGCGCAGGTACGTCAGCGTGAACCACTGCGCGCCCTGGCCGAACAGCCGGGGGGAGAGCGCGAGCAGCAGGAAGCAGGCGCACGGCAAGAGGATGAACGCGGCCACGATCAGCCAGAACAGCGGCATGCCGGCGGCCCGGAGGGCCGGCAGCCCGCCCGTGCGCGGGGGCCGCAGCCCGCCCGTGCGCGGGGGCCGGGGAGGAGACGGGGGGGCGGACGGCCCCCCCGTGCGCGCGGGGATCCCGGGGGCCGGGGGGGCCGGGGGGCGGGCGCCCCCCGTGCCGGGAGGCGGCCCCCCCGGGGCGGCAGGGTCGATCAACGGACGATGTTGGAGTCGAACCAGGTGTTGATGGCGGCCTCCTGCGGCCCCCACTTATACGGGTCGATGGCCTGCGTCTTGGTGCTGCCCAGCGGCGGCAGGGCCGGCAGCGGGCTGACCCCGGAGATGACCGGGTAGTACAGTGAATCGCCGGTCGGGTCGCCGGACTGCATCACCTTCTGGCCGGCGGGGGAGAGCACGAAGTCGATGAACTGCTCCGCCTCGGCCTGCACGGCGGGCGGCGCCTTGGCGTCGATGCCGATCGCGCTGGGCAGCAGGGTGACCGGGTTCAGGTACGCCACGCCCAGGTTCTTGTCGCCGAGCGCGGCGCCGATGGCCGCCGAGCTCTGCACCAGCGCCAGGTTGATCTGCCCGCTGGTCAGCGCCTGCAGCGTAACGCCGTTGGTCGGGTGGATGACCAGGCCGTTGGCCTTGAGCGACATGAAGTACTTCTCGCCGGCCGACACGCCGCCGAGGTAGTTCATCATCCCGGCGATGAACGGGTAGGTCGGCCCGGACTGCGACGGGTCGTTCATGCCCACCTGCCCCTTCCAGGCCGGCGACAGCAGCGCCTGCCACGAGGCTGGCGGGTTCTTCACCTTGGCCTTGTTGTAGACCAGGGCGGCCATCAGCGTGACGCCGGTCGGCGTGTAGCTCTTGTCCGGCGGCAGCGACGCGGCGCCGAGGGAGTTCCACGAGACCTTCGGCTCGAAGCCCTTCATCAGCAGCCCCTGGGTGTCGAGGCCGGCGAACGCGGTGGCGCCGTCGACCCACAGCAGGCCCCAGTTCGGATTGTTCTTCGAGGCCTCGATCTGGGTGAGCAGCGGGCCGGTCGAGTTGTCGTCGAGCTGCACCGGGATGCCGGTGGCCTTGGTGAAGGCCTTGGTCATCGCCGAGTCATAGCCCTGGGCGGAGTAGACGACGAGCGGCACCTTGGCGGACGAGGATGCCGGCGAAGAGGACGGAGAAGACGGGGAGGCGGAAGACGACGTGGCGGCGGCCGGCGCCGGCGAGCTCGAACTCGACGAGCAGCCGGCCACGGCCAGGAGTGTCAGGGCGGCGGCGCCGGAGACGCCGGTGAGCAGACGCAGGCGGGTGCGCCGGTGCAAGCGGTCCATGGCGCCGATTCTGCGTAATCGAGGCATCACGGCAATGACCGGAAGTTAGCCGTTAGGTGAACCGATGGTCACAACCTGGGAATAACGTTAGTTACTTCTTAGATCTAACGACTGTTACAATGCATTCACGGCGGCCGCCGCGGGCAGGGACTCTGGCATGGGCGCCCGCCGGCGGGCGCCCGCGGCGGAGCCCGGGCTGAAGCCCGCAGTGAAGGAGGTGACGGGTGATGGCCGAGATGTCATCCCCCCTCCCCCTCCTCGGCGTAGACCCGGGCCGCGTACGCCTCAAGCGACTGCTCGCAGGCCTCGAGGGCCTGCTCCGTGGCCGCCCTCCCGTCGGCGCCGAAGACGTCCCGCTCGACGACCTTCGCGAACCAGTTCCGCAGCTTCACCAGGTCGACCTCGTTCTCCTCGAGCTCGGCGTACGTGAAGTGGTTCTCGTCGTATTCCTTCTGCACCTGCTGCAGGAAGTCATGGCACTTGTCGACGATCTCCTCGTACTCGTCGTTCCGCGCCGCCTGGAACGCGGCCCGCACGTCGGCCTCCCCGGCGAGCACGGCCGCCGACATGAGCACGGCGGTGCCGGACATGTCCAGGATCTCCCGCCGCAGCTTGCGCATCGACCGCTCCGCGGCCGGGCTCGCCGGCAGCGCGGCGACCGAGTTCTGCAGGTAGATGGCGCCCAGGCTCTTGATGCGGCGCCACACCGTCGACCGCAGTCTCGTCGGTTCCGGCGGGATCCGGTAGATGAGCAGCAGCCACCCGCTGCCCGCGTCGGTCTCGGCGTGATCAGTCACCCGCACATTGTCCCCGACAGGTTCCCTGCGAGCTGATGGAGATTCCGCATTGAACGCACTCCCGCTCATCCTCACCGTCTTCGTCGCCTGCGCGGTCGAAGCGGTCGAGGCACTCACGATCGTCCTGGCGGCGGGCCTGACCAGGGAGTGGAGGTCCACGTTCCAGGGCATGGCCGCCGCCCTCGCCGTGCTCGCCGCGGTCACCGCCGCGGCCGGCCCGGCGCTCACCCTGCTCCCGCTGTCCGCGCTCCGGCTGGTGGTCGGCGCCCTGCTGGCCATCTTCGGCCTGCAATGGCTGCGCAAGGCCGTGCTCCGCGCGAGCGGGTACAAGGCGCTGCACGACGAGGCGAGCGCCTACCTGCGCGAGGTCGCCGCCGCCGAGGCTGCCCCGGCGCAGGCCAGGCGCGGCGTCCGCGACTGGTACTCGTTCACCCTCGCGTTCAAGGGCGTGCTGCTCGAAGGGCTGGAGGTCGTGTTCATCGTGATCACGTTCGGCGCCAGCCAGCGCGATGTCGGCGCGGCGGTGATCGGCGCCGCCGCGGCCGTCGTGGTGGTGACGCTGACCGGCATCGCGGTCAGGGCGCCGCTGGCGAAGGTCCCGGAGAACTGGATGAAGTTCGCGGTCGGCGTCATGCTCACGTCGTTCGGCACGTTCTGGGGCGCCGAAGGCGCGGGCGCCGCCTGGCCGGGCAACGACGCGGCCCTGCTGGCGCTGGTCCCGCTGGTCGCGGCCGCGAGCGCCGGCTGCATCTTCTGGCTGCGTTCCCGCAAGGCCGCCGCCGGCACCCCCGCACCCGAGAAGGAGATCGTCCGATCATGAACCGGATCAAGGCGTTCGGCGCGTTCTGGTATGACTTCGTGGTCGGCGACGACTGGCAGGTCGCGGCGCTCGTCGTGGCCGGGCTGGCGCTCACCGCGGTCCTGGTCCGCGCCGTGGGGGTCGACTCCTGGTGGCTGCTCCCGCTGTTCGTCGTCGCCGCCCTCGGCTGGTCCCTGCACAGGGCGACGGCAGGCAGGTGATCATCCCGAACGTACGCCCCTGACTCCGGCGGCCCCCGGGGACTGCCTCCCGGCATGGGAGGCTCCCATCCCCCCGGCCCCCGGTGACCCCCGCATGGGGGGACGGGCGTCCCCCCATGCCCCTGGGCGGGGACAGGCGCCACCGCACGTTCGGGATGACTATGGACGGGAGCGCGCGCGGACCAGGCCGCTTTCGTAGGCCAGCACCACCGCCTGCACCCGGTCCCGCAGCCCTAGCTTGGCGAGGATCCGGCCGACGTGGGTCTTCACGGTGGCCTCGGAGACGAACAGCCGGGTGGCGATCTCCGCGTTGGACAGGCCGGCGGCGACCTGGATGAGGACCTCGCGCTCCCGCCCGGTGAGCTCGGCCAGGGCCGGCGGGGGAGCGGCGCTGTCCGTGGCGTCCGCGGACAGCAGCGGCACGAACTTGTCGATCAGCCGCCGCGTCGTGGACGGGGCGACCACCGAATCGCCCGAGTGCACGGCCCTGATGGCGAACAGCAGCTCGTGCGGGGGGACGTCCTTGAGCAGGAACCCGCTGGCGCCGGCCTTGAGCGCGGCGAAGGCGTACTCGTCGAGGTCGAACGTGGTCAGCATCAGCACCCGGGGGCGCGGGCCGAGCGCGCAGACCTGGCCTGCCGCCGCCACTCCGTCCAGCCGGGGCATCCGCACGTCCATCACCATCACGTCCGCTTCTCCCCGGGCGGCCAGGGCCACGGCGGCGTGCCCGTCGGCGGCCTCGCCGACCACGGTCATGTCCGGCTGCGCGTCCAGCATCATCCGGAATCCCGCCCGGACCAGTTCCTGGTCGTCGACCAGCGCGACCCGGATCACACTGCCCGCCCCGCCCGCCTCCGGCGCGCCGGGCCCGGCTCCGCCCCTCATGCGGCACCCGGGCCGGCCAGGGCGGCATCCGGCCCGGCCAGGGCGGCACCCGGCCCGGCCGGGGCGGCGGGCGCGAGCGGCAGCGTCGCGGTCACCCGCCAGCCGCCGCCGGGCCGCGGGCCCGCGGTGACCGCGCCGCCGTACATCTCGGCCCGCTCCCGCATGCCGATCAGCCCGTGCCCGCGGCCGTCGCCGGCGGCCCCGCGCACGGTCCCGGCGCGTCCGTCGTCGGTCACCTTGATCACCAGCCGGTCCTCGCAGAACCGCAGCGTGACGCCGGCCGTCACGGCCGGCCCGCCGTGCTTGCGGACGTTGGTCAGCGACTCCTGGACGATCCGGTACGCGGTCAGCGCGGCGCCCGGCGGCAGCGGGCGCGGCACTCCCTCCACGGCGAACGACACGGGCACGCCGGCGGCCCTGGTGTGCTCAAGCAGCCCGGCGAGCTGCTCCACGCCCGGCTGCGGCGCCAGGTCCGCGTCCCCGCCGTCGGCCGACCGCAGCACCCCCAGCAGGCTGCGCATCTCGGCGAGCGCCTGCCGCCCGGTGCGGGAGATCGCGGTCAGCGCCTGCCGTGCCCTGTCGGGCGAGGTCTCCAGCGCGAACGCGGCCCCGTCGGCCTGCACCACCATGACGCTCACGTGGTGCGCGATGACGTCGTGCAGTTCGCGCGCGATCCTCGACCGCTCCGCGGCGGCGGCGATCTGCGCCTGCGCGTCGCGCTCGCGTTCCAGGCGCGCGGCGCGCTCCTCCAGCCCGCGGTAGTAGCCGCGCCGCCACTGCATGGAGTCGCCGAGCAGCCAGGCGAGCAGCGCCGGGCCGGCGAACAGCGCGGCGGCCGCGCCGAGCGCGTACAGCGAGTGAGTGGTGTGCTCGGGCGCCCACCTCGCGATCGCCACCGCCGAGCCCGCCAGGCAGACGGCCAGGCCGGCCAGCGAGATCCGGCGCGGCCGGCAGGCGGCGAGCGTATAGAGCAGGACGACGACCGTCAGGTCCGAGCCGAACGGCCGGGGCAGCAGCAGCACCTCAAGCCCCCCGGCGACGATCGCGGCGGCGAACGCCCCGGCCGGGTAGCGGCGCCGCACCGCGACCGGGGCGGTCATGGCGGCGGTGAACAGCAGCCCCGCCGGCATCCAGGCGCGCCTCACGCCGAACACGCTGAGGCCGAGGGCCGCCAGCAGCAGCGCCAGCATGCCGTCCACCACGAGCGGGTGGCCGCGCAGCCAGCCGTAGAACGAGCGCACGCGGCCAGCGTACGCGCCGGCCCGCCGGCCTGTCGTCCGCCGCGAGGCCGATCCTCCGGCCGCCTGCTACGCCGCGCGGGGGACCGCCGTGAGCCGGGCGCCGGCGTTCGCGGCTAGCCGCCCAGGAAGCGCGCGTCAAGCCGTGTCTCGGCGGCCCCCCCGGCGCCGTCGGGCACCACCCGGTAGGCGGCGGCCGCCGGCCGGTCGCAGACAACCTCGGCGAGCGTGTCGTCGGCGAAGTGGGCGGCCGCGCCGTCGTCGCACGCGATCCCGCCCGGCAGCGTCCCCTCCGCGACCAGCCGCTGGTACAGCGGCCGGCGCTCCGGCTCGGAGTCGTAGTGCGGGCAGAAGCTGCCCGCCAGCATCCCGAGCCCGTCGGTGAAGGGCCGCAGCTTCACGCCGAACGAATCCGTGGTTCCCCCCTCGAACCAGCAGATGCCGCCGGCGCTCGACCCGGCCAGCACGATCCCCGCCTGCCATGCCTTGCACAAGATCTCGTCGATCCCGTGCACCCGCCAGACCGCGACCATGTTCGCGACGCTGCCGCCGCCGACGAAGATGACGTCCTGGGACATCAGCAGGTCTTCCGGGTCGGCCACGTTCGGCATCGGGAAGAGGGCCAGGTGCCTGACCCGCGCCGGCGTCTCCGCCAGCCGGTCGTAGAAACGGAGGTACGCGTTCGGGTCGTCGCCGGCCGCGGTGTTGAGCACGCACAGCCTCGGCCGCGCCTGGCCGGTCAGTTCCATCGCGTATCTCACCTGCAGCGGGGGCGCGTCGCGGGGCATCAGCATGCCGCCTCCGACCGCGAGCACGTGCCGGCGTCCGTCTGCTGCCATGCCGTGACCGTAGCGGCGATCGGCGGCCTCCGCAAACGGCGGCACGGGCGTGACCAGGCCGCCACGCTGCGCCGGCCGCGGAACGCCCGGCCGCGGAGCGCTACCGCTCGGGACCATAAAGGCGTAATATCTCAAAGGCGATCTCGTTGACGGCCGGGTGGCGGCATGCGTTTTCCCAGACGTGGCGCTTCCCAGACGCGACACGGCGGGATCCGGCGTACCGGTGAGGCCTGGCATCCATATCCATGTGGCAGGGTGGCGACAGCATGGCCGAATGGTGGTCGATCGAGGTTTTCCACGGTGACAAGCTCCCGGCGAGCCGGTGGAAGAGCGCCTACGAGAACGAGCTGACCGAAGCGGCGGTGACGAACGGCGCCGTGTACTGGGAGTGGCACGAGTTCACCTACGGGGTGATCTTCGAGGTCTGCTTCGACAGCGACGAACAGTGGGAGGCCTTCCGCGGCCTCTCGGCGGTGCGCGCGGCGCTTGACGGGGTGCCGGACCCGGTCAACGGCCTGCTCGTCTACCGCGGCCGGGGCGGGGCGGCGGGCCCGCGCAGCCCGCGCAGGCCCAGGCCCGCGCCGGGCGCCGCGGCGCTCGAACTCCAGGAGCCGCGGGAGCAGCGGCACATCAGGCTCCGCGCCCTGCGCGAGGAGCTGCTTGAGGACGCGGTCAGGCGGGTCCGCCGGGACGCGGACCCCGGTGAGCCGGCCCGGCACGGCGCGCTGTCATCCGCCGCGTGCGCATAGTGCGCGCAGTGCGGCATTCGCCGCGATATCCGCCCCCAAGGGCGGGACATTCGCTGCCAAGGGTGAACCATGCCCCCGGACAGTGCAGGATGGAGGGATGAGGGAAACGCGAGTCATGACCGAAGACCTGCGGGCCGCCATCGAGCGCAGCGGGTACTACCCGGGCCTGGTGACCGCCGCGGTCGCCTCCGCCCTGGGGCCAGAGCCCGTCACCGCGTTCTTCGTCCACCATGACGCGATCTTCGACCCGGGGATGGAGGTCCGCCGGCACATGACGGTGCTGGCGCTCACGCCGACCAGGCTGGTCTACTCCCACACCGACGAGCATCCGGCCGACGGGCCGGAAGGCCGGCCGCGGGCGGAGACGAGCACCGAGGCCATCCGCTTCTCACGGGTCTCCAGCGTGTCGCTGACCCGGGTGGTGCCGGACCCCGCCTCGTACGTGCCCGGCGTGACGATGCCGTCCGAGGTGATCTTGACCATCGGCTGGAACGTGCTCTCGCACGTGGAACTGGAGCCGGCGCACTGCGGCGACGAGTCCTGCGAGGCCGACCACGGGTACCTCGGCACGATCACCGCCGACGACCTGACGCTGCGGGTCAGCGAGGCCGCGGACGGGGCGGACGCCGTCCGCCAGGTGCTTTCGTTCGCCGCGGCCCTGTCCGACGCGACCGCCCGCTCTGGCGGCTGATGCCCATGGCACGCGAACCGAGAACCAGTCCGATCGTGCCGTCCTACGGGGAGAACAGCCTCGCCGACCTGTCCGCATCCATCCTCGCCTCGCTCACCGGCGACACCGCTGCCAACGTGCTCGGGCTGCCCCCGGCCGCCCGCGCCTGCCTGCTCGTCGTCGACGGGCTCGGGTGGGAGCTGCTGCGCGCGCACCAGGCCGCCGCGCCGTTCCTGTCCGAGCTGGCGTTCAACTCCAGCCCGCTGACCGCGGGCTTCCCGTCCACGACGGTGACCAGCCTCGGCTCGCTCGGCACCGCCCTGCCGCCCGGGACGCACGGCATGCTCGGCTACCAGGTCGCCGTGCCCGGCGCGGGCAGGCTGCTCAACGGCCTGCACTGGCCGCCCGACGTCGACCCGGTCGCCTGGCAGCCCAGGCCGACGCTGTTCGAGCGGGCGGACGCGGCGGGGATCGCCGCCGTGCACGTCGCGCCCGGCGCCTACGCCCGCAGCGGTCTGACCAGGGCGGCGCTGCGCGGCGCGGAGTACCGCCGGGCGAACTCCCTCGGCGCGCTCGCCGCCGCGGCGGTGTCCGCCCTCCACGATTCGCAGCGGACGCTGGTGACCGCCTATCACGGCGATCTCGACGGGGCGGGCCACACCTTCGGGGTGTCCTCGCCCGCGTGGGGATTCCAGCTCGCGCACGTGGACAGGCTGGCGGAGCACGTCGCCGGGTCGCTGCCGCTGGACGCCGTGCTGTACGTGACGGCCGACCACGGCATGGTGGACGTCGGCCCCGACGACCGGATCGACGCGGACCTCGTCCCGGAGCTGCGCGAAGGGGTCGCGCTGCTCGGCGGTGAGCCGCGCGCCCGGCACGTGTACGCCCAGCCGGGCGCCGCGGCCGACGTGCTGGCCGCCTGGCAGGAGATCCTCGGCGACCGGGCCTGGGTGATGTCGCGGGACGAGGCGGTCAAGGACGGCTGGTTCGGCCCGGTGGACCAGGCGATGGCCGCGCGGATCGGGGACGTGGTGGCCGCGGCGGCCGGCAGCGCCGCGATCATCGCGTCCAGGGCCGAGCCGAAGGAAAGCGCCCTGATCGGCATGCACGGCTCGCTCACCCCGGCCGAACAGCTCATCCCCCTGCTGGCGTATGCCTCCCGGTGAGCCCGCGGCCGGCGCCGGCGCCGGCCCGCTGATCACCGCGGGCGAACTCGCCTCATGGCTGGCCGGCCCCGCCGCGCCGCCCGTGCTCCTTGACGTGCGCTGGCGGCTCGGCGGCCCGCCCGGCATCGATCTCTACCGGGCCGGCCGCCTCCCGGGCGCGGTCTTCGTGGACCTGGACCGGGATCTCGCCGCCCCGCCGGGGCCCGGCGGCCGGCATCCGATGCCCGCGGCGGCTGACTTCGAGGCGGCGATGCGCCGCGCCGGCGTCAGCGGCGGCCGCCCGGTCGTCGTCTACGACGACGCGGACTCGACCGCGGCGGCCCGCGCGTGGTGGCTGCTGCGCTACTTCGGCCACCCCGCGGCGCGCGTCCTCGACGGCGGCTACCGCGCCTGGACGGCCGCGGGCCATCCGGTGGAGGCCGGCCCGCCGGCCGGCGGCACCCGGCCGGCCGCGGACCGCCCAGCCGAGACCGGCGCCCCGCCCGCCCCGCCGGGCGATTTCACCGCCGACCCCGGCCACATGCCGCTGCTCGACGCCGACGGGGCCGCCGCGCTGGCGCGCACGGGGCTGCTGCTCGACGCGCGCGCGGGGGAGCGCTACCGGGGCGAGACCGAGCCCGCCGACCCGGTGGCCGGGCACATCCCCGGCGCGCTCAGCGCGCCTACCGCGGACAACGTGAACCCCGACGGCACGTTCCGCTCCCCCGCGGACCTGGCCGCCCGCTTCGCCGCCCTCGGCGTCCCCGTCCCGCCCGCTGCCGGCGTCCCGCCCGCCGCCGGCGGCCCCGGCCCCGGCGGCCCCGGCGTCGGCGTCTACTGCGGCTCTGGCGTCACCGCCGCCCACGAGGTCCTGGCGCTCGCCCGCGCCGGCATCCCCGCCGCC
>Ga0209061_1004502_pt1 | contig 13366 bp, 12 predicted proteins | sample Coa_R1_10_FD_187157 | JGI IMG/M metagenome (GOLD analysis project Ga0209061, IMG submission 187157) | Surface soil microbial communities from Centralia Pennsylvania, which are recovering from an underground coalmine fire - Coalmine... | ecosystem: Environmental > Terrestrial > Soil >...
CCCTACCGATAATGTGAGGGATGACTAAGTAGAGTATGCCGAAGAATCCCCCAACCGTGAATGCGGCCATCATTATATGGATGTGGGAGGGTATCCAAAGGGTGTTGTGGATCACTGGATCAGTGGCCGGAGAAGGCTGCACCGGCTCCGCGTGTATACCCCCTATGATGTTCCAGATGATACTAGCGTAAATGAACATCAATGGCACATCCCACTTGAGCTTCCTCGGGTCGCCGAGTGTTATGAGCTCCACTAGCCAGACTGCGGCGAAGGGTATAGCTATAAGCGCCGTGCTCGTCTGAGCGAATATGTCCCTCAGTATTAGGGGCACCGGGTCAGTAGCTATATGGTGCACGTAAACAGACATGCCAAGCACGAATAGAACTGGAACCATCCACCTCATGAGCCTATAGCTGTAAAGGGGTCTCTTAGCATATAGTGGTAGAACCGCTGCGACGGCACCCATCAGCGCATATGGGCCGAAGTATACAAGCGGGTGGTCAGAGTACCAGAATAACGCCTTCCACACTTCAGCGTTTGGTATATTACTGAGGTTGATACCCAGCTGGCCAAGAGGGGATGACAGGGACCACAACACACCGGCGAAAACCGAAATATTGCCAAGCGCCATCTGGATCATATCCATCACAAAGAAAGCTACAGCTAGTGGCACCAGCCTCTTACCGCTACGCCAGTTAAACGAGGTAGCAATTATACTTGTCATCACAAGCCACTCACCAACAATCATGGTATCATACCCAACAAACCAGTTTGTAGCCGGCATGAGCGGGTTCTGGAACACGAACATGTACTGGTTCTGCGGCCCACCTAGAAGCATCATTAGGATCCCCGTTGTACTCGTCCAAAGTCCCAGGTTGGCGAGTCTTGGATACTTTACAACCCTTGTGCCAGTGAGGAGCGGTATGAAGTAGAAGCTCAAGCCGAAGGCTGTGTCGAATACTAAGCCGAATATCATCGACATAACGTGATCAGTCATATCCTGGAAATAGTAGACTGGTGGGACAACGTATGGGACACCAGTGTTGGTTATGCCTGACTGGGAGCGGAGCATCAATGCGAACGCCCCACCAGCAAGTAGGAAGAAGAGCGCCACCAAGAAGTGTTTCATAGCAATTAGCTGATAACTCTCTGAATATAGTATCTTAAACCACAGGGGTTTACGTGCGTCTTTCTGCCTAATGCGCTCGTACTCAGCTTGCCAAGTCTGAAAAGTCTCTAACTCGACTCTTTCAATTGCCAAAGAAGTCACCAACCCTAAAGTATTAGGGCGACTACTATACCGTACTAGTGGGTAATAAATATTTCGTGTTCTCTTTCGCTACTAAAAAATTATGAACTTTACATATTCATAGGTTATATAAAACCAAAATCCAAACTAATTGATATTGTCTGGATAATGCTTTTCCAGATTGGAGGACATGTAAACCATACCCTAACCCGAACACTATCCCTCAGCTCAAGGTCCTTCTAATTGATGGTGTCAATGAGCTTTATTTTGTGGTGGGTGAGAAAACTTTTAGGTGGTCACTTGATTTAAATCTACATAAGATTAAAACACACATTCATTGATGTAATTAGTATTCAAGCAAAGTTTATATTCAACAATAAGCTAACTGGTAGTATGACTCTGTTTTATGAGTCGGAAGCCCAAATTTGGGAAATAATATTTCTGTTGCTAGGAGTGGTTTATCCCGCTGTGTTCTTCGTGCTAATATGGAAGGCTGATAAACTAAAGCAAGTTGACCCGAAAGAAGTGTTGGAGAACGAGGAGAAATCACTGGTCTAACATTCCTTATCATTCATAGAGGACGTTTCCAACAGTATAACTAGAGTTGTGATGTTCCTTCGACACGTGTTTGGTTTTTTACTTATAGGGAAACATGTATTATCAAATTGTTGGACTTTACTGTGCTATTTCACTTTTCAAGTTACCTAGTCTTGGGTTATTGTTTGATTGTGTGGAAAAGTTTATTTAATTCTGCGCGGAGTAGTGATGATCGCTATGGCTGTTTCAAAGGCGAGGCGTGCTCTGGGGGCGGTTATAATAGCGGTAGGTGTGGTTGGGTGGGTTTTCGCCATATTCATGACTCTTACACAGGAATACACCCTGTTAGAAAACTACTTTGCCTGGGCACTTGTACCCATAAGTGGGGCTGTGGTTGTGGCGGGCGGCCTCCTAGCTGGGCTATGGGGTTGATTCGTTGACGAGCTTGAACAGCAAGTACGTTATTCTACTCGTATTGGGTATCGCAATAATCGCCGCATCCGTGAACCCATTCTTCAGTACGCTTGAGCCTACGAGTATGCCTCTCAAGGTCACCTTGGACAGTATAATCATTTTCGGGGGTAGCCTCATCGGTTATGCTCTGTTCCTCTACCTTTTCTCCACCACGACTCCTGCTAATAGGTTGGCTGACTTTTGGCTTAGAAGCGCGGGTTTCATGAAGGGTGTATTCTATGTGTGGGTTGCGCCAGCCATTCTTATCACTCTGTGGTACACCCCACACTATCTTAGCTATTCTCTAACAAATGTATTTGGGCTTACGCTTGAAGTTTTATCCATGGGTGTAGCAGGCTTCCTTGCTGGCTACGCTTGGGGTGCGATGAGTAAGACTATGAGGACAGCCACACTATTCATGGTGTTCTTTATGAGTGGCACCATGGGTGAACTCCTAACAGAGGAGGGAGGCGTGAACGTCTTCTTCCCAAGCAACTACCCCTTCTACACCCAGTCACAGATACTCTACACTGGCTATCTAATGTGGGTTATATCCCTTATCCCAGTCACCTACTATGCGGCTAAAGTGCTTAAAGATATGGGGCTATACTAGACTAATCGGAAACCCGGGACACCCAAATTTTGAAACGATCGCAGATTTCAATATAATACCTTTCGTGTGGTTGCTTTGTAATTACGTGGAAGTGGAACGAAAAATTAACACCGTGTTTAAAACCTGTCTATTATCTGTTTTGCTATAAAGTATAGGCCCACTGCGAGTAAGGTGAGGGATACGACTAGCACGGTCACGGCTTCTATGCCGCTGAGCCGAACAATGACTAAAATGTATATTAGTAGGAAGAATTGTAGGAGTAGGAACATGTTTAGGAATAGCCGTGGACCCGATTCATGCTCTGTTTTGCCTTCAACACTGTTAGTATAACCATCGGTGTCGACAGCAGCATGGATGCCAGACATATTGGGCACACTAATAATCCATGTAGGAGGCCTAGATATAAATAGTATTGGAGGGCGAAGAACTGGACTTTGCCGCTCTGCAGACTAGAGTCGTCGCCGAAGAGTATTGCTATATCCTCCGAGTCGAGGCTGCCTATTGCCCCAGACACAACCGCGGCCAACCCAATTGAGTAAACGGTTAGGTCAATAAATAATGGAAATAGTGTTTGCGTTCCACGTCACCGGTTTAGCTTCTAGCTCGGATGCCTGAGGGTTTCAGCGTTACTGGTGGGTGGCTTAATCCTAGGTTTAGTGAATGACTCGATCTTCTTGGAGGCGTAGACGATGGTGGCTAGAAGCCCAACCCATGTAGCCGCGAGGATTATTGTGCCGAGAAATGGTGCTGCGAGTATACCGGCGCCCGATATGGCTGAATTAAGCCCTAGAAGCGAGTATATAGATGTCGCGGTGCATGTGGGGCATGAGAGCACAACCGCGGGTGCGCCTCCAAGCAGGCCTGCTCTCTTAGCCTTCACTGGGGCCGTAGCAATCAGCGCTAGAGCCTTGTAGCTTGTGGCCACAAGGAGCGATGTTATGACGGCCACAATAATGTGTTCTGGGACGAGTACAACGCCGAACCCCCTTGTTAGATAGACCGTGATGGAGGGGGCGTAGAGAAGTGGGCCGCTGGGGAATACACCCACTGAGGGTATAGGTAGACCGGGGGGTGCTTGGCCCCCCCATGCGAATGTGCCGACGGATAGGAGTGAGAAGGCTAGGTATCCTAGAAGTATAGCCCAGTAGACTCGCATCTTTGATTTATCAGAGAGTACTAGAGCTAAGCCGCTAAGTGAGTGTATTCTGCGGTTTAACACCATCCGTCTCACACTAACGAATAAGAGAGTGAGGCCTATCAGTGTGATTATCAGTGATGTGGAGGTTATCAAGAGGCTTCTGGTCTGCGTGTTGTATGATGATACCAAGAACACTTGTGGCTCAGCTAGGTAGAATAATATCTGGGATATGATGGCTAATAGACCCACTGTTGTATAGATCAGATCTTCTCTTATGTTGGAGGGTGGTCTAACGTCTTCTTCGACCTCCACTGTGGTTACCCCCGCTCTGTTCATAAGTGTGAATATAGCTTTGATCCCCAAGTACCAGGATAGTGGTGTGGATAGTAGCCACAGGTAGACGTAGAGAGCCACCTGTGCCTGTATACTTAGGTATGGTAGGGGTGGAACTGGTCTGTAGGCTATGGCTACTGGTCCAAGCATTATGGGAGCCCAGCTCACAGCTTGGTATAGGACGTAGTGGTTAAGGGAAGCAGACATGTTTCCTGTGAGGATAGAGGTTAAGAGGATGGATATGGGCACCGCCACAAGGAGGGGGTTCACTAATACGCTGAGAGCCGAGGCTAGAAGGAGTGTGGCCACACTGCTTCTTTTCAGCTTGGTTCTGATGCTTAGCACCACGCCTAGTAGGATTGATAGCGATAGTGCTATTCCTTTATCGGGTGATAGACCCGCTTGCTGGGTTATGCCGCTCAACGCCATGTAGGCTAGGAAGGGTGCTGGGTAGACCAAGAGGTTCCTGTTGTGGGTGGCCTTTGAAGAAACTATTGAGGCTGAGAGTATCAGTAGTATTATACCTGAGAGACGCAGATTACCCTCTAGGAGTATAAATATTGTGAAGGGGAACGTGAATAGTGTGAACCATAAATACTCTGTTGGTAGCATTTTGGTGACGTCCACACCCGTTATCCTGGTAGATAGGAAGACTATTGATGTCACGAGTATTGTTAGGGAGAATATTAAGAAGGTCTCGTCAACCACTGGTAGTAGGCTTGGTAGGGTGGTTGATATTATTCCGGCCGCTGGCTCAACGGCGGCGAGTACGCCCTCGAAGAATTCGCATGAGCATGATAAGAATATTGTTAGGAGTGTGAGTGTCTGGGCCAATCCAAGTGAAGATTTTGAGGCGAAGCCCTTCTTGACTGAGGCGTATATATCTAGGTATAAGTAGATAACAGACGACACGAGGAACGACTCTACCAGTGTTATCCCCAAGCTTAGGGGGGTGAAGGCCACATCGAAGAAGTTTGTTGTTAAAGATATGAAGGGTGAGCCCCAAAGAGGGAAGGGCGTGTTGGGTGTGGGTGGCGTCGTGGACACAATTATCCACTGGCCTGGGAGCAGGTGTAGCCTGAATGGTCCACTTGAAGTGTAGCTTAACCCGTCAATTAAAAGCGTTTGCTGAAAATACATGAAGAGCACAGCATACAGTAACGTGACAACAATGACCCCCCACGCGTGTCTCCTGAGAACCTGTGTGAACCCTCGACTAGCAGTACCCAGCAAGCCTGCGAGTGGTTCAAGACCTACTCCTAGGACACCCGTAAACACGAGTCCTGCTAGCACAAAAAATGAGTAGGATGCGCCCAGGATCCACCACCATTTGATAACTTGTGAGCCCCCGATTTAAACATGCCGAACACAAGTACCCAAGTAATTCTTAACCCAAAGTATATGGAGACATCCTTATGAACTGCGCCTGGGTTAACACGTAGCGTGGATGCTTTTTCAGGTGGTGCATGGAAACCTTTTTAGTTTTTAAAGCAATTATTCTGTGATGATTAGCATAGGTTTATACTATGATGTTATACCGGGTAAGGAGAAGGAGTTTGAAGATGTGTTTAATGCGGTTAAGAGCTCATTGGAGGGTTCGAAGGGTTTTGTCTCGGCAATTCTCTATAGGCGGGTGGATAGGCCAAGTTCCTACCTCATATACTCAGAGTGGGAGTCGCTTGAGGATTTTAGGGCGTTCATAAGTAGTAGGCCTTTTAAGGATGTTACAACCAACGGCAGGAAGATACTTGAAAGAACCCCGTATAACAAGGTTTACCAGCTTCTTAACGTCTCCGCTGAGAGCTGAGCGCCTCTTAGCCTGTCCGCGCCCCGCTTTTTGATAGCAAGCTCGTAAAGAACCAGTTTATTGCTAAGAGGCTCATGATGGCGTAGAGCAGCCAGTAGCCTACGGCGAAGGATATGGCCGCTGCGACGGCCACCGCTAAGAGGTAGTAGATACCTTCACCGCAACCCCTACTTTTCAGACATCTATTAGTGAAATACACTGTTAGACCCACAAGCACTAATAGGGTCGCCAGGCTCCAGTAGTAGTTACTGAATGAGGAGGGTGAAAATAGCGCTGCGCCTAGAAAGCCATAGTACACGTCTTTTGTGATTCCCCTTGAAAAGTATATTGCCGAGGCCATTTCGAGGAATATTGGGATGAAGAACCAGTAAGTGTTGATTGAAGAAGACACTATGCTGGCTGGTAGTATCTTGATTGAAGAGGTGTAGAGCCAGTGGGCGCCGCTTTGGGCTTCGACGAACACGAAACCCATAGATGCCTCATTCAAAAGCACTAGGGCCGTAAAGTATTGATTGTAGGCCTTCCGATTCATCTTTTTACCCTCGAGTGAGTCAAGCCCACTCAATATGTACACCAAGCCCACAACCATTACAAGCATGTTCGCCCCCACCACGTATGCAAGTGAGAGACCGCTTGGATACGCCACATAGACGCCGGCCCCCACAAACATGGCAACCATCATTGCCACACCGAACAGGATGAGTCTTGCCTGCAGCAGGTTTTGAACACCCATGTAACCCCGGATAAGCACCACGATTATACCCACCATTATCGCGGCAACAGCAACGAGAATAAGGGGGCTAACCATACAACTGCTAGAAACACAACCCACTAAATTAAGCTAAACTCTCGACACAGCGTTATAAAGCTTCCAAAACCTCGTCTTTTAAGGCGGGGATCCGGAAAAGAATAAATACGTGTGCGGGGGAATTGTGCGGCGTGGGTGTAAGAGCGTATAAATACAGGGCTTACTGCTCAAAAACAACCGCGGGGGTGTTGAGAACCCAGCTTGAAGCGGCGTGCAAACTGTACAACACGCTCTTGCACGCCGAACAAAGAGGAGGAGTATAGGAAGAACAAGCGCTCGATGAGTAGGAATGAGCTTCGGCAGCTCGCTTTGGACCTCCGAAAGCAGAACCCAGAGTTCCAAGCTTTGTACTCGCAGGTTGCGCAGCAGGTCGCTGACAGGCTCTACCAGGCTCGAAAAAGGTTCTTCGAAGGCCTTGCGAATAAGCCCAGGGTGAAGAAGCCCCACAAGTACCTTTCCTTGGTTTACCCTCAGTCAGGCCGGAGGCTTTCTAATATTAGGGATGTTGGGCATGGTGAAAACAAAAAGAAGAGGGCTCGGCTCTACCTGAGTAAAATAGGCTTCTTTACCCTGGTAATACACAGGGGGTTTCCCTTGAGCCGTGTGTGCCAGGTGTGCATCAAGCTCAATCCTTCAGGCCGAATATACGTGGTATTCCTCGTAGAAGAGGGAGAAGTAGAGGCGCCGAACGAGCAGAAGTGTGCGGGTGAGCCGAAAAAGGCGGTGGGCTTGGATGTGGGTATAACCAGGCTTGTTACTTTGTCGGATGGCCGCTTCCTTGAGAATCCGAGGCGGCTTGAGCGCTCGCTCGGAAGGATCCAGGCTCTCCAAAGGAGCCTTTCAAGGAAGAGGAAGCTCTCCAAAAACTGGTTTAAGGCGAAGCGGAGGCTTGCTAAGGAGCACGAGTACGTAAAGGATTTCAGGCGAGATTTGTTCTTTAAACTCGGCGCTCTGCTCGCAGCCGAGTACGACCTATTAGTTCTAGAAGACTTAGACGTTCTGGGTTTGATTCAGAAGGGTGAAACCAGGAAGAGGAGGCTTCGACTCTACGATTCCTCGTTCTCCGAGTTGAGGCGGATACTTGAGTGGCAATTCCGCAAACAGGGGAGAGCCGTGCTCGCTGTTCCCTCCTACAACTCTTCCCGCGAGTGTTTTCTCTGCGTGGAAGTAAACCACAGCTTGACCTTGAAAGACAGAGTGTTTAGCTGCCCCTACTGCGGCTTCACTCTGGACCGCGACTTGAACGCTTCCCTTGTGCTCTGTAAAAGGGCAGGTGTGGGTGCCACCCTCTAGGTGTGCCTGTGGAGCTTCGCCCTCCGGGGCGTGGTAGCTCACGGGGCGCTACGAATGATACTGTAAATTACGATAGCGATAGATACCAGTTTCATTTATATATTTCTTCCAACGTAATATTTTCCTATTCGGCGAACACAATGGTTCTTGACCGCCTAAGAAGGCTACTGGTTGTGGGGGAGAGGAAGGCCTTTCAGGGGATAGGTGAAATACTCAAGATCGCTAAGGAATCCAACGCCGTAATGAAGAGCATGCTAAGTGAGGATTCGGAAGGCCTAAAAGCGGGACAGGAGAAGATCAGACTCTTAGAGCAGAAATCGGATGAATTGTGTTTCGGCGTAAAATCTAATGTGATAAATGGTGCAATCAGCCCTAGCATACAGGATAATCTATTAGCGTGCGTTGAGCTCGCCGACGATATCGTGGACGCCTACCACTACGCTGCGAGGGAGGTCAACAGGGCGGCCAGCCTCGGTTTACCGGGTGGCGCACGGGTTAGAGAACTGGATGAGACCCTCCTCGAGATGCTTGATCTCGCCGATAGAGCGCTTGACATGGTTAGCAGTATGCTGGAAGTCGAGGACTCGGTGGGGGAGGGTGATTTCCGACGCGGTATCCAGAAGCTTGAGGAGGAAGCGGATAACGTGAAGGACGCTGGATTCGACAGGCTCTACACTCTCTCACCCAGTCTCCATTATACCCAGTTCCTACACTACACAGAGCTACTCCACAAGTTCGACGACATACTTGATGCGTGCGAGGATATCTCCGACCTAATCGTGCAGATAACGTCATCGGTGTCGTCATAGTGGTCAACCCACTGCAACCCGCAGTCTACACGGCTCTAGCCCTAGCCGTAATGCTAGTATCCGGCAACAATCTCTCGGCGTGCGTATCTACAGCGGTGGGCGCTAGAGCTATAAGCATGAAGAGAGCCCAGCTCCTGGGTGGGGTGGGTTACTCCCTAGGCATCACACTTCAAGGGAGAAGCATGGTTAGAGCCGTGCAACTCCTGCTACCAGTAGCAAGCGAGGCGCTTATACTCGAAGTGTTCGCAGTCACCGTGATAATATTCATATTAGGTAAACTCACACGGGCGCCGATCTCACTCACAATGTCGCTGGTAGGGGTACTCATAGGAGCCTCACTGTCGAGTGGGGTGGCCATAGATAGGAGAATCGTGATTGACACCGTGACCATGTGGTTCATAACCCCACTAGCCGCAGCCCTCACAGCGTACATAGCCGTCAAAGCCAATGGTATTAGTGTAGCAAGGAACCCGTGGAGAAGACTGGTTGTGATAAGGCTTATACTAATTATCTTATCCTTTACCTCCGCGTACACGCTTGGCTCAAACACCCTGGGATTCCTAGTAGCCCTCTCAGGATATACCTCAACCAGCCTAATAATAGGGGTAGTCTCAGCGTTTTTGGGAGCCATAACGCTAAGCAGTGGGGAGATAAGAAGGGTGGGCGCAGAGCTCTACTCCTTGAGGTACACCCCGGCACTCGTGACGCTACTCAGTACAACACTTCTAGTTGAAGCTGCCACCCTACTCGGAGTGCCCCTCTCCAACACCCAAGCCCTCTCATCAGGAGTGTTCGGGGCGGCGCTCGGCTACCGATTCAAATACCTCGACATCAAACCATTCATAATAATAGTGGCTGGTTGGATCATAACCCCACTTCTCAGCCTGGGGCTCGGATACATAATAAATATCCCAACACACTGAATGAAACCAAGCGGACATGATTGATCCTAAAGCCTCTAAGAGTAAGCCAATAGTGGTGCAGCTGTAATCCGGAAAAGTAAGCCTCAAGGTTTATTTACGTGTATACACTCTTATTTTCGGTTTTAAGTATGGTTGCAGAAAAAGTATTGAGGTTTCAGGGTAAAAACAAGGACCTGAACCAGCTCGCACAGCAGATATTGGCTCAGCTTCAGGCTGATGGATACAAGACCCAGATCAAAAACGCTCCACTTGGAACAATCATACAGGCACAGAAGGCTGGAATACTGCGTGACATCGTGGCGGCGGACAGAGCGTTCACAATCGTTATCGCAGGCCAACCCAATGACTTCACAATACACATAGGCATCGGTAAATGGATTCAGAACATCGCTGTCACCGCCGCGGAAGCACTCCTACTCTCAACGCTCTTCCTCGCAGTTGATGTACCCGAGATGCTCTGGACAGTTCACGTAGAGAACGACCTAGCCAAGAAAATAACTCAGATAGTGGGTTAAACCTGAAGCCCAACCCCCAAATTTTTATAAACTTTTCAAAACCTCGCCCTTCAGCGTGGGTTAGCTCACATTAAAGCGCATATTGTTTGTTATCGATATGACGAGTGGTAGCCATGCTCTTTTTAACGTTTATACCTAAGGGGTCTTCAATGGGGTGGGGGCTCACGGGGTAAAGATGCTGGGTGCGATCAGGTAATAGGCCACACCTATAATTATAAGGTAGATGAGTATGAGTATTGTCCACGGCAGGTTGTTTCTAGCCACAACACCTTCTTTTCTAACATAGCTGGTAGTTGATACCCCTGCGCTCAGAGTCTGTGGGGCCACTGGTTTAGCTACTTCCGCTCCCACTGAGTTGAGGGATGGTGTGAGACCTATAGGTAGCCCCGTGACCTTTGCTACGGCCGCTTGGAAGGCGCCGAAGAGGGCGTTCGTTGAGGTGTTACTTCCCGAGAGTGCGCAGCCGATCCACCCGAATATGGGTGAGACGATTATGAAGAGAGTTGATAGGTCGGCGGCCTTCCACGCAAGGGAGTACGCCATTCCACTATAGTTAAATACGAGTGCAAGCCCCACCACGAATACCCCTGTCAATATCCCACCCCAATACTGTTTAAACGACCTCGAAATCGCCTGCCTTATGGTTGACGGTTTAGCTCCAAGTATGGGCAGCGTCACCAGCCATGAAACAAGTATCGAGGTGCCGGCCACAGCGGGGTTAAATGCGAATGAGACCGCTACAACCTTATGAAAGAGGTCTGAATAGGCCTTGAGGGATAGTGTAGCGATCGTGGTTTTGGTGAGCGGGGACCACGGACCAGTCCAAAGTGTTACCACTATTATCACTGCGATAATGGATAGCCAGAACCTCAACACATCCGAACGATTTTGCGTATAGCCTGGGTCACTGGGAGCCGTACTCTTAGCTAGGCTGGTTATCCTCTTAGGTCTCCAAACCCTTAGAAAGCCGAGAAGCACAGCGAAGGAAATGAGTGATCCGCTGATGTCAGCCAAGTAGGGACCGATGAATGAAGCCATCGGGTATTGGCCTGCAATATAGGAGAGGGATGCCAATATTGCGAATGGCCACACATCTCTCACTCCTCTCCACTTATCCACTAGGTAAGCGAGCACCCATGGTGGTAGGAGTGCTAGAATAGCCACCACTTTCGCCACAGAAGAAGAAACGAATAGGAGGGGAAGACCTGTTACGGCTGAGAGGATTATTATAGGTGTGCCAAGCGCGCCATATGATACTGGAGCATTATTGGCAATCGCGGTCACTTTTAAGGCGGTCAGCTCTTCGAAACCTATGGCGATGAGTACAGGGGACACAAGAGCCCAGGGATACCCGAAGCCTACTAGGCCCTCGAATAGGGCGCCGAAAGACCAAGCCAAAAGTATTGCTTGAATCCTTGTGTCTTCCGTTGCATTCCTAACGACCCACTCTTTAAAGGCGGTGTACTTACCCGTTAAAACAAGGGTATTGTAGAAAGTGAGGCCCCAGAACACAATCCAAGATATAGCCCACGTTCCGGTGAGCGCGCCTATTAGAAAGGACTCGGAGGCATAGACTATAGGAGTCCTCCACACTCCAGCTGCTATCAAAATGGCTACTATTGCTCCAATCAGTGAAGCAAGCCACGCAGTCAATCGTAGCACAATAAGCAGCAGAAACAACACTATTAAGGGCGCAAGTGAGAGAATTATAGTCAAAGCCACATTACCAGCAGGATTTAACTGCTGAACATACACAGCGAATCATTATCATACAACCTAATAAATCTTTCTTTACATAGTAGAAACTACCTAGAACCGGCAATTTCCCACATAGTCCTTTCCAACCTCTAGGCGTTAATACCTCTCAAACAGCTAAGAAAATAGTTCAGCCCGACATAGAGCCTAAAGAGGAGACGCGTAACTCAGCCCGAGCACTTTAGTAAAATAAGTTAGCCTTAAGCTTTGAACAACTCCCTACACCTTCTGTTCTAAAGGTTAGAGAACTCACTTCAGAAGATTAGCTATCCGTTCTCAATTCTCTGGCAATAGAATATATTGTGGTTGACTTTTGTGCACAGTTGAGTTGATCCCGCTACGTTTAAACGAACCCACTAATACTTGGTGAATTAAGGCCGATGCTCCTATGCTGTTTAAGTCGGCTGTTGATATTGACGAAGATATATTCAAGAGTTTTAGTGATCTCTTTGGGGAAAAGGTTGTTAACGGCAGAAGGTTGAGTGTTGAGGAAGCAATAGGTGCTCTGACCACTGAATTGGAGGCGGATATCGAGAAGGCGCTTATCGAACGCAGAAGGCTGCTCAACTCTGGAGACCCAGTGATTGCAAGGTACGCCTTTCCCAGCTGGGATACACGGTTTGAGCACCCTGTTGATGGGTGTGTTAGGAGTTTCCGGGAAATTGTTCAGGGCCTAATAGACAACTTTCTTGGTAGGGATAGTGAGTTGGTGTGGCGGTTAAACGAGTATGCACCCATACCAGATGGAGCCCATCCCCTTAAGAACCCCGGCCTAGAACTCACTGGGCCTTGGCATCCCATCGATATGGCTATAAAGCAGATTAACGCTGATGTTTCAGCCATCATGGGGCCAGATGATGAGGACGCGGCCCCACCAGACTATTTACCCTATGGCTCGGGGGAGGGGGAGGTTGGGTTGTTCGCCTCTAGGCTGAACGAGCACCTACTCTTATCCGGCGAAATCCACGAAGCGACTGTTAAAAAGAAGGGGGAGGCGAGGTTGTATAGGATTGAGAAGCCGCGTGAGAAGTGGCCGACGAGTTTCCACAGGGTTCCCGGCATGCACCTCAGAACCCCCTACGTTAGGGTTAACGGTAAACCAGCACCAAGCATAATCGTGGACTACGTGATTC
>Ga0209061_1004503_pt1 | contig 13365 bp, 7 predicted proteins | sample Coa_R1_10_FD_187157 | JGI IMG/M metagenome (GOLD analysis project Ga0209061, IMG submission 187157) | Surface soil microbial communities from Centralia Pennsylvania, which are recovering from an underground coalmine fire - Coalmine... | ecosystem: Environmental > Terrestrial > Soil > Unclassified...
GACGCGCTGCCCGCGCCGCTAGCAGTTGAACGGGAACACTACGCGGCCAGACAAACAGACAGACCTTGAGACGGCGACGCGCTTCGGCGATTTGTCCCGCCGCAAGAGCAGCCTGCGCTGTCTGCCATTGGTGATGGGCATAAGCATACAGCCCAGCTGCCGCACTCGCAAGCAAAAGACTCAACAAGCCGGCCGTGCGCCACGGCCGGCGCCGAACCGCCTTGAGGAGCTTGCCGCACATTGCCAAACCTTTGTTGGATACTCACACGCCTAGGCGAACGGCCGGCGGACATCGACCATTCGCCTAATCCGTCAAGTCGAAGTCCTTGGTGTTCTTGCCGCTTGTCAAGGTGACGGTCAAGCCAGATTTTTTAGGATCGGCATACTTGGACGGGATCTTGACATAGGCTCCCTTGGCCGCCTCGGCAGAGCTTGCCTTCTCCGGCCGCGGACCCTGCATCTTTTGGTACGGTCCCGACGAGGCGCGTTTCGGATTAGCTGATTCCGTCTCGATCGCTACTTGAAACTCTCCGGCGGGCAGCTGCGCGATGGAATAAGTGCCGTCCGCGTTGATGGGAGCAAGGTAGGTCCCTGCGGCTTTGCCGTCCTCGCTTTTGGCGATGAAGGTTATCATTCCTGCTGTCACCGCAGTGCCCTTGTATTTGACGCTCCCGGATAAGCGGGCGGCAGTGCCTTTGGAACCGCCGCTGCAGCCCAAGACAAGAAGGAGCCATAAGGGCAGTAAGAATATCAGTCGATTCGTGATCCTCATAGAGACTCCTGAGAATGAACAATACCGAAAACCTATCCGAGCTGGAAGCGTAAGCGAATGAGCCACTCTTCGTTTACGCCTCCGGCTCGAGCGAAAATGGTTGGTTCCCTCTGCTCTGCTCTGAAAATGAGCCACTCTTCCGGTAACCTGTTCTGTAGCAAGCGGCCATTTTCATGGTTTTCAGAATGCCGCTGTGCGGCATGACAATTCTTACCAATCTGGCCCTAGAGGCAGTCCGTCGTTGGGGTCAATGGCTCGGCCCCAGGTCACTTGGGAGATGCCGGTAGAAACGAGACGCACGCTGCCATCCCCCAGCCCCACTTGGATGCCAGCCGGAGAAAAGCCCTGCACCCGCGAGGGATCGCACTGCACGCCATTGCTGGGCTTGACAGGCGGCTGGATTTGCGGCAGGGAGGCATAGGACCAAGGATAATTGGCCACATTTTTCTCCGGATGCAAAACGCCACCTGGGGACAAAACGAAGAAGGAAGGAGCAAAGAAAACTCCACCGCCATCGCTGCATCCTCCCTGTTGGATGAAAGCTGTGGGGCCGGCATTTTGCCCATCTTCACCCCAGATGTGCTCCGTATACGCGCATTGACTGGCGCCATCCTTGGAGGGGTCGCCACAGATGGTATAATGTTCGGCGATAAAAATGGTGTTCGACAGGCCGTCCTGGATACTCGAGAAACGCATCACGCCAGCATTCTGCCAGTCCTCATCCCAACCACCGCGGAAAACGTGCCAATTGGCGGCATAGCTGCTGGCGCCGCGCGGCCCGTTCCAGTCCCAGGTGTGGCCATCGGCAGGCAGGCTCGGATCGCCGGGAGCCTGAAAGGTCTTGACGATCGCGTGGGAGTAATACGAATTCGAAGCCGTGATGTTGTAAGCATTCTGTTGCTCGATGAACGGCAACAACATATAGAACTGGGTCCCAAAATTGGCAGGAGCCGCACTCTGGTGATACCAGGTTCCGTCAGCGTTGTTGGGAGCATTCCAGCCGCCATAGGGTCCATTGGTCGGGAACTGCCCGCAGCACGACGGCAGTTTGCCGTAGGTCTCATGGCAGTTGTGGAAGCCAAGGACCTGCTGTTTGAGATTGTTCTGCGATTGAGAGCGAGCGGCAGCTTCGCGCACCTTTTGCACCGCCGGCAAAAGCAGACCAATCAAGATGGCAATGATAGCGATAACCACCAGCAGCTCGATGAGGGTGAACGCGCGTTTACCACCCCCCCTCATCATATGCACATTTGTGCATATTTTCCGGGTGTCGCTTCGCATAGAAAGACCTCGCTTTCTAACAATGGGCGAAAAAGATAAGAAATCAACACGCGAGGGAAACTTCTCTCGCGATTGCACAGCCTATTCACGTCCAGCTTGGGATTGCGAGTTCCCACGAACACGAAATAGTAGAGGCATAAATCCTCTATTTTCTTAATATTTCTTTGTAATGCCGGAACATCGCTCCGTCAATACAAAAGCAAAGAAAAAGTATAAAAACGATACGATCATGCTACCTTTTTCAGATTATCGATCTTTCTCTTCCTCTGCCGGCACGCGCCTGGGTCTGCTACTGGCGTTTCTCGTCGTTATCTTGGCGTTTCTGTTAGCCTCGTTTCCGGCGCGGAATAGCGATGTCTGGCTGCATCTGGCGCGCGGGCGGCTATTGGCTCAAGGAGCGTCCCCCGCGACGATGCCTCCCGATCTTGCTTTCGATCGATTGGGCAACCAGACCTGGCTCTACGATCTCTTCTGCTATGGCTGCTACCAAGCCTTGGGCGATGCAGGACTGATGTTTATCAAGGCGTTGCTGGCGGCCGGCATGGCTTTCGTATTGTTCCGAGCCGGAAGCGTAAGAGATGGCAAAACATCCGTCGCTTACGCTTCCGGTTCGTTCGGCGCCAGCCTGGCCCTTTTGACGATGAGTCCGTACCTGCAACTCCAGCCGGCGCTGGTTTCCTGCTTATTCCTGGCCCTCGCCTTCCTCCTGCTTCACCAGCCGGCTAACGCCGGCCGTTCGCCTTTTTGGCTGCTGTTGCTTCTGTTGGGAATATGGGCCAATACGGATCGCTGGTTCGTGCTCGGTCTGGGGGTCGTGGCCCTGGCATGGCTGGGCGAGGTGCTGGATGCTGCCGAGACTTCCGGACTACAAGCATCTGCGAGCGCTCTGCTCCGCCGCAGCTTGGCGTTCTTGGTGCTGGCTGCGGCATGTCTGGTTAATCCGTCTCATTGGCATACCTTCCTGTGGATCTTCCACCCGGCAGCTTCCGCTGCTGGCTCACCTTTTGCGAGTACCTATTTCGCTAAAATAGGATGGGGGCCGGCAAGCTTGGCCTACTTCGTCTTACTGGGATTAAGCCTCCTCTCGTTCGTCGCTGTTCTTCCGCACAGGCGCTGGCAACGTTTTCTTCTCTGGCTCGGTCTGGCGCTGTTAAGCACCTGGCAGGTGCGTGGGATCCCCTTTTTTGCGGTTGTGGCCGGTCCCGTGCTGGCGTGGAACATTCAGGATTTTCTCGCGCGACAGCGCTTACGCGCGGGAAGCGTAAGCAACGGCCCCGATCCGTCGCTTACGCTCCCCGCGCGCGGGGGAGCCGCTCTGACCGCGCTGATGGTCATGATTCTTATCATCTGCGCCTGGCCGGGCTGGCTTCAGGCCCCGCCGTTCGGCCCGCGCCGCTGGGCTTTCGATCTCCCTCCAGCGCTGGAGCGCGGCGCCACAGCTGTCCGCCGCTGGCATGAGGAGGGCAAGCTGGCAGCAGACCGCGGCGGGCTTCATCTTTCTGCCGACACGGTCTACACCTTCGCCTGGTTCTGCCCCGCAGAAAAGCGGCTGCGCCTGACCACGCAAGGATCGGCCGCCCAATGGCGGCAGCGGATGCGTGGTGAGGGTATCGATTACGTTGTTGTCTACGATACGGATCGCGATCGTCTTTCTTTGATCTTGGGCGGCCTGGTCGTGGATACGGAGCAATGGCCACTGCTCTATCAGGAGGGCGATCTGGCGATCTTTGGTTGGCGCGATCCGGATCAGGCTAGCTCCGCCGATCGGTTTCGCAGCTGGCAACTGGATCTGAATCGGCTGGCGTTTCATCCTGCCCCGGACAAGAAAGCCCCTGCCGAAGCGCCCGATCCGCAGGCGACGCGGTCCTGGTGGGATGCTTTCTGGAAAGCCGCGCCGCCGCGCTCAATCGACCGCGATGAGGCGCTGTTGCACTTGCTTCATGCCGAGGCGCTCGCGCGTCTGGCGCCGTTGCAGCACCGGAGCCACTGGGAAAACAGCCAGGCCGCCGCCCTCATCGGCGCCGCCGGTGCTTGGGCCTCTCCTCTCGCGCTATGCGATGCTTCTCTTCGGATCGCCCTGGTGGGACCGCAAGCATCCGGCGACCGACTGGCCGCGACTTTACAAAGCCGCTACGTCTGGCAACGAGACGATGCACCGCCTGCTCTTTATTATCTGGCCGTGCGTGCGGCGCGGCGGGCCGTGGCGACCAATCCGGAGGATGCTGCGGCTTATCTCCTGCTCGGCGAAAGTTATCTGGGACTGCTCCATGCTACCCGAGAACGCGCCTGGGGCGCCCAACTGCGCCCCCTCGTGCAACTGCGGCAGGCCCAGGCCAGTGCTGCCCTCAACCGTGCTCTGGCTCTTCGTCCCAATTTTCTGCAAGCTCACCTTCATCTGGCCCGGCTTTATCAGGAGATGGGTTATCTCGATCTGGCGCTGGCGCATGGGGACAGCGCTTGCCGGTTGGCCCGTCAGGCTGGTCCTCCTGCTGGCGTCAGCCCCGATGAATTCCAATCCAGCCAGGCCGGCAAAGAGGCGGAAGTGGAGCAGATGGCGCAGAGAGTGCAAAAGCGCACGGATGCCGCCGCCCTGGCTTCGGCCAACAGCCCGACGCGGCAGCGGGCCTTTGTGGCGTTTCAAAACGGCTTGGCAGAAAAAGCTCTAAATATACTATTGGAATCTCACTTATCTGCATTTGGCAATGAAGGCATGGAATTGGAATTGGAGCTGCTTCTGGGCGTGGGGCGTCCGTGGGACGTTCAAGAGTGGCTGCGTCCCGAACATAAAGATAAACTTGGCCCTCTCTCGTACAGCTGGTTCCGCACTCGTGCGGCGGCGGCTTGCGGCGATTACGCACGTGCGGAGAAGGAATGTGCGGAAGCGGCCCATGCTCTGGTTCAAGGACCGGAGGATTCGCAACCGCTGCGCTGGCGTGAGAAAATGGCTTTGACCTTCGCCATGCTCGTGCTGAATGGGCAGAGAGGCCGAGACGCTTCATTCGCCGATTTGTTGCTGTGGCACAATCAGGCGATGCTGGTCGCCCAGATCCAAGATCAGATCCAACGGTTGAGGCAGCAGGCTGATTGGACCGTTCTGGGCGGTCTGCTCGCCCTGGAAGAAGGCAAGACAGAAGAAGCCAAGTCGGCCTTCCGCGCCGCGCTGTCTCTGGGGAAAGATAAGGCCGCGGCAGCAATGGGCGGCCTGGATTTTAATAGCCGCAGCCTCGCTCAGAGTTATCTGCACTGGTTGGAATAGACGCCGGAAATAAAAAACACCTTCAGAATTGGCGAGCGGCGACGCCGGGCTTATACTGCACAGAGACGGCACAGCGGCCGAAACGCTGTGCGCCTGCCTCCCTGGGCCGCCCGTATATTGCACGCGTTCCTAAACGGAAATTCTGGGAACGAAAAAACGTGCCGCAGCCGAGGGAACATCCCCAAACCCCTACCAAGGTTTCTCCATGAAGACGAAAACTCTGTTGGCCATCTCCCTGCTGTTTTTGAGTGTTGTCTGTCTCGCCCTGATGTCGCTCCACGCTGCTCCTGCGCACAATTACGATTGGCCCTGGTGGCGCGGCGTCAATCACGACAATATCTCCACCGAGACGGACTTGCTCAAGAGTTGGCCCCAGGGCGGGCCGAAACTGCTGTGGACCTTCAACGATGCCGGCATCGGCTATTCCGGTCCGGCCGTCGTCGGCAATCGGCTATACGCAATGGGCGGCGATGAGAAGAATGATTTCGTCTTTGCCGTGGATGTCGGCAAAGGCACGAAAGTGTGGTCCACGCCGATCGGACCTTATGTCCGCAACGGCTACGGCAGCGGACCGCGCAGCACGCCTACTGTGGATGGCGCTTATCTGTACGCGCTCAGCTCGGATGGAGTTCTCGCTTGCTTGAAAGTCAACGGCGGCGAAAAAGTCTGGTCGGTACGTCTGAAGGAAGATCTGGGCGGCACCCGACCGGTCTGGAACTATTCGGAATCGCCGTTGGTCGATGGCGAGCAGATCATCTGTACGCCTGGCGGCTCGCGAGGGGCGATGGCGGCGCTGGATAAGAAAACGGGTCAAGTCCTGTGGCGGAGCAAGGAACTTACCGATCCGGCAGGGTATTCCTCAGCGGTCCCTGTCACCATCGGCGGCGTGCGCCAGTATGTGCAGTTGACCATGAAAGGCGTGGCCGGCGTCGCTGCCAAAGACGGCCGGCTCCTATGGTATTACCGCAACCCCAAGTACCGCACCGCTGTCATCCCCTCGCCGATCATCCGTGATAACTATGTCTACGCCGTGGCCGGCTACGGAGCGGGCGCCGTCTTACTCAAACTGACGCCGGACGGCGACGGCACCAAGGCCGAGCAGTTTTACGACGAAGACGCCATGCGCCTGATGAACAATAAGCACGAGGGCGTCGTGCTTCTGGGCGATTATGTTTATGGCTGGTCGGATAACGGCGGCTGGACGTGCCAAGAATTCAAGACGGGCAAGAAGATGTGGCAATCGAAGGCGTTTGGCCGAGGATCGCTGACCAGCGCCGGTGGCATGCTTTACTGCTACAGCGAGGACACCGGCACACTGGCGCTTGTCGCTGCCAGCCCCGAGGGATGGCACGAGAAGGGACGTTTCACGATACCCCAGCAGGGCAAGCCCCGAGAAAGGGTCATTTACAAGAACAACATCTGGACCTATCCGGTCATTGCCAATGGCCGGCTGTATCTGCGCGATCAAAATTTGATTTTCTGTTATGAGGTGAAGTAACAGGCCATTTGGTTAGTCGTGTCCCCCAGGAGCACGCATTCGTGCTCTCCTGAGGGACACGACTAACCAAGAGCAATCGCTATCGAGGACAGGCATGTTCGCCGCGCCGCAGGACGACCTCAGACGAGCGGAGTTGGCCGACTGGCAAGCACAACGTCTGTCCCATCTTCTGCGCGAAATCCTGCCCACCAACCGCTTCTACGCACACAAATTGCAAAATATTTTGTTCCTTCGAGGCGCTGACACGGCTCCGTTCGCTGAGCTGGCGCGCCTGCCCTTCACTACCAAAGCGGAATTGCTAGAAGATCAAGCACAACATCCACCCTACGGCACGATCCTTACCTATCCCATCGAGCGCTATAGCCGGCTGCATCAAACATCCGGCACGGCAGGTCGGCCGCTACGCTGGCTGGACACACCGCAAAGTTGGTCGCGGCTGCTGGATTGCTGGGTGACGATGTTTCGCATGATCGGCGTCGGCCCGGCAGATCGGCTATGCTTTCTCTTCTCGTTCGGCCCGTTTCTCGGCTTTTGGACGGCGTTCGAGGCAGCGGCCCAGCTGGGCTGCCTGTGCTTGCCTGGCGGCGGATTGAGCAGCTCGGCCCGGCTGCGCTTTCTGCTCGACAACGCAGCGACCGTCGTTCTCTGCACGCCGACCTACGCTCTCCATCTGGCGGAAGTGGCTCGCAACGAAGGGATCGACCTGACCGGCTCTTCGGTGCAAAAGCTCATCGTGGCCGGCGAGCCAGGCGGCAGCATTCCGGCTACTCGTGCCCGTATCGAGAGCGCCTGGGGAGCACGGCTATTCGATCACACCGGCATGACGGAAACGGGGCCGCTGGGGATTGAATGTTGCGAGCATCCCGGCGGTCTACATCTTTTGGAGACGGAATGTATTGTGGAAGTGATCGATCCCAACACGACGCTGCCCGTACCAGCCGGGACTGAAGGCGAATTGGTGCTGACCACGTTCAATCGACCGGGCAGCCCGCTGGTGCGCTATCGTACCGGCGACCTGGTGCGTGTCGATCCGCGGCCGTGTCCGTGCGGCCGGGAACTGGTGCGGCTGGACGGCGGCATTCGCGGCCGGGTCGATGACATGATCGTCATTCGCGGCAACAATCTGCACCCCAGCGCTTTGCAGACGATCTTACATCGTTTCCCGGAAGTGGCGGAATATCGCATGGAGGTCGATCACACAGCGGCGTTGCCGGTACTGCGCATCGAGGTTGAGCCGCATCCCGGCATTGCCAGCGATACTCTGGCTGAGCGTGTCGAGCACGTCATCCACACGGAATTGCTGTTCCGTGCTGAGGTCCGCACCGTCCCCCCTGGAAGCCTGCCGCGTTTTGAGATGAAAGCCCACCGATTGTTGCGGAAAAACGATGAGGGGACTGCAAGCGATTCTCGGAAATCGTAAAACAGCATAGGTTCTCACTAGCCCGAGGGGCGAGTGAGGGCGGCCCTCACTTACCCCTCGGGCTGGTGAGAAAACGAGAGATTTCCACTCATGAAGCGTTACCTCTCTCTGTTGGTTCTGTTTAGCGCGGCGACGTTTGCTGCTGCCGGCAACTGGTCCTTCTGGCGTGGCCCGGAACAAACCGGCGTCTCCCGCGATACCGACTTGCCGGACACCTTTGCCGTTGGGTCCAAACCGCAAAACATCATCTGGCGCGCTCCTTACGGCGGTATTACCACGCCGATTGTGCAGAACAACCGCGTCTACATCATCAACAAAGTTGGCGAGAATGAGAGCCAGCAAGAGCGTGTCATGTGCTTCGACGCCAAAGATGGCAAAGTGTTATGGGAACACAAATTCAATGTCTTTCTCACCGACATCGTCGCCGACCGCCTGGGCTGGACCCAGATGGTCGGCGATCCGGAAACCGGCAACGTCTATGCTCACGGCACGCAAGGTTTTCTGATTTGCTTCGACAAGGATGGCAAAATTCTTTGGCAACACTCGTTGACGGAGGAATACGGCCGCATCAGCGGCTACGGCGGACGCCTCATGAGTCCGATCGTCTTTGAGGACCTGCTCATCATGCCGATGATTAACGCCAACTGGGGCGAACAGACGATCGGTTGCACGCGCCTGGCCGCTTTCAATAAACGCACCGGCGAGGTAGTGTGGTGGGCATCGGCAAACCATCGCGTCAAAGATACCAATGCCTGCGTGCCGGTGACGGCCAAGATCGGCGGACAATGGCTGGTGCTGTGCGGTGGCGGCGATGGCGGGCTGCATGCTTTCAAAGCCCGCACCGGCGAAAAAGTGTGGAGCTACCTTTTTGGCGAAGGCGCCATCAACGCCGCGCCGGTGGTGGAGGGCGACCGCATTTATGCCGGCCACGGCGAGATCAATCTGTCGGGCGGTCAAGGTAGCGTCATCTGTCTGAATGGAGCCAACGTCCAGGACAGCAAGCCGGAGCTGATCTGGAAAGTAGACGGCATCCGTGTCAAATATGCCTCGCCACTGTTGCATGATAATCGCCTGTACGTGTGTAACGTCGTCGGTGAGCTGTTTTGCCTCGATGCCAAAAATGGTAAGGAATTGTGGAAGTATCAGTACGGCCAGAACACGCGTGGCTCGCCGGTATGGGGCGATGGCAAAATCTACTTACCGGAGCTGGATTCGCGTTTTCATATTCTCAAGGCTGACGATAAGAGTTGCAAGGAATTGGCTTCGGTGTTTTTCCGTGGCAAAGGCGAGGAACCCGTAGAGCTAACCGGCAGTCCCGCTATTGCCGATGGACGGATCTACTTCCTGACGAGTGAAGAGTTGTTGTGCATCGGGCGAGCGAGAGGCGTTAATCCTCCGGTGAATACCCACCGGGGAGACAACACCCCCCGCTCGCCCGATGCCAAACCGGCGCACTTGCAAGTAGTGCCGGCGGATGTGGCCTTGACGCCGGGACAAAGTGTCACGTTCAAGGCGCTGGCCTACGATGACAAAGGCGAACTAATCGGCGAGGTCAAGGCCGACTGGTCGCTGGCAGGACCGTTGCCGCCGCAGTTTCCCATCGGTTTCCCGAACCCGCCCGCTCCCGGCAAAGAAGCATCGCCGCCTCCGCCTATGAAAGGCGAGCTCAGCGACACCAATGGCACAACCACGAAGCTGACCGTTGGCAACACGCCGCCAGCGCAGTTTGGCCGCGTAGTTGCCAAGGCCAACGGTCTGACGGCGTATGCCCGCATCCGCGTCGCCCCAATTCTGCCGTATACTCCCGATTTCTCAAAAATTCCCGTGGGCCGCACGCCCGGTGGCTGGGTTAACTGTCAGGGCAAATTTTCCATGGTCAAGATGCCGGACGGCACGTTTGCCTTGAAGAAGCGCAACGACGCTCCTAGCCCACTGGTTGCCCGCGCTCACGCCTTCATCGGTTTGCCAAACATGACCGGCTACACCATCCAGGCTGATGTGCAGGGCACCAAGGTCAAGGGCGAATTGCCGGATATGGGCGTTGATGCTAACCGCTACAGCTTGGTGCTGATCGGCAACACGCAGCAGTTGCGTTTAATCTCGTGGGACGCTCTGCCGCGCATCGACAGTACTATCGCCTTCCCCTGGCAGCCCGGCGTCTGGTATCGCATGAAGCTCACTGTCGATGTCAAGGAGGACAAGGCCATCGCCCGCGGCAAGGTCTGGCCGCGTGATCAGCCGGAACCGAAGGAATGGACGGTTGAGGTCGAAGATTCAACGCCCAACCGCGAAGGCGCCCCTGCCCTGTATGGCAATGCCACTGCCGTCGGGGGGCCGCAAAGCCCCGGTACAGAAATCTTCTATACCAATGTCAAGATCACGGCGAACAAATGAAAACGGGCGAGCAGGAATGTGAACCCTCTGGTTGCAAAGAAACCGGGGGAGTTACCCCCGCTCGCCGACGGGATAAGGAAGCGAAATCCATGAAATCTCTCGCGCATTTTCGTCACCTCCTTTCGTTGGCCGCGACCGCTCTGGTTTTCACCGTGGTCCTCGGCGTTGTGAACCTGCGTTCTTCCCCGGATGCGTCATCCGATGTCGGCAAGATCGATTGGCCGATGTACGGCGGCAGCCTGTCGCGCGATCTGGTCAACCTCGCTGCCAAAGGCATCCCCACAACCTGGGATACAGCCAAAGGTGAGCACATCCTGTGGAGCGCCGAGCTGGGCAGCAAGGCTTACGGCGGGCCGATCGTGGCCGGGGGACGCATCTTCGTCGGCACCAACAATGACAAGCCGCGCGATCCGGCCATCCAGGGCGACAAGGGCGTCCTGATGTGTTTCGATCAGGCGACCGGCAAGTTCCTCTGGCAAGCGGTCCACGATAAGCTGGCGGCCGGACGCGTCAACGATTGGCCCGAAGAAGGTATCTGTTCCAGCCCCATCGTCGAAGGCGATCGGCTCTACTACGTCAACAACCGTGCCGAGGTCGTCTGCGCCGATGTTGCCGGCGAGAACGGCAAAGTCAAGGTCTACTGGAAGCTGGACATGATCGGCCAGTTAGGCGTATTCCCACATAATCTCGCCGTTTGTTCGCCGCTGATCGTCGGCGATACGCTATTCGTCGTCACGGCCAACGGTGTTGATGAGGGCCATATCAATATCCCTCGGCCCGATGCGCCCAGCTTCTTGGCTCTGAACAAAAAAAATGGCGCGGTTTTATGGCAGAGCAACGCGCCCACTCAGGCGCTCGTCGAAGCCCGTCAGCGCGGCACCAAGGTCCGTATCCGGGAAGACCTGGTCGATAAGGGCAAATTGTTGATGCACGGTCAATGGTCCAATCCCGTCTATGCTGAGCCGAACGGCAAACCGATGATTATCTTCCCCGGCGGCGACGGCTGGATGCGCGGCTATGATCCCAAAAACGGCGAATTGCTATGGAAATTTGACTGCAATCCCAAGGGCAGCAAATATGTCCTCGGTCCCCGGGCCACACGGAGCGATTTCGTCTCCACACCAGTGATATGGCAGAACAAGCTGTACATCGGCGTCGGTCAAGATCCGGAACACAAAAAAGGCGTCGGCCACCTGTGGTGCATCGACATCACCAAGACACCGAAAAATAAAGACAAAGACCTCACCCCCATTAACAACAATTTCGATCCCAAAGCAGAGATCAACAAAGACTCCGGTTTAGTCTGGCACTACGGCGGCAAAGCCCCGGAGGATTACGATCGCAATTATCTCTTTGGACGCACCATGAGCACCTGTGCCGTACAGGACGGCCTCTGCTACGCCGCCGACTACGACGGCTACATCTATTGTCTCGACGCCTATACCGGCGTGAAATACTGGGAAGACAAACTCGGGGCCGATACCTGGAGTTCGCCGTACTGGGTGGACGGCAAAATCTACATCGGCACCGAAAACGGTACGATGCGGATCTATCAGCACGGCAAAACCAAGAAGCTCTTGAAAGTCATCGATATGGGCGCCGAGGCCATTCGCGCTACACCTGTGGCAGTCGGTGGCGTGTTGTACGTGATGACGGAGAACCCCACCAAACTGTGGGCGATCGGCGCCAAGAAATAAAGGATAAACAGAATGCGACGGCGATTGTATTCACGAAAGCTCTTTCTTGCTGGATTGTTTCTTCTGTTGCCTGGTGTGGGCTGTTTGGGAAGCGGCACCACGTACTCTATCAAAGGAGAGGAGGATGCCCCGGCGCCCGCGGTTAAACCTGGTGTGCGTTCCTGGCCGATGTTCGGTGGTACCGTCCATCGCAATCTGGCCAATCCTGACGAGACCGGCCTCCCCGACAACTGGAGCATCCAGGAAGGCAAGACCAAGAACATCAAGTGGTCAGCCAAGCTAGGCGACAAGGCGTTGGGTGGTCCTATCGTGGCTGGCGGCCGCGTTTTCGTCGGCACCAATCGCCCGCATGGTTCCAGCGAAGAAGAGTACAAGGGCGTGCTGATCTGTTTCCGCGAGTCGGACGGCAAGTTCCTCTGGCAAGCAGTCCACGACACACTCAAGGACGGTACGGGGGCGCAGAATTACGGCATCGTCTCTTCGCCATGCGTCGAGGGCGAGCGCGTCTATTATGTCAGCAACCGCTGGGAGGTCATCTGTGCCGATGCGGCCGGTGACGACGGCAAAGCCAAGATCCTGTGGAAGCTCGACATGATTAAGGACCTGCACGTCTATCCCGGCGGCATCGCTGGCAGTTTATCGATCTGTTCGCCGCTGATCGTGGATAATCTCGTTTTCGTCGTCACGGCCAACGGCGCAGAAGGCAAGGGCAAGGTGCCCGCGCCAGATGCCCCGAGTTTTATTGCCTTGGATAAAAACACCGGCAAAGTAGTGTGGCAGGACCATTCGCCGGGCAAGAACATCATGGACGGCCAATGGGCCAACCCGGCGGCGGCGAAGGTCAACGGGCAATGGCATGTCTATTTCCCCGGCGGCGACGGCTGGCTATACGCCTTCGAGGCCAAGACCGGCAAGTTGGTGTGGAAATTCGACTGTAATCCCAAGAAGTCCGAATTTCGCCCTGGCGGCCGCGGCACACGCAACTACATCGTAGCCACGCCCGTCATCTGGGAGAACAAACTGTACATCGCCACCGGCCGGCAGCCT
>Ga0209061_1004504_pt1 | contig 13362 bp, 7 predicted proteins | sample Coa_R1_10_FD_187157 | JGI IMG/M metagenome (GOLD analysis project Ga0209061, IMG submission 187157) | Surface soil microbial communities from Centralia Pennsylvania, which are recovering from an underground coalmine fire - Coalmine... | ecosystem: Environmental > Terrestrial > Soil > Unclassified...
CAACCGACCATATCGCGCCATCGGCCCTCCTTCTGGCGCTGATTCCTTTTACCATCCACCTCCACAGGAAATTATCTATTCGAATTTCAACCCCTTCTCCAGGGTTTTGAAACAACTTCTAGTTTTACTCTCGGGAAAACGCCAAAGTTTCATAGACTCGTCGCCGCCACTTCGGCTAAGATGACCGAAGGGTGAGGTCCGCGTAAGTCATACGCCCAACGCTCTAAAAGGGCCACTTACGGATGCTGTTTGTGCGCAGACTCACTAGGTGGCGGGGGAAGCTGCGCCTCAGGCGGAGGATAGCGGCGCAGATGCGCCCCGATATCCGGCACCGATTCTTGAATGTTGACCTTTGGCTGGTAAACACATTGATCTCCCCACTTGGGCGCTTTCGGCAAAGTTTCTGGAACTGGAATGACCAGCGTGGGATTTGCCGTCTGGCTGAAATCGAAGCAATCGAACATGGGATCGGCACGATCGTCGCGAGCCGTCAGATGTCCAAGGCCGAACCGCACTTCGATGAATTTGAGCATCGATGTCAAATCGTAAGTATGGTGCGAAATATATCCGGCCTTGGCAAAAGGTGAAATTACCAAATTGGGCACTCGCGGCCCATAGCCGTAAGCATCCACGAGCGGAGGCGGTACATGGTCATAGAACCCCCCATAGTCATCCCAGGTAAGGAAAACCACACTATCTTTCCAGGATGAACTCTGCATGAGGGCATTTATCAAGCGTGTAACGTGCCACATTCCCGCCCAGGGCGGCGCGGGTGGATGCTCGCTGTCCTTGCCCATAGGCACAACCCAGGAAACTTCTGGCAACGTGTCGTTCTTGAGATCCTGAAAGTATTCACGAAGGGCAACGAGGTGAGCCATGTCTGCGGGGTTGTTCCGAATGGCCTTGAAGCCGGGCAGCGGGTTCCAGAGGGAATAATGCTTGGGATCGGGATTGGCGATATAGTCCCGGAGACCCGAGGTTGGATTGACACGCGCCGTTTCAACGTAATATTTCCAGGAAATATTCGACTGGGTAAATAGCTTCACCATGGTGGCAAAGCTGTACCCTCCTGGTGAATCGAGAACCTCTTCGATTTCCTTGATCGAGTATATGTTGTTAATGACACCGCCTGACTGAGCGGCCACCGTATAGAGATGATTAGGCAAGCTCGCGCCCATTAAAGACGAGAAAAACCGGTCGCAGAGCGTGTAGTGTCTCGCATAGCTCCAGTAATTGGGAATGTCTCGCTGGTCGTAATAACCCATCGTGAACGGAGACCCCTCCGCCCAGACAAAACCGTCCATGGCACCGTGATCGTAATCGGCGTGGGCGATCACCCAGCGATGGGCAAGGTCACAGGGAGGCATGTCTTTGGGCATGTGAAATGGAGCGATGCAGCGGTTCGACCCAGGTAGGACCGGCAAACAGGTGCCGGGCGGGGGGCCGTCAGCCCCAGGAAACGTGCCGAAGTAATTATCGAAAGAATGGTTCTCCTGAATGATCCAGATGATATGTTTGACCTTCATCAGGCCAGGAGGTGTGTGCAAATCGGTGTTCGACTGCGGCCCGGGACTCGACGCAGCACGCGCACCAGTCGCGCCAACAAGCATCGAGGTTCCCAGACCGAATGTTAAGATGAGCCAAACCCCGAATGTCTTCATTTATGCCCTCCATATAAAAGAAACACTAAGCATGCTCTTGTCGTTCAAACGATCGGCCACCCCATCAACTTCGCTTTCCTGCCCACGTCATCTCCTCGTCCTAATTGGCACCAACCTAGATAGCGGCCCTCATCGCTCGTTGGGGTATCTTCACGCGCACCTGCTATGCAGCAGTCTTCTGACCTCCGTTTCTGAACCCAAAGCCTCGAGCCCCTTCTATGCTCTTCTCCGGGAACACAACGCTTTCCTCAAATTCCCAGCCATGCCGCGCGTCAATTGTTAGGCGGCTACGATCAATGTAATGCCAAAGTTCCTCTAAGCCATATTGACCGGCCAACTGCCGGGCTCTGACGCCGGGCCGCCTCCTCCAACTTCCCTGCCGCATGGGCCTCTCTTGCCCTTCGCACCAACTCCTGAACCGATTCCGTTGCTCGCCCCCAGCTCCCAATCGCCAGGAACGTAGTCAATAGTATTATTCTCCATATCCTGGTTATATGAGGCTGGAGAGTATTGTTCTCCGCGTAGTTCATCCGGCTCCCCAAAGCCCTCCCCACTGGCCATTGCAGGTTGGAGCTTACGAGCGGCCAGCCGAACTAAACCTGCCACCCTGCTCGTAACGCACACCAACGAGGCAATGTCCTCGTGGATAACGGCAATCCAGAATCAGAAGTGAACTTTGAGAGCAAACTGCATCTGCCGGCCTCCCTGCCGAACTGCGCTGATTGTGCCGAACTGCGGCGTGCCCATCAAGACGCCCGCAGGGTCAAACGTGTGACTGTTCAGGAAGTTAAAGAACTCGGCGCGGAATTCCAGGTATTTGTCTTCCGTGAAATGCCATTCCTTGTAGATCGCCATATCCCACTCAGATTCGGGATCGGCGTAAAGCGCATGTCGGCCAGCATATCCGCGGGTGCCAAAGGGCGGCTCCACGTACGCCGCTGTGTTGAACCATTCCTTTAGAGACTGGGTAAAACCGGTGTTTGGATTCGAAACCAGGTTGGGAAACTCAACATCCCGGTTCCCAGTGCCAATGTTCTCATTGTCGCTGGGCAAAAGCACATAATAAGGGGGACCACTATCGAAGTGAATCTCCCCGGAGGTTGACCAGCCTCCCGCCACGGCGTTGGCCAGTCTGCTCCGAGTTTTTACAGGGAGGTTATAAATATAGCTAACGTTGATGACATTCGTCATATCGAAGCCCGCAGGCCCTTTGTTCAGTCCGAGATTATAGCGCGTGGGGTTCTCGAAAGGCATGCCGTATATGTGCGCGTTAGCAAGAGAGTCCTCTATATCCATGGCTTTTGACCAAGTGTAATTGGCGACGAGCGTCAGATTGTGCATGGCTCTGACAGTGGTTTGGGCAACGAAGCCATCATACCAGGAGCTTAATTCGTCGTAGCCGTTGAGGACATAGGGGGCGAATTGAGGATAGACTTGCCGGTTCTGGTACGGGTTCGTGCCAGGAGTCACAGCCACGTTATCGACTATTTGGCCTGACAACTTTACCCCCAGAGAACCGAAATAGTCCAGTTCGGCAGTTGTGTGAGAGCCAAACGCTCGTTGCAACGAAAAACTCCACTCGTTTACATAGGGCGATCTGGTGGAGCTGGGCTCTACATTCACGTTCTGGATAAAGCCGGTGGGCGTTGTTGCACGGGAAGGAACACCTGGAAATGGATTCAGCAGAAAGGACTGCGGAACCGTGGTATTCAGGTCCGCAACGGCCTGCGGAAATGCGAAGGGCCAGTTTCCTCGGTTGCCCTGGTCCGTTTGCGCAAAGTTGTCAAAGGTGTCGAAGAAAATCCCATAGGAGGCGCGAACCACGGTGTCGGGGGTGACCTCGTAGGCTAGGCCAAAGCGCGGGGCAAAGTCGTGATAATCGGGATTGACGCCACCCAAGCGGATGTTTGCTGCCTGGCCAGTTTGCGGATTGGTCTTGTCCCAGTAATACTTCCCATTCTCAAACAAAAAGAACGAATCGCCATTCTCATTAACAAACGGATAAGGAAGGTCCCACCGCAGCCCAGCGTTGATAGTCAACTTGCGGGCGGCTTTGTAGCTATCCTGGAGATAGAGGGCAAACGCATGTGAGTGACTGTTCGCCTCCGACACTCCAATTTCCCTCCCTGCTGACGACGGCAGGCCAAGCAGGTAGCTGGCGAGGGCATTCCCACCCCCGCCAGTGGCAGAAGCAGTCGGTTGAGTAGAATAAATCTCGTATGTTCCGGAAAGGTTATCGGTAGTAAAACCCTGCTTCCAGATATTTCCGCCGAACCCTATGGAATGTTTACCCGTCAGCTTTTGCGCGTCTGCGCTCCAGGTGAAAAGGGCTTGAGGCCCATAAATTTGAACGCCCTGGCCGATACCAGGATACCCCGGGATGGTGATAGGGATGATCACATCATCTCCATGAAAAGGAGGAAACGCGGCGAGGGTCCCAACCGCTTTTGCCACGTCGGGTCCGCCAGTGAAAACCTGCCAGTTAAACCGCTGCTCGCCGAAACGCCCCGTCAATACCATCGTTGGGCTAAACGTATGGGTGTCGCTGATCACATAGTTGTCCATGTGATATTGGTTGATTTGGGGAAACTGTGGGGCTGGAGGTTCGTTGACGGAAGTGGTGCTATCCCAAGACTCACTGAAGCGAGCGAAAAAGCTATCCCTCTGACCGAACTGGTGGTCGGCGCGAACGCTATATTGGTTGGCATTATTGGTGCTCCTTGAGTAACCAAGGAAATTTTTTCCTGGAACAACGCCTGGGGCCAGATTCGGTAACGGGTAAAACGCTTTTGCAATAGCCAGAGCGGCGCTGTTAATGCAACTTGGCTGGGGCGCGCACGCTGTGGTCGCCCCTGCTGGAATGATGTTGCCCGGAAATGGCTGCCTACTGACCGGAGAGCCCGCCGCATTGACAGTCGTGGTGTACGGGTTATAAATGGGAGTATTGTCGGCAGAGAAGTCGCCATTTAACTCAGCTTGTGTCGGATAAAACGACAAGAATTGGCTAGTGCTTGGAATTCGAACACCTTCATAGTAGCCGAAGATGTACCAATTCTTGCTCTTCGACACTAAGTGAGGAATTTGCAACGGGCCACCTCCCGTGAAACCAAACTGGTTCCAGTCAAGACGCGGAGTCTTCGTTTGAAAGAACGATCGGGCGTTGAAAGCATTGTTCCGAACGTATTCCCAAAGATCCCCGTGATAAGCGTTGGTCCCTGACTTTGTCACTACATTGATGCTGGCGCCAGCGGCGTACCCCTGGGCTCCCGTATCCGAGCCCGATTGCACCTTCATCTCTGCAATCGCCTCGGGGGGAGGGAACATGGGAACTCCGTTGTGGACGACCTCGTCATTGGGGAGACCGTCGAGAGTAAAATCATTGGATCTTTGCCGCTGGCCAAAGACGGATGGATCTAGGCTAACCCCTCCCACCGAGGTGTTGATGGAATCAGGAGGGGGAGTCGGCACGACGCCAGGCAGAATCTGGATCAGTGAGGTAAAATTTCTTCCCAGCATAGGCAGTGCGGTAAACTGATTCGCGCTGACGGTGCTGCCAACGGTTGCGGTTGTCGTCTCCAAAAGCGGAGGTGCTGCTTTCACATTGACTCTAGCGACCGCTGTTTGAACGGCAAGCGTCACGTTTAACGTGCTCCCTTGTCCGGAGGTTAGTGAGATATTGTTGAACGTTTGGCTCGCAAAGCCAGAAGCAGAGACTGTCAGCCGATAGGTGCCGGGGAGAATAGCCGGTATCCTGTAAAACCCCGCCGAATCTGTGACCGTGTCCCGCCTGGCATTCTCTGTCAGGCTCTGCAGTGTAACCTTGGCGCCAGGTATCACCGCCCCGCTCGGGTCTACGACAGTTCCGCTCAGCGTGGCAGTTCCCAACTGAGCGTACAGAATTGGCGCAATAACGACAAACGAAAGCAAAAGTACGAGTAAACTCCGCCTCCATGCGATCTTCATAACCCGCTCCTCCTTACTTCACTTCACTTCTTCGTATCCATCCAAAAGAAGTGGCCCACTCCTGGTGCGATACACACCGATGCCGAACGCAAAAATGGGATACCAACGGAAAACAAGCACACATCATTGATATATCATTCTACCCATGCTGTCAAGAAGGTGTACTCGTCCAGTAGATTAGTGACACTCTACACCGAGTGTCAACTATCATTCTGAACGAACACAGAAGGTCTCTTCGGAATTCATTAGGAACTTTTGAACCTGGGCCTCGCCGCGGTGACCTCCCTATTCTTGCTGGTCTCCTCGCATTGCGCGTATCCCAACGCAGAGAAGCCTACTGATCGTTCCCTTTCTCCTTGGTCATATAGGCACGGTCCGATTCAACTCGCGGACGGCAATCGAGCCATGTGATTCCGTCCCTTACGCACTCTTGATTTCAGTCGGGAATACAGCTCCAGCGCATTGTCACGCATGATTTGTCTGGCGATTCGTAGGGCGTCGTCTTCCGCTAGCTCTTCCCGATCCACCTTCTCCGCCAAAACCTCGGCCCAGCAGCGGCGGTTTAGCTCCGCCTCTCCGTAAATTCCTTCTGCGTTTATATCGTCCCCGCCCCATGTAATGCGATTCGAGGGCATTACCTCCAGCCATTCACTAAACGCTTGCTTCGCGGTCGTGTAACTGATCGTAGGGAGCCATACGCCGTTGATCCAGACATGCCTGCCAAATTTATTGCCAATAGCTCCCATCTCGCGAACCCAAGGGTAGCCACCGTGGAATAACTCAAATTTCGTTCGTGGATTAGCCTCAATCAGGTTCACCAGAAGCATCGGATTCGAACCTTGAATGCGCGCGTCTCCAGTGTGAATTTGAAACGGCATGTCGTATTTCGCACTCAGTTCCGCGAGCCGCCACATGATAAAATCTTCAAATCCCTTCGCCTCTTCCGGAGTTAGATCCGACCGTGGATGCCCAAAAGCGCGCGCGGCCTTCTCTTTAGGGACGTTGTCAAAATGGAGAGAACGAGCGTACGCCGCTGTACTTTTCAGGCACACACAATCCCCCTTTTTCGCCTCGGCGAATATATGATCCAGCAGCGCAAGATAATCATCCAGGGAATTTAGCCGAAGACCATGCTTCTCGGCATAGATATAGGGACTGTCGTAAGCAGGATCAACAACCTGGCCGTAGTGGTTGCCTTTGACATACTCCGAGGGATGAAAGCCATAAATGAGCACGCTGACATTTAACGTAATGAATTCAAAGGGATAATCGGCACGGAAGTCGAGACGCTTCCAAAAACGATCACATATGATTAGTTCAATGTTGGCACGCTTCTTGAGTACTTGATATAACCACTGCGGATTTCGGTAATTCTCGAAAATCCGGCGGTCCAGTTCGGCGGCCTGAATATCCGTGATGTGGTCGAAATCAACGTTATACAGATCCCGGAATGCCAACCACATGTAACGATAGAAACCAGCAGCGCGAACGTTGTCGAAGTTGTTCTTGGCACGCCCCCACCACTCTTTAAACCTCTCTCCCGGCTTCCAAGGGGCTATTGAATCAATCCGCCCCAGATTGCTGCTCCCCCATAGTCCGTATAAGTTCATCCCCCAGCCTCTGTCGGTCTCAACGTAACCGAGTAGTTCGTTAAATGCACGCAAATGTTCATGCGTATCGATCGCACGGATAGAATCAAGGTATGCTTCAATTCTCCGACATGAGAATTGTCCCTCCGATTCATTGCGATTCGTCCAAGAACTGGCGGCTGCGCGGTTTGTGCCAGTCATGGAGGAACTACCGTTTAACCCTTCCATCGTACAATGTGAGGCTACTATCGTTCCCACTCCTGCTCCCATTTTTTTGAAGAACGATCGACGGTTCATATCTTCGCGTCCCCTTTTAAGGCCCTGCTACTTGTTCAATTGACTCCAAATCGTTTCCTCAATCAATGTTAAATACCTGTATGGACCTCACACCAGCTCCAAGTGCACGATTTCAGCGATGTGGAGCCTTGGGATGGCCGCCACCGCATAGCCCGCTTCCAGATGTAACGCCCTCAGCGCGCCCTCGCCTCTCTCAAAAATGATCGCCGATCCATTTCGCAGTCTCCTGAGCCAACCCACTCACGCCCTTTGGTCACTTTAGGGTGGCTGATAGTCATCCGATGGAAATCCTAGGCCCGTCGGAAGAGGCGTCTCTTGTCTCGGTGCAGTGCTCACCTCGATTGCCATTTGTATGCCTAATAACACACCAAGGATCGCTGCAGCTTTAAGAAGGCTTTTCACGATCAGTACCAAGCATTTCCTTTCCCGGCATTGAATCCCGATTTGGACTACACGGCAAACCCACCGATAGATCTCTGACCTTTCTTGAATCTCCGGCTATACAATTCGCATCGTCATACCACCGTCAATCGTAATATTTTCACCGGTGATGAAGTCGTTACGCACGAGCAGACTGATGACCTCTGCCACCTCCTGTGCGCAACCCTCGCGATGGAGCGGTATACGATTCATTACGTTATTGCTTACCTGCTCCGGGGTAAGGTAATCTTGGAAACGCGTTCGAATGATCCCGGGAGATACGCAATTTACCCGAATATTATCTTCTGCAAGGTCACGAGCCAAGGAGCGTGCAAACTGGGGAAGGGCGCCTTTTACGACTCCATAAGCAATTGCCCCTAGGCAACCCCGTAGTCCTGCGACAGAGGAAATCAGGATGATCGCTCCCTCTCCTCTGTTTTTCATCAGGGGAACAGCGGCCCGGCACAAGTGAAACACCGCGTGAACATGTAAATCAAATGCGCGATACCACACTGTTGGGTCTAGTTCCAGTAAAGACCCAGGAATAGGGCCTCCAGCACTGTGGATAAGCACGTCCACGCTGCCCAAGGCACGTGCACTTTCTTCCACAAAGCGACATGCGTCATTAGGTTGGCTCATGTCGCCGATGTACAAAAAGCACTGCCGACCGAGCGCCTCCACTTCAGCCTTAACTGCCTTCGCGTCCCCATCAGCCACGCGTCCGTTGATCGCTATATTTGCCCCTTGACGAGCTAGTGTCATGGCAGTTGCAGCCCCGATACCTCGCGTACCACCCGTTATTAGGCAGACCTTCTCCTCTAGGTTCATAATCCTCCCTGATGAAAGTTGCGGCCACATGGGCGATCACCACTGGGCAACGGGATGAGGGCTTCGCCCTCCTTTTTGATCGCCCGTACTTGTTCCCCAATCTGACTTTTCTATTGGGCGATGAGATCACCCTGCTGAACTAGCTGCCTCCAAGACATAATGGAACAATCAATGGGAAACGAATTCCAATTTCAAGCCGAGGCGACACCAAACCCGGACCTAGAATACGTACTTCAGCGAAAATTGAATCATCCGTGGCGTATGAGTTGCACCAACTCTGCCGACCTGACTGGGGCTAGCAAGGTTGTTGGTAACATATCCCCATTGAGTGTGGTTAAAGGCATTGAAGAAATCCGCCCGGAATTCGAGCCGGCTCCCTTCGCGCTTCAAGACCGAGAACGACTTCTGGAGTGCCAAGTCCCAGTTATTGATTCCCGGCTCGGTGAATGAACCGAGAGTCGAATCCCCATAAGTGCCAAAGGGAGGGTTAACAAAACAGGCCGGATTGAACCACTCAAGCCTGTTCTTCCCTCCGGGAACATTATCCGGATTACAGCCTGCGACTCGATTTGGCATAGGGTATGGCTGACCTGTACCCGAAGTGTCGTTCGTTAGAACCGCTTGGTGGCCTCCCTGGGAAAATTCTGCCATTCCGCTAACCCGCCACCCCCCTGCTAGCCAGTCCAAGGGGCCCGAAAGCTGAAATTCTCTGCCAGAGCCGAACGGCAATTCGTAGCTCCAACTGTTTACATTCCTGAGGTCTGGATTCATCAGGCTGGGCCCAGCCCAAATGTCATAGTACCGAGGATCCAGATTGCCCTGCTGGCTTATGCCGACTGCACTGGTAGTCTTATCTTTTGACCATGTAAACCAGGACATGAGTGTCAGCCCCTTCCAATCGGGAGTCTCGACACTGGTAGTCAGCGCATTGTACTTAGCCCATCCAATATTCATCCAAGTCTGCACGGCTCCCCAATCCTGGAATTGGCGACGCTGCTGAAGGCTTAACCCTGCAAATTTTCCTTGGGGCAGGTTTGGTATATTCATGTCCACGTATTGCTGCTCGCGAATCGTATGTGAGCCGAAGTAGTCGATTTCGGCTAACCAGTTTTTGCCCAGCCTTCGCTGGAGGCTGGCAGACCATTCGTACACAGTCGGGGTGGGGTAATAGTTGCTTCCCAGGACTCGTACAGTAGGTGGGTTAGTTGCGCTGGGTAGAGCAAGGGCTGTCGGAGCCGGCACCGGGAATTGGTCCTGCACCAAGAGGGGAGGCGTAGCTTCATTTCCTGCGACCACAGAGTCATAAAACAGCCCAAAAGGTCCCACGTTACCTTGAATTTGGCTCATCTCATTTTGGTTGGTGTTGCCGTCGAAATAGATCCCCGCGCCGGCTCGAAACGTAGTATTTGGTGTCAGCAAGTAGGCTAAGCTGCCGCGCGGTGCAAAATCCTTTTTCCCAGCCGTGTAACCTGCGGGGACTTCACCAGGGTTAAGCTTTGCATCCTCGCCAAAGTGAGTCGCTGGGCTGAGATAATCCAGCGGATTCTGAAGGACATATACGACATTACCTGTTGTCGAATCCCAACGAGCCGCCATCCTCCTAGGATTTAACCAGGGGGTCCAGTATTCATAGCGCAAGCCAAAGTTCAAGGTCAGCTTGGAAAATACTCGCCAAGAGTCTTGGCCATATGCGGCGTAGTACCTTTGGTTTCCGTGGTAAACAGCCCCAGGAAGTTGGAGCTTAGCCTCTGAAAGTGCGCCCATGAAAAAATCCGCAAACGCCAAACCACCCGAACTCTCGCCAGCCGCCTTCATCGCAGCGTTGCAAGCTATGCTGCCTTCGGGACAAGCAGCACTGTAAATGTCCTGAAATGAAAGTATTCCTTTGTCAAATGAGTCATTTTCAAACTTGACCCGTCTCTCATTCAATTGGAATCCGAATTTCAAGGTGTGCTTGCCTTTTATTAGACTAAAATCGTCCTTGGCTTGGTACTGGTCCTGGGTGATCTCCGCTTGACTGTAACCGGACCCCGCAACCGCAAAGTCGGCAACGTTAAGAGCCGGCGCACCAGGGTTGGCGGATGTATTCTTCAAACCGATTTGTTCTGCGACATTACCAGCCAGACCGCTACGGGAATCACCCCAGGTCCCTCTTGTGTATGAGAGAGTAAGATCGTTCACCGCCGTCGGCGAGATAGTTTTCACCCAGGAGATCATCGGATTATCCGAGCTATAGGGGTTTTCTTCACCTTGAAGCGGAAGCAAGCCCTCCGCGAGTGAAAAATCCCTGAAGTGAGTAAAACGGCCGAAAATGTGTGAAGTTTCGCTCTTGTCCCAGTCAACCCTGCCGGTATATTGGTTCTGAGTGATCGTCGTCGGGAATGTTCCGACGTACTCGGGAATGCCGTCAATCACGGTATTCGGCAGAGGGGTATACTTAAGTAAAGCAAGCACCACGGGATCCACACAAGTGGGGCGCGGGCTGCACAAGCTTGTTGGGCCCATGGGGATTTGATTGTTAGGGAAAGGCGTTCGCAATCCCGTCGTGGGATTATAATGGTACGGGTTATAAATGGGAGGCGCAGGAACCAAATTCCCGCTTGAATCAACTCGCCCCAAAGTTGAAAAATCACCGTTCCGTATGTTTTGAGGTGGCGTAGCCGCCTCGCCGAACGTCGACTGGACAACCCGCAGGCCCTCGTAGTTTCCGAAAAAGTGAAGCTTGTCCTTAATGATCGGGCCTCCCATGGATGCGCCAAATTGGTTCATTTTATATTCAGGGTTTTTCTGACCGGTCAAGTTCACAAAGAAGTCGGTTGCGTCCAAATTATCGTTGCGCAGGAATTCGTATGCTTCACCGTGAAATCGGTTCGTGCCTGACCTCGTAGTGATATTGATGGCGGTTACGCCATCTCCAAACTCAGCGCTCATAGTGCCACTTTCGACCTTTACCTCCTGAATGTCTGCCGGTGACTGCAATTGTGTTGTTTCTCCGAAGTGTGCCAACTGGACGTTAGCACCGTCGACGGAAACGTTTGAGCCACTATCACGATTCCCCGCGGCAACGATTCCCGAGTTAAACACAAGGCCTGCGGCCCTAACACGCATCAAGGCAGTTTGGGTAAACGAAATTTGGCCCGCCCCGTTATTTGCCCACGTGCCCAACGCATCCGTGCGTGCAGTTCCAGGGACCAAGGCAGCTAAATCCATAACGTCCCGACCGTTCAGGGGAAGATTGCTGACTAGGTCTCTTGTAAGCGTTCCGGAAACTTCGGCCGTTGTAGTATTGAGGTTCACCGCTGCAGCGGAGATGGTAACCGTCTGCCTTACCGCTCCCGGTGTCATGACGAAATCTACAAGAGCGGGTTCCGCCACCGACGCAACGCGGTTGGTAACCTCCGAGGACCTAAAACCGGCCTTCGACGCTTTCACCGAATAAGTCCCCGGCGGAATGGACAAAAACACATACGACCCGCTGGCATTCGTAGTCGTGGTTCGCACCGCACCCGTATTCTGGTTTGTCAGGGTCACGACAGCACCGGGTATGACCGCGCCACTCGTATCCTTTACAATCCCACTGATCTCAGTATAGGTCTCCACCTGAGCCCTTCCTAGGGATGACCCCTGCAAGACAAAAAGGAACAACAGGGTCGACCAACGTGTCACAAACCTCCGCCTGACGCGGCTCGCTATCATTTTCATGTTCATATTACCTCATTTACGTCGCTCTGTACGTTCTTTTAATACTTTTCCGAGACACTACCTTCTCAGGGTTTTGACCAATCTCCCGTAGGTGCCCATTACTTTCGGCACACATCATTAGCTGTGATCAGGTCCCAAGCCCCCTATTCTCCTTGCGGGGTGCGTCTGGAGTGGTGCCAGATCACCAAGATGGTCCCAAGGCAGCTTGGGACCACAAACTCGATACGATCGACGCTGTGGCAGAACCCAGTATACGATCGTGGCCAAACGACGAGGTGTCGCCACCTTGGCAGGATTCGGTCCTTTATAGGCGCGGATCCTCTCGTAGTAACTCCTCAGGCCGCTGTCCGCCCTGATCGCCAGCCATACCGCCTCCGCCATCGCCCAACGCAGATATTTGTTGCCCTGCGTGGTCAGTCAGCCATGGAAGGTTCAGCCCCCGGAGGAGTAGGTCGAGGGGATCAGACCCAGATAGCTGAAAACCCTCTTTTCATGGGCAAAGCGGCTGATCTCGTCTACTTCATAGGCAATGAGCAGGCGAAGATATTGCCGATCCCCGGGATCGTCTTCAACAGCTCCACGCGACCGTCGTCTCCTGCCAGTTCATCTACCAAGCCGTCACTGGCGGCATTGTGCTGCGGGAGTTCCTCCAGCAACTCCAGGTCTTCGTCCAGCATCTCCTTGTCAAGTTCCTGATCAGCCAGGCATGATGCAGGCACGAAATCATTACAAGCGCGTTTAAAAATACCGTTAACCTTTCTCCTTGTCAAGTCTCCGTATCGCGCCACGTAAAATGTAACCGGAGGTGGATCGTCGCGCCAAATTAAAATGTAACCCGTTATGAAGACGGGTTACGTAATGAGCATCGCTTCAAGAAGAGATTACCTGCAAAAGATTTACCC
>Ga0209061_1004506_pt1 | contig 13354 bp, 11 predicted proteins | sample Coa_R1_10_FD_187157 | JGI IMG/M metagenome (GOLD analysis project Ga0209061, IMG submission 187157) | Surface soil microbial communities from Centralia Pennsylvania, which are recovering from an underground coalmine fire - Coalmine... | ecosystem: Environmental > Terrestrial > Soil >...
TGTCTCTGATTCCATCTCGACTCCCAGAACGATTTATGCTAAACTGCGTACATATAGACAAAGAAGCGAATCGAAAAAGTACGCCGAAAGATCCAGTTAGTCATCGAGAGGAAAAGCCATGCAAACCTGTATAAAATGCGGCCATGATGTTAGTGGGAAGAAGTTCTGTCCAGAATGCGGCACCCCCGTTGTCCAGGAGACGCAGGGAGAAGTGGCAACTACAAGCTGCCCGCGCTGCGGAGGAACCGTCAGAGCCAGCGCGGCTTTCTGTATGCATTGTGGGACATCGCTTGGGGCGCAGGCGCTCGCAGCTGCCTCTCCGCCCGTCACCGTTGTCTCTCAACCAGCCACGCGTCAGTGTATTGCCTGTCACGCCGAAGTCCCGGCTGGCAGCGCGTTTTGCACGAATTGTGGACAGAGCATGCAGCCGAGTCAGGCGCCGGTTGAGGCAACTACCGGCCAGACGTTTTGTAGCGGCTGTGGGACGCAGAACCACGCCGGTGCCAGATTCTGCAATAATTGTGGCCAGCCGCTGGGAGCTACCACCGGAGCGCCCACTTATACACCACAAACCGGACCCTATCTGCAGCCAGTTCCCCAACAACCCTATCAGTACGCACAGCAACCGTATGGGCAGCAGCCATATAACCCCGGTTACTCACCCCAACAGCAGCAGTACGCGCAAGGTGGGTATCAGCAGGTTCCTCCGATGATGGGCCAGCAGCCAATGGTTCTGCGCTGCCCTGTTTGCATGGCCATGGCACCGATGGGAACGCCTAACTGCCTGAGCTGCCGCACCAGCCTGGCTGGCGTTCAGCCCACTCCCGCCGCAGCTCCAATGCAGGGCCAGCAGCAACAGCAGGGTGGCCTCGGTGGGCTATTCCAGGGTAGCGGCGGAAGTATGGCTGCTGGCGCTCTGGGCGGTGCCGCGGCAGTCATTGGTGGTGAGATGCTTCTACATGGAATCGAGCGCGATGTTGAACACAGGCGCCACCATGATGAGTACGGGAATCCCAGAGGCGAGGGTGTCCTCGGGGAATTGGGTGAACTGGGCAATGATCTCGGCTTTTTCTAGCAAAACATTCATCCAAAAGGGCTATCCAGATTTCCTGATACCATTGCGGGGCGCTGCGAAACCGTCTATAATAGGGAGCATGCACGCAAGACTTCTGGCAGGCCAGTAACTGTGATTTGGTAGATGGCATGAGGCACACACACACGGCCAGTTGCGCTGGCTACTGGTTAACAACCGAGGAAGTATCATTTTTTCATGCAGTATAAGCGAACAACTCTGGGCAACGGGCTACGGCTACTGACAGCCCCCATTCCAAACATGCGCTCAGCCAGTATTGCTCTCTTCTTTACTGTTGGTTCGCGGTACGAAAGTCGCTCAATCGCCGGGATTTCCCATTTTATTGAACATATGCTTTTTAAGGGGACCCGGAGCTATCCCAGCGCACGACACATCTCAGAAGCTATTGAAGGGGTTGGAGGGTCGTTCAACGGGACAACCAGCAAAGAACTTACCAGCTATACGGCTCGTGTGCCGGGCGAGCATCTGGAAGAGGTTCTGCATGTGCTGGCGGATATGGTCCGCCGGCCTCTGTTCGACCCGGAAGAGCTTGAAAAAGAGCGCAATGTGATCATCGAGGAGATCCGCTCGACAAAAGATGATCCTCAGGAGTGGGCAAGTCTGCTCATCGATGAGATAATGTGGCCGGGGCTGGAACTGGGACGCGACGACGCAGGTTTTGAAGAGACTGTCGCGCAGATCCAGCGTGACCAGATGCTGGCCTATCTCGATGAATATTACCGTTCAAACGGGCTGGTAATCAGCGTCGCAGGCAATATAGATGAGGAGGCGGTGCTTGACCTGGTTTCATCGCTTTTTGGCGATTGGCAACCGGGGAGGTCGCACTCCTATACCCCCTGCTTGCCTCCGGTAGATGCCGCGCCCGTAGCCATTATTACCAGAGCGACCGAGCAAGTGAATCTTTGCCTGGGGACGCTGGGAATATCGTATGCATCACCTGATTATTATGCATTTATGCTGGCTAATGCGATCCTGGGAGACGGGATGAGCTCACGACTCTTTCAGAACATCCGGGAGGAGCGAGGCCTGGCGTATGATATTGGGAGTTACTTCAATAGTTATGCTGAAACCGGTAACTTTGTTGTAAGTGCGGGAATCGATGCCACGCAAACGGAGGCAACGACTCGCGCGATTATCGAAGAACTGGCGCGACTGTGTGAGACACCGGTTGCGCCCGATGAATTAGCACGCATTAAGGCATATATTTGCGGGAGCATGCTGTTGGGTATGGAAGGCACCCACCAGGTCGCTTCCTGGTTGGGCAGTCAGGAAAGCCTGCGGAGCGATGTTCTCGATATTGATCGAATGATTGCTCTCATCGAGGCAGTAACGCCGCAAGACATTCAGCGAGTCGCGCAGGTGTGTTTTGACCCTCAGTGGCGCCGCCTGGCCATTATTGGCCCGTACAAAGCAAAGCAGGCAGAGCGTTTGGCGAAGTTGCTCCAGGGAGGCTTGTAAGAAACGCTCCGCTAAGCAGGCCGGGGCGAAGAGGAGATCTGGTTTATGACGCAAACAACACTTCGTGAGTATTTACGCGCGACAGAGGATGCCATCAGTTCTGGACGTATTGAAGAGGCGATGGCCAACTGCCAGAACATCCTCACCTATTTCCCGGAGGCACTCGAAGCGCAGCGCCTGCTGGGAGAAGTTTACCTGGCACAGGGCCAGCTGGAAGAGGCGAAGCAGACTTTTGAATGGATCTTGACCAACGACCCTGAGAACGTGATCGTCTATTGCGATCGCGCGTTGATCAGCGAACGATCCTCAGATATCGACACTGCGCTCGATTGTTATCAGCAAGCATATGAACTCAGTCGGGGCAACGCGAACATTCGCCAGGAATTTAATCAACTCAGCGCGAGAGCGGGGCAGCCGGAATTTATGTTTTCGCGCGCCGGCCTGGCGCGGCTGTATATGCGCGGCGACTTGCTGACTCAGGCCATTCAAGAATGGGACGCCGTTCTGGCTATCAGCCCGGAGCGTCTGGATGCACGCCTGGGCTTAATGGAGACATACTGGCGCGAGGGAAAATATGATAAGGTCGAGGCAATCGCAACTCAGTTGCTAGAGGAGATTCCCACCTGCCTCAAGGCTCTGCTACTCCTGGCACATGTGACCTCAATCTCTAATATTCAGCGAGCTCAAGAGCTTCTGCTGAGAGCCGAGTCTCTGGACCCTGAGCTTACTATGGCTCAGGAAATTTTTGCCGACCTGGCTGCCAGTCAGCCAAACGACCCATTCCTGGAACTGATTAGAAAAGAGGCTATCGTGTTAGAAGATGGGGTGCCTGTAAACCTCCAGCAAGCCAACATCCCCGTCGCAGTGACGTCGCAAGCGCAGGTGGAGCAGAAAACTTCTCCCTCTTCTCCTTACGAAAAATGGGAAGTGTTGGAGAAGTGGGATCAGCCAACGCAAGCCGACTCACTTCTGTCCGAAGCGCTGGTAGGATCAGAGAAGCAGGAGAACCCGCAGGCTACCACACAGCACACCCCACCCTGGTACCAGGCAGACCAGCTCGCTTCAGCGGATGTCAGCGCTCAGAGATGGAACAGTCCGGAGAATCCTCAACCCGCTCAAACCGAGTGGGACAGCGAGGAGCAAGAAGATCAGCCGCCTGCTCCCCCGGCATGGCTGGATTCACTGACCAGAAGCGAGCGATCACAGATGGGAGAAGAGGTGCCTATGCAAGCGGCTGCTCCTTCCCCTAACCTAGAAATGTATGCTGCTCCAAAGCCGGTGGAACAGAAGCAGGTAAAGCCGGAAGATGTTATGCCCCTCTTCTTCGCTGGAAGCGAAGAAAGCGACGACGATAGAAACTGGCCGGAGTGGTTGAAGTCGCTGGGGGCCGAGGTCCTGGAGCCTGAACAGCAGACACCCTCTGAGCAATTGCCAGAGATCGAGCCAATGCCAGATCAGCCAGGCCCGGAGTCGAGTCCCTGGGAAGCAGAACGTCTTATGGATCAACCATCGTCCGAGGCCGATCCCTGGGCGGCTTTGCCCTCAATGAGCGCGACCAATGACGGTTGGGCAAGCTCAGGCGAGCAGCCCGACTGGATGCAGCAGCTCGCAGGATCTCAGGAACCGGCTTCGACCCCTGACTGGATGCAGCAATTGAGCCAAACCGGGAGCCAGCCTTACCAGGAACCTGACGCGGCTACACCTATGGGCAGGACCGTAGCGGAGCAGGAGCAACGCTATATCGCCTCCCTGGAAGAGCTGGAAAGAAATCTGCAATCGCAGGGATTTACGCCCCTGGCGCCAGGCTCGCTAGCCTCAATCGCCGCGACACAGTCTCAGTCAACACCACAGGCAGAGCCTTTGCACCCATCCGCGCTGGCTCAACTTGGCAATTTCTCGCAGGGATCTCCCGAGACAGGAGATCCCTGGTGGGCCACCGGAACGCCTGTGGCCAGAGGATCCGCGCCGGCCATTCCACAAACAGCAGGTGAGCCAGCCGATCCATTTGCAGCGTTGGGAGCTCGCCCGGAAAAAGAAATAACGCAGCCGATGCCGGCATTGCCCGCGACTCCAGCGCCTTCTGTTGCTTCGCAGGCACCGGCCTCTAGCCTCGACGCGCTGATAGATAGCGACCTGGAAACGACGATGAGGCGCCCGGCGATCACATTTCAATCCATACAAGCAAATGCGGACGTCGGAGACCGACTGTATTCTCATAGCAAAAGCCGTAACGAGCGGAGACCGGCACAGGCAAGCGACGATAACAATCTGAGCAGCCACGAGCGTCTGGTAAAGGGGTATCAGTACCAGCTCAGCGGGGCCTATGACGAGGCTATGCAGGAATACCGCGTGATTATCCGCAATGCACCTGAATTGCTGGATGATGTGATCAGTAATATGCGCGCCCTGCTCAAAATCAATCCCCGCTTCTCGCTGGGGCATCGCGTTCTGGGCGACGCGTATATGCGTAAGGGAGAATATCTCCAGGCCATGGAATCCTACAACAAGGCGCTTACCATGGCCAAAAAGGCCAGGAACTAGTTTAGAAGAGAGAAACGTACAGAAAGGCAGCCGAGATGGATAGTATTCTACAGCGATTAGCCGAGCTGAATGAAATCGTTAGCGCCATCCTCATTGGCAAAGATGGGTTAATCGTTTCTGGGACGGTACAGAACGACGACGAAGAGATGTTAAGCGCGGTCTCGGCGGCTGCCTTCGATTCCATTGCCAATTACACCACCCAGGCCAATCATGGTGCATTGAAGCATGTAATCGTCGAAACCGAGAAGGGCACAATCCAGTTGACGGAGGTTGGCGAGTTGATTCTGGTAGTTACTACGAATGGCACCGGCAACATGGGACGCGTGCGCCTGGAAATGAAAAAGGCTTGTCAGCAGCTCAGCAAGCTCGTAGCGGCCTACTAAAGTTAGAAGAGAGAAGGGAAACCCAGTTCTTGATGGAACGTACACTGATTATTGTCAAGCCCGAAGGGGTCCAGCGCGGCCTGATCGGGCAGGTGATTACACGTCTTGAGCAGCGCGGGCTGAAGTTTGTCGGCCTCAAGCTGATGCAGATTACACCAGATCTGGCCGAGAAGCACTATGGCGTTCATAAAGGAAAACCTTTTTTCAACGGCCTGGTGAAGCATATTACCTCCAGCCCGGTCGTCGTTGGCGTGGTCGAAGGCCCCAAAGCGATTAGCGTAGTACGCACAACTATGGGTGCTACGAATGCTTCCGAAGCCGTTCCCGGCACTATTCGCGGCGACTACGCCCTGGAGATTGGCTTCAATATCATTCATGGCTCCGATGGGCCGGAAACTGCGGATTTCGAGATCAATCTCTTCTTCCGCCCAGAAGAGCTAGTTGAGTATACACTCGCGACTCAACAGTGGGTGTATGAAAGCTAGGCTAGCGGGTGAAAAGGAAAGGACACACGCATGCCAGCAGTTACGCTGCTGGCATTTTTCGTCAAGAAGCTGAACGGGCGGAATGTTTCTGGTGAGGAGCATCTTTAGAAAGGCTTTCTTTCTGAGTCTGGGCAGCCAGACGCCAGCAGCAAGTCTTGCTATGCATACACCGTTCCTGCTCTTCCCACGTAACGGGTGGCGTGCCTTTCATACAGAAAACCTGATACATCGGCTCGCCGGCAGTGACATCGTTGCAGGGGAACCAGCGCTCGCGGTAGAATGGGCAGGCGTTTTTATGCTTGCGCCAATTTGAATTTTCAGATGGGTGTATCTCGATTGTGTCAGTCACAAACATTCCTTCCTGACGTGCGACTTGCTGCGGTACAATGGTGTTGGCAGTAGTATATCATATCGCAGGCGGAATTACAGCGCAATATTACTCTTATTACTCCTACTGCTAGATTTCATACTCTTTGTCAGACAAAACTTGTAATGCCGAATTGGAGAATCAATTGATCGAGCAAAAACCTGAGGTACCAGGGACTTCGAAAACTGCCGGGGGAATGTACAACTGGGTGCCCTGGACAACGCAACAGACCTTTTATGGCGTCATTTTCACGCTGGTTCCCTGGATCGCTTTTAACCTGATGCTCATTGCACTTGGGGGTAACCAAGCCCTTAATAAGCCGCTCTCGTTTAGCGAGGACCTTACGGCCGCAATCGTGCAGATTGTCTTCACCTTTCTGCTCGAAGGTGCATTCTTGATTGCGCCTTACTATTACGCGAGGAAAGCTCTGAACGCCGAGACAACAGCGGAGGGAGAGGTAAGCAAAGGAGCAATATTCAAAGCTTTGGGTCTGCGTGGCTTTGCTGTGCCGAGCGCGCTGCTCTGGATCGTCGGTATGATGGTAGTGATTTTCGGCGTTGACTGGCTCTACTCCTATGCCATCATCACCTGGCACCTGAACGTGCAAACCAACGACCAGATCGTACTCCAGAATGGTCAGTACGCGCCCTTGACGACTTATGCCACGCTGGCGGGCGCGACTTTTATCGCGCCGTTCTTTGAGGAAATCTACTTCCGCGGATTTCTCTTTGCCGGCCTGCTGCGCGAGCTCTCCCCAGCCTGGGCAATATTGATCAGCTCCGCGCTTTTTGCGATCGCGCACGCCGATCCCGGTTCGTTCATTCCGCTCTTCATCATCGGCCTCGCTCTGGCCTTTGTGCGCTGGCGCACCGGTTCGACCTGGGCAAGCATGTCGTTACATGTACTCAATAACCTGCTGAGCAGCCTATCCATCATTCTGGCGATGCATAGCATCAACCTGCCGTTTTAACGTTCCAGGAAAGAGAGGAAGGAGTGCCTGCCTATAAAATCCCCGGCCGGCCATTTTCATTCATCTATTCCTCGTTGGTCCGCTCATCTGGGAGTAAACAATAGCCAGCAGCTCAACCTGGCTTATTTATGCTGGGAGAACAGCCAGGGATAAAAGCCGGTCACATTCAACGGGCTGACACCCAGAGAATAGACGAAGCCCCAGACGCCATGCCCCTGACCGGCGAATTCTGTGTATCTAGGATGACCACCTGCGGCCTCAATTGCGGCAATCATCTGACGCGAGCCAGAGACCGGAATCGTAGGGTCAGCGGAGCCGTGGAAAGCCCAGATTGGCAAATTTTTCAAAACGAATGCTTTGAGAGGATCGCCAGCTCCCGCGATGGGCGCGGCGGCGGCAAAGTAATTGGGCCAGCGCTCGATGGCATCCCAGGTTCCCACACCGCCGTTGGAAAGGCCGGTTATGTAGAGACGCTGAGAATCAATGCCACTGTATTCGCGTTGTAAGCCATCCAAGATCTCTTTCGTCAGCATAAGTGGAATGCTGGGCTGAGCAGGCTGCGTATATGAGCCAAGATGGACATTGATATTGACCCAGACCTGCCCCTCCTTCATCTGCGGCACAAGCACAAAGCAGGGCCAGTGCTCCTGAATATGTGGATTACCTGGAGCGTTGTAATCCGCACTCCAGACTGCCGCGTAGGGATCACCCAGCAGCACCTGAGCATTCTGGAGCGCCGTTTTTTGGGGATTGCTTTTCTCGCCACCGCCGTGCAACAACAAAACTAACGGGTATTTCTTTGCGGGATTATAGTTTGCAGGTATATAGAGGTAGTAGGTCAGAGAGTTTCCCCGACTGGTGTAGGTATATGCTTGATATCCCATGAAAGAGATCCCCGTTGGTGTGCCAACTGGCTCTGGCTTCGCGGTCGAAGTTGGCGAAGGTGTCGGACTGGTCGCGGGATCTGGCTCCAGCACTGTGCTGGCCAGGCGATGTGCAGTGAGCGCTTCATAAAACGAAATGGGCAGCGTTGAAGCTTGCAGATAATCCCAGGCATCGCGCAGTGCCAGTACAAAAACGCACGCCATCACTATAGTTACAAGAATCAATTTTACTATTCTTTTCATGCTGTTTGGTATTTCTATTTGATCGGCTGGCCGACCGATTTGCTGCGTTTCTGTCGCGCAGGCCCACTGCGACCAACCAGGCGACTCACAAACGGAATATTGATCAGCAGTACACTGATGGTGGTTGCGCCTGCCGCCGTTAAAAACCAGACCAGAAAGACACGCACAGCGACAAACCACGTTGCGGGCAGCTGTGGTACCAGGCGCTGCAGCAAGAATGTCAGAATCAGCGCGTGAATGAGATAGACACCAAACGAGGCGTCTGAAAGCATTTGCCAGAAGCGATAGCCGCGCGGAAGCCCGGCAACATCCTTCCTTCTGGCCCAGCGGCAGGCCAGCCAAAATCCGAAGAATATAGTTGTCAAGCTATAGAATACCATGATCGGCTGGAGAACGGAACTGGCGTATGCTACTGATTCCCTATAAATTCCTACCTGGAGTGCGAAATGCAACCACAGTCCAGCCAGGGAGAGCAGAAACATGCACGTGATCAGCCGCCCGTGACGCAGCACAAACGCTCGCACCTGGTGAAAATAGAGCGCAGTCAGACCGCCCAGGATGAAATAGAACTGATAGGTCAGAAAGAAGCGGTCCTGATAATACGCGACGCCTTGCCACAAGAGCGAGGAGCTAGTCTGGATGGTATGGAAATCTATATAGAAGAACAACACCTGGAGCACAAAGCTGATTCCCAGAGTGATCCAGGGACGACGCGCACAGAAATGGATAAAAGGCAAAAAGAGGGGGAAAAACAGATAAAATTGTACAGTGAGCAGAATATAATACAACTGATACGAGGCGTTGCCTGTGAGAATATCAAGTCCGGCTGTACTGAGAAAAGCACCGGGCGAGGAGAACCCATCGTTCACCAACACATAGACCACGCTCCAGATCACGTATGGCAGCACGACACCTACAGCGCGTTTCTTCCAAAATGCGAGGGGAGAGATACCTTTGCCGCTGTAGACATAGACCAGCGCGAAGGCGGTGACAAAAATAAACACTTCGCGTGTAAAGTGGAAGGCCACCACCACCGCGTTCTGGATGGTATTGCCCAGCGACGTGGCATTGAGCGAAGCCGTAAAAAACAGTACATGAACCGCAACGACGCCGAGGGCAGTACATATGCGGAGCGGGTCTAGCTCATAAATGTGAGGTCGCTGTGCCCGCGCTATTGCTACCGGAGCTGTACCGCTTTGTGCTACGTTTAATGGAATTTCCACCTGTTTCTGTGCCAAAATATTTTCCTGTTCTCTGCGCTAAAAACTGCCAGGAAAGCATCTGATGACATCTTCCCTGGCAGATAGGAAGAAGACTAATTAAGACGAAGAAAGTCTGTTATTTGCCTGGGGACCTTCCTGCGTGGCACGCGCCTGTTCACGCGCGCGCAGCAGGCGCCGGTCAAGTTTGCCGGTGGCATTTCTTGGCAACTCATCCAACACGATCAGATCGACAGGCACCTTCGGTGGGCTGAGAAGCCGGGTAAGATGGGCACGTATTTGCGCGGCGAGACCTGCGTTCCAACTGCCGCGAATGGTCAGATATGCCACAGGTTGTTCGCCATAAATCGGGTCTGGGCGGCCCACAACAGCAGCTTCACGCACTGCCGGATGAATCTGGATAGCCTCCTCGACTTCGCGGGGTGCGATGTTCTCTCCTCCCCGGTTAATCACCTCACGCATGCGTCCTCTGATGAAGAGATACCCATCCTCATCCAAATAACCCAGATCTCCAGTGCGAAACCAGCCTTGTTGAAAAGCGTTTTGCCCCTCATTATTCTGATAACTCTGGATCACAGCAGGACCAGCGATACAGATTTCTCCGGTTTCACCTGGCTCGACATCGCGCAGAACCCGGTCTCCTTCAGAGGTCTGGGGAAAACAGATGCGCAGCGATACGCCTGTCGGTAGCCCTGCCGAACCTGGCTTACGCAGGCCAGGAGGGAGAGGATTGGCGACAACCTGACTGGCCGCCTCAGAGAGCCCATATGTCTCGATGATCGGGATACCGAAACGCTCCTCGAACGCGCGCAGATTCGCGGGCGGCAAGGAAGCTGAACCTGTACGCACGAAGCGCAGTTGGCCGGGGAGAAAGGCTGGCTTCTCTGTTTCAAGTAGAATCGCGATAATGGTAGGAACGGCGCTTGCCCAGGTAATGTGGTATCGCTCGATCCACGACCAGAACTGCTGCTTGCTAAAACGCTGGGCGATGACTATCGTACTTCCAGCCAGCAGTGAGGAGCAAAGGCTGACTACTGGTGCGTTGACATGGAAAAAAGGTAAAACGCTCAAACCCCGGTCACGGGGTGTAAGACTGTGACTGCGGCACACTTGTTCGGCTGTCCATGTAATCTGGCGCTCGGCCAGCACAACGCATTTTGGTTCACCGGTGCTGCCCGAAGTAGTCAGATAGACGTATCCCTCACGCGGTCCAGGCAGAGGCGCGAGCGGCGCTTGCTCGATCAACATTTCGCATAGCTGCTGCGTCAGAATCGTGGCTCCGGGCGAGCCAAAGCCGCGAGCATCTTCCTCATGCTCGACAATCAGCACATCCGGCCGATGTCGGCGAGCAGCAGCGGCTTTTTCCTCAGCGGTTGCGGTCGGAGAGATGGGCAGCAGGTGATGACCACCACTCAGGGCGCTCAACCACAACGTTGCGTTGACAATTCCAGCAGGCATCGCCAGTATGAGACGACGAGGATTATCTCCAAGCCAGCGCCGAACTGCTTGAACGGCAGCCAGTATTTGCAGATAGCTCAACTGGCGCCCAGTTTCTGCTTCTACGATAGCCGGAGCATCTGGTTGAAGCTTTACCCAGCGCAGCAGGCTGCGATAGAGTAAGCCCTGTTCCACGCGCTGAATTTGTCGAACATGCTCCTGTGTCAAAACCATCAGGTATATCCCTCCCTAGAGCTTCTTCGACTTCATCTTGCCACGCTCCGTTGAAAAATCGGCATTGCCCGGCTGAAAATTTGCTGAATCGACTTTTGACAGGGTTCCGCAAGCGACCCCTCATGTGGGGCTTACAAATTCTTTACATTTCTGTGAGACTTTCTTGACTACGCAATCCTATACTCGAATCAGTACTTTAAAGCGCTATTTTGTTGCATCTTTGCTGTATCGTTCACTACAAAGGAATATCTACCGGCAATGTTAGTAACCGATAAGGAGATCGCTCCTCAGAAGAATAAACACCCCCGCGTGCTGATTGTTGATGATGAGCCACAAATCATCGACTTTTTGCAGATGGGTTTTGCCTACGAAGGTTTCGAGGTATGTATCGCCACGAATGGCCCGGATGCTATACATATGGTAGCTGAGCGCCAGCCGGATATCATCATTCTTGATATCATGCTGCCTGGTTATGACGGGTGGGAGGTCACACGTCAGGTGCGCCGGGGCCAGGATGTACCCATTATTATGCTGACCGCGAAGGATGAGGTTGACGACCGCGTCAATGGGTTGGATCTGGGAGCTGATGATTACCTGACGAAACCATTCGCCTTCCGCGAGTTGATAGCACGCACACGAGCAGTCTTGCGGCGGCATGGCAACAATCTTGCCGATATTCTCACCTTCCAAGATATTATCCTGGATCGCGACACGCATCAGGTAACACTTCAAGATAAGCCGGTTGACCTGACCCCGCGCGAATTTAATCTTCTCGAGCTCTTTCTGATGCATCCCAAGCAGGTTCTCTCGCGCGACGTGATTTTATCTCGCATCTGGGGATATGACTACATGGGAGATGATAATATCGTCGAAGTCTATATACGCCATTTACGCGAAAAACTGGGCGATAATCCGCCCAGGCTTCTGCAAACTATTCGAGGAGTGGGTTATACATTGCGGGGGTAACGTCAAACCATGCGGCAGAAAAGACCGTTCCTGAGTTTTATGCAGCGTATTCCGCTTCGCTGGCGCCTGGCGTTACTCTCTCTGGGCTTACTCACCGTGTTATTGGGCGCTCTGGGCCTGATTGTCTCTGCCATTGCCCAGCAGGTACTTGTGACAAACGAGGTGAGCGTACTGCAAAATGAAGCCCGCGTAGCAGTGAAAGGTGTCATAAAAGATTTCCGGCCCCAGAATCGCCCATTTAGTGCCGTATATCATTTCTATCCGCCCGGCCCGCCCCCACCGGGCTTCGCGCCAGCAGCCAATTCTCTTCTCCACGCACTTGTCAGTCCCGATACCAATACCTATGCAGCTATTCTTTCTCCAACCGGCGGGACATTTTTATCCGGTCCTTATAACCTTTCTCCGACCGTCGCTCCGGCCCTTGTGCTCCAGGTTATCCAAACAACGAATCCCTATGTGATCGCCAGAAGCGCTACGGGAGGGCGCCAGTTTGTGGTATTTATTCCACTGGTCAACAATCTGCACACGGTAGGGATTCTCCAGATTAGTACTCCTACCACGCCAGTTGATGACTTTCTGACGCCCTTCCACCAGGCCGTATTTTTCGGTATCATCGGGACGGTTGTACTAGCGATCATCTTGATTTTCCCGTTGGTCAGCGTGGCGCTACGCCCTCTGGTTGAGATTGAACGGACCAGCCGGCGCATTGCGCAGGGCGAGCTTTCCATGCGGATTGATTCTCCGCCGATTGACGATGAAATCGGACGCCTGGCTCGCTCATTCAATCGCATGGTCGCGCAGCTTGAAGTAGCTTTCCAACGCCAGAAGCGCTTTGTGGCGGACGTATCGCACGAATTGCGCACGCCTCTCACCGCTTTGAGTGGTAGCCTGGAAATGCTGCTTCTCGGAGCCGACCGGGGCAATATAGAGGCGTCCCATCGGCTGACACGCGGAATGTATGCTGAAGTGCAGCGCATGCACCGCATGGTCGAGGATCTCCTGGCCCTGACACGCCTGGATGAGGGGAAACTGGCGCTGCGTAAAGAAGTTATAGACGTGGAAACAGTCCTGTC
>Ga0209061_1004507_pt1 | contig 13353 bp, 10 predicted proteins | sample Coa_R1_10_FD_187157 | JGI IMG/M metagenome (GOLD analysis project Ga0209061, IMG submission 187157) | Surface soil microbial communities from Centralia Pennsylvania, which are recovering from an underground coalmine fire - Coalmine... | ecosystem: Environmental > Terrestrial > Soil >...
GCGGTCTTCAACCCGGGGAGCTTTCACCTCGACGGGCCCGGCCCCGGTCGTCACCGTCCGCTGCCTGGCATAGCCGTTGGCGACTACCAGGCGTTTGCCGGTGGCATCGACAGTTCGGCATAGGCGTCCAGATAGGCCTGGCGCTCGGCCAGCAGGGCGGTGGCGAGCATCTGGCGGGCGGCGAGCCGGCAGAGCTCGTCGAGGTCAATGGTCGCGGGGTCGTTGCCCGCGCGTTCGGCGGTGTCGTGGACTATCTTCAACATTGGCGTACTCCTCCCCGCCGGCAGCAACCGGCAGGCTCGTTGTTTGATCAACGCGGAGGGTACGTCGCGGCCTCCTTCAAGTCCAGGATCCACAACATTTGGTTATAGCTCCGCAGTGACCTACCGGCATCTTTTCCGACAGGGCTTCGATAGCCCGCCTTGTCGGCGCGCTAGTGGCTGAACAAGACGACGAGTGGGCGGAGCCACGGCGCTACATGAGCCCCGAGACCGTCGCCAAGGTCGCTGCCGTCGTCGCACCTTCCGCCCACGACGAAATAGGGCCCAGTACAGTACACGCCATGAGAGCCATAGTGGTGCGAGATTTCGGCGCGGAACCTGAACTGGTAGACGTCCCGGCGCGCCGGCCGGGTCCGGCCGAGCTGTGGGTACGTGTGCATGCCTCGTCTGTCAATGGGTTCGACCTGTCCGTCATCAGCGGCAGCGTCAGCGATTGGATGCAGTACGAACTCCCGATCACGCTTGGGAGAGACTTTGCGGGCGTGGTCGAGGCTGTCGGTGAGCGGGTGTCTCGGTACGGGGAGGGAGACGAGGTCTTCGGGTGCTACTTTCCGATGTTCCTAAGGGATGGTGCCTGGGCCGAGCAACTGATCGTGCCAGAGGACATGTTCGTGGCTCCCAAGCCGCGCAGCTTGGACTTCGGCGAAGCGGCCGCGTTGCCCCTGGCTGGCATCGCAGCGTTGCAGGCCGTAGAAGGCCTGGGATCTATTGAGGGCGAGCGGGTACTCGTGGTGGGAGCGACCGGTGGGGTCGGCGGTTACGCCGTACAACTGTTGCGGGCGCGCGGTGCCCACGTGATCGCCACCACGACACCGCAGGACGATGCTCGCTTGAGGGCGCTCGGCGCCGAGAGCACGCTTGACTTCACCTCCGCCGACATCGTGACACTTGTTCAGGAGCAAGTGCCGGGGCGTCTGAGCGCTCTGGTGGACACTGTAAGCGACCCTCCGACCATGGCCCGGCTGGCTGCGGTCATGGCGGACGGGGCACGCATTGCGACGACGACCGGATCGGCCAACGTCGAGACCCTTGCCGAGCGCAAGATATGTGTGACCAACGTCTTTGCTACCCCAGAGCCGGAGACCCTGGCCAGGTTAGCGAGCTATGCCGACGCCGGGGATCTTCGGCCGCCGGTCGAGCGGGTGTATGCCTTGCAGGAGGCACGCCAGGCTATCGCCCATTTCCGGGCGGGCACCCACGGCAAGCTCGTTGTCGCGATGCCATGCACCACTGTCTAAGCCGTCCTATGCGTCCGGACTGGATGACGCAGCAGTGCTATGAGACGTACCGCTGCAGCGAGCTCAGTGAACACGAGGCGGTGCTATAGGTTCTGGGCTTGCGCGGCATCACGGCCGGTCGTGGCCTTGTGGGGTGAAGTGGATCAGACTCGCTCGCTGATGGGCGGGAGCCGTGCGGATCAGCGCGGCAGGATGTTCTGGTTTAGGTGGAAGACGTTGTCCGGGTCATACTTCGTCTTCAGCTCCACCAGGCGGTCGTAGTTTGGACCGTAAGCGGCCCTGACCGGATCCTGGTATCGAAGGCCTTCATCATCGTCGAGGTAGTTGACGTAGCGCCCGGTGGCCAAGTGGGGTGCCAGCTCATCGAAGATGTGCCGGGTCCAGTCGATGTTTGCCTGGGTACGGCTTCGGTCAAGCCAGACCGAAGCGATGAGCAAGTTGAAGCCCTTAGCGCGATGGGGTATGGCGGTGGCGTTGACCGGCACCCGGGTAACCTGGCCATGGATGTCCTCGATCAGCAGGACGGTCATGGGCGAAGGAGCCTGAACAAACCTTGCCACCATCGTCTCTATGGCAGCTTCGGGGAGCCCTTTTAGGAAACTCGACTTCCAGTAATTGAGGGCTCCGTTGGGGAACCCGAAGTCGAACTGGGCGTTGACGTCGCAGTAGGACTTGCGGATGATGGCGTCTAGCGCGGGCGTGCCGATGTTGCGTAGGGGTGCGATGTCCCTCTCTGCCTGGTTCTCGGATCCTACGTGGCACACGATGATGCCTGCCAGTAGCTCTCTGGGTTCTTGTGGGGAACGGATGAGCGCGAGCACCGTGCTCATGTCGTCTGACAAGGCTGAGCTCAAATCGCGGAACAGACGTAGGACTTCCGCGGCTTTTTTGTACGGGTAGAAGATGTAGCCGCCAGTGATGGTCGGGCCGACCGTGTGCAGGGCGTAGTGGAACTTAGTGACCACGCCGAAGTTCCCGCCGCCGCCCCGCAGTCCCCAGAACAGGTCCGGGTTCTCGTCAGTGCTCGCATTCAATACTTCGCCCGCGGCTGTCACGACCTCAGCCTCGACGAGGTTGTCCGCGGCCAGACCGTACTTGGACATCAGCCAGCCGAGACCTCCTCCAAGGGTGAGCCCGGCGATCCCGGTGGTCGAGATAGTGCCGCCTGTGACGGCCAAGGCGTGGGCCTGGGTGGCGGCGTTGAGCTCTCGCCAGCACGTCCCTGGTTCGGCGCTGGCAAGAGCGCGGCCCGGGTCGACAATCACGCGCTTCATGAGAGAGAGATCGATCATGAGGCCTCCTTCGGTAACCGCACGTCCAGCGACGTTGTGCCCGCCGCCGCGGACCGAGATCTCAAGGCCGGCGTCACGACCGACATTGAGTGCTGCCGCTACCTCAGTGGCGTCAAGACACCGTGCGACTAGGGCTGGGCGCTTGTCGATGAGCCCATTGTGGACGCGACGTACCTGGTCGTAGGTGGGCTCTCCCGGCAGCACTGCCCGTTCTCCGAGCAGCCGCCTGAGGCCCAGGGAAGGGTCCCGAATGGTCATGAGGGGATCACTGGTAGGAGGAAGTACGAGGCGCGTTGCCCACCGACGTGGAGCGTCGTGGTCCCTGCGAACACGTCCGCGGGCCGGTCAGTCGGGTCGTTGTGGTGAAAGATCCCGTCGCCGCGCATGTCTATGCCGTAAATCTTCGGCCAAGGACCATTGCCTTCCCAGGCGAAGTCGCGCCCGAGCACGCTGAAACCGAGCCGGTACCCCGGGGGCACGATCACGGATGTCGGCCAGATCTCGACGTCGCACTCGACGACCTCGCCAGGGACAAGGGCCTGCTTCTCGTCATGAGGGTGCCACGGTCGGTAGGGAAGGCTCCGTTCCATGTCCAACTTACGGTGCGAAGCCCGGAGCCAACCCTTGGTGATTATGCCCCGGGGGTCCTGGGCGCTCACGAAGCTGACGTCCTGGCCGTCGGGATCAAACACCCTAAGGACAACGAAGAGGTCGGCGTCCGCTGTCGAGGAGGCGATGTACAGCTTGGCGCTGGCCGGCCCCGTGATCTCGAGTTCGCGTCTCAGGGGTTCGGAGCGGAACGTCAGACCTGGCCCGAGTGCTTCAAACTCAAGGCTGGCTGGGCCGGTCGGTTCCTGGCCCAGGGCGCCGTCGCCCGTGGGGTAGAACTTGGTCCACTGCGTTCGGGCCAAAGGCCATTCCTGCTCCGCCCGTTGTACGAACGTGCCGTCCACGCGCCGCAGGTTGAGCAACACCGGGGGTTGCTTATGCCAGCCAGTGTCCTCGCCCTTCAGGAAGTGCCCGAAGAAGCGCTTCTGCAGCGCCACGCCATAGTCGGTGTAGAATGAGGCCCAGTGCTCCAGACCGTGCACTTCGAGCCATTTCTGCCTCGAAGAAACGCCGAGGTAACCTTCGAAGTTGCCCCGGGAGTGGAGCGAGTGCGCCCAGTTAGCGGCCGAGAGCAAGGGGACGGTGATCTTACTGAGGTCAGCCGACCGTTCCCGGTACCACTGGTCGTCCAGTTCGCGGTTACGTAGCTCTGTGGGCAGGTCGCTCCGGTTGCGGGCGAGCTCCTCCTCGGGGAGATCCTCGGGGCCTGCCACCAGTTCGCCGGTGTTCGGGTTGACAGGGCCGCGGCTACCCACGCCGTGCTGAACCGAGGTCACCTGGACCGGGAACCACTCGCACATAAAGGTGTTGAGGATGCCGCCGTGGCGGTTACATTCCCGGTAGAAGTCCTGGAAGCCCTCCCAAGGGCAGATGGCCGCGAGGTGAGGGGGCTGCAGTTGGGCGACCAACCACTGGTTGACCGCGTAATAGGAGATCCCGAGCAGGCCCACCTTACCGTTGGACCAGGGTTGCTCGGCCGCCCATTCGATGCATCGGTAGTAGTCGAGGCTTTCTCGCGGGGAATAGACATCTAAGTAGCCGGGGGACCGCCCGGCCCCTCGGGAGTCCACCCGTACACAGGCATAGCCGTCAGGCACCCACTTCTCGGGGTCGACGGTCTCCCAGTTCTGGTATTTGTTGGTCGAGCCGCGCAGGACCTCGGGGTACTTGGACTCGATCGTCTTCCACATACCTGTGTAGCCGGTCTGGAACGGTAGGCCCTTGGCATAGGGGCCGAGCGTCATGATGACAGGGTAGCGGCCGGGTGCGACAGGGCGGTAGACGTCGGCCCTCAGGATCAAGCCGTCGTCCATCGGGACAGGCACATCCCAATCGATGCACATGCCGTCTGCGATGGTGGTGTTGTCAGGCTGGGCAGGAACGGTCTCGGACTTTGACATGGCTGCTCCTAGCTACGTGCCTCCGGTGGTTCCCTGGCGGCATCGCCGGCATATCGTGACCCGGCGCCACCGCTCTCAGGAATTATAGGGGGGTGAGCCTTCGGCGTCAAGTGAGACTGTACGAGGATTGGTATGTTGCACACCCGGAGCACACAGTATGCTCTGGCGGGTGGCAGACCGAGAGCGTATAGTGTCGCTTAACGGATAGGACGGCCAAGAACAGGCCAGTCCCAGGCAATCGTACGAAGGAGGTTCGACAGTGGCGCCAGTTGGCAATTTCGTCGTGACGGGAGCAGCTGGAGGGGTAGGATCGAGCGCTGTGCGCCAGTTAGTGGAGCGCGGCGCTAACGTGCTGGCCGTGGACCGTGCGAAGCCGGCCGCGGCCATGCCCACTGGCTCAGGCGAGGTCGTGTTCCGCTTGGCGGACGTGGCTTCAGAGGGCGACGTGCGGTCCTACATGCAGTTCGTGGTGGACCGGTGGGGGGAACTCTCCGGCGTGTACAACGTTGCGGGAATCGAAGGGGAGTTCGCGAGGTTGGGAGAGGCGTCCATCAGCAACTACGACGAGGTCATGCGGGTGAACGCCCGCAGCGTCTTTATGAACATGCTTTTCGCGATCCCTCTGCTCGTGCGGCGTGGTGGAGGGTCGATAGTCAACACGGGGTCGCACCTGGCCTGGCACGGGGCAGCCACCCTGGGTCCCTACTGTGCCTCCAAACACGCGGTGATGGGCTTGACGCGCGCTGCCGCACTGGAGTACGCGAAGGAGGGGGTCCGGGTGAACTGCGTCTGCCCGAGCGCGATCGATACGGCCATGTCGCAAAGAGTGGCTGAAGCCATCAACCCTGCGGACCACGGAGCCGGCATGCAGGTGCTGATCGACCAGGCCCCCAATAGGCGGCTGGCGACCCCGGACGAGGTGGCAGCGGTGGGGGTGTGGTTGCTCCTCGATGCTCCAGCGCACATCAACGGCATCCTCGTACCCGTGGACGGCGGGCAGGCGGCGGCCTGAGCGAGCAGCGGCAGCGCCTGGTAACCGGGGAGCGCCACGTGGGTTGGTGTACAGGATTACTTGACGCCCACTGCCCGGTGCACGGGGAAACCGTTTGGTATCTGACTGAGCAGGTGCGCAGCACGTCCCGAGGAGCGGGCTGGACCGATGGGGGGACGGCCCCCATGCCCGTCGGTGACCAGCGCACGCGACAGTCATCGCCAGACCTCCGGGAGACCCCGGCCGGGCCGCCTCGCCGACGACGGTCGGGTGGCGAGGCAAGCGAGGCCCGAGCTGCCGCTGAGACCCTCCCGAGCTGCCGCTGAGACCCTAGGGCTGGGTCCTGGCTCAGACGGAGGAGCGTATCGAGATGGACTGGTATCAGGTGCGCGTGCGCTACGTCGCAAAGGAGATTTACAACCTCCTCCTCCAGAACCTAGTGACGGCACATAGCCACTCAGCGCGAAAAATCCCAGTGGGTAACGGTAGGCGCTTGAGCGCCCAAAGCGCCCAAAGCCAAGCGGAGCAGCGCCCCGCTTGGGACGAAGTCCCCAAGTTGAGTTCGTGGTCAGTTCAGGCAGCTTCTCCCGTCGGCTCAAGGGTCACGTTGTAGCCGAGGCGTTGAAGGCTTCGTAGGTGGGTGACGAGTTGTCGGCGGTGCTGCGAGCGAGCATCGTAGTAGGGGGTGCCCAGGTCGGAGTTAATCCGAAATAATTTATGCGTCACTCCGACCGCGGCTGCCAGTATACCTTAAGCGAGCTCAAAGAGGTCTGCGATAAGCTCGGCATAAACCCTGTCGATGGGCTTCGTGGTGGTTCGTATGATGATGCTATGGCCGAGGCGTCCTGGTCATCTCTAAAATGAGAGCTCGTGGACATGACTCATTTCCCGACAACTTCCGAATTCGAGCTGCTTCGACTGAATAATATAGTACAACTGTAAGCGCCTTCACAGCGCTTTCGTTACATTACCCCAGAAGAGTTCGAAGACAGTGCGGTACAATACATAAGAGCGGCGTAGGGCCGAGTGTCCGGCCTCTAGGGGGAATCCCATCGCCCCGGTGGCGATCGAGGCGCGGAGGTCGACGAGCACCGGCCGGTGCAGTGGAGCGGCGACCCCCGGTAGGTCCCGATCAACACCTCGTCCTGGGCATCTATCAGCCTCCTTGTAGCTGCTGCCAGCTGCCAGCTCTCTGAGCAGCTAGGGTACGGCGTGGGAGAGCACGCCCGCACCCTCCGCGGTCACCTTCTTCCTCGCCCACCGAGCGGTACGGGCGGGATGCTATGCGACCTCATCTCTTGTAGTTAGGAGCTAAGAGGCTATGTGGGGCGGACCCAGGTAAGCTGGCGCCATGCCCATAGCAACCGTCAACCCAGCGACTGGGGAAACGCTAAAGTCCTTCGACGAGATCTCAGATGCCGAGCTCGACGAGAGGATCGAGAGGGCTTGGCAGGCACGCAAGGCACAGCGCGAGGCCACTTTGCCTGAGCGCGCGAACTGGATGCGCCATGCCGCTTCGTTGCTAGAAACCGAGCAAGAAGACCTGGCCAGGGTCATGACGACAGAGATGGGCAAGACCATCAAGGCGGCGCGGGCTGAGGTGGCAAAGTGCGCCAAGGGGTGCCGGTACTTCGCTGAGGAGGCAGAAGCCATGCTCGCCGACGAAGTCACCGAGCCATCGGCCGTCGGGGCCGCCCAAGCCTACGCCCGCTATGAACCCCTCGGGGTCGTTCTTGCTGTAATGCCTTGGAACTTCCCCCTTTGGCAGGCCGTTCGCTTCGCCACCCCAGCGCTCATGGCGGGCAACGTTGGGCTTTTAAAGCACGCCTCCAACGTGCCCCAGACGGCCCTTTACCTGGGCGAGCTTTTCTCCCGCGCGGGCTTCCCTAACGGCGCCTTCCAGACCTTGCTCATTGGCTCGTCCCGGGTCGAGAAAGTGATCCGAGACAAAAGAGTCGCTGCGGTCACCCTCACAGGATCCCGCGTGGCAGGTTCGGCTGTGGCCGCGATCGCAGGCGAAGTGGTAAAGCCGAGCGTCCTTGAGCTCGGGGGCAGCGACGCATTCATCGTCATGCCGAGCGCAGACCTCGAAGCGGCCGCAAGGGTGGGCACTACGGCCCGCGTCCAGAACAACGGCCAGTCGTGCATAGCTGCAAAGCGCTTCATAGTCCACGAAGAGGTTGCAGAACGCTTCGAGGCCCTTTTCGTAGAAAACATGAATGCCCTCAGGGTCGGAGACCCCCTCGACGAAGCGACAGACGTCGGGCCCCTCGCCACTAGAGCTGGGCGGGAAGACATTGAAGTGCTTGTGGCCGACGCAGTGAACAAGGGAGTAAAGGTCCTCTGCGGCGGCGAGGCGCTGCCGGGCAGGGGCTGGTACTTCCCGCCCACGGTACTGACCAAGTTACACGCTGACATGCGCATGGCGACCGAAGAGGTCTTCGGCCCAGTGGCAGGACTGTGGCGGGTCCGGGACCTGGAAGAAGCGGTGGAGCTCGCGAACGCGACCGAGTTTGGCCTCGGCGCCAACGCCTGGACAAGCGACGAGCAGGAGCAAGCTCGTTTCATTGCTGGGCTAGAAGCGGGCATGGTGTTCATAAACGGGATGGTAACGTCCTACCCCGAGCTCCCCTTCGGCGGCATAAAGACCTCCGGCTATGGCAGAGAGCTTTCCTCGCAGGGCATCAGGTCTTTCTGCAACCTGAAGACAGTCTGGGTCGGCGCTCATTAGCCCCCCGGGCTCGCCAGGCTCCTTGCCGACACTGAGCGCCTCCGCGCGGCGCTCCCCGAACTGGAACACTGGGCGCGCAATGCAGCCATCCCTCGGTGGAAGAGGTCGCCTCCCTCAGGCGGGTGATCTGCCGCTGCGAGTCGCTTGTAGCCGAGCTCCTGACGACGACCGGGCCGCTGTCGAGGAGGCGGTCGTCGTGCTGCACCGGGCTCGCGCCCAGTCGATACCTCGGCGCCGGTCTGCTTCCGCGACCTCTTGGCCCAGCCGGCGGCCCGCCTCGCCGGTAGCGGACCACCCTCGCCTTTCCCTTTCCCTCGCCCCGGTGCACGAGGCGTTGGAGCTTGCGGCCTTCGTCATCGGTCAGCCTGCGGACCTTCACGGGATCTGCCATGACCGAATCATTGCTGCATCATTGCTGCCTAGGACTACCCAGGTGGTGGACCGCCCAGGCGTTCCAGACCGGTCAGGGCACTAGTGCTCGGTTCCTCGAATGCCACGCGTGTAGTTTGTCTCTCGAGGAAGGGAGACCAACCATGGCATACAAGGTTGCTCCGATCACGCTTGAAGACAAAACCCGAGCCGAGCTGGGACGTCGGTCCCGAGCGGGGACCTGCCGGCAACGCGAAGCCAAGCGGGTCCGGGTCCTCCTTTTGGCCGCTGAGGGTATGTCGTCGCGCCTTACCTCCAACGAGGTCGGCATGCACGAGTCCCATGTCGCCATGTGGCGCCAGCGGTTCTTGGCCAAAGGAATCGAAGGTTTGGTCGACGACCCTCGCCCGGGGCCGCCGCTTACCTACGGCCATGACGACCGGGTCAAGATGGCCGCCCTCGCCTGCACCCAGCGTGACCCGGACGACCCGGTGGCCACCTGGGCCTACCACGAACTGGCCGAGGAGTGCCACCGACAGGGCATAGCGGTGTCGCACTCGCAGCTGTGGCGGATCCTCGACGGCATAGACCTCAAGCCCCACAAGGTCCAGGGCTGGTTGAACCGCCGTGACGACCCCAAGTTCTGGGACCGGGTACAAGACGTGTGCGGCCTGTACTTGAGCAGGCCCGAGAACTCGGTGCTGAGCATCGACGAAAAGACTGCTGTCCGGGCCAAAGAGCGGGTGGTGGCCACCGCTCCGGCGGCCCCGGGACGACCAGGCCGCTACGAGTTCTCGAGTACCGCTGGCATGGCACGGCCAGCCTGCTGGCGGCGATGGACGTGCACTAGGTGAAGTGATGGGCACCGACATCGCCAAGAACAACTCGGTCACCTTCATCGACTTCCTGACCAAGATCGAAGCAAACGTAGCGGCCCCGCTGGAGATCCATTTTGTAATCGACAACGGCTCGTCGCACACCTCCCACGAGACCAAGAAATGGCTGTCCGAGCACCCTTGTTTCGTGCCTCACTACACGCCCAAGCACGCCAGTTGGGTGAGCATGGTGGAGCTGTTCTTCTCGATCATTACTCGCAAGGTCCTCAATCGAGGCACTTTCACATCACGCGACGACCTGGTCTCAAAGCTGATGCGGTTCATCAACAACTACAACAAAACGGCAAAACCCTTCGCTTGGACCTACTCCGGCAGGCCCCTCAAGGTGGCCTCATGAACACGCCCGGCATTAGCGCGCGACAGCACTAGAGACCTGGCGGGCTGCTGCAAAAGGCAGACCGTGCCGGGCTGCGCTCGACAGTGCTCACGAGTCAGCTCCCCGTCGCAATGTGGCACGAAGCGATCGGCGAGCCCACGGTGGCCGACTCCATACTGGATAGGCTCACCTCTGACCTCGTGCGCGTCGAGATGTCCGGGGAGTCGATGCGCCGAGCGCTAGCCACGGCGGCCAAGCAGGCCAGGCGCAGGACGGAGGAGGCTGAAGGGGCCAAGCGTGACGCTTCGGGTGAGCCCCGACGGACCGAGTTGGTGTGTGCCTGATGCCAAAGAACTATAGGCACGGCCATCGAGGGGCTCTTCTACAACCTGCCCGTGGGCAGCCCGTCGTGGCGGCAGGCGGGTTGGAGACGCCGGCGCGCAGAGTCCCTGAGGCTACGCAGCTACAGTGGCGCCCGGGCGCTCCCGCCAGTTGCGCCACGACGTCCCCGCTCCCCAGATAGCTACACAGGGATCGCCGCCGCATAGGATTGGCTCGTGGAGATTTCCGTCGCCGGTCTCGGCAAGATGGGGACGGCCCTGGTGCGGCGGCTGCTCGCGCAGGGCCAGGCAGTGACGGTGTGGGACAGGCGGGCGGACCGTGCTGAGACCCTGGCCACCGCCGGCGCCAAGCCAGCGGCACGGCTGGCGGACCTCTGGCGAGCTTCCCGTGTCGTCATGACCTTCCTCAGCGACGACGAAGCCGTGAAGCAGGTTTACCTCGGTCCCGGCGGCCTGGTCGAGACCGCTCCTGCAGGGGTCCTGCTCATCGAGATGAGCACGATCTCGCCCGGCGCGTCGGGGCTGGTCGCCTCTGCCGCTCAGGGCCGCGCTCTACACTACCTGCGCTGCCCCGTCAGCGGGAACCCGGGCGTGCTGGCGTCGGGCAACCTGGCCTTCATCGTTTCGGGCGACCGGGGCGCGCTCGAGGAGGCGCGCCCGCTCCTCGAGCAAGTGGGCTCAAGGATCTACTACGTGGGCGAAGGGGAGCTGGCGAGGGTGATGAAGCTGGCGGTGAACGCCATGCTCGCCGCCAACGCCCAGATGTTGGCTGAAGTCATCACCCTTTGCGAGGCTTCCGGGGCGGACCGCGGTGCCGTGCTTGAGGTGGTGGGCGGCTCCGCGATCGGCTCCCCATTCGTCAAGTACAAGACCGACGCACTGGTGGGCCGCAAGTACGACGCCACTTTCACTACTGCCATGCTCGTGAAGGACCTGCGCCTGGCCCAGGGCGTTGCCACGGCGCTCTCCGTGCCGCTCCCAGTTACCGACCTGGTGGCTAAGCTTGCGATCGCTAGTTGCGAGGAAGGGCTCGGCGACTTAGATTTCTTGGCTCTGTTGCCGCACCTTCAGGCAATGGCCCGGAGGCCCACCGACGTACCGGTATGTATACCCGCTCGAGAGGCCTGACCTCTCGCTGGTCTGACCTTGCTATGGGGTGGCTAGTCGACTGCGCCGGCCTCCCGGCACCGGGTCCTAGCCCGAAGTTCCCCCTGGATAGCTGAACGTCAGCGTCGCAACCTGGGCTTTTTGACAAAAGGCGGGGTCGGCCCTGACTACGCGGCGTACCCGAGGCGGTAGGAGACCCCGAGCAGCTCGAAGGCCCGACGCTGGAGGGCGGTGGGGGGTGACCTTCTTGAAAGGGGGGGACGGAGCTGTCGATGGGCTCGATGGTGGCGGCGCAGATGGTGCCCAGGTCCTTTAGGAGGGTCTCGAAACTGTGCGCCGGCCAGCCGTCGTCGGTGCGCTTGCGGGCTATCTTTGGTAGGGCCTTCGCCGAGCGCACCGCCGGGGCGACAGGCCCGGGGCGGGCGGCCAGGGCGGCCTCCTTGTCGTCGTCTTTGAAAAGCAGCGGTGCAAGAGCTTCTTTCATGTGCCAGGCGACGTAGTAGCTGAGCATCCGCAAGAACACGTGCGCCCTCACCCGGTCGGCCAAGCGGTGCCGGATAGGGCGGACGTCTAGCTCGGGACCGAAGCCCCCGAACGCTCGCTCCACGTTCTCGAGCTCCTTATAAGAAAAGACGACCCCGTCTGGGCCGAGGACCTCTTCGGGCAGGCTCGTGCTAAGCACGTAGATGCCGTCCAGGCGGGCCTCCTCGGCGATCTTGCCCTCGGCGACGACGAGGTCGCGCTCGCGAGAGCCGGGCCGATGAGCTCCTCCAGCCCGAGGCGCCGCAGCGTGCCCACCACCGCGGCGACGTGGCCGTGGGGGAGGCTGCGCGTGACCTCGAAAGCGTCTACGAGCGCCCGCTCAGCCGGCCCGAGCACCGCCTCCCCCTTCAGCACCGCCCGCAGCGCCTCCACCTTTTCTGCCGGCCAGTGCGAGAGGTTGGCGAGGGTGCGGTTCTTCACCTTGCCCCCCTCGCGATAGCTCTCCCGCAGCAGGACAGCCGGCGGGGAGCCCCGGTTGGGCACCGTGGCGACCTACATGACCACAGGTATTCATTAGGTCAAGAACTACAACAACTCGCGACTGGTCACGTCATCATTACATGCCTACGCCCCCCAGGCTCCTCCGGCCGCAAAGGCCCAGGTCCGGGCAAGGAAGCACTGCTCCAGGCCGCCAAATCGCGGGGAACTTCGGACTAGCGGCGGGCGACACCTAGCTCCGCCCACGATGCCGGCCCTTTCGCCGGGCAGAAGCGCCGCAGCCGCAGCAAGTTGGACGCTATGAAGACGTTGGAGAGGGCGATGGCCGCGGCGATGACGGGGGTTCACGACCCCGGCCATAGCCGAGGTGACCGCCGAGAGGTTGTAGGCGAACGACCAGAACAGGTTGCCCTCAGCGCAGGAGCCAACCGCCGTCCACGACGAGGTCGACGCCGTTCATCCCAGAGCAGTCGAGCAGGAACATGGTTGCCTGCACCACCTCGCGCATGGTCACCAACCGTCCGATCGGGGTGCGAGCGATAACCGCATCGAGGGGCTTACCCACCCAGTAGGGGCTGTCCCCGACGATGCCCGGGTGCACCGCGTTCACCCGTACCGGGGCGAGCTCGCAGGCGAGCGTGCGGACCAGTCCGGTGACGCCGCCGTTCACGGTGGTGACCGTGGTCGAGCCCGGATACGGGCGTTCCTTGGCGAGGCCGCCGAACAGCACGATGGAGGCGCCGGGAGCGAGGCGAGCCGCAAGCGTATGCACGACCTCGGGGTACCCGACGAGTTTGAGGG
>Ga0209061_1004508_pt1 | contig 13345 bp, 11 predicted proteins | sample Coa_R1_10_FD_187157 | JGI IMG/M metagenome (GOLD analysis project Ga0209061, IMG submission 187157) | Surface soil microbial communities from Centralia Pennsylvania, which are recovering from an underground coalmine fire - Coalmine... | ecosystem: Environmental > Terrestrial > Soil >...
GGAGACGGCAGAAGCGATCATCCAGGCGGCCCGTGCCCAGCGCGCAGGCCTCGTCGTGCTCGATGGGCTGCGCGGCGTGACCGATATCCTTGGCGGCAGCGACGCGCGCGTGCGCGAACTGCTTTACCAGCTCAGCGCGCAGCTCGGTGTGCTCGGCGTCTGCGGCGTGATCACTTTCGAGGTTGACCCGGCCGAGGCAACCTCCGCCGACTTCGTGAGCGCCGATGTGGTTCTCACGCTGCGGCACACGCCTGGACGCGGCAGCGCGCGCATGCTAGAAGTTCTGAAAGCTCGAGGCAGCGAACCGCTCGCTGGCGCGCACTCGCTGTTCATCACCGAGAGCGGTGTCGTGGTCTATCCGCAGGCGGAGATGATACCGACGCGCCCCGCCGAAGGCGTTCCCCGCCAGCGTGCGCCGTTCGGGATTGCCGGGCTGGACGCGCTGATGGGCGGCGGCCCCACGGTTGGAACCAGCACGCTGGTGGTGGGCGCGCCGGGCACCGGCAAAACGCTGCTGGCGCTACAGTGGCTGCTGGCGGGCGCGGCTACCGGCGAACGTGGGCTGTTGCTTGGCTTCCACGAAAGCGCCGGCCAGCTCATCGACCGCGCCGAAGCACTGGACCTCGATCTGCGCGCGCGTGTGGCCGATGGCAGCATCCACCTGTGGACGCAACCCGCCGTCGCGCTCGACGGCAACAAGCTTGCTGGCGACCTGCGCGCACGCATCGCGGAGCGTGGCGTACAGCGGCTGGTGATCGATTCAGCGGCGGAGGTGGAAGCCAGCGTTGCACCAGAGCGCGCGGCCGCGTACCTCTCGGCGCTGGTTGCCTACCTGCGCGGCGAAGGCGTGACGACGCTGCTCACGCGCGAGGTCTCGGGCAAGATCGGCCTGGAGCTCGACCTGACCAGCACGGCGGCAGTTGTGCTGGCGGAGAACTTGATCCTGCTGCGGCAAACGTTCACGAACGGCGGAGCGCAGCGCTCGCTGGCCATCCTGGAGATGCGGTACACCGCTTTCACTCCCGGTCTCTACACCTATACGATCGGCACCGGCGGTCTTCGTATCGGCGGGCTGGCCAGCGGTGTTGCGCCGGTAACGGGGTTGGAAGGGAACGGTGGGACGCCCTGAGATGGCCACGGTGCTCGTTGTTGATGACGAGGAGCCGATCCTCGGCATCCTGGCGGAAGTGATCGAAGAGATGGGACATCAGGTGCTACGCGCCATGAACGGGCGCGAGGCGTTGGCACTCATCCGCTCTGCTCCTCCCGATCTGGTGCTCACGGATGTCATGATGCCGTACCTCAACGGTCTCGATCTTTGCCGCGCGATCAAGGCCGATCACAACACGGCGCATATCGTCGTCCTCCTTATGAGCGCGGTACCCGTCGATCGCCGCGGCGACGACGCCCGCGCCGATGGCTTTATCCACAAGCCGTTCTCGCTCGAAGAAGTCGAAACAGCGGTGGCCGAGGGGTTGAACGCCCGCGCCGCGCGCTGAACCGTACGCTAGCTCAGCCGGTAAAGGCGGCGATGATGCGCGCCATCTCGGCCGCGACTTCCGGACCATCGCTCGAGGCGGTGCGCTTCCAGTCGTCGGGGTCTTCGCGCGCGTGGTCGAGGTGCAGATCGATCGTGATCGTGCGCTTGCCCCAGTCGACGCGCTCGTAAAGGTGGAAACGCGGATACCAGGAGCGCTTCACCGGGCGCACCCAACCGTCGCCGTGCGGGTGCCGCCGGTAGCCGAGCTGTTTGAGCTGTTGCGCGTGCCGTTTGCTACGCCCCAGGCCGACGGTCGTCGTCACCAGGCCGCTTCCGTGAATCGCTCTGTGCGCCGCACCAACATTGTACACTGCGCTACGGAGCGCTGCCGCGCATCAGGGGAGCGCGACGAGGAGCATGGGAAAGAGACGATGCGATACATCATCTACGGCGCGGGCGCTGTGGGAGGCGTGGTTGGCGCGCGGCTTCACCAGGCGGGCTCCGATGTTGTGCTGATCTGCCGGGGCGACCACCTGCGCGCCGTGCGGGAGCGCGGCCTGCTGCTGCGCGCGCCTGATGGCGATCATCGCCTGGCGATCCCCGCCGTTGGCCATCCCGGTGATCTGCGCTTCCAGCCCGATGATATCGTCATTCTGACGATGAAAGGCCACCAAACCGCCGCCGCGCTCGACGACCTCGAAGCCGCTGGCGGCTGGGATCTACCGGTGATCTGCTGCCAGAACGGCGTGGCGAACGAGCCGCTGGCCGCGCGACGCTTCGCTCGCGTCTACGGGATGGTGGTGCTGCTGCCCGCCACGTTCCTCACGCCGGGCGAGGTGATCGGCTTTGGCACACCGGTCAGCGGTGTGCTCGATTGCGGCCTCTACCCAGGCGGCGTCGACGATCTCATCGTTCGCGTGGCCGCCGATCTCTCGCGTGCGCGCTTCGTCTGCCGCCCTGTGCCCGACGTCATGCGGCTCAAGTACGCCAAGCTGCTGAGCAACCTGGAGAACGGCGTCAACGCCGCGATCGGTGAGCCAGCCGACGACCCTGCCAGGCGTGCGTTCGTACAGAGGCTGCGCGACGAGGCCCGTGCCGTTTACGCTGCGGCGGGGATCGCTTACGCCGGCGAGGAAGAGTTTCGCGAGCGCGTGCGCGGCCATTACACGATGGGTGAGGTGCCGGGCGCGCCGCGCGGCGGTAGCAGCACCTGGCAGAGCCTCGCGCGCGGCCACCAGCGGCTGGAGGTCGATTACCTCAACGGCGAGATCGTTATGCTCGGCCGTATCGCTGGCGTGCCCACGCCCTGCAACGCTGCCGTGCGCCGCCTCGCGCAGGAGCTGGCGCTGGCGGGCGCGCCGCCCGGATCGCGCACGCTTGCCGACCTCGAAGCGCTCGCCGCCCGCTACGCCGCCGAAGCGCAGCCTGCGCAGGCCTGAATGGTTCCGCGAGCGAGAGACGCCGCGAAGTGATCGTAACCCGCGCGGCGGTCACGAGCCCGGGGCGGGCCGTAGCGTCAGCGTGTGCACGGCGTGCGCGGCAACATCTGCCTCGGTGTAGTGCATGGGGATGCGTTCGCAGCGCGCCCAGAGATCGAGCTGGTCCTGCGCGTGCGGCGTGCCCGGTTCGCCGGACACGCCACCCGGCACGGCGAACGATCCGGCTTCGATGCGCGCCAGATCGACCACCTGCCGGTAGACGGAGAGCAACTGCACGTCGAAGTTCTCCCAGCCGTAGCCCGCGCAGCGCACGGTATCGTTATCGCCGCCCAGCGGCACGCGCGGCGGATCGAGCGTCGCGGCGTGCTCGGGGAACGCGAGCGAGAGCGGGTGACGTGCTGCCGTCGTGTGCGCGCGATCCCAGCGCCAGGCTGCCGGATCATCGCCGCCAAGTTCGACCGCGCGCATCCAGGCCCGCTCCAGCACCTCCGGCAGCAGATCGCGCCAGGATCTGCCGCCGGGCGCGGCGTCGCGGCAGGCATCGTCGAGCCCCCAGACGACGCGCGCCAGCCAGCCGTTGATAAGCCGCATCTGCGTGGGCACATCGTTGGCTGCGAGCTGTGCCCAGCCGCCTTCGCCCAGGATCGGTTGAAAGATCGCCCGCGCAATCGCCTGACGGAAGCAGCCGTAGAGCAGCGCCTCGGGCCGTTCCCCGCGCAGATCGCCGTCGAAACCTGCCAGCATCGCACGCGCGCGCTCGGCAGCGCCGGAGAACGGCCCCACGCGGGCGAGCAGCCTGCCCCACGCCCGCGCTGGCCGCGAGACGGTATCCGCCTGGAGGGCAGCGATCTCCTCGGGCGAGAGCCGTTCGCGCGCGGAGAGGACCTCGCGCAGACGCTCGGCGCGCGAAGGCACGGCGAAGCTGTGCGCCACGTAGGGCACGTTGTCCGGCGTGATCTGCTGGTTCGCGGTGGCGATGAACCCTTCCGGCGGATTGATCGCACGTGGCAGACGCTCGAACGGCACGATCCCCCGCCACTCGTGTTCATCGGTCCAGCCTGGTACGGGGAACTGCCGCCCTGCCGTGGACGCGCGCTCGGGCAGCGCGCCGCGCAGCAGATAGCCGATGTTGCCCGCGACATCGGCCGCCACAAGGTTATTGACCGGGTCCACCCAGCCAGCCTGCGTCGCGAACAGCTCTTCGACGGTGCGGGCGCGCAGCATGGCGCGCAGCGGTTCGAAGCCGCCGGGCAGCTCGTAGCCGGTCCAGCGCAGGGCGATGGCGTGACCCGCGCGCGGATCGCCGTGCACGATCGGCCCGTGCCGCGTGCTCCACACCTCGATCGGGACCGGCGCGCCATCGCGCACGCGGATCGTCTCGGCACGGCGCTCCGCCTCTTCCCAACCACCGGGCACACGGTAGCGCCCCTCGCTGTCGAACTCCTCGATGTACAGATCCTGCGTATCGGCCATGCCGTGGGTGATATTCCACACGACGCGGCCGTTGTGGCCAAAGTGCGGGAAGCCAGGTGTGCCCGGAAACGTGGCGCCGATAACATCAAACGCCGGGCAGGCTACGTGCGCCTGCCAGTACACGGTCGGCACGTCGAGCGCGCGGTGCGAATCGTTGCAGATCACGGGCCGGCCAGTCGTGGTACGCGAGCCGTGCACGGCCCACGAGTTCGAGCCGGCTTCGGCCTCGGCGAGGAAGCCGAGCAGCCGCGCCGCGGCGGCGATCTCCGCTGCGCCGTTCTCGACGAGCGCCCGCACCACACCCGAGGGCGGGACGATCACCGCCGAGCCAGCCGGCGGGCGGCCGTCGAGGCGAGCGTAGGCCTCCGGACCGATCGCCGCCAGCAGCCGCGCCTGCGCGAGTTTCGTTTGCCAGACACCCATCAGCACGTGGCGAATCTTGAAGATCGCCACCGAGTGCCATGGCTCCCACGGCTCCGGCTCGATGCCCGTGAGCGCGTATTCTAGCGGCAACCGCCCGCGTTCGAGGAAGGCGTTGACGCCAGCAGCGTATGCCTCGAACATCGCGCGCGTGGCGGGGCTGAGTGCCGCCAGGTCGCGCCGGGCCGCGCGCACCAGATCCAGCCGCCGGGCGAGGCGATCGGCCGGCAGCGCAACCGCTCCCGCCGCCTCGGCCAGCCGGCCGGCGGCGCGCAGGCGGTCGTACTCCATCTGCCAGAGGCGGTCTTGCGCGGCTGCGAAACCCATGCCGAACCAGGCGTCGGCCTCGGTGTGCGCGCGGATGTGCGGCACGCCGTACGCATCGCGCCGGATCGTGACCGACCTCTCGATGCCTTCTATCGCGATCTCGCCATCGGCCGGTACACCTGCTGCCTGCTGCTCGGACGCGCGCGCCATCGCTCTGCCTCCCACGCTCGTTGCGCAACCGCCGGGTATGATAGCCCCACACCGCGCGGCGGGCTACTCCGTGTTCTCAACCGATGCGGGCGTCGCCCCGCTTTTTATCCGGAAGGAGCGCAAGCGGAGAACGGTCAGCTAGTGCTGGAGACGCAGGCGGCCATTTTGGGCGATGCCTGGGCGAAGAACTCATCGCCGAGCGCCGCGCCGAGGACCGTTCCGGATGCAAGCGCCCTGCTCGCTTTCCTGCGGGCTGAATCAGGCACCGAGATGGTGGACGCGCAGCTGCCCACCGCGTCCCTACCAGCGTGGATCGGGCCGAGATGATCGGAGAGTTCGGACGGCAGCTCTTCCGACCGCTGCTCCGCGCGCGGAGATCGCCGTCTGCGGCCCGACGATCCTGCCCTTTTCTATCGCAGACACGGAGCTGGCCGCAGAGCTGTGGGTTCATACCAGGCGTTGGGAGCTCTCGCTGAAAGGGCGCGCGTCTTGCGACAGCCATGCAGCCGGGCGTGCCGGTGTAGACGACGAAGCGATCGTGGCTGCATCTCGCTCGACGTGGACGTGCGCGTGATTCAGTAAACCATCGCGCCCCCTTATGCCCCGTCCGTTGTTGCTCGATCTCTCATCAGGAGCGCATGCGCCGGTGACCCGCGTTGACCCGCCCGAAGAGCGGCGTCTAGGATCGGAGGAGCGGGACGTTGCCATGAACCTCATGCGTTGTACCATCATCGAACCGTCGGGGGCGATCAGCTTCATCGTCGATGGCGAGGCGCTGCCGGCGCTCGTCGCCGCGTGCGCCTACAACCCGCGCACGGCGGAGGAGTTGCTAGCGCGCGTCGATCCATTGTACGGCGACCTGCGCGAGCGCGTGCTCAACGGCCTGGCCGTGTTCGACGAGCGCAACACTCCCGAACATCCCGAGGCAATCCACACCGCGCTCGATGTCTGCGCGCCGCACCAGCAGCCGGTGTTCCGCGTGATCGACGAGCGCACGCGCGAGGCGAGTCTGCAGCCGGTGAAAGCGGGGGTGGTGCTGTTCAACCTCGTGGCCAAGCGCATCGTGCAGGTGCAGAACACCTACCGCGCGATTACACGCACCGGCCGTCAGCGCATCTTCGATGGCCAGCGGCTCACCGACCGCGTCTTCAGCTACCGCCTGCCGGGCGAGTGGGCGATCGTGCCTTGACGTTGGCCTCGATCGGGCAGCTCAAGCAAAGACGCAATCGTGCACGAGCGCCTCGCGCAGCAGGCGCAGATACTCCGCGCGCGAAACGAGGCGTGCGCCGAGGCTGGCAAGATGCGGCGTCATGAACTGGGCGTCGAGCAGCGTGAAGCCGCGCTCGCGTAGCCGCTGGCAGAGCACGGCGAAGGCAACCTTCGAGGCATCGGTAGCGCGGCTGAACATCGATTCGCCAAAAAACGCGCCGCCCAGCGCCACGCCGTACAGCCCGCCGACGAGCGCATCATCGCGGTAGGTCTCGACGCTGTGCGCCAGCCCCAGCCGATGCAGCTCGCAGTAGACGGCGATGATCTCCTCCGAGATCCAGGTTTCGGGGCGGTCGGCACAGGCACGGATCGTCGCCTCGAAGTCGCGGTTGATGGCCACAACGAAGCGGCCGCTGCGAAGCGTGCGCGCTAGTCGGCGCGAGATGTGCTCCTCTCCGGGGATGAAGATCGCCCGCTGCGGCGGATCGTACCAGCCGATCTCGCCGCGCGCGTCGGCCATCGGAAACCAGCCGCGGCAGTAGGCAGCAACGACCATCTCGGGCGTGAGCGATGAGGCGCGCACCTGCCGGTACTCCCTGCAACAAGCCGCGTGGCGGGGATAGAACGAGCGTGAAAGGTGGGCGGCGTGGTGTCAATCCGTCGCCTCTTCGAACAGTAGCAGCAACGTGCGCGCTCGCTCGGATAACGTATCGAACGTGGCGCGATCGAGCGTCTCGCTGATCTCCCGCGCGCGCAGCGTCTGGTGCCGCTGTGCCTGCGCGTCGCTCATGAACGGATCTGCCTCCCAGAGCAGCTCGCCCGCGCCGCGAATGCGCAGCCACTCGTGCACGAGTGGATCGATGGCGTGCAACGCGGCGATGTAACTCTGGCGATAAGTCGCTGCTTCGGCACGTGTCGCGGGGCTCGGCGCGGCGAAGTAGCGTTCCAGGCTGGCGACCAGCGGCGCCAGCAGCGGCGCAATCCGGTCGCGCGTCAGCGTGAAGTACTCGAGCTCGCGTTCGAAGCGATCCAGCAGCGCGTCGATATCCTCGTCCACGGCGTTGTCCTCCCGCGCCCGTGTCTACTTTCGCATACGGCGCGGGTGCCGTTGCATGCCGTAAACAGCAGTGCAGGGAAGTTCTCACTCTTTCCTCGGGGTTTATCCCGATGTCTGCCGATACTGCGCCGTGTAAAGATCGGCGCGGGCGTGCGGCGCATAGCGCTGCGGGCCGGTTCGAAGCGGGAGCTCGCCGTGAATACTCGTCGCCCGCTCGAAGTGCTGCTCGTCGAGGATAACCCGGGTGACGCGCGTTTGACGGCCGAGATCCTCAGAGCAGGAGGCAGTGGCAGCACGCTGCAGATCGTCCCCGATGGCGTCGAGGCGCTGGAGTACCTCCAGCGGCGTGGGCGTTATCGAGATGCGCGGCGGCCGGACGTCATTCTGCTCGACCTCAATCTGCCGCGCAAAAGCGGGCGCGAGCTGCTGGCGGAGATCAAGGCCGATCCAACGCTGAAGACGATCCCCGTCGTCGTGTTGACGACCTCACAGGCCGAGAGCGATATCGCCCAGAGTTACGCGCTGCACGCCAACGCCTACCTCGTCAAGCCAATCGAGCTAGATGGTTTTGCGCGCGTGATGCACGCCTTCCACCTTTTTTGGCTGGAGACGGCGATCTTGCCGCGGCCCCCGGGTGATGGCTCCGCATGAATGGCACGACGACGCGCGTCCTGCTGGTCGAGGATAACCCGGGCGATGCGCGGCTGATCTGCGAGGCGCTGCGTGACGCCCGCCCCGGTGTCTGCATCGAGATCGCGCATGTCGGGCTGCTGACTGAGGCGCTGGCGCGGCTGGCCGCGGGGCCGTGCGATGCGGTCCTGCTCGATCTCTCGCTGCCCGACGCGCACGATCTGAGCGCGCTGGAGGAGTTGCACGAGCGCTATCCGGAGTTGCCGATCGTCATTCTCACCGGCCTCGACGACGAGGAGCGATGCGCCGAGGCGCTCCAGCGCGGCGCGCAGGATTATCTGGTGAAGGGCAGCGTCGATGGCGACGCGATCGTGCGCTCGATCCGCTACGCCATCGCGCGCGCCGCTGCCGAGCAGGAGCGTAGCGCGCGCATCCGCGAGCAGGCGGCACGGCTGGAGGCCGAAGCCGCGCAGCGTGCGCGCGAAGATTTCCTGATCGCCGCCGCTCACGATCTGCGCACACCGCTGACGATCATCCGCGGCTACACACAGGTGCTCCTGCGCCGTGCCACGCCCGACACCGCCGAACTGTTGCGCCTGATCGATGCGGCCGGCCAGCGGATGCACGCCGGCCTGACCGAGCTGCTCGATCTGGCGCGCGCGCCCGGCGCGGCGTTGCCCTGCTTGCACCGCGTGCCGACCGACCTCGTGCCGCTTATGCGGCGCATCGCCGCGGAACAGGAACGGATGAGTGGCCGGCATCGCATCCACGTCTGCGCGCCCGCCGAACTGCTCGTCGAGTGCGACGCCGCGCGTATCGAGCGCGCGTTCGCTAACCTGCTTGGCAACGCGGTAAAGTACTCGCCGCCAGAGACGGAGATCACCGTGCAGCTGGCGCACGCGCCACCGCACGCGACGATCCGCATCGTCGATCGCGGCGTCGGCATCCCTGCGGACGACCTGCCGCATGTGTTCGAGCGCTTCCACCGCGGCAGCAACGTCGCCGGGCGCGTGGCCGGCCTCGGCATCGGCCTGACCGCCGCCAGGCAGACGATCGAACAGCACGGCGGCTCGATCGCCATCGAAAGCGCCGAGGGCTGCGGCACGACGGTCACGGTGCGGCTGCCGGCGCTGGACGCCCGTGCGCTGCCAGAAAACGGCTACGATCCCAGCCAGGTTACATCGCCGCAGAGGTCGGCAGGATGCTCGCGCTGATGGAAGACGGCGTATTCGCGCCGCGACTGTGCGATCGTCGTGTTCTCGCCGTGGCCCGGTAGCACCAGCACCTCATCGGGTAGGACGTAGAGCTTCGCGACGATCGAGGCGATCTCGGTCAGCAGGTCTTCGGGCGTCTGCGTGCGGCCCGGTCCGCCGTTGAAGAGCGTATCGCCGCTCATCAGGTACTTGCCGAGGAGCAGGCTGATGCTCCCCGGAGTGTGCCCCGGCGTGTGGATCACACGCAGCCGCGCCGCACCGCAACGGATCTCCTCGCCGTCGGCCAGCTTGCGGTCGATCCGCTCGGGTGGCACGCGCACCTCGTGCTCGAACACGGCCACGGGCGCGCCGGTGGCGGCGCGGATGGCGTCGTAGCTCATCCAGTGGTCGGGGTGCCAGTGTGTTGCGACGATCTGGCGCACCTTCGCGCCGTTCAGCGCGAGATCGCTCAGCGCCGCGACGACGTGCGTGCCGTTGGCGGCGGTGTCGCCTTTCTCGTCGCCGTCGTCGGCATCGGCCGGCATATCGACGAGCAGCGCTTCGCGCGCGGCGGTATCGGCGACGATGTACGCGTTGTTGTTGTACGGGCGCAACGGCCCGCACTTGATCACGACGATATCGTCTTCGCGGTAGTACTCCATGGATGTTGCCTCCTCCGACGCGGGTCAGGATGCGCCGGCAAGCTCGTCGGGCTGGTGGCGAGCGCGCTCCGCTGCCCAGAGATGGAAAGCCTGGATATCGATGAAGCCGCGCGCCTTGCGCGGGTCGTACCCCTCGCCGGTCATATCGTTGAACGAAGCAAGCGCTGGATCGTACAGCGAGCACGGGCTCCAGCGCGCAACGGGCAGCGCCGCGCCCTTGTACAGTCGCACGAGCGACCAGCCGGTCACGCGCCGCTGGTCGTCGGCGAGGGCGGCGAGGTAGCGGCGTGTTTCGGGCGAGAACCAGCCGCCGTTGTAGATCAAGCGGGCGAAGCGCGGCGCTTCGGCGTACTTCGTGTCGAGCACCGGGCCGTCCTGGGTAATCCCTTCGAGGTCGGCGTGTGCCGCCTCCAGCAGCGTGTGACCGGGCGCTTCGTACACACCGCGCGATTTCAGCCCAACGTAGCGCGTTTCGACCATATCCAGCAGGCCGATGCCATGTTTGGCGGCGAGGCGGTCGGCGGCGGTGAAGACCTCGACCAGATCGCCGCTTACCGATGGCTGCACGGGCCGGCCGGCCGCATCCTCGACATCGAGGCGCACGGGCACGCCGTGCTCGAACCAGACGCGGGCGAACTCGGGCGTCTCAGGAGCGCGGAGCGGATCGGTCAGACGCGTGTAGATGACCTTGCCCAGGTGCGGCACCTCGGGCTGTTCGAGCGCAACGCCTTCGGATGAGATGTGCAGCAGGTTCTCGTCCTGGCTGTAAGGGTCGGGCTGGTCGGAGCCGCCGGAGGGTACAGGCACGCCCATCTTCTCGAGGTAGGCGCGCATGACCGTGCGGCCGCCGCTGCCGAAACGCTGGAGGAAGGCTTCGTCCTTCCATGGCGCGTAGATTTCGAGGTTCTCGATGTGGTAGGCGGGATCGGCGTTGAGCACGAGCCAGGTCGTTTCGAAACGGACCTGGTCGTTGCCCTTGCCGGTGGCGCCGTGGGCAAGGATCGTCGCGCCGTAGCGGCGGGCGATCGCCATCGCGGCGCGCGCGGTGGGGTAGCGGGCAAGCGCGGTACCGAGCAAGTAGCGGCCCTCCAGCTTGGCGTGCGCCTGCAACGCGGGCAAGAAGAACTCTTCGAGCAGCTCTCGGCGCAGGTCTACCACCTCGTGGGCGATGGCGCCGATGCTACGCGCCTTCTCCTCGGCAAGATGCAGGCTATCGCTGCCGCTCTGGCCCAGGTTGGCGGTGAAGGTCACGACCTCCCAGCCCTGTTCTTTGACCATCCAGGTGAGGATTGCGCTGGTATCCAGCCCGCCGCTGAAGGCGAGCACCGCCCGTTTCGCCACGTTCATGCCCCCGCACGGCGCCTGTGCTGCGCCGCACCGCACCGCTCATTATGCGGCGCGCGGGCCGGGCGGGCGAGAGGGCGACGGACCGCTAGCCGGCGTAGGCAACGGCTTTGTCGCGCAGTCGCTCGCCTGCCCAGGTGATCCAGTACTCGGGTGGCAACGCGTACGGGCGGAACTTCTCCAGCCGGCCCTCATCCTCGTTGGCGTACAGCGCCTGGAAGACGCCGAGGCGGCTCGCCAGCTCGGTATCGATCAGCACGCGCGAGTCCTGCGCGCTCATCTGCAGCACCACGCGCAGGGCGAAGTCGCGCAGCGAGCGCGGCACGAGCGTGGCGGTCAGGCTTTGCAGCGTGTCGCACCAGACGAGTGTGTGCACGCCTAGCGGCGGACCATCGCGCAGGATCTGCGCGAACTGTTCGGGGAGACTCGGTCCGGCGCTGCCGTTGGCCACGGGGTGGGCGTCGCCGTACGGGCCGGCGAGGCGCAGATCGCGCGCCCAGTGCAGGCCGAAAACGACGAGGTAGATCGGCGACGCTCCTGCCTCTTCATCGCGCACGCGCTGCTCGATCGTGTCGCTCAACTCGGCGAAGATCTCGCGCGTACGGGTGCGTTCAGCCACGCGCACGCGGCGTGGCAGCAGCTCGGCCAGCCGCGCGAGACGATCGGCGTAGATGCCGTCGGGCGGGGTGAAGTCCAGCACGATGAAGCGCGCGCCGCCCCAGGCCGGAGCATGGTGCGCGGCGAGGCTGATGAGGCCCGTGAGCGTCATACTCAGGGCGAGCTCGTCATTGCGACCCACAATGAGCAGGTTGCTTGCGGCGCGGCGGCGGAACTGCGCGGCGACCGGCTGCATCAGCGTGCTCGATTCGCCCAGATAAGCTGGCACGGCGCGACCCTGCGGCGGCCAGGTCGGCGCGGCGATCACCCGCTCCAGCACGCTATCGCGGATTTCGGCCGGGGCGTTCCCCTCGAAGACGCGCTGCGGCGTCGCCGGTTTGTAGCGCCGCTCCTGCGCAAGCTGGTACAACTGCTCCAGATACCGATCGCGGGTTTCATCGGGAAGCCAGGCGACCTGGAACGGGTTATTCCCCTCGACGAGGCCGCTGAGGGCGTTGTAGATCGCCGCGCCCGGCCGGTTGAGCGACCGCGCCGCGAGGTTGTCCTCGGCCAGCAGCAGGCGCGAATCCGCCTCGCTGCACTGCAGCGCGATGCGTACCTGCATCTGATCGCGGGTGCTGCGTGGCAGCGAGTAGCCCTCCTGGCTGAAGACGCCGGCGATGCTCTGCGAGGCGAGCAGCAGGTGCACGCCGAACGAACGGCCGGTGCGTGCCAGACGGTCGAGGATCTGCGCTGCACCGGCGGCCACGGCATCGTTCTCGGTGAAGAACTCCTGAAACTCATCCACCAGCAGCAGGATGCGTGGCATCGGGCGGCCGGTCTTTTCGCGGTAGCCGGGGAGATCGTCGACGCCGGCGAGGCGGAAGAGGTCGCCGCGGCGTTTGATCTCGGCGTCGAGCGCGCGGAGCACGCTGAGACCGTATTCGCGCTCGCTTTCGATGGCGATCACACGCGCGTGCGGCAGGCGATAGGTGGCGTAGGCCTTGAACTCGACTCCCTTCTTGAAATCGATCAGGTACAGCTCCAGCTCATCGGGGGAGTAGAGCAGCGACAGCCCGGTGATGATCACGTGCAGGGTGCTCGATTTACCCGAGCCGGTGCGGCCAGCGAGCAGCACGTGGTGCGCGGTGCCCTGACCAAGACTCAGGCACTGCACCCGCTGCGCTCCCACGCGGCCGAGCAGCGCCGTCAACCCGCGCGCCGACGAGGCGCTCCACCACGTGGCTGGATCGCGCGGATGCACCGGCTGCGTGATGCCCGAATAATCCTCCGGGTGGGCGAAGAGCTGATCGGGGAAAAGATCGAACAACTTCTCGAACGGCACCTCGACGCGGGCGGCATCC
>Ga0209061_1004509_pt1 | contig 13339 bp, 12 predicted proteins | sample Coa_R1_10_FD_187157 | JGI IMG/M metagenome (GOLD analysis project Ga0209061, IMG submission 187157) | Surface soil microbial communities from Centralia Pennsylvania, which are recovering from an underground coalmine fire - Coalmine... | ecosystem: Environmental > Terrestrial > Soil >...
CGCTCGCTCTCCCAGTTCCGCCAGCGCCGCGCGCGGGCCTTCGCCGAGGTCGATTTTGCCACCCTCCGCGCCGATGTCACTGAACGGCGCCGGCGAGCGATCGAAAAACTGCCCGAGCTGGTCGAGCAGTTCGCGCACGAGGCAGCCGCGGTTGGTGCGCAGGTTCACATCGCCAAAGATGCCCGCGAGGCGCGCGACATCATCGGCCAGATCGCGCGCGAGAACGGCGTGACGCTCGCCGTCAAGGGCAAGTCGATGGCGACCGAGGAGATCGAGCTGAACGCCTACCTCGAGCAGATCGGCGTCGAGGCGATCGAGACCGATCTCGGCGAGTGGATCATTCAGCTCGCGCACGATGTCCCCTCGCACCTCATCGCGCCAGCGATCCACTGGCGCCGCGAGCAGGTAGCCGCGCTGTTCAACCGTCTCTTCAACGAGCACCTCGACCCCGACGATATCGACGGCATGGTGAAGATGGCGCGCGTCAAGCTGCGCCAGCGCTTCATCGACGCCGGCATGGGGATCACCGGCTGCAACGTCGCCATCGCCGAGAGTGGCACGATCGCTATCGTCACCAACGAGGGCAACGATCGTCTTGCGGCCACGCTGCCGCCGATCCACGTCGCCGTTTTCGGCATCGAGAAGATCGTGCCAACCCTCGACGACGCAGCCGCGGTGCTGAAGGTGCTTGCCCGCAGCGCCACCGGCCAGAAGCAATCGAGTTACGTCTCGTTCATCACCGGACCAAGCCGCACCGGCGATATCGAACTTTCGCTGACGATGGGTGTGCACGGTCCGAAACAGTTGCATCTCGTACTGCTCGATAACGGTCGCACGAATATGCGTGCCGACCCAGAGTTTCGCGAGGCGCTGCGGTGTATCCGCTGCGCTGCCTGCTCCAACGTCTGCCCGCCGTTCTCCGTCGTCGGCGGCCAGGCGTTCGGCTACATCTATACCGGGCCGATCGGGCTGGTGCTCACGCCATGGCACCACGGTATCGAGGCAGCGGCCGGCCCGCAGAGCCTGTGCTTCTCCTGCAACGCCTGCGAACAGGTATGCCCAGTCTCGATCCCCCTCGCCCGCCTGATCCTCGATGTGCGTGAGCAAGCGGCCAAACAGCACGGCGTGCCGCTCAGCAAACGCGCGCCAGCAACGCTTATGGATCGCGGCGGGCCGCTGTTCGCTCTGGGTCGCGCGCTGCAGCAGCCGTTGAGCAAAGGCGACGGCTTCATCGGCGGGCCGTTTCTGCCGGGTGCAGATTGGCGCCACCTGCCAGCGTTGCCGGGCAAGAGCTTTACCGAGCGCCTCTCCCGTCGCGAGCGCGAGGGTGCGGTGCTCGCTCCGCGCCAGCAGCCGCTTCCCGGCGCGGGGGGCGCAGGGCTGCGCGTCGCCTACTTTCCCGGCTGCATCACCGATCGTCTCTTCCCGGAAATGGGCGAGGCCGTTGTGCGGCTGCTACAAGCTACCGGCGCCGAAGTCGTCGTCCCGCCGGGCGAAGGTTGCTGCGGCCTGCCCGCCGAGAACGCTGGCGACCGCCACCGCGCCGCCGCGATGGCGCGACGCACCCTTGAACGGCTGCGCGCTGCCCGCGTCGATTACATCGTGTCGTCCTCGACGAGCTGCGCGGTCTGCATTGCGCAGGATTATCCGCACCTGCTGCGCGAGGATCCGGCCGCGCGCCAGGCCGCCGCTGAGCTGGCGCCGCGCGTGATCGACCTCGCGCACTTCCTCGATGAGCGCGCGCCGCTGCCCCGCGGCATACTACGCGCCCCGCAGCCGCGTGTGACGTATCATGACGCCTGCCAATCTTATAACTGCCTCGGCCTCAGCGCTGAACCGCGCCGGCTGGTGCGCGAGGTCGCGGGCGGCGAGATCGTCGAGATGGAAGAAGCGAGCGTCTGCTGTGGCTTCGGCGGCACCACCTCGTTCGAGCACCCCGAAGTCGCGCGGCGCATCGCCGAGCGCAAGCTGGCGCACATCGCCGCCACGGGCGCGCCGCTCGTGCTGGCGGATAACCCCGGCTGCATCATGCATCTACGCGGTGCGCTGCATGCGCGCGGCAGCCCGATCCGCGTTCAGCACCTGGCCGAGTACCTGGCCGAGGCGCTGCCCGTGGAGAAAGGGTAAGGCGTGCGCGGTGAGAACGGCCTGAGCCTCGACCTGCCCGAGGCTTTCGACGCAATCGCCGGCGCCGATGTCGTGGTCCTCGGCTTCCCTCATCTACAGCCGCGGGTGCTGTTCGATCTGCGCCCCGGCTTCGGCACGCCGTTCATCCGTCTCGTGCCACCGGCGCGCACCGCGGAGGAGCGCATCGGCCAGTTGCGCCGCCTCCGCCCCGGCGTGCCGGACCCCGAGCGCTTCGTGTTCGTACGCTGGCCGCTCGGCGTCGATAGCTTGATCGAGAGCGGCCTCTGGGAAGCGCTGGTCAACCGCGCCGAGCGCGTTCTTGGCGAGCGGGCGCTTGCTGAGTGCGACGGTGTGATGCAACGCTTGCGTACGCTCGATGCGCGCGAGACGCGCGAGGCGATCGCCGGCGAATCGTACCGTTACCTGTGGCCGAAGCGCCCGTTTTAAAGCAGGTGCGTGAGGCTGACGACGATGCAAACCGACATCTACGAAGCCGACCCATTCACAGGCGCCAAAACCGAACACTTCCTCACACTCGATACCGACTACCGCTTCGAGGCGCGCGACGAGCTGTTCCTCACGCTCGCCTCGGGCAAGAAGCTGAAGGTGAGGGTCACGCATGTGCGCGTTGAGGTCTCGCCGCAGGGGCTGCGGCGCGAAATCGTGGTGCAGCGCTTATGAGTAGCCGCACCACGACCGCGCCACCAGCGATCGGCGCCATCGCGACACCGCTCGGCCTCTTCCACGCCCTCTGCTCCGAGCGCGGCATCGAGGCGCTGCTCTTCCCTGGCGAACCGCCGCCATCCGGGGCCGGCACCCCCTCGGCGACGGCACGGTTTGTTCTGGAGCAGGCGCAGGCGCAGCTCGCGGCCTACTTCGCGGGCGATCGTGCCGTGTTCGACCTGCCGCTTGTACCGCATGGCACCCCCTTCCAGCGACGGGTGTGGGAAGCCGTGCGCGCCGTACCTTACGGCGAGATCCGGACGTACGGCCAGATCGCCGCGCTGCTCGGCTTGCCGAACGCCGCGCGAGCGGTGGGGCACGCGAACGGCGCCAACCCGCTGCCGATCCTCATCCCTTGCCACCGGCTGGTCGGTGCGGATGGCGCTCCGCGCGGCTACGCCGGCGGGCTGGCAATGAAACGCTGGCTGCTTGAGCACGAACGACGGCACGCCGCCCGTTTCGGCCCCGTTCGGCGCTGAGCCCTACGCCGCGTGCGGGTCGATCTGGATCTTGACGTGCTCGTTCGGCTGCTCGAGCGCGCGGAAACAGTCGGCGATCTCGGCCAAGGGCGCGATCCGCGTCACTAGCGGCGCGATCGCGACCTTGCCCGCGGCGATCAGGTCGATCGCGATCGGAAACTCTTCGTGGCGATAGGCGAAGCACGCTTTGAAACGGATTGCGCGCGTCACCCAGACGGCCGGCCGCACGGGCACCGGCGCGAACGGCACGCCGACGAGTAGCACCGTGCCGCCGCGCCGCACCAGATCCACCGCCTGCTGCACCGTGCCACCTACGCCCGCGCAGTCGAACACAATATCCGGGCCGCCGGGAAACGCGTCCACCACGCGCGCAGCGAGGTCGCCATCTCGCGGGTCGAGCACGGCATCGGCGCCCAGCCGTTCGGCGAGACGGCGTCGTCCCTCGGCCGGCTCGCTGATGGCGATACGCGCCGCCCCCGCTGCACGCGCAACCTGCAGCGTGAGCAGTCCGATCGGCCCCGCGCCCAGGATCAGCACGCGCGCGCCGAGACTGATGCCCGAGGCGCGGACGGCGTGCACCGCGACTGCTAGCGGCTCCACGGCGGCGGCCTCGCTGTCGGTCATACCGTCCGGTACGCGGAAGAGGCGGTTGGCGCGGACCCGCGTCAGCGGTGCAAAAGCGCCGTAGAACTCGGGTGTAGGTGGGGCGTCGGGCCAGGTGACGCGCGTCGTGCGGTCGCACAGCTCGCGTTGGCCGTTCTGGCACCAGTAGCAGCGCCCGCAGGGCGGCGGCCAGCCCGCCACCACGCGATCGCCGACCTGCCAGCCCTCCACGCCCGGCCCCACGGCAACGATCGTACCGCCGAACTCGTGCCCCATCACCCGACCAGGGCGCGCGAACTCGCTGGCGTACTCGTGCAGATCGGAGCCGCAGATGCCGCACAGACCGACACGCACGACCACGTCGCCGGGGCCGGGCTCCGGATCGGGCACCTCACGGATCGTCAGCACGCCTCGCTGCTCGATCACCGCCGCTTTCATGGCCTCTCCTCTTGTAGAGTGCCTCTGGCCAGGAGGGCTACGCTTCGGCCGGCCGCACGACGACAAACGCATCGGTCGTGTCGTGTCGTGCCAGCGCCGCGAACGTCTCCGGTACGCTATCCAGGTCGACGATGCGCGTCGTCATCGCAGCCACATCGACCCGCCCCTCGGCGAGCAGCTGCAACGCCTGCGGAAACTCGCGCCTGCCGCCAAGCGAACCGCGCACCTCGATCTCGCGCAAGATCCACGGCAGGGCAACGATCTGCTCCTCGCCCATATTCACGCCTACGAGCTGCACCACCCCGCCGCGCCGTACCAGTTCGGCTGCCGTCTGCAGCGTGCCCGGCGCACCGGCACAATCGAACACCACGTCCGGACCCACCACCGTCGCTTCCAGGATCGCCGCGCGCGGATCGTCGGCACGCGGATCGTAAACCGCCGTCGCACCCAGGCGCTGGGCGAGAGCGCGCCGTGCCGGATTCGGCTCGATCACCCGAATATCGGCGACGCCGGCGACGCGCAGACACTGCAGCACGAACAACCCGATCGGCCCCGCGCCCAGCACCGCTGCCGTCTCGCCGCAGCGGATGCCGCTATCATGCACCGCGTAGAGCGCAACCGTCAGCGGCTCGCAGGCTGCTGCCACATCGAACGGCAGGGCGTCCGGCAACCGGTAGACGACCGAGGCGTGCGAGAGCACATCTTCGGCCAGGCCGCCCTGCGCGCTGCCCAGACCGATCGTCGTCCCGTGCGTGCAGTTTGCAGTAGCACCACTGCGACAGGCCGCGCACGACCCGCATGGCATCACGGGAAAGGAGGTCACACGGTCGCCAGAAGCCAGGTTCACCACCCCCTCGCCCACCTCGGCCACCTCGCCCGCGAACTCGTGACCGAGGATCGCTCCGTCGGGCAACCAGCCTGCGGCGAGCGCGTGCAAATCGGAGCCGCAGATCGCGCAGGCGCGCACGCGGATGACCACTTGGCCGGGGCCGGGTTTCGGCGCTGGCACATCCTCCACAACGAGACGGCCGGAACGAACGACCACGGCACGCATGCTCCCCTCCGCGCGGGCGAGGCCCTTTCGCGAGTATGCGTCGCGACGAGCAGGGCGGCAAGGTCCGGACAGGGCGCCTGGTATACGATAGTGCGTGGGACCCGCGATGGCACGCCAGATACGACACGTCGCCCTCGTGCTGTTCGCCGCCTTCGCGCTCGTTTCGGCCGGCACGATCTGGTGGCAGATCTTGCACGCCGACGCGCTCGGAACCTCTGCGAGCAACCCGCGCCCGGCGGAACTGGCCCGCACCGCCAACCGGGGACGCATCCTCGACCGCAACGGCGTCGTGCTGGCGCAGAGTGTGCCGCAACCCGATGGCACCCGCGTGCGCGAGTACGTCGACCCGTCGCTTGGCCCGACGATCGGTTATGTCAGCACGCGCTACGGTCTTGTGGGGATCGAGCAAGAGGAGAACGCCTACCTTTCGGGCCGCGAAAGCGGCGATCCGCTCGCGGGCGCGCTCGACGACCTGCTGCATCGCCAGCCGCGTGGCGGCGATGTCACACTGACGATCGACGAGCGCTTGCAGCACGCCGCCGCGGCCGCGCTCGGCGACCGCCCGGGCGCGGTGGTCGCGCTCGATCCGCGCACTGGCGCGGTGCTCGCGATGGTCAGCTCGCCCGGCTTCGACGCCTCGACGATCGATCGCACCGGTGAGGCGCTTCTCCACGATCCGCGCAAGCCGCTGCTGAACCGCGCGACGCAGGGGCTGTATCCGCCCGGCTCGGTGTACAAGATCGTCACGGCGACGGCAGCGCTCGACACTGGCATCGTCAAGCCGACGGATATCTACCGCTGCTCCGGTTCGGGCATCGTGATCGACGGTTTCGTCATCGGCTGCGAGAACGCGCCGCCTGGCCAGACGCAGTGGGATTTCAAGACCGCGTTCGCCTATAGCATCAACGCGACCTTCGCCCAGGTTGCCGCGACCCAGCTCGGCTCCGATCTCTTTCTGGAGTACAGCCACCGCTTCGGTCTCGACCGGCCGTTGCCGTTCGATCTGCCGACAGCGATCAGCCGCACGAGCATCAACGGCGGCGCGCTCGGGCGCGTCTTGCTGGCAAGCAGCGGCTTCGGCCAGGGTCAGTTGCAGGTAACGCCTCTGCAGATCGCACTGATCGGCGCTACGGTCGCCAACGGTGGCGTCGAACCGCGCCCTTACCTCGTGCAGCAGGTGCAGGCCGCCGATGGCTCCGTGCTTTTCTCGCGTACGCCCGAGCAGGTGCGCCGCGTGATGAAGCCGGAGACGGCCGCTACGCTCACCGACTTCATGAAGGCCGCGGTGCAGGAGTTCGGCGGTATCGCTGGCATGCTGGGCCAGGATATCGCCGGCAAGACTGGCACCGCTGAGACCGGCGTAAGCAGTGCCGCAGATTCCTGGTTCGTCGGGTTCATGCCGGCGGAACACCCGGGGATCGTGGTCGCCGCGATCGTCGAGAATGGCGGCCCGGGCAGCCAGGCCGCCGCGCCGGTCGCCGAGGCGGTCTTCAAAGCCTATCGCGCCGGGCAGTAAAACCGCCGGGGAAGACGGAGAGGGGATGCTATGATCCGCGCAGAACGCGCGCGGCGGAACCGCATGAAGTCGCTCTCGCGCCTCGAACGCCTGATCGCCGAGATCGTCGAACGGCCGGCCTGGCTGCTCTCGGCTCGACGGCTGCACCCGCTCGAACTGTCGGCGCTGCTGACGCGGGCTCTCGAGGAGCGCGCCCTGCGCCTTGCCGACCGGATCATCGCGCCCGACGATTACACCGTCGCGCTGCACCCCGACGACCTCGCCGCCTTCGGCGATGCCGTGCCCGTGCTCGAACGCGAGCTGGCCGATTTCCTTGCCCGGCTGATCGTCGAGCGTGACCTCAGCAGCAACCATCCACCAGCCGTGCGGCTCGTCGCCTCGCCCGAGCTGCGGCCTGGCCGCGCCGAGGTAACCGCCCGCTTCAGCGCCCCCGCCGAAGCGGGCGCCCGCCCGCCGTTGCGTCCCCGGGCCGCCGCGGGCCCGGCGGCACGCGCCACAAGCAGGACCGCCACGCCCGCGCAGCCTGGACCGGCGCTCGTGCTGCTCGGTGCGGACGGTCGCGAGACGGTTTACCCCCTGCTGCGGCTGCCGCTCACGATCGGCCGCCGGCCAACCGCTGATATCGTGCTCGCCGATAGCAAGGTCTCGCGTGACCATGCGCGCATCGAACGCACGACCAGCGGCGTGGCGATCGTCGATCTCGGCAGCCTGAACGGCACATTCGTCAACGGCGAACGGGTCTCCGGCGCGCGCGCGTTGCGCGGTGGCGAGGAGATCGTGCTCGGCCACACCCGTTTCCGTTACGTCGCGGGCGGGTAATGGCGCACGGCACACGTGGAGCAGCGGCGTGACTGAAGGCGTAACGATCGCTCTCCGGCTTGGCGTGCTCGCCTTGATCTATCTGTTTCTGGCAGCGCTCGCGCGCATCGCCTGGCGCGACCTGACCGCCGCCGGCGCCGAACGCCGCGGCAACACCGGCCGTGCCTACCTCGTCTTGCTCGACGGCGCGGCGAACGGCCCGCACGCCGGCACGCGCTTCGCCATCGAAGAGGCGGCGAGCATCGGGCGCGACCCCGCCAACAACATCGCGATCGACGACCGTACCGTCTCGGCGCGGCATGCAGCGCTCGTTTATGAGGGTGGCCGCTGGTGGGTCGAGGATACGGGCAGCACCAACGGCACATTCGTCAACGGCGCTCGCGTGGACGGCCCAACGCCGATCGCCGCCGGCGACGTGCTGCAGGTCGGCCGCGTTACGCTACGTCTGCTCGCCTGACGCTGGAACGCTTCCGCGTCGCTAGCCACGCACCAGCTCGGGCGCGATGGAACGCGCCGGCCGCGGCCGCGCCCGCTCGGAGGGACGCGCCGCCGAAAGACGCAGCAACAGCCCGAGCAGCACGAAGTTGACGAGGATCGAGGAGCCGCCGTAGCTAACCCAGGGAAGCGTCACGCCCGTGATGGGGATGAGCGCGAGATTACCGGCCATGATCACCAGCGCTTGCACGACGAAGACGGCGGTGATCCCGCCGGCCAGCAGCGTGCCGAAATCGGCCGGCTGGCGCAGCGCGATGCGCAAGCCGCGCATGGCGAAGAGCAAGAACAGCGCCAGCACGGCCAGCGCGCCCGCCGCGCCCAGCTCCTCGCCGATCGCCGCGAAGACGAAATCGGTACGCACGGCGGGAATATAGTCGGGGAAGCCGCGCCCAAGGCCTGTGCCCAGCACGCCACCGTTGGCGAAGGCGTACAACGCTTGCGCGATCTGGTAGCCCTGATCGCGAACGTGCGTCAGCGGGTGCAACCAGAGATCGATCCGCACGCGCACGTAGCCGAACAGATGGTAAGCCAGCCACAGGTTTGCCAGCACGATCAGGGCACCGGCGATCACAAATGAGAGCCGTGCCGTTGCGACGTAGAGCATGATCAGCGTCACGATCATCAGCAGCATCATCGCACCGAGATCGTGCTGCCAGGCCATCAGCGCCAGCGTCACGCCCCAGATCAGCGCCAGCGGCACCAGATACGGCAGCGTCGGCACACGGAAGCGCCGCCAGCGCGTGCTCGTCGCCGCCAGTATGAAACGCTTATCGGCGAGGTAGCCCGCGAGGAAAACGATCAGCAACAGTTTCAGCGCCTCGGTCACCTGGAAGTAGTAACCGCCGAATCCCAGCCATAAGCGCGAGCCATTGATCTGGCGCCCGGCGACCGCTGTCACGGCCATCAAACCAACGCCGACCGCGGCCGCGAGGTACTGGTAGCGGCGCAGCACCGCGGGCCGGCGCAGAAACCCTGCCGTTGCTACCATCAACGCGATGCCGAGCGCAAGCCAGACGAGCTGCTTTGCGGCCAGGTTCGGCGAGCCGCCGTCGAACCGCAGCGCGAAGACTACCCCCAGCGCTGCCAGCAGCGCCGCCATCGGGTAGAGCGTTTGATCGGCGTCGGGGCACAGCAAGACGAGCGCAACGTGCCCGGCGAGAAACAACCCGCAGAACGCGCTCGCGATGGTGACGGCGCTGCCCTTCGCCGCCGGCATCGCCCCTGCCAGCGACACCAGCGCCAGCACCAGGCACGCGAACACCAGCACCAGAAGCAGGAGTTCCGCAAAACGCCGACCGGGTACCATGATCGCAAGAGCGCTCAGGGCGAATCGCCGCGGCTCGAGTGTATCACGGGCCGCGCGGGCGCCCGACAGGGATGGGTGAGGGCGTGGCGGAGAGCAACCAGGCGGAACGGATCGGCCCGGGGACGTTCCTCGCCGGCCGGTACGAGGTCGACGAGACCGTCGGCTACGGCGGCATGGCGACGGTCTATCGCGGTAGGGATACCTTGCTTGACCGCGAGGTGGCCATCAAGGTCCTCAACGCTCGCTTGCGCGAGGACGGCACCGATCGCGACGCCTTCCTGCGCGAGGCGCGCGCCGCGGCAGCGCTGGTGCATCCCAATGTCGTCGCCATCTACGATGCCGGCGTCTTCGCGGGCTGGCCATATATTGTGATGGAGTATGTGCCGGGCGGCACGCTCAAAGATCTGCTCGATCGCGAAGGGCGACTGTCGCCACAACGCGCCATCGCGATCGCTGCCGCCATGGCCGAGGCGCTCGATTACGGCCACCGGCGCGGCATCGTGCACGCCGACGTCAAACCGGGCAACATCCTGCTCGACGCCGCGGGGCAGCCGAAGCTCGTCGATTTTGGCATCGCGCAGACGGCCGCGGCCACCGTCGCGCTAACGCAGGCGATCACCGGCACGGCGGCGTATATCGCGCCGGAGCAGCTCGAAGGCCAGCCGCTCGATGGTCGCGCCGATCTCTACGCCCTGGGAACGGTGCTGTACCAGATGCTGGCCGGTGCGCTGCCCTTCGAAGCACCCAACGCTGCAACGCTCGCCACGCGGCGGCTCGTTTCTGCACCGCGTCCCATCCAGGAGCTGGCGCCAACTATTCCGCCTGCCCTCGCCGCCGTCGTGATGCGCTGTCTGGCGCGTTACCCGGACGATCGCTTCGCCAGCGCCGGCGAGCTGGCGCGCGCGCTGCGGGCAATCGAACGCGGCGAGCCGGTCGCCGAACCCACGGCGCCGTTGCGTCCGCCGCCGGAGGAGCGCACGCAGGTCTGGCGGCGCGAGGAGGTCGCCGTCGCGCCGCGCCGCAACCTGTTCCCGCTGGTTGCGGCCGCGCTCGGCGCGATCGTGGTAGCGCTGGCGATCGTGCTGGCCGTGCTGCTCCTGCGCGGTCCGAGCGGCAGCGCGATCGTGCCGGCGGTCCAGGGGCAGCTGCTCGACCAGGCAGCCCAGGAGCTACACGCCGCCGGGTTCAGCATCGAGGTGCAGATCCAGCCCGCCAACCAGCCCGTCGGCACGGTGCTTTCCCAGAACCCGCAGCCAAACGCGCGTCTCTCAAAGAAGGACCCCGTGCAGCTAGTCGTCAGCGGCGGGCCGGCGCCGTAGCCTCTCAGCCGCGGTAGCGGTTGGCGATCGGGAAGCGGCGATCGCGGCCGAAGGCGCGCGGCGTGATCTTCACGCCCGGCGGCGCCTGACGCCGCTTGTACTCGCTGCTCTGCACCAGTCGCACCGCGCGCTGCACCGCCTCGGGATCGGCGCCCATGGCGATGATCTCCTCCGGCGAGCGATCCTCCTCGATGTAGGCTTCGAGGATCGGATCGAGCACCGCGTACGGCGGCAAGCTGTCGGTATCGAGCTGGCCGGGGCGCAGCTCCGCCGAGGGCGGCTTCGTCAGCACCGATTCGGGGATCAGATCGCGCCCCTCGACCGCGTTGCGGTAGCGCGCCAGCTCGTACACGAGCGTTTTCGGTACATCTTTGATCACGGCGAACCCGCCCGCCATATCCCCGTACAGCGTGGTGTAGCCGGTAGCGATCTCGCTCTTATTGCCGGTGGTGAGCACCAGCCAGTTGAAGGCGTTCGAGAGGAACATGAGGATGTTGCCGCGGATGCGCGCCTGCAGATTCTCCTCGGCGAGGCCGGGCGCGTGCTCGCCCAGCGCGGGGCGCAGCATGTCGAGCGAGGCAGCGAACGCCCCATCGATCGGGATCGTCAGGTAGCGGATCCCCAGATTCGCGGCAAGCTGCCGCGCATCGGTGCGGCTGTGCTCCGACGAGTAACGCGACGGCATGGAGACTCCGGTCACGTGGTCGGCGCCCAGCGCATCGACCGCGATCGCCGCCGTCAGCGACGAGTCGATCCCGCCCGACAGGCCAATGACGACGTTCTGGAAGCCAGTCTTGCGCACGTAGTCGCGCGTGCCCACGACGAGCGCGCGGTAGACCTCTGCCGGCCCATCGAGACGCGGCACGGCAGGGCGTGGCAGCAGCGGCGGGCGCTCGCGCAGGCGTGGTGCGGCGCTGACCGGGATCGGCGCGCCCACGCGGTCGAGCGCGGCGCGGTCGATCTCCTTGCGCCGGCGGTTATCGTGCAGCCGCGCTTGCACTACGGTATCGACATCGACATCACAGACGAGCAGGTCCTCGTCGAACAGCGGCGCTTCCGCGATCAGCTCGCCGCGCGCATCGAACACCATGCTGCCGCCATCGAAGACCAGCTCGTCCTGCCCACCCACCTGGTTGACGTAGGCGACGGCGACGATGTTATCGGCGGCGCGCGTGGCGAGCATCCGCGCGCGAAAATCGCGTTTGCCGCGGTGGTACGGCGAGGCGTTGATGTTGATGATCAGCTCCGCGCCGGCGAGCGCTTGCTCGAAAGCGGGCCCGCTCGGATACCAGATGTCTTCGCAGATGTTGACGCCGACGCGCGCGCCCGCGATGAGGTAGACGGGCGAGCGTTTCCCTTCCAGGAAGTAGCGGTTCTCGTCGAAGACGCCGTAGTTGGGCAAAAACTGCTTGTGATAGGTATCGATGTGCCGCCCGTCGTGCAGGATCGCGGCGGCGTTGTAGATATCGCCGTCGAGATCGACGAAACCCACGATCGCGGTGATGCCCGCGGTTTCTGGCAGAAGCTCGCGGAGCGCCGCCAGGTTATCTTCCACGAACTGCCGGCGCAGCAGCAGATCTTCCGGCGGATAACCGGTCAGGGCGAGTTCGGGGAAGCACACAAGATCGGCGCCAAGGTCGCGGGCGCGGCGGATCTGCGCCGCGATCAGCGCCATGTTGCCGTCGAGGTCGCCAACCGTAGTATCGATCTGCGCCAGCGCGATCCGCACCGTCCGCATTGCACCACCTCCTGGGGAAAGTGTACGCGACGCGGTACCGCGCGACGACAAGCAAGGCCGCCGGGCGTTTCCGGCGGCCAGTGTGGAGAACGACTCTTCAGAGCCGCGGGCGGGCCACTGAGCTGTCACCCCCGCCGCACCGCCGGACCCGGCTCCGCGGCTCTGAAGCTGTTGCGATCGTACGATCGGCGTCGCGGCGTTGCCTTAATCGCCGCCTAGAAATGTGTCAACGTCTGGTTAAACCTTCCACCGTGGCTCAACTCACCGGCACGCAGAGCGCCTTCGCCACCACCTGCGCCGGTCTGGCGATCTGCTGGCCCGTCTCCTGCGGCGGCACGATCGTCGCCTGCCAGGTCGTGCTGGATGTGGGGCCGTCGGCCAGCAGCGTGGCGCCGGCCAGCGCTGCTGCATCGCTGGGATCGCTCAGCACCACATCGAACCCGCCGTTGACGATGACGCTACCCGCCGGGCACGTGACCGTCGCCGTGACCGGTGTACCGCCTGGTGCCAGCCCGCCGCTTGGCACGCCGTAGACCATCTGCATCTGCTGCAGCGCCCGCGCCCCCGATGGCCCGGGCGGTCCTTGCGGTCCTGTGGCGCCCTGCGCGCCCGCCGGCCCGGCTAGGGCGACGTGTACGTGTACTTAGCCGGGCTGTTCACGCAGATGCTGAGCGTCTGCCCCGGCCCCACCGTCTGACCCTGCACCTGCGCCTGCGGGTCGG
>Ga0209061_1004511_pt1 | contig 13321 bp, 13 predicted proteins | sample Coa_R1_10_FD_187157 | JGI IMG/M metagenome (GOLD analysis project Ga0209061, IMG submission 187157) | Surface soil microbial communities from Centralia Pennsylvania, which are recovering from an underground coalmine fire - Coalmine... | ecosystem: Environmental > Terrestrial > Soil >...
CTCTCCGAAGACGAGCACCGACTCCGGGTCGCGGCAAGCGGCGCGGACGTGATCTGCTGCACCCACTCAGGGCTGCCCTGGCAGCGGTGTGTCGGAGGCACGTTGGTGGTCAACGTCGGGGTGCTCGGCAAACCGGCCAACGACGGCACGCGCAAGGTGTGGTACGCGATCGTCGACCTCGCCGACGAACAGGCGGTAGCCGAGCTGGTCCCGCTCGCCTACGACTGGGAGGCCCAGGCCCGCTCCATGCGGGCTGCTCGAATCCCCGAACTGTTCGTCGCGACCATCGAGACCGGCTGGTGGACGACGTGTCTCGAGGTGCTGCCCCCTACCGAGCGGGCCCGGGGTCGCTACCACCTCTACCGCTCCTCCCTACCCACCGCCTTCACCCCTGCCGGTGGGACCTGGAGCGATGGCGGCGACGAGCTTGTGAGTGACCTAACCGGCGCCGATCCCCGCGTCGGAGAAGAGAGGACCGGCGACGCCGCAGGAGAGGACCTGCCGGTGGTCCCACTGTTCGGCAGCGCCTACTTTCCGCGCCGACTGTGGGTGTACACGAACTTCCACTGCAACCTCGCCTGTGACTACTGCGCCGTCGGCTCTTCGCCGCGCGCCCTTCCACGGCTTCTTCCCGCCGAGCGATTCCGTGCCCTCGTCGACGAGGCCGTCGCCGAGGGCTTCACCGAGCTCTACGTGACCGGCGGCGAGCCGCTCTTACACGCTGACATCGCCGAGCTCCTCGCCTACGGCACCGCAGCGCTGCCCACCGTGCTGCTCACCAACGCCACCGTACTGCGAGGCACCCGCCTCGAGCGGCTCCGCGCACTGGCCGGCAACCCACACCTCGTCGTGCAGACCTCGCTCGACGGTGCACGCCCCGCCACCCACGACGCCCATCGAGGCGCGGGCACGTGGGCCCGGACGATGGACGGCATCGCCACCCTCGTCGACATGGGCCTGGCGGTGCGAGTGGCGATGACCGAGACGCCAGAGAACACCGGCGAGGTCACAGAGGTCGCTGCCCTGCTCGCCGACGCGGGTGTCCCAGCCGACAGCTTCGTCGTGCGCCCGCTCCTGCGCCGGGGGCTCTCCGAATCCGGCCTCGACATCACCGAGACGAGTACCGTGCCCGAGCTGACCGTGGCGGCCGACGGGCTCTACTGGCACCCCGCCGGAGCCGATCGCCGCTCCAACCTCGACATGCGCATCGCGGAGGCCGAGTGCACCCTCGCCCACGCCAAGCAGCTCGTCGTCCAACGGTTCCTCGCCGCGCGGCTGCAAGACGGGAGCATGCCCCGCCCCTACCGCTGCGCCGTATGACTGCCACCCCACGCTCCCGGCAACGCCCGACCGGGCCGGACACTCGGCCCGGATCGCCGTGGGCATCAACGGGATCGAACTGGACCACCCCGGGTTCCCTGCCCGTGACAACTCGGACCAGGCGGAATCCCAGATGATGGAACAGCCAGCCTCGAGGATCGAGGACTACGCGATCATCGGCGACGGGCACAGCGCGGCGCTCGTCGCCTCGGCCGGGTCGATCGACTGGCTCTGCCTGCCCCGCTTCGACTCGGGCGCGTGCTTCGCCGCGCTGCTCGGCGGCGCCGAGCACGGCTATTGGAAGCTGGCCCCTATCGCCTCTCCTCGTCGGGTGATGCGCCGCTATCGCGACGCCACTCTCGTGTTGGAGACCGACATCCACACCGATGACGGGGTCGTCCGGATCGTCGACTGCATGCCCGCCCGCTCCGACCATACGAGCGTGGTCAGAGTCCTCGTGGGCATCGCCGGACGGGTCCCGATGCGGATGGAGCTCGTCGTGCGATTCGACTACGGGTGGGTTGTGCCGTGGATGCGGCGCGCCGGCGACCACCTCCACGGCGTGGCCGGCCCCGACGCCATCTGTCTCGCCACCCCGGTCGCCACGAGCGGCGAGAACTTCTCCACGGTCGCCACCTTCAGCGTCGCGGCGGGCGAGCGGGCGGCCGAACGTGGCGGAGAAGTCCGCGGCACGCTTGCGGGCAACGGCGATCGACTTATCGCCGGGCGGCTCCCCGGTGGGGTCGAAGATGGCCCAGTAGGCGGCCTTCACCTCGGCCTGGTGCTCGACGGGGACCTTGGCCAGGATGTTGCGGGAGCGGCGGATGGCGCATCTTTGACGCAAGCTGTGGGGGAACACGAGCTCGACGGCGCCGATCAGGCCGGGAGCGCCGTCGGAGACCACCAGCAGCGGCGGCCGCAGCCCTCGGGCGACCAGGCCGTCCAAAAAGCCCTTCCAGGCATCGGTGGACTCACTCGCGCCCGAGTCGAGGCCGACCAGCACTGGGCGCCCGTCGGTGGTGATGCCCCATGCGGCGAGCACCGGCTCGGCTCGGGCGTCGTCGTGCATACGGAAGTGCGACCCGTCCAAGAACAGGTACTCGAGTGACACCTCGGAGAGATCCCGGGCCTTCCAGGTGTCGAACTCGTCGTTGATCGCCTCGCACACCCGGCTGACGGTCGACTTCGACAGCGCCGCCTTCGCGCCGAGGGCATCGGCGAGGCTGGCTTCGACGTCGCGGACCGACAGGCCGAGGACGAACCCGGCGATCACCAGGCTCTCGAGCGCGTTGGTGCGGCACACGCCGATGCCGAGCAGCCGTGAGGCGAACGCCTCGTCGGTGCCGCGCAGCTTCGGCCGGTCGATGGTGACCGGCCCGGCCGTCGTCTTGATCGTGGTCGGGCAGTGCCAGTTGCGGCTCCCGGCCCTGGCCCGCTCGCCGTGGCTGTAGCGTTCGCGACCCAGGAACTCGGTGACCTCGGCCTCGATGGCGGTCTGCATGAGCAGCCGCACCCCGAGCCGGGCCACCTCCTCCAGCACCTCGCCCAGCTCCCGAGCCGAGCCGAAAGGTCGTCTATCTCGGCGCGGATGCGCTCGATCGGTGATACTCGTGTGGTCACGGGCGTGGGTTCCTTTCTCTGCTTGCAGGCTTCGAGAGGAACCTACGCCCGTCGTCTATTTACACCGCGGACCGGACTGTCGCCACCACAAGCTGCTCGAATCCGCGCAGGCTCGCTGGCGAAAGATCACGGGTGCCGAGCTCGTTGCGCTTGTGCGAGCTGGCGTCACCTTCATCGACGGCAAGCAACAAGAGAGGAGCGACACCACCTCGGGGTCACCCGACACCGGCACAAAAGACGGGTCCGTCGCCGCCTGAGCGAGATTCCCCGTCCACAACTATTGATGCGATGAAGGAGCTTTTCGTCGCTCCCGCGTGATCGAGTCGGAGCCATGTTCGCCTCGGGGCGCCGTCGCACGAGGTTCGGCATGGTCCATGCAAGCAACGCTTCGAGAGCCAAGGATGTCCACCGGGCCTCCTCCCGCAGCGCAGTCCCAAGCGCGTCGAGCACACTCGGGGTTTCCAAACCAAACCGTCGACGACGGAAGGAGACCCCAGTGGAACGACAGCGACAGTACGTCGGAATCGACCTACACCGTCGACGCAGTGTCATCGTCCGCCGAGACGATGACGGCAGCACGCTCAGCTGCGTGCGCGTCGACAACGTCGACCTCGAAGCCTTCAGCGCGGAGATCACCGCGGCAGGGGAGCACCCAGAGGTCGTCTTGGAGGCGACCTATGGCTGGGTGCGCCACGAGGCGCCACATGACCGGGCGGGGGGAAGAGCCCCGCCTGCGGCCTGTCGCAGCAGGCCGCTGAAGCTGGAGGCAGCCTGACCTCGGAGACGAGAGGGAAGGTGGGAGCAGCCTCGACAACGCCGGGATGGGCTGGCACTGCCAGACAGCCCAGGTCCGGCAAGCAAGACGGAGAGGTGTACGAGTGCAGGAACCAGTGGTGGAACCCCCTCAAGAGCGTTGGACCGGCTGTAAATCTGGTGGATGGCCGGGATGGCAGTGCGACGGACCTCCCTACAACCGGGAGGGACGACCCCGGCACGTGTTGGTGCCGGGGAGCCACGGTGAAGGCCTGCGGCGTAGCCGTGGACATGCCTGCAGGGGAACAGCTGGGCACCGATCCCGTCAACCGGTCTGTGGTGAACGTGGGAACCGCCTCTTCGCCGCCAACCTGCCGACCATCCAGGTCGGCAGCGGCAAGGCACGTCGTCTGCTGATGGCAAAGGGACGGGGCGGAGGGTCCGTAGTAGTCCGAGGCCGGGAAAGCCGGCCACATGGCGAAGGGACCCAGCGAGCTTGCAGTAGGCGAACTGGAAGACCAGGAGGACGCTGGTGAACACCGACGCACCGTGGCCCGACCTCGACGAGGCCGAGCAACGGGTACTGAAGATCCAGACGAAGCTGCACCAATGGGCTATCGGCGACCCGGATCGTCGGTTCTGTGACCTGTTCAACCTTGTCGCCGACCCCGCGTTCCTTGTCGTGGCGTGGGATCGGGTACGGGGAAATCGAGGCGCACGGTCCAAAGGAGTCGATGGAGTGGCACCCCGCTCCATCCTCTTTGGGAGGGACACGTTGCTGCCGATGCTGAGAGATGACCTCAAAGCACGGCGGTTCGCTCCCATGCCCGTGCGAGAGAAGCTCATCCCGAAGAAGGGTGGGAAACTTCGTGGACTCGGCATCCCGACTGCTCGGGACCGCTGTGTCCAGGCCAGCCTGAAACTGGTCCTCGAGCCGATCTTCGAGGCGGACTTCGAGCCGTGCAGTTACGGCTTCCGCCCGAGGAGGAGAGCGCAGGACGCCATCGAGGAGATCTTTTTCTATGCCACCCACTCCTACGAGTGGGTGCTGGAAGGAGACATCAAATCGTGCTTCGACGAGATCTCGCACCCCGCCCTCATGGACCGGGTGCGCCATCGGATCGGAGACAAGCGCGTCCTCGCCCTCGTGAAGGCGTTCCTCAAAGCCGGTGTCCTCGGTGAGGACCAGGTGATGCGGGACACCGTCACCGGCACCCCCCAGGGTGGCATCCTCTCGCCGCTGTTGGCGAACATCGCCCTGTCGGTGCTCGATGAGCACTTCATGGGGCAATGGAAGTCCTTCGGCGGCACCTATGGCCGCAGTCGACGGCGTGCCAAGGGCCTCGCCAACTATCGCCTGGTGCGATACGCCGATGATTTCGTCGTCTTGTTGACCGGGACCAGAGAGCACGTCGAGGCGCTGCGCGATGAGGTGCAAGGCGTGATCTCCTTGATGGGTCTTCGCTTGTCGGAGGAGAAGACGCTCGTCACCCACATCGACGAGGGGTTCGACTTCTTGGGCTTCCACATCCAGCGGAAGCGCCAGGAGGGGTCGATGCGGCGCACGATCTACACCTACCCGTCGAAGACCGCTCTTGCGGCGGTCAAGGCGAAGGTCCGTGCGCTCACGCAGGGCAACACGAATCAATCCCTGGCCAACCTGCTGTCCCGGGTCAACCCGGTGCTGCGGGGCTGGACCAACTACTTTCGGCACGGCGTGTCGGCGAGGACCTTCAGCTACCTGAACGCCTTTTCCTGGCGGCGGGTGGTCAACTGGCTTCGCCACAAGCACCCCCGTGCCTCATGGAGCTGGCTCCGTCGTCATCACCTCCCGAGGTGGCGCCCGACGGATGGTGAGGTGACCTTGTTCAACCCGGCGACGGTGCCGATCACGAGGTATCGCTACCGAGGGACGAGGATCGCCACGCCCTGGTCATCAAGGGTCGAGACGGAGGCCGCCTAGCCCGGCGGGACGAGCTCGTGGAGAGCCGGATGCGGGGGAACTCGCACGTCCGGTTCGGGAGTGCGGGCCGGGGAGACAACCGTCTGAGAGGACGGAACTGCGCCCCGGGCCGACACTCACTACTGGGCAGCCGACTGGCTGGCCGAGCACGGCGCGAGCGTCCACCTCGCCCATCCCCTCGGGAACAACTGGGGACATCGCCGGGTGAAGAACGACCAGCGCGACGCCGAGGACCTCGCCGACCTCTACCGCCTCGGCCGCCTCGCCGAGGCGTGGGTCGCACCTCCCGAGGTCCGCCAGCTCCGAGAGCTCGTGAGATACCGGGCCAAGCTCGTCGCCCTCCGCTCAGGGTTGAAGGCCCAGGCGCACGCTGTGCTGGCGAAAGAGGGCGTGGCGGTCCCGGTGACCGACCTGTTCGGCACAGCCGGCCAGAAGTTCCTCGACGACGTCCCGCTCGCTGCGGCCTACCGGGCTCGCATCGAGTCGCTCCGCGGGCTCATCTCGACGATCGAGCGAGAGGTGGCGATCTTCGAGCGCGACCTCGAGCGGGAGCTCGGCGGCGTCCCGGGCTACCAAGCGATCCAGAAGATCGCCGGCGTCGGCCCGGTCATCGCCGCCATCTTCGTGGCAGAGATCGGCGACGTCACGCGGTTCGCCTCTCCCCGCCACCTCGCGAGCTGGGCAGGCCTCACGCCGCGCCACCGCGAGTCCGACACCTCGGTCCACCGCGGCCCGATCACCAAGCAGGGCAGCCGGCTCGTGAGGTGGGCCGTCGTCGAGGCCGCCCAGCGCCAAGCCGCTGGCACCAAGCTCAGGGCGGACTACGCCCGCATCGCCGAGAACCACGGCTCGAGCCCCGGAGCGAGGAAGATCGCCCGGGTCGCAGTCGCGCGAAAGATCGTCACGCTCGTCTACTACGGCTTGAGGGACGGCGAGATCCGATCTCTCGAGTCCGCCCCGTGACGAGCTGCGGGCACCCCCAGGTGCGAGGTCGCCAATTGTCATGGTCCCCGGTTCGCCGGAGCGGCCGCGCGCTTGATTGACCCCGCCTGGGCGGTGGGCCGAAACGCCCCATGCCGCTTGACGGCGCAGGGATGACCGGCACCCCGTAGCGGGCTGCCCTCACCGAAGCGACTTCGGGCCTGGGGACATCACCGGTGCTCGGCTCAAATCAAAGGAGAACGAGCGCTTTCGAACATCGTCGGCGGAGGCCCGTCGGACGCACATGATGCGCCACCGCCTCGCCGGCCTCAAGGCTTCCCCTTCGGGCGGCTTCGCCGGCCTTGACCCCACCTCGCCGTTGGCGCGCGCCCGCTCCCATGACGGCCCCGACCCTGAGCAGGACGAGAACCTGGCGGACGGCAGGCGTCGCGTTTGACTTACGTCACTCCTTCAGGGATGACTTACGTCACTCCTTCAGGGATGACAGGTTCCGAGCGAGCTGTCAGGGATCGAAGACGAGCAGAGCAGAGCCGGCAGTACCACCCGAATTCGCTGGAAGTCCGAGTCGCGCGTCCAGAGCCGGGCCGATGAGCCGACTGCCGCGATGGCGATCTCGATATCGCTCCGCGCAACGGTCTCGCCCCGCTCCCGAAGGCGTGCCGCCGTTTCGGCGGCACTTTGCAACTGGACCGGGCCCAAGTCCGCCCATCGCGAGCCCGTCAGCAGCAGCCAGAGGCGCCCTCTGTCGGCTGATTTGGCTCCGGCCAGCACTTCTGCGACGACAGGGCCGCACACGAGCACCTCACCTGCGACGAGGAGGTCGTCGAGCTCCCCAGTTTCGATCCCTTGCCTCGCCGCAGGCACTCGACCCACTCCGAGATGTCCGCCAGAACCGTCACGGCTTTCGCTCGCGCGCAAGCGACCCGAAAGATCTTCGATCTCGACCGTACCTGCGAGTTGCCGCAGCCGGTCGACCGCGTCGTGCGTGAGGTAGAGGCGCACGGCTCGCTGGATGGCCTCGGTCTTCGACTCCCCGGGAAGGCGGGCCGTGAAAGAGGCGACGAGCGCGTCATCGAGCTCAAGAGTCGTTCTCACGGTGCAGTTGTCATGCAATCGCGCAGATCAGCTGCGGGCGTTGCGCGACTCGACGTCCCGAACTGCTCCGTGCTCGCCGACCGGCAGTTCGAGTCCGGCAGCCTGTAGCTAACTGTAGCTTTTCGTGCTACAGTGCCCTTTGTGACCCAGACCATCGCACAACGGGAGCTGCGCAACGACAACGCCAAGGTGATCGACGCGGTAGCCGCCGGGCAAACCTTCATCGTGACGCGCAATGGTGTCCCGGTGGCTGAGCTCCGTCCGATCGTGCCAGCCCGGCGGAAATTCGTCGCCAAGGCAGATCTCGTTGCGCTCGGAGCTGACGGACCACATGTCGACCTCGGCGCGTTCAGGGCTGACCTCGACCGCATCGTCGATCAGAACCTGTAGATGTCCGTCGGCCTGCTCGACACGTCTGTCGTCATCGACTGGGATGACCCAGCCGTCGCGACGGCGCTCCCCGATGAAGCCGCGATCTGTGCCATCACCCTCGCCGAACTGGCCGCCGGACCGCACCTCGCCCCGACCGGTGACGAACGGGCGCGCCGACAAGCTCGCCTGCAACAGGTGGAGGCGACGTTTGACGCCATTGCCTTCGATGCCCGCGCCGCCCGTAGCTATGGTCAGGTCGTGGCCGCAGTCATGGTGGTCGGTCGTTCCCACCGTCGTCGAATTGCCGACCTGCTCATTGCCGCGACGGCGCACGCCAACGGGCTGCCGCTCTACACGCGGAACCCGGACGACTTCGCCGGTCTCGGAACACTGATCGAGATCATCGGCGTGTGAGAGCCTTGACCAGCGCGGACGACAGCGCTCGTACCACACACAGCTTCCAAGGAACCCAGGGTGGTTCACACCGCCCAGCAGAATGGTGGACCGTAGGCACTCGTATTCGAGCTCCGACGGCCTGCGGATTCGCCTTCAACACCTCTGCCAGAGCGGCCTGTAGGTAGCTGTGACGGCTATCGCTTCACTGAGGGTGACGCAGGCCGAACGGGGGGGCTTCTGGCCCTTCTCGATGTAGCCGATGAGATCCTTGTTGGGCCGGAACGGAGGTGGCGCCGGCCGACTCTTGGCGGGCGGCGGGGCCGGTGTGCTCTGAGGTGTCTTCTCGTCAGACATGGGGCCGGCTTCCGATGGCGGCAGCGATCGCTAGAGAACCCCGGCAGCTCGAACTCGCCACCCTTTCTGCTTCACCAGGGTCGCGGCCTCCTCTACCATCACGATGTGCGTATCGAGCAGCTCCAGGCGCGTCTCGGCTTCTGGCGCGGTGGGATTGCTTGGCGGAGCCGCTCCACCTCGAGCACCGGGTAGCGACGAGGAAGGAAGGCCCACGCTGCCAGGATCGCCGCAACAACTGCGGCCGCCAGTCGGATCTCGAAGATCACCGTGCCCGAGATCGTGATCTGCGCCGTGGCACCGAGACCCGCGAGGACGCTCGCGAAGCCCAGGACGACCCCCGCCTTGCCGTCGAGGCTGGCGGCGTGCGCGTTCATCGTCTCGCGTTCTGCGACAACCTGCGCGAGCACGATCGCCAGCGATGGCAGCTGCTGTTCCTCGTCCACTTCGACGAGGCTACGAGCAGGTTGTGACTGCGGATCGAACTGCCTGCTCACCGACCGGCGGTTCGAGTCCGGCAGGGAGTGCCCGCTTGCCGACACGCATGACCAGTGAGGACTCTCGCGAGAAGTGCGGGGAGAGAGAGTAGGGACCCGGGGAGGCAACAAACGAGGGCGAGAGCAGGCAGGGGCATCGGCGTGCGAGAGCCTTAACCAGTCCGGACGACAGCCCGGGGGCTCCGTCGCCTGCGTCCATTGAGGCGACCGTCGGCACCGGCTCGGATGGGTCCTCGCCGCAAGGTTCCTCACTCTCGTGCTCGTCGCCTTCGTGTTCATGGCGGCCCTTCGCCGCGCTTGGTGTCGAACGGAGCCCTCCTACGTGCTCGCCACCGGGCACTGGGTCGCCTCGCTGTCTGCCGGCGGCACGGGTCATACGTGTCGGTGCCGAGAACCTCATCCATGGACTGTGAGCTGCACTTTGACGGCTGGTGCAGGGCGCGGCGAGCATCGACCGATGGCCCTTTCATTCCTGTATCGGGCGTTCTGCCGGGTGCTACAGGTGCTTGGGGTTGGCGCCGTCGTGGCATCGACCATCTCGCTGGTCCAGATATGGGTGCCCACGCGTTCTGGCAGGCCCGAGTGGGCTCAGGTCTCAGGCGGGTCCCGGTGAACCTGCTGGCGGAGCGCGCCGATCCCGGTGACCGCCGCTATGAGGAGCAGCGTGCCGCCGAGGTAGTAGACGACTTGGATGCCGTAGGCGTCGGCGATGGCGCCGCCCGCGGCGATGCTCACGAGCCGGGCGCTGTGCCAAACGAGGTCGAACGCGGAGAAGACGCGACCTCGCTTGTCGTCGGGGACGTGGGTCTGGATGAGCGTGGAGAAAGTGACGTTGCCGGTCGAGGTGCCGAGCCCGTAGCCGACGAGCGCGCCGAGGGCCGCGGGCAGGGCGCGCACGGTGGCGAGGGCGAGGTCGACGAGGCCGCGCAGGCCGAACGCGCCGAACATGATGGGCGCGTGGCGCCGCCCGGCGGGGAGCCGGGAGAGCACGAGGGGGCCGACGAAGGCGCCGACACCGATCGCCGCGAGGGCGAGGCCGTAGCCGGTGGTCGAGGCGTGCAGGCGCTGGCGCATCAACACGACGAGCAGGGCGCTGGTCGCCCCCGCGGACAGGGCGGCCAGCGCCTGGGCGACGGCGAGGGCCCGCAGCAGCCGGTCGGCGGCGACGTAGCCGAGGGCCCGGCGGCCCTGCGCCCACATGCTGGTGGTGACGACCGGTCGGGGTGCCTCCCCGGCGGGCAGGCCGGACAACAGGGCGGCCGAGGCGGCGAAGCTGGCGGCGTTGAGCCCGAAGGCGGCCCCGTAGCCGATGGTCGCCGCCAGGAGGCCGGCCACGGGGGCGAGCACGACCTGGCTCAACACGGCGGCCGACCAGATGCCGCTGTTGGCAGCGACGAGCTGGTCGCCGTCGACGAGGCTCGGCAGGAGCGAGCCCGCGCTCGGGTTGAAGAACGCGGAGCCGGCGGACAGGCCGAACGCGACGGCGTAGACGACGGCGATCTGGCCGTGGAAGAGCGCGAGCACCGCGGCGAGGACCACCCGGGCCAGGTCGGCGCCCACCATGACCTTCACCCGAGGCAGCCGGTCGACGAGCGGCCCGGCGAGAGGGGCCAGGGCGATGAGCGGGACAACCTCGGCCAGCACGGCGCCCGAGACGCCCACCCCCGAGCCGGTGAGGCGCAGGGCGAGCAGGGCGACGGTGGTGAACTGGATGACGTCACCCCACTGGCTGACCGTGCGCGCCGCCCACAGCCGGCGGTAGCCGGGCCGGGCGAGCACCGACGCCCGGTGCTTCGTGACGTCCTCGTCGCTCACAGGTCCGAGCCTTCCCCATGGGCGCCGGGAGGTCACGGCGAGCTGGCGAGGGCCGGCCGGGTAGCGCCCATCGGGGTGGGCCAGCTAGCGAGGTTCTCGATCCTCACGGTGGCGCCGGTGTGGGGCGCGTCGACCATCTCGCCTGAGCCGATGTAGATGCCGACATGTCCGGGCAGGACGGCGAGGAACTCGCCGGGATCGAAGAACACGAGGTCGCCGGGTTCGAGCTGGTCGAGGGGCACGTGCGGGAGGGCGGACCACTGGGCCTCGGAGGTGCGGGGGATCACGATCCCTGCTGCGGCGTAGGGGGCCTGGGTGAGCCCCGAGCAGTCGAAGCCGACGCCTGGGGTCTCGCCGCCCCAGCGGTAGGGGGTGCCGATCTGGTCGAGCGCGTAGCTGACCGCCTCGGCGGCGGCAGGGCTGGGGCCAGTTGCCGTGATGGCTGGTGCCGGTGCGGCGTAGCTGGCGGCGTAGGAGAACACCTCGGCGACGTATCCCCGGCTGTGGTTGTAGGCGAAGACGGCCCCGGGGATGTCCGCGCCACCCCGGGCGCCGTTGGTGCACAGGTCCCGGGCGGCGGCGTAGACGGCGTCGGTCGGGTCATACGGGCTCGGCGGTGTGGCCCCGCCGGGCCGGACCGGGATGTCGTAGGCGGCGAAGGTGGCCGGCAGGAACTGCATGGGTCCGACGGCACCGGCACTGGAGGTCTGTGTGTCGGTGCCGAAGTCGGTCTCGACTCGCCCGATGCCCGCCAGCACGCTCCAGGGCAGCCCCGGACAGGTGGCTGCCGCAGCGTGGAAGGCCTCGAGGTAGCTGGCGGGGATCTCGGCTTGCGCCTGGGCAGACGCGGTGATGTCGCCGGCGAACAGGGGGCCGCCGAACAGCGAGGCGATGCCGGCCGCGGCCCCAGCCGCAACCACTACGACGGCGAGGACGAGTCCGGCGCCGATGATGCCGACGGTGCGCAAGGTCACGGGCGTTCTCCTTTCCGGCTGTGGGGGCGGCTGCTGGCCTCGGGCGCGCCGAAAGCGCGCGGCGAACCGGTCAGGTGCCGATTGGTTGAAGGTGGTCCCGGCGAAGACGCCGGGACGATAGGAGGCTTGGTCGTCCAGTCGGGCGATCAGCCCGTCGAAGAGCCGCTGCCGGCCGATCTAGCCCTTGGCCGCGGCGTCACGCTGGCGGGAGAGGGTGGGGCGGAACTCGACGGTGGTGACGAAGAACGAGCAGGACTCGCACCGACTCGAAGTGGCAGTCCATGTCGACTGGCCGGGCGCAGTAGCCGTTGCCGAGCATCCGCCGGTCCATCTGGCGGCGAAGACGGCCCATCTCGGATCCTTCGGCCCCTGCGGGGAGCGCCCTGGGCTGGTCGTAGAGTGCCTCGACCTTCTGGGTCACCGAGAAGTACTGGTCGGCCACGGTGCGATCGGCGATGCGGGCGTAGACCCGGGTCATGTTCATGTCCTTGTGGCCGAGCAGCGCGGCTATGGCGTCGAGGCTCATGCCGCGATTGAGCGGCTGGGTGGCGAGCGTGTGGCGTAGCTGGTGGGCGGTGACATGGCCGATCCCCGCCGGGTGCCCGGTGCCCGGCGGCATGGTGGTAGTGGGATGAGCAAACGCGGTGGGTCCGGTGAGTTGGGCGACGGCGGGTGGGGGGGCGGCTGCCTTGGCCCCCGCTCGGGCGAGGGCGGCCACTGTCACGTCGGTGGGCAGGTGGGCCAGGGCGGCCAGCTCGGCCACCGAGACGAGGCTGCCGCGGCCCAAGCGGCGGGCAGCGAGGGTTGTGGCGGGGCGACGGAGCCGGTGGCGGTCGAGGTGGTTACGCCCGGCGTAGACGGCGAACGCGGAGGCCACCGCGTGGGCCCGGCCCCGCAGGGCGGCTTTGGCGCCGTGGCCGGTCTCGTCGGTCGAGACTGCGTAGTGGACGGCGATCGCCCAGCACGGCTGGGCAGCCTTGTCCAAGATGGCCGCCACATCGGCCGATCGGGCCGGTCGACCTCGGCCCGCTGCGTTCTCGGCCCCCTCCCGTCGGGGTGACGAGGTCGAGGAGCCGCCCGGTGCGGTGAGCTGGCCGGCCGTTGTGCCGGTGGACGGCTGCTTTGGACAGGGTGCGAAGGCGCCGGCCGGTGACCGGTCGGGCCAGGATCTGCACGCAGGCCTGCTCGTGCTCGCCGAGCCCGGAGAGGGCGCCGAGGAGTGG
>Ga0209061_1004513_pt1 | contig 13316 bp, 13 predicted proteins | sample Coa_R1_10_FD_187157 | JGI IMG/M metagenome (GOLD analysis project Ga0209061, IMG submission 187157) | Surface soil microbial communities from Centralia Pennsylvania, which are recovering from an underground coalmine fire - Coalmine... | ecosystem: Environmental > Terrestrial > Soil >...
AGCGCTCGTAGGTCGTGCAAAACAGAGAGAACTGATTCGACATAACATTGAGCTGCCAACAGTTGTCCTTAGAGAGGAAAGCAGCAGACCATGAGGCGAATCTAGGGATCGTTTGCGGAAATTTGCTCGCCTCGTCAAGAGAAGCAAAATAGAGTGCATTTTGGAGCTTTAAATAGGGAAAGAAGGAGCGCAGTGGCTCCCAAAGCTTGCTCAAGGACGCTTCATCAAGGGCGAGAGGCTCGTAAAATTGAAGATGACAGCTTACGTTGACCAGCGGATTTTTCTTGAAGATGACCCTTTTATAAGTCGGAAGAAGCATCTATCTACTCACTTGCCTATTTAAGTCCGTCAAATTATATTCTATTCAGCGGCCTATGTCAATTCCTAGTCGCCAATAATATCCCCCTCAAGGCCGAGAGTGCTGCGTACAAGGCCAATGCCCCATCTTAGATAGCTGTCTGCAGTCTTGTGAATTAAGAGGCATACTGTTATCTCACCCTAGTCTGCTGTAGTCGTGATGCGCCTTTCCCCATAAAAATTCGTGCAGAATCGCGCTGAGAACGCCAACAATAGAAGCGAGGGAATCTTTTACGATGAAAGGAGGTGATACCATCGTGGTAACCATTCTACCCTCGCTGCCACAACAGGCCACCGCGACGGCTGTTCCGAAGGCCGGAAGCTCTAATGGCGATGCGACGGGCGTTTCGTCCTTTACAGACCACCTTCAAGAAGCTTTGCCACAAGGTATCGGCGCCGATTCGGGTACGCCGAAACAACAAGTAGCTAAAACGCAGCTACCGGTGAAGCGGCCCGTCCATGGCGACGCCTCTAAGCCAAGTGCGGATGCCCAAACTGCCGACAATGCGACAGAGCCGAACCAGCAAGCCGTTGAAAAGGCGATCCACTCAAAACCAGATGCGGCTGCTGCTGCCTTGTCGGAACAGACGCCGGCTCAGATGTTGGCGATGGCTGCTGTTGTGGCGGCTCTTCCGCCAACGACTGTCTCGGCCGAACCCGCTCCGAACGCTGCAGGCCAAAACAGCGCGGCAGAAGCCACTAGCGTGGTGCCCAGCCTATCACAAACGCCTGGCATAAGCGATAAAACCAATGCGCTCGCTGCCTTGGTGGCTTCGGAGCAGGAGATTTCCCCCACCCTTAACGAAACACCAGCAACTTCAGCCTCCGCGCCGCTGCCGCTAAAGGAGCAGGCGGCAGGGGAGCCTGCAGCCATGCCCCTGACGGTGGTGTTGGCATCAAGAACCGTTGCTTCGGAGACTAGCGCTTATTCCGCTCTTCCGAAGTCCGCAACTCAGATAAGCGCACCGAATGGATCGAGGGACGTGACACCAGCTCCAACGACCATTTTAGGGGCGTCGGTCAGCACGGCCATCGCGGTTGCCGGTAACACGACATCGGGTGCTGTGGGGTCTCAAACGCAAGTTATCCTGGCGACGACGTCGGTCTCCACGGAAAGCGCACAAAACATCGTGGTAACGCAGAGCGATGGTGCTGCATACGGCACCTTGCCATCGCAACACGTTGCTGCGGTAGGAAACGACACCTACGTGCAGTTTACGGAGGGTGTGTCACAGAGCGCATCCGGCTCACAACCGGAGTTGGAGGTTGCCGTGCAAAATACGGGGCAGTTCGGGGAAGCTCATGCGATACCTGGAACGGAGGCACCGCATCCCGCACAAACGCTGCAAGAGGGGCTTCTTCGCAGCGCCGTGTTAGGGGAGGCGAACAGCGTACGATCTCAGAAAGTCGGGGGATTTTCTGAATTCGCCGGTGTCGCCCCTGAGGCGGCTCAGATCGCTGGAGCCAAGAACGGTTTGCCGGAAGACCAAAAGGCACTTTCACTGCATGAGGCCGTCGGTAGCGTTATAGACCCGAACACACTCTCCACAGAGGCCGCAACAAAACCTCTCTCTTCGGTTACTGTCCATGAAAACATTGCCGATATGCAGACAACTGTACCGTCGGTAGATGCGGCGCCACCTTCGCAAAGTACGAGCGGCAGCGCAGACAGCAGCAACTCGGCCAACGGCAGCGCCGCACAGCAGCAGTGGCCCCATGCAGGTGTGACCATCGCATCACTTCAGCAAAGCCAATCTAACAGCGCATCAAGCCCGGACATCTCCGCGCCTAGTGCTGCGGGGGCTGCGCAGAGCACACTCGACCGCGTTCAAGTAGCGCAACAGGTGGTGCAGCATCTCGAAGCAGCCCGCTCGATGGTGGGCCGCGGCGAGATTACGTTGCGGCTAAGCCCACCTGAACTAGGCACACTGCGCATAGCGCTTAGCAGTGGCGCACAAGGGGTAACGGCGCATCTTGTTGCGGAAACGAGCCAGGTGCAACGTGCCCTTATGGACGAACAGCACCGACTACATGCCGCTCTCGAAGCACAAGGGCTGAAGGTGCATTCGTTAGAAATAAGCACCGGCAGCACCGGCCAACAGAACCCAGCTCCGTTCGGTGGCTCCTTGCAGATGCAGTATCAGACGAGCGGTTATTCGAGGACAAACTACGCCTCTGTTGACCACGGGCAAATTTCGTCCATCGAACCGACAGAGGTAGGCAATGACGAGATGAGCGGTCTTTCTATGACGCCGTTCGCAGGTGCATCTCGCCTTAACTTCTTGGCGTAAAAACAACCCTAAAGTTAGGAGATCGGAAGATGGCTATTAGCCAAGTAACCAACAGCACGACCAGCAGCGCCACAACTCAAATAGGCGCCGCCGTGCAACAGGTGCAGAACAACCAACAGGTTAGCGAGCAGGCCTTTCTGCAAATGCTCACGACCCAGCTTTCAAACCAAGACCCGACGCAGCCAGTAGACGAGAACCAGATGCTAGCGCAGCTTGCTCAGTTCTCAACCGTGGAAGGGGTCAACCACCTATTGAACTCGCAAACCCAACAACAGGCCATCAACCTGCTTGGGCATACGGTGCTGGCTTTGGTAAATACCAACAACAGCCCGCAGATGGTCAGCGGGAAGGTGGTCGGTGTAAGCTGGAACGGCAGTAAGGTCTCGCTGACGTTAGATAACCACACATCGGTAACACTCGATGAGATAACACAGGTCTCTTGAGGTGACACGATGCCTGAACCAGTTCGCGTTCCGCCTGTAGGACAGGGAGTTGCCACTCCCGATAGGTCTCAAGAAAGTACAAGCAAACAAAGGACGGCGCAACAAACCTCCTTTGCCGATCTCCTGCGCGCTCAGCAGGGAATCGCTCCTCTCGAACCCACACGTTCCGTTGGAGCGCCTGAAGTGCCTGGGTTGCGCTTTTCGGCGCATGCCCAGACCCGCATGAATTCGCGGCAGATCACGCTGGAAGCTCAGCATGTGGAGAGGTTGCAAAATGCGGTGCAGCGTGCAGAGGGCAAGGGAGCGCGCGATGCGCTCATTCTCATGGACAACATGGCGATGGTGGTGAGCATTAAAAATCGCACCGTAGTCACCGTGGTGGATCGCGACCATCTCAAGGAAAACGTGTTTACCAACATAGATAGTGCGGTCATCGCTTAGAGAGCCGCACCGTGCAGGCCGGACCGTGGACGGACTCCGCGGAGGCCTGAAAAGCATACTCCCCGAACGATAGAGGGGAGCCATATATCGTGAGACAAGCGCTTAGCGCATCCATTTCACCAATAACAGGAGGTTCTATAGCAAGATGCTTCAAGCTATGTTTTCAGGCGTAAGCGGACTTCAAGTTCACCAAACCGATCTTGACGTTATCGGCAACAACATCGCCAACATCAACACGGTAGGTTACAAGGCCGGGCGCGTCACTTTTGAGGATCAGCTCTCTCAGACGATTCGGGATGCAGCAAGTCCAGGAGCCAATGTAGGCGGTCAAAACCCCGCCCAAGTGGGACTCGGCGTTATGCTAGGCTCGGTAGATACGTTACAGACTCAGGGAAACCTCGAAACGACGGGAAAAAACACCGACCTAGCCATTCAAGGAGCGGGCTACTTTTTAGTCGGCGATGGAAGCACCGTCTACTACACGCGCGACGGTTCGTTTGACCTCGATAGCTCTGGCGAGCTGGTGAACCCGGCAAACGGAGTGAAGTTATTGGGGTATCAGGCCGATGCGAACGGCAAGGTAGATACGAGCCAACCCATCACGGCAAGCAGCGTTATCAAGATCCCTGTGGGCACACTCACGGCCGTGAAGCAGACGACGGAGGCAATCTTTCAGGGAAATCTCGATGCTTCCTCTTCGCTACAGTCCACGACAGCTAAACTCACGGGGAATCTAGACGTTTCGCAAACGCCCTCTGCCATTAATACCACCATCTACGACTCGCTGGGCAACGCCCATACCTTGCAGGTTACTTTTTCCAATCCTGTGTTCAACCCTACCGGAGCCGGTGTGCCTGCGGGCGCTACACAGTCCTGGAAAGTGGCTCTCACGTTAGATGGTGCCACCACCAACCAGACCATCTACGCTGTGGGAGGTAAGTTCGTTTTTGCCAACAGTTCCGGAGCGATTTTGGGGTCGTCGCAGGTGCTCAACGTTATCGGTAGTGGGGGGGCGCCTAACTTCCCGATCACGGTGGATTTCAGTGGGCTTTCCGATTCCTCCAGTGTTTCCGCCAGCGCTAATGGGCAGAACACCCCGACGAAGATCGCCTCGACACTCATGAGCTTGTCGGGCAACATGAACCTGGATAACCCCCCGGCACCGGTCACAACCACCGTTTACGACTCGGCAGGCAACGCCTACCAGATTCAGACAACTTTTCTAAACCCCACCTATAACCCCACCGGCCCGAACGTGCCTACCGGGGCGACGGCGGCCTATGATGTGCAGATCAAAAACTTGACGACGGGCACCACGCTCTACGATAGCACGGTGGCAGGCAACAACGAATCGAAAGCCTACTATATCCCCGGCCAAGGCTTCGTGCTGGCCAACACCACAACCGGTGCTGTGTTAGGCAACACCATTCAGCTAAGCAGCGCACCAGGAACCTATGGGCCGAACAATACAGGAGCGCAGGTGGTGGCCGGTATGCCACTTACCGTAGACCTGAGCAAGCTCTCTACCACCAATACCACCGGAGCCGCAGATGGGCGCACTGGTGGCCAGCCCTCATGGTCAACGGCCGTGCAGGTCTACGATAGTTTGGGCATGAGCCATCTTATCACCTTTAATTTCACCCGCGCGTTGGTGGGTTCGGGAGCGCCCTCTAATGCTGCCGCTCGGTGGGAATGGACGGCCACGGAGAACGGACATGTTATTTCCAGCAGCACCAGCTCGGGCAATCAGGCGCTCTTCTTCGACTCCTCCGGCAACCTGATTGACACAAACAACCAAACGGTCAATGTTACCCCAACCAACGGAGCGGCACCGTTTAGTGTCAGCATCAACTTCGGTAGTCTCACCCAGATCGCCGGCAACTCCAGCGTGGCTGCCACCTCTCAGGATGGGGCGCCGATGGGCGTGCTTCAAAGCTTCTCTATTGCACAGGATGGAACCATCACTGGGGTCTTTTCTAACGGCCAGACGCGCGTTTTAGGGCAGATCGCAACCGCCATCTTCTCCAACCCTGGTGGTCTGGCGAAACAAGGACAAAACCTCTACTCGGCCTCCAACAACTCCGGCTTGGCGCAAGTGGGCGTGCCCAACCAAGGCGGACGTGGCCAGATCAACGTGGGCTTCTTAGAGATGTCCAACGTGGATCTTTCAACGGAGTTCACCAACCTGATCATCGCCGAGAGGGGCTTCCAAGCCAATACGCGCATCGTCACCACCGTAGATAACCTGCTTCAGGATGTCATCAACCTGAAACAGGGCGGCTAGGTGCCCTAACTGGGACATAAGGGGTTTCGACAAGCGGGTGCTTGTCGAGCCCCTTTGAAGGAGTAAAGCATGATACAAGTAACCCGTTTTAACCACACCGAACTCTACATCAATGCCGACCTCATCGAGTTCGTTGAAAGCACGCCCGATACCGTCATCTCGATGGTAAGCGGGCGGAAGGTGCTCGTTTTGGAAAAGCCGGAGGAGGTGCGCCGTAAAATCCTGGCCTATCGGCAAGAGGTTGGACCGCTGCTTTTGCGCACAGGGATCGTTCATCCGGAGGCCGAGCAAGAGGAGAAAGACGAAACCACGGCATCGCCTCGCTAGGGTTTCGACACGAAAGGGAGTTAGGCAAGCAGCATGGACCTTGCAACCGTTATCGGACTCGTTTTGGCGTGGGGAGCTTTGTTAGGCGCCCTGCTCATGGAGGGTGGCGAGCTACGGGTGATGATTAATCTCCCCGCCGCGCTGCTGGTTTTTGGTGGAACCATTGGAGCCGCCGTTATCAGCTTTCGAATGAACCAGATCATGGAGGTGCCCAGCATTCTTTCCATCGCTTTCCGCGAGAAGACACTGGAGCTACCGGATGTTATTCGGCAGTTGGTGCGTTTAGCCGAGAAGGCACGTCGCGATGGTTTGCTTGCCCTGGAGGAGGAGAGCCGGCGTCTTCATGACCCGTTCCTGAAACGTGGCCTGCGTCTCGCCATTGATGGCACCGACCCCGAGCTTCTGCGGGGAGTTTTGGAGACGGAGATACAGCTTTTACAGGCACGTCATCGTGCAGGCGAGTCGATTTTCATTACCCTTGGCGGCTTTGCGCCCACGTTAGGGATCATCGGTACCGTTATGGGGCTTATCCACATGTTGGCCAACCTCAGCGATCCAGGCAAGATGGGGCCGCTCATCGCGGGCGCTTTCATCGCCACGCTCTACGGCGTTTCCAGCGCCAATTTAATCTTCTTGCCCATTGCCAATAAGCTACGCATGCGCTCTTCAGAAGAGGCGCTTGCACGAGAGGTGATGCTGGAAGGAATTCTCTCCATTCAGGCGGGCGATAATCCACGCCTTGTGGAGGAGAAGCTAAAAGCCTATTTGGCACCACGGCTTCGAGGGCAGAGCGCTCTGGCAGGAGCACGACGATGAATCGCACTCTGTTGCGAGGCCGAGGGCAACCCGAACACCGAGAGAACCTGGAACGGTGGCTGCTTACTTATGCCGATATGATCACCCTGCTGATGGCCTTCTTCCTCATGCTCTATTCGATGTCGGTGATGAGCCGGGGCAAATTTCAACAGATGGCGATCTCCGTTAGACAGGGTTTCGACGGCGACAAGGCGGCAAAAGGAGTTGGTGTCGGCACCGATTTGGCTGCAGAGAGAACCTATCAGCAGTACATGCAGTCCTTACAAAAGTTACGGCAATATGTGGAACAACACCATTTGGAGGGCGCCATCCATATGAGCAACGACCGCCGTGGCATCGTGATCAGCGTGCTTACCGATGGGTTGCTCTTCAAAAGCGGGCAGGCGACCTTGCAGCCTCAGAGCCTGCCGCTGCTACACCAGATCGCGGGGTTGTTGCGGGTGCTTCCGAACGACGTGGTGGTTGAAGGCCATACCGACGACCGACCCATTCACACCCTACAGTTCGCCTCGAACTGGGAGCTTTCCGCCGCACGTGCCGGGGCGGTGGTGCGCGATCTCATCTTGCGGGAGGGTTTGCCCATACGACGGTTCTCGGCCGCCGGCTATGCCGATACGCGCCCTCTCTATCCTAACGACACCCCACAGCATCGAGCGCGCAATCGCCGAGTGGAGATCGTGCTGCTGCGCACACAACAAGAGGCTGAAGCCGAAATGCAGCGTCAACAAGAGATCGCCCGCATTACCGACAGAGGTGGTGTGGACCCTGTAGAATCATCGGGAGAGAAGTCCTCTGTGCTGGCGAATCCGCAACAACACGAGGCAGCTTCGGGAGCGATCTCCTTAGGAAGCCGCTCTCGTTCGGTTGCTCCTTCGGATGAGGGGAGTGTGGCCGAGCCATAATTCAAGCAAAAAATCGTTTTTGAGGAGTTAAACATCTATGGTAGCAAAGCCAGAAATGCGTCAACAACCTGCTGAGGAGGTGCAGGAGGCGCCAAAGAAAAGATCAAAACGCCCCCTTTTGCTGCTCTTTGGATTAGTGGTCGTATTGGTCGTTGGCCTACTTGCCTTTCACATGCTGAGTGGCAAGAAAGGGGCGGCGAAAGGGGAGGTCAAGAAAGAGTTGAAGGTTTCCTATTACCTACCGCTCGATGACTTTTTAGTGAACCTTAGTGGAAGCGATGACCACTATCTGAAAGCGGGCATCACGCTGGGTATGACCCAAAACATGTCGCAGGACGAGGCCAAAGACAAAACCGCCCCCATTCGGGATGCCATCATCACGGTTCTCGGCCACAAAACGCTGGCCGATGTTTCAAAGGAGGGGGCGAAGGAGGCTCTTAAGAAGGAGATTCAAGAAAGGGTCAACGAGGCGTTAGGTGGGCAGGACGTGGCGGCCGTCTATTTCACCTCGTTTGCCACACAGTAGATGCCGTCCGAACCGTTCGCCTGCCTTTTAGCTGACCCGGCAGGCGAACTTTTACGAGTAACTGATCTCTTCAATCATGTAGACCACAGTGCGCCCGTTAGGCAGGCGCACCTCTACCTGTTCTCCTTGCTTGCGCTTGAGCAGCGCTTGGCCTATAGGAGAGTTATGGGATATACGTCCCTGCAGCGGGTCGGCCGAATTTGCATCTACAATAACATACTCAAACCGTTGGCCTTTATCACTCGCGTTTATCAGTGTCACCTTAGCGCCAACGTCTATCCATCCTTTTTGTTCGACTTCGATGACTTTTGCCCGCTCCAAAATCGCCTCAATCTCGGCGATCCTGCCGTTAAGAATGGCCTGTTCTCTTCGTGCCGCTTGATACTCGAAATTCTCCGAGAGATCGCCGTAGGCGCGTGCTTTACGTATGGTCTCGGCGATGCGCGCTCTTTCCACGGTGCGTAGGCGATGAAGCTCTTCCTCAAGCTGTTTTTTGCTCTCTACGGTAAGGATGACCTCGTCTTTGACCTGGGTTTTTAGCAGAGCCTCCATTCCCGCGATTTGGGCGTTGAGGGAAACAAGCTGTTGCCATGCCTGCTGATGTTCGGGGTTTTCCAAGGGGTCTCCACGCTCAAGCGCCTGTCGTATAGTCTCTTCCACCTTAGGAAGTTCCACGGTGCGTAGACGCAGAAGTTCCTCCTCAAGCTTCTTTTTGCCTTCTGGAGTTAGGACAACTTCGTCTTCGACCTGCTTGCTCTTTAGCAGGGCCTCAATGCCTGCAATCTTGGCGTCAATGAGGGCGAGTTGATGTCGTTCCTTCTGATATTCGGAGTTTTTCGATGAAGCTCTGGAAGAGCGTGCTTTTTGCGTGGCCTTTTCAACGCGTGGGCGCACTATGCGTAGGCGATGAAGCTCTTCCTCAAGCTTTTTTTTGCTCTCTGCGGTTAGAATGACCTCGTCTTTAGGCATGGACTTACTCTACACCTCTAGCGCTTACGGGAGTCGTTCGTTTTTGGCGCACAAAAAGAGCGAAACGCCTCGGCGTATTCGCTGCTCAGTTTAAAATACCCTAGTTACGGCGCTGTGTCAACTTTATCCCCCCTGTTACTCTCTTTTCAGGGAAGGTTCTGTTTGCCCGATGCCGCAGGGCCGAGTTGTCTAATGGGTTTGGCCCGATGGCACGTTGCGTTTTTCTTGATGGAGCGCATCGAGTTGCTCAAAGATGCGCTCCGCCTCTTCCGCTTTCAGTCGCCCCGATTCCACCATCTGTAGGAGGCGCCGTCGCTCTTCTCTTCTCTGAATCTCTTCTGGGGAAGGCGTTTTCGGCGACGAGTCCGTGTGGGGCGAACCGCTAATACGGGAGCGCAGGTTGGACTTCATATCGTTTAAGCTGCGGCTTGCCACCACCTTAAAGCCGCCCCAAGCGTCTTTTGCGGCGCTTTTTGCCGATTCTTTCATATAGGCGCCTATCACCTTCATGACGGCAGGCACCAAGGCAGGTGGCACCTCGATGGTTTCGTGCGTTCCATCCGGGCGGGGTATTTCCACCTTCTGAAAGTTTTGGCGATCGTTGGTTTTCGGCTTTTCTTTAGGAGGTTCGGGCGTGCTCGATGTCGTGGGTTGGGCCTGCTGCACCCGCTGAAGCGCCTCGATCATGCGGGCGCCCTCTTCGGGCGTGAGCACGCCCTCGGCAATAAGCCGTAGAATGCGCTCTTTCTCCGTCTCTGGCATCGCTAAAACTCCTCCCTATGCTGGGCTTCCGTGCTGTATTCGGGTGATGTGCACGTCGCCCGATGTGGTTTGGACATTGAGGGTTCCCGTGCCCTCTCCGAGTTTTCCTGTCCAGAGGGTTTCGGTTGCGGTTACCTCATGGGCATCGTGCTCGCAGCGGAGGGTACCGGAGATAGTTCCTAACGTGACGCGCAGATGGCTCTCGGTCGGTAGGCAGATATCTACATCGCCAGAAACGGTGCTTGCTTGAAGCGCTCCGGAGAAAGGCGTTTCAAAATCTACCGAGATGTCGCCGCTTACCGATTGCGCCTGGAATCTCTCTGAGCGACCTATGTGGGCAAAGATGTTCCCGGAGACGATCTTGAGGGCTATCTGTCCATGAACGTTGTTGAGGTACACCTGGCCGCTAATCGACTCGCAGACGATGTCCATCGGGCTTCGTTGTCCTACCTCTTCCACACGCACGTCGCCGGAGACCGACTTGCATTCAAGTCGTTCGCCTTCAATGGCTTTGGCACGTATATCGCCGCTTGCCGTGTTGGCCACAAGGCCGCCTTCTACGTTGGAGGCCTCGATATTGCCGCTCTTTGTGGCCACCGAGGCCGTACCACGAATCTGTTTAAGGTGAATGGAGTCGGAGCTGGTTTGGGCGCGCACGTTGCCGCCGATGTCTTCGAGTGTTACTTGGCCAGAGTCTGTAATAACCTCTACGGCACCATCCACGTGGGCTATCTCCACATCGCCGAATCGCGTTTTTACGTGGGTAGTCCCAAGCGCGCGTGGAACGGTGATCTCAAGGTCTACCGTGCCCTGCTCGAAGTCCTCTGGTGCATTTATGCGCACTTCGAGGCGCGAGTCGGTGCCACTGATGGCGACCTCGATGGATTCGAGAAGGTTTTTAAGCTCGACTTCGTTGGGTCCCCAAACGGTGCGTTCTACCACCACCTTCGCGGGCGCATCGGCAACGCCGGTGATCTTCACATCGCCGAGTGGGTTTTCTACTGAGACACTCGCACCTGGCGCGAGATAGAACTCCTGTTGGTGGGTTTCTTTACGTTCCGGCAAGTTGCTCTCGTTCTCCGGCCGCAGTTCTCCTGGTTTCGTCCAAGTGCGCATACGTGCAACGAAAGTGGAGGAGAAGCGCCCACCACTTTTCGTGGCCAAGCGCAACTGTTCCTGAACGCGCTCGACGATCTTGTCAACATCCACTTTGCTTATCGCTTTGGAGATGCGTTCACCGAGGTCACTGAGGCCGGCGAAGGGAGATTGGGCGGAGGCTGTTCGCTTCTCTTCGGCTTTCTGTTCGCTTTTGGTTTGGGATTCTTTAGAGGTCTCTGAGGAGGTTGTGGTTTTGCTGCTGCCGCGCAAAGCAGCGATAAGCATTTCGGCCTCTTGGGCGGTAATTTTGCCCTCCTGCAGAAGCTCTAGAACTCGCATGACATTCTCATCCATCTCAAGGCTCCTTTCTAAGGGAATTTGTGTCCCTAAATGAGTTGACGCAACGCTTCTGCCGCCTCTTCGGCGTCTATCTCACCGTTTTCTAAGGCTTCGAGAATCTCGAGGCGCTGTGCACGAACGCTTGCGGCGGAGGGCAGGCTTTCCGCAGCGGAATCTCCTCCTTGAAGCCCTAAGGCGGCAAGGGCATTCTGCAGGCGATTGCGCACGGTGGGATAGGAGATGCCCAGCTCTCGCTCTACGCGGCTTAGGTTGCCCTCGCAGCGCAGGAAGGTTTCGATGAACCGCAGATGCTCTTCGGCGAGCCGACAGAACCGGCAGCCGTCGAAGGCCCCCCGCACGCTCGTTTGGCACCGAGTACAGTGCAGTTCGGCCACGTGCAAGCTGCCGCCACAAACGGGGCAACGGGTAAGTAGACCCGCCATTCATCCCTCCTTACCAGAGGATTACGGCTCTATTCTACACCAGGTTTCAAAAAAAGTCAAATCTACGGGCATTCGAGATCAGAATTTCTTAGTTAAGGCTTGAAAGTTCTAAAGCGGGGTCTCTCTACTAAGCATGCTCCTCGTCGTGCATTGTTGTTGATGGGCGAATTTTAGGGCAAGTTTTCCGCTTTTTAAGTTTGCTAGGCATTTATTCAAATAGAAGTCGCTACACGGTTCTGCTATCGAGTGTCGGCTTCAAAACCTCCATCTACACTCAGCAAGAAAGGAGATGGAACAAGGATGCGTATGCTAAATGTGCTATTGATGCTGATCGGCACCGCGTTTTTGATCGGATGCGGGGGAGGGGGAGGTGGCCCTGTCTACTCCGGTGGAGGAACCTCTCCGGCCACCCATCTCCGTTCCCCGTTACCAGGGGATACCTATAACTACACGCTTTCCGGCAAGCTGCAGGGCATCGGAACCAATGTAAGCTATAGCTTCACCGGCACTCTCATGCTGGGGTTTAGTCAAGCCGACTACAACGGTGCCAGTGTGCTGCTGCGCAACATTGCCTATACCCTTAACCTGAGCAATGGACAGACACTCGCTTTCAACGGACAGGAGATCGACAGCAGCGATTCTAGCGGGGATGTCATCGCGTTGGCCAGAGTTCAAAACGGCACTGTGGACCCCCTCAATCCTTCCATCATCGCCGCTCCGGCCGTATGGAGCAATGCGCTCTCGATCGATCAACAGACCACCACAAGTTCCGGCATATCCGAAGTGGATAGCTTTACCGTTGTGGGCACAGAGAACGTATCTACTGCGCTAGGCACGTTCGCCTGTTGGAAGATCAACTACATATCCAACGCCAGTTCGTCGAGCGACGTCAACGAGACAATATGGTACGCGCCTGAGATGGGAGACGCTCCTATTAAGCTATCGGGCACAATTACCGCTGTTGCAAACGACGGAAATACCTACACGATAACGCTTAATGCGATCCTCACCTCTACGAATGTGCCCATCTCCTAACCTAAAGAGAAAACAAGGGAACTCGGCCGTGTTTGGAGGAACTTAAGAGGCCTATTTCTCGCATAAGATAGGGTATAATGTTTCTGATGCCTCTATGTGAGAAATCTGAAGGGAGGAGCCTTTTGTATGGCCAAGAAGAAAGACACATCTAAGACAAACGTTGCCGCACGCTTAGAGTCGAAAGCCCAACAGCAGCTATGTCGCTTTTGCGGTCGCAAGCCCGAAGTGGTGCGACAGTTGACCCCTAGCGGTAAAGTGCAGATGTTCCGCAAATGCTGCGCGG
>Ga0209061_1004514_pt1 | contig 13307 bp, 11 predicted proteins | sample Coa_R1_10_FD_187157 | JGI IMG/M metagenome (GOLD analysis project Ga0209061, IMG submission 187157) | Surface soil microbial communities from Centralia Pennsylvania, which are recovering from an underground coalmine fire - Coalmine... | ecosystem: Environmental > Terrestrial > Soil >...
GCTGCGCGAGATCGGCGACCACCTGCGCGCCAGGCTAGGCAGCTCGGTGCTGGTACTCGCTGGCGAGAACGACGGCAGAGCTCAGGCCGTCGTGATGCTGACGCGGGATCTGACCGACCGGTTGAAAGCGGCCGATATTATCCAGAAAGCGCTGCGGCCAGCGGCGGGCATCAACGGCGGCGGCCGTCCCGACACCGCGCAGGGCGGTGGGGGCGATCCGCAACGGCTCGATAGCGCCCTCGAAGCGGCGCGGCGGTTCGTCGCGGCGGCGCTGGAGAATGAACGCCGCGACGGCTCGTGAGCGCCGGGCGCAAGAAGATAAGGGGTGCCTTCTGACGACCGAACCCGAGGGCACAACCCGGTCTAGCCAACCATCGCCGGTACCGCCGGAGAGCGCCTCTGCCGCGCCCGGCCCGCTCGGCAGCGCTGGCATGGCGCACCGCGCGCCCGGCCCTTCCGCCGCTCCTGTGTCGCGCAAGCAGCGGGACGCATCCGCTGCACCGGCGGCGGCCGGCGGTCTCACCGACCGTCGCAACGGCGCCTTGGGTAGCGACAGGACCGACGCCACGGAAAACGTCAGCCAGGCCAGCGTCTCCCAGCCGCCTGTAATTCCGGCCGTGGTAAGCGAGCGAAATCTGGCAAAGCCGCAAAAACGCTCGACTCCTACCCTCCCCTGGGGTCGCGACTTCGCCGCCGCGATCGTTCGCCGCGACGATACGCTGACCGCGATCTTCGGCAAGATCGATGCTGCTGACTCGCCGCGCGTCGCGCTGGTCGCCCACCATGGCAACGACGAACTGGCCACGCCGCTCGGCATGCGCCGACTGCGCCGGTACGTCGACCGCAGCGGCAAAGACGTGATGATCGTCACCCGCTCGCGCGCGATCCATGCCCGCGCCCGCGAGGTTGGGCTGGCGGTGGTGGGCAACCTCAAACGTGTCGATTTCGAGCGTTATGGCCGCACGGGGATCAGCATCGGCGGTACGCTCGTACCACTGCCGGGCCTGGGAACGCTGCTACGCCTCGCCGCCATCCTCATCGCCCTCGTGGCGATCGGTGCGGCCGGGCTGCTGTACCTGCCCGAAGCGACGATTACGCTCTATCCTACCCTGACGCCGCAGCGCTATAACGCCAGCGTGACGCTGATCGCCGCCGCCACCGGCCCGCTCGGCGCTGGCCAGCTCGCCGCGCAGCGCCATTCGACGACGGTCACGCGCCAGGTGCTCTTCCCGGTGCACGGTACGACGACGATCAAAGCTCCCGATGGCAGCGACCAGCAGGTTGCCGCACCCACCGACGACGATATCCAGCAGGCAACGGCGTTCGCGCAGCAGGTGCTGCTTGATGCAGGACGGACCGATCTCGCCAGCCGCTTCCCGAACGAGACCTTTGTTAAGCAGAGCGCGACGCTGAGCGCGTTCACCAGCAAGGCGAGCGCCAAAGCGGGCGAACCGGCCGATCTCCTCCGCATCACGGCCAGCGGCCAGGTGACCATGCTCAGCGCCGACAACGACACGCTGCGCGGATTACTCGAGAAGGCGCTGCGTCCGACAACTTCCCGTCAGCAGATGTTCGTGCCGGAGACGTTCCGCGCGAGCGTCCTCAGCGCCGGGCAGTACGATAAAGAAAACAGCCAGATCGGCGTCGTGTTCAGCCTGGAAGAGAGTACAACGCTGGCGTTTAGCACGGCCGCGCTGCGCAACGCGGTGGCGGGCAAGTCGCGTGCTGGTGCAGAGCAGGCGATCCGCGAGCGCGTCGATCAAGCCGCGCCCGTCCGTATCCGGCTGACGCCGGGTTGGGCGCCGTGGCTGCCGCGCTTCGCCAACCGCATCACCGTTCGCATCGCTCAGCAGCCCCCGGCGCCGCCCGCGGTTCAGCCCTCGCCCACGCCAGCGCCGCGTTAAGCACACCATGCCGCTGTTGATGGGGATCGATGTTGGCAGCGCGCGCACGGGCCTCGCTCTGGGTGATACCGAGGCGCGTATCGCGCGCCCGCTGGCTATCATTGAAGTGCGCGGCCGCGGCTACGCGTGGCTGGCGCGCCAGATCGCCCGCCGTGCCGCGCAAGAACGGGTGGAGGGGTTCGTGATCGGCCTGCCGCTCAACATGGACGGCACGCGCGGCCCGCAAACGAGCCGGAGCGAGCGGTTTGCGGCGGCGCTCACCGCGGTCTGCAGCCTGCCGATCGCGTTCTGGGACGAGCGCCTGACCAGCTTCGCCGCCGAGCAGTACGCGCTCGAGCTGCCACGCCGCCGCCGCAGCGAGCATGTGGACGATATCGCCGCCGCGATCATCCTGCAACGCTACCTCGACGCCGGCGGCGCCTTGCCCGGCCAGTGCGGAGCGGTCTCGTGAAGCTCTCTCCCAGACTGCTCCTCGGCCTCGTCGCCGGGGTCGTCGCGCTGGCGATCGTTGCTGTAGGTCTTGCGCTAAGCTCCGTGCTCGCCGATCGCGCCCTGCCACGCACGCCCGGTACCCCGCGCCCGTCTGCCAGCGGTGCACGCACCGTTACAGTCGTGATCAACAAAGGCGAGAACGCGCGCAGCATTGGCGAGAAGCTGCAAAATGCGGGCGTTATCCGCAGCGCGACCTGGTTCCGGCTGCTCGCCCAAGCCGAGGGGATCGAAAACGACCTCGCCGCCGGCACCTACACCTTCGCAACCGACTCCGATACCCAGCAGGTGCTCGACCGCATCAAGGTCGGCATCCTGCAACCGCAGGTGCTCGTCACCATCCCCGAAGGGCTGCGTATGGAACAGATCGCACAACTTCTGCAAGAAAAAGGCGTGGCGAGTGCCGACGCGCTGCTGCAGCGTATGCGCAACGACCCTGCATCTGGCGATCCGCTGCTCGCCTCGCGTCCCGATGCCTCGCTCGAAGGCTACCTCTTCCCCGACACGTACTATTTCCCGCTCAAAGCTTCACCAGATGACGTGATCGGGCGCATGCTCGCCGACCTCGACAAGCGCATCGACCCCGACCTCCAGCAGGCGATCAAGGCGGAAGGGCTGACGATCCACCAGGCGCTAACGCTCGCTTCGATCGTCGAGCGCGAGGCGCAGGTGCCATCGGAGCGACCGATCATCGCCTCCGTCTTCCTCAACCGGCTGAAGCAGGGGATGCCCCTCGGCGCCGATCCAACCGTGCAGTATGCGCTGGCCACTAATCCCGAGAACGTGCAGAAATACGGCTGGTGGAAGCAGAACCTCACCATCGACGACCTCAAGGTCGCATCGCCCTACAACACGTACGTCAACGCCGGCCTACCGCCCGGCCCGATCTGCAACCCCGGCCGCGACAGCATCGCCGCCGTGGCACACCCAGCGCAGACGAATTACCTGTACTTCGTCGCCAAGAACGACGGCAGCGGCACGCACGCCTTTGCGACCACCCTTGCCGAGCAGGAAGCAAACATCCAGAAGTACCAGCATTGACAGCACGTATCGGCCTTATCGGCTACCCCGTTCGCCACTCGATCTCGCCGATCTTCCAGCAAGCGGCGCTCGACGCTCTGGGCATCGATGCGCGCTACGAAGCGTGGGAGACACCGCCAGAAGCGCTCGCGCAACGCATCACCGCTCTGCGCGCCGCCGACGTTCTCGGCGCGAACGTCACCGTCCCTCATAAAGAAGCCGCGCTGGCGCACGTGGACCGGATCGACGCGCTGGCGCGGCGGGCAGGCGCGTTGAACACGATCTACCGCGAGGGCGACGCTCTCGCCGCCACCAACACCGATATCGCTGGTTTTCGCCGCGCGCTGCGCGAGGTTGGCGGCTTCGATGCCGCGGGAACGCGCGCGCTCGTGCTCGGCGCGGGCGGCGCGGCGCGCGCTATCGTGATCGCGCTCGAGATGGAGGGCGCCACAAGCATCGCCATCGCTAATCGCACCGAGGAGCGAGCGCGGCGGCTCATCGCCGACCTCCGTTCCGACGCCGGCCCCGACCTTTTCTTCCTCTCCTGGCAAGAAGCCGTAAGCCGCGAGGTGCTGGCGAGCGTCGACCTGCTGGTACACTGTACAACGCTAGGGCTGTCCGGCTCGCCGCAGGCGGAGGCATCGCCCGTTGCGGCCGCGGCGCTGCACGCGGGCCTGTTCGTTGCGGACGTCGTCGCCAACCCCCGCGAGACGCCTCTGCTGCGCGCGGCGCGGGCCGCGGGCGCGCGCACGCTCGATGGCCTGCCGATGCTGGTCTACCAGGGCGCGGAGGCGTTCACGCTCTGGACGGGTCAACCGGCACCGGTTGCGGTGATGCTCGCGGCCGCCGAGGCGGCGATGGAGCAGCGCGCAGGCTGAACCCGGCCGGCCGGCGGAGGTGCGTATCGTGGGCTGGGGTATCCTCATCATCAGCATCTTCGGCGTCTTCTGCGCTTTCGTCATCCTGCAGGCCACGTTCGCCCAGCGCTCGTGGCGCAAGCTGGTGAACCAGGGCGATGAGTGGGCGATCCGCTCGCTCCTCGAGGAGGAGATCGACCGCTGGCGTCGCATGCGCGTGCCGAAAGGGCAGAGCCCGACGCTCTGGCGCGGCCTCGGCACGACGCAAGTCGTGAGTGTCGGTGCGGACTTCGTCCACGTCGCCGCGCGCGCCGAGGGTGACTACCAGATCGTCGACGGTCGGCAGCGCGAAGTCAGCTCCCCGTTCGACGAGGGCGTCAAGCTGGCGGCAGCGCTGATCGAACGGTGCTTCTACGATATCCCGAACGTCCGCCCGCGGATCGTGCGCGTCGACATCTACACGACCTTCCGCAATGAGGACGGTGTGCCCGAGCAGAAGTGCATCCTGACTACAACCGGCACGCGCGCCGTCGCCACCGGCCTGCCGTGGGAAGACCTGCGACCGATCGAGATCCTCTCGCGCTTCAACACGCGCTACCGTATCGGCAAGAACGGCGAAGCAGTGCCGATCGACCCCGGCCCGCCGCTCTCCGATGAGGACGACCTCGACGCGCTCGCCAGTGCGGCCGCAACCGATACCGAGGCACGCGCCGCGATCGACGCTGCCGAGCAGCTGATCGCCGGACGGCGCAACGAGAGCGACGATCCGCCGTCAGCGATCGGCCCATCCGCGGGGGCATAACCGGCACTCGCAACACGTGCCGCCTTCACCACAGAGCGCCCCGTTCCCGAGCAGAGACCGGCGGGAGGCGCTTTGCTGGCTTTTTACCCCTCGGTAGCACGGGCGCCAGACCGTCGGTTTGCGCACTCAACCGCGCGCTTCCATACCCCCTGCACGCTGCTCTGTAGCTCTGTACCGGAGGATGCGCAGCGATCATACTGGCAATGAAAAGGCGCGGACCGCGTTCTGCCCTGGCGAAGCAGCAGCGACCAACGCGGCGCGGAGGGATGACCCCGCATGTTTAGTTTTGTCACTGCCGGCAACTCGCATGGCCCCGGGCTGACGGTGATCGTGCAGGGCGTGCCTGCCGGGCTACCGCTCACCGAGGAGTACATCGCCCGCGACCTGCGCCGCCGCCAGGGCGGTTTCGGTCGCGGCGGCCGCATGAAGATCGAATCCGATTACGCCCGCATCACCAGCGGCGTGCGCCACGGCCTGACGATGGGCGACCCGATCGCGCTTTTCATCGAGAACCGCGACTGGGTGAATTGGCAAGAGGCGATGGCGATCGGCCCGATCGAGGCGCCGGTCGAGCGGGTCACGCGACTGCGGCCCGGCCACGCTGACCTTCCCGGCACGATCAAATACGGTTTTGACGATGTGCGCCCCGTTCTCGAACGGGCAAGCGCGCGCGAAACCGCGGCCCGCGTCGCCGCCGGGGCGATCGCCCGCCGCCTGCTGGAGGAGTTCGCGATCGAGATCCACAGCCACGTTGTTGCGATCGGCGATGTCGAGGCCCCTCCCGTCGATGAGCCGGACTGGGAAGCCGTCGAGGCGTCAGACGTGCGCTGCGCCGATCCGGACACCGCCGAGCGCATGCGCGCCAAGATCCTCGAGGCGAAGCACCGCCACGACACGGTTGGTGGCATCATCGAAGTGCGCGTCCGCGGCTGCCCGATCGGCCTCGGCTCGCACGTGCAGTGGGATCGCAAGCTCGATGGGCGACTGGCGCAGGCGATCCTGAGCATCAATGCCTTCAAAGGTGTCGAGTTCGGCGCTGGCTTCGCGGCCACGCGCGCTTTTGGCTCGGAGACGCACGACGTGATCCTGCCCGCCTCGCGCTGGGAAGGGCGCCCGTGGCGGCACGCGACCAACCGCCATGGCGGCATCGAAGGCGGCATGACCACCGGCGAGGAGATCGTGCTGCGCGCGGCGATCAAACCGATCCCCACGCTCGCCAACCCGCTCCCCTCGGTCGATCTCGACACCGGCGACGAGGTGCTGGCGCACTACGAGCGCAGCGATGTCTGCGTGGTGCCCGCCGGCGGCGTCGTGGCCGAGGCGATGGTCGCGATCGTGCTAGCGAACGCCTTCCTTGAGAAGTTCGGCGGCGATCACCTGCGCGAGACGCGTCGCGCCTACCGCGCCTACCTGGCCGATATCGGCCCGCGCGCGGAACGGCGTCCCGCATGGGCGGCCGAGGAGGCGACGCCATGACCGCCAACCGCCACGCGCCGCGCCGCATCGTGCTCATCGGCATGCCGGGCAGCGGCAAAACCGCGATCGCGCGGATGGTCGCGCGCAAGCTTGGCCGCCCCTGGCGCGACTCCGATACCGACGACCTGATCGTCAGCATCGATGGGCGCGATATCCCCCGCATCTTCCGCGACAGCGGCGAAGAGTACTTCCGCGCGCTCGAACGACAGGCGATCGCCCAGCTAGAGCGCGCCGAATACGTCGTGCTCGCCACGGGTGGCGGTGCGGTGCTCGACCCCGTCAACCGCCGCCGTCTGTGGAATGGCGCGCTCGTCGTCTACCTCAAAGCGCGCCCCGAAACGCTCGCCCAGCGCGTCGCCACGGGCCGCAACCCCGATGCTCGCCCGCTGCTCGCTGGCGATGATCCGCTCGTACGCCTGCGCGACCTTCTCGCTCAGCGCGAGCCGCTCTACGCCCTTGCCGACTGGACGATCCAGACCGACGGCCTTTTCCCCGATCAGACGGCGGAGGAGATCGCGCGCGTCTACGCCCACCTGGGCGAGCAACTGGCCGGCAGACCCGGTCGCGAGATCGCCTGGCGCGTCGCGGAAGAGGGCGAGGACGGCCCCTGCGCCCGCGTTGAGACGCCCTCCGGGGCGTACCCGATCTACATCGGACCGGGCGAGCTCAAGCACCTCGGCGAGCGGATGCGCGCGCTGGGCCTGGGTAGCCGCGCCACGATCATCGCCGACGCCGCGATCGCGGATCGGTACGGCGAGCAAGCACGCGCCGCGCTCACCGAGGCCGGGATCGACACCGCGTTGCTCACGATGCCCGGTGGCGAGGCGGAGAAGAACCTCGCCACCGTGGCGCGTTTGTACGATGCCCTCGTCGAACGGCGGGCCGAACGCGGCGATGCGATCGTCGCGCTTGGCGGTGGCGTGACGACCGACCTCGCTGGCTTCGTTGCCGCAACGTACCTGCGCGGCGTCCCACTTGTGCAGGTGCCCACCAGCCTGCTGGGCATGGTCGATGCGGCGATCGGGGGTAAGACCGGCATCGATCACCCGCACGGTAAGAACCTGATCGGTGCCTTCTACCAGCCGCGCCTTGTGCTCGCCGATCCCGAAACGCTGCGCACGCTCGCGCCGCGCGAGCTGACCGCTGGCTGGGCCGAGGTGATCAAGCACGCGCTGATCCGCGACCCTGCCCTGCTCCGCGCGCTGGAGCGCGACGCCGAGAAAGCCCTTGCCCTCGATACCGAAACCGTCACGGCGCTGCTGCGTCGTAGCGCGCAGATCAAGGCGAAGATCGTCTCCGGCGATGAGCGCGAGAGCGGCCCGCGCATGACGCTCAACTACGGCCATACGATCGGCCACGCGCTGGAAGCGGCAACGGGGTACAGGGCCGTCCTGCACGGCGAAGCCGTCGCGGTGGGCATGCAGGGTGCGGCGCGGATCGCGGTGGCGATGGGGCTCCTGCAACCCGACGTCGCAGCGGTGCAGGAGCGCGTGCTGCGGCGATACGGCTTGCCGCTGCGCTGGCCGGGCGTCCCAGTCGAAAATGTGCTCGCGGCGATGGCGCTCGATAAGAAAGTGGCGAACAGGAAGCAGCGCTGGATCCTGCTGACGGAGATCGGCCGCACGGTGATTCGCGACGACGTGCCCGCCGACCTCGTGCGCGAGACCGTCGCGGAGCTGCTCGCGCCGTGATCGCCTTTCGCCTGGAAGCTGGTGGCGCGACCGGTCCGCGGGCGGGCGTGCTGATCACCCCGCACGGCGAGGTGCCAACGCCAGCGTTCATGCCCGTTGGCACGCAGGCAACCGTCAAGACGCTCACGCCCGCCGAGCTGCGTGCGATTGGGGCGCGCATCATTCTCGCCAACGCCTACCACCTCTACCTACGTCCTGGCGCCGAGCGCGTTGCGGCGTTCGGCGGCTTGCACCACTTTATGGCCTGGAGCGGCCCGATCCTGACCGATAGCGGCGGATTTCAGGTCTTCAGCCTCGGCGGCCTGCGCACGGTGACCGATACCGGCGTCGTCTTCCGCTCGCACATCGACGGCTCGCTGCACGAACTGACCCCAGAACACATGGTGCGCGTGCAGGAGCTGCTCGGCGCCGATATCATCATGGCCTTTGATGAGTGCCCTCCCGCCGAGGCCGACCGCGACACAGCGCGCGCGGCAACCGAGCGTACCCATCGCTGGGCAGAGCGATGCATCGCCGCCCATACAACTGCTGCCAGCCTCTTCCCGATCTGCCAGGGCGGCATGTTCGCCGACCTGCGCCGCGCCTCGGCACGCTTCATCGCGGAGCTTGGCCAGCCGGGTTGCGCCATCGGCGGCCTGAGCGTGGGCGAAAGCAAAACGCTCACCTGGCCGCTGCTCGAAGCCAGCATCGCCGAACTGCCCACCAGCAAGCCCCGCTACCTGATGGGTGTTGGCTCGCCCGAGGACCTAATCGAGGGCGTGGCGCGTGGTGTCGACCTGTTCGACTGCGTGCTGCCCACGCGGCTGGCGCGCAACGGCGCGCTCTTCACGCCCGATGGCCGCGTCAATATCCGTAACGCTCGCTTCGCGACGCTCGATGCACCGCTCGACCCCGCGTGCGATTGCCCCACCTGCCGCACGTTTTCGGCAGGCTATCTGCATCACCTCTTCCGCTGCGAAGAGTTGCTGGCCTACCGGCTGGCCACGCTGCACAACCTGCGCTTCCTGCTCCGGCTGATGGAGGAGATGCGCGCGGCGATCCTGGCCGGGCGATTCACGAGCTTCGCCGCCGATTTTCGTGCTCGCTACCGCATCGTCGATGAAGCGGTACGGCTGGAGCAGCGCGCACGCTACGCAGCGCGGCGCGGACGCGCGGCGGACACGCCCGCCGCGCCAGCATAAAGCGGCGGGCACACGCTCACCCGCGCAACGAGACCTCGCCCGCCGCGAATACCGCGCGCGTACCATCAGGACGGCGCAGGATCAGGCTGCCATCGTCGTCCACGTCTTCGGCGATGCCATACTCGACCGTCTCGCCGCCACGGATCGTGACCTCTTTGCCGAGCATCGCCAGCCGGCTTCGCCAGCGGGAGCGGATATCGACGCCAGCACGCGCCTCGTCAAGCAGCGCGTGGAGGCGGTCGAGCGTGGCGATCAGCACCGCCTCGCGGTCGAGCGGATGGCCGGCGACGGCGCTCAGGCTCGTAGCGATCTCGCGCAGTTCAGGCTGGTCGCTCGGATCGTGGTTGACATTGAGGCCGATGCCGACGAGCGCAAACGCGAGCGCGTCGCCAACCGTCTCCAGATCGATTAGCACGCCGCACACCTTGCGCCCGCCAAGCTGGAGATCGTTCGGCCACTTGATCGCGGGCTGGAGCCCGGTGGCGCGCTCGACACCCTCGGCCACGGCGAGCGGCACGAGCATGGCGAGCCGCGCAGCGGTGGTGAGGTCGGGGCGCAGCACGACGGTGAACGAGAGATTCGCGCCCGGCACCGACCGCCAGGCGCGGCCCTGCCGGCCGCGACCGGCGCTCTGCTCTTCGGCAAGGACCACGTGGCCTTCGGTCGCGCCGGCCAGCGCGGCCTCGCGAGCGACATCCATCGTGCTGGTCACGACGCGGTGGTACTCGAGCCGCCAGCCAGGAGGCAGCGCGGCGCGCACGCGGTCGACATTCAGCAGCGGGGGCTGGTCAGCAGCGGACATCTCTTTTGCTCCACGCAGGCAGGAACGCGCGGCCCCGACCGAAGCCGTCACCGGGTTGCTTCGCTTTTCTCGATATATGGTGAGGCACGCGGTCCGCGCGGCAACACCAGAATGGCACAGGCCGGGAGGATTCTCCCGGCCTGCACGCGATATTCGTCTGGTCTCTTGTGGCGCCCGGGCCCCGAGGCCCTGGGTGATCAGATCGCGGACACCTCAGCGGAGCCGCGATACGAACGGGTAGCCTCGGAGCCCTGACAACCGTAACTATCCATTCGCATCACCTCCTTTCCATGCCACCCACGCTAACACTGGCCCGCGGGGGCCGTCAACCCGCGGCGCGCCCGTTTATGTGAGCCAGACCGCGCCGAGCCCTGCAAGCGCGGCCAAGTTGCGTCTCCAGCAAGAACACGTCTAATCTGCTGTTGTTTACCAGCTTCCTCCTACCGTGTGACGGTGCTCTGGCGCCGTTGCGCTGGAGGCTGTCCCTGCGACTGCGATCCTCGATTCGCTCGTGTGTCCTGCTGGTCCTCGTGCTGGCCGCCGCGGCGGCGGTGCTGGGGGTGCGGCCAGGCCAGCCGCTGCCTATCCGCGAGCTGGACGGTCACGATCGCGCCGCCCGCTACCGCGCAGCAACAGCCGAGCGGCCCGGCGCAGGTGGTGGCATTCGCGCTCTGTGCGCCGACGAGCTAGCAGGAGCAGCCACGACGAACCGGTAAGCGCGCAAGCGTGTGGCGTGGCTGGCCGGATCGTGCGCTGCCCCACCAGCTCACTGCCGATATGACGGGCACGGCCCGCACGGCACGCGCGGAAGTCTTGCGGCCACGCTCGCAAGAAGCGCGCTCAGCGCACCATCACCGCCTCGCGTTCGACGCCAGCAGCCGTCCTGTCTGATAGCTCCAGCGGAACGGCGTCGTGCCGCGGCAGGCCGAGAAAAGCCCGCGCTGGCCGCCGCAGCACCCGGTAGATGCCCGGTAACGCCAGCAAAGGCGCCAGCGGCCACAGGGCGGGCGTGCGCCATGCCAACCAGCGGGCCGCCTCCGCGCCGGTCCGCACCTCACCCGATGACAGCGCGAGCACGGGCGTCAGCGGTTCGATGTGGGCGCCGGTATCGCGCGCCTCGATCCGCCCGCACGGGTCGAGCGCCTGCCAGAGCAGCACCTCGCGACGACAAGCCGCGCAGCCGCCATCCACGAGCAGCCGCACCCGCGCCAGCGTCCGCAGCGGCCAACGCGCCCTCATCCGCTCCCACCAGCCTTCGACATCGCAGAAGAGCACCAGATTCGTCATCATGATGTACTCGAACTGGGGCACGTTCATGCTGTACTCGATCCCCAGGTGCAACAGCACACCGTTGATCAGCGCGAACCGTCGCAGGCCGGGGATCCACACCGCAAACGCCAGCCCCAGCTCGACCGCCAGCGTCCAGTAGGTCGCGAGATTGACGAGCAGCAGCGAGTGCGCCAGGAACGGCACCGGGAAGCGGTGAAACTCCTCCAGCCGCAGCGTGTAGTACACCGCCAGCCCCGAGGGCCAGATCGTCCCCTTGAGCTTCAACAGCACCGTGGACGCATAGATCAGCGAGATCTGCAGCTGCATTAGCCGCAGCGTCCACGCCGGCACCAGGTCAGGCTTCGGGCCCGCTTCGCCACGCGCGATCGCCCGCAACCTGTCGACCGAGAGCGCTGCGCCTGCCGGTGCTAGCACGAGGTAGAAGCCCATCACGCGCAGCACAACATCAGCGCCGTTCAGTACCAGCGGGTTGCGATGGCCGATCGAGATCAGGCCGAGAAAGACCAGCAGCGCGCTGAAGCGCGTCCAGAGACCAAGCGTTAGCAGCAACGCGGCGATGGCGAAGACGACGAAGAACAGCGCGACCGCTGGGCGCTGCGGAAACCAGAGTAGCACGCTCCAGTGCGGCGTCGCACCCCAGAACTTTTCGGCCGAAGCGGGCCGCATCATGCTATCGGCCGCGAACCAGGTGAAGACCTCGGGCGCGAGCAACGCCACAAAAATGAGGATGCAGCAACCGTACAGGATACGGTACAGGCCCAGCGTGACCGGCGAGATCGGCGCGAACCAGAAGCGGCACCACGCTGCCCATATCTGTCGGGCCGGCGTCAGCGTCTCACGAGCAACGGTGCGAACGTGCTTCATCATCGCAGATCACTCGCGCTGATGGCGGTGCTAAAGAAGGTGTAATGGCTCCATTCATGCGGCTGATCGTGGCTGATATCGCCGTTCGGTGGTGGTGGCGGCACGATCCACCAGTTGCGCGTGAGCGTCACGCGCACGGGTGGATTCGAAGGATCCTGATCGTGCTGGCGCGCGATCCAGAGAGCGATATCGGGCCAGAGACCATCGAAGCTATCGAGATGCGCATACTCTTCGAACTTGCGGTACCGCTCTTTGTAGTAGCGGCTGAAGAGATCGAGCTTGTTCATGCGAGGAAATTCCCAGGACTCTTCCGTACCATCGCGATGCGTAATCACCGCCGAGATGTAGATGTTGAGCCGCGATGGCTCGGGCGCGAACATGCCCCAGTTCTGCCACAACCCGGCCCAGGAGATGTAGTTGCGCGTGAGATGGAGGAACGCTTTGTTGAGCGTCGTGGCGGGAGTCAACCAGAGCAACACGGCGACGATGTGAAAGGCGATGAACGCCGTCAGCAGGGCACGCACCGGCAGCCCCACCCGTGCCGCATGCCGCTCACGCGCGGTAGAGATCTCCAGAGGCGTGCCCGCGTCGTACCAGCGGAGAGTCGCGGTTGCCACTGCCTCACCTCCTCACCCACCGCTACGAAAGAAGCGGGAGCGAGGGCGAAGATGTCCCTTTCTCCGCCTCCGCTCCCACAGGATGCCCTTACGGGCCGATCAGGCCGCCCGTCGTCAAACCCGTCAGACTGGTGGTCAGGCCAATCGTCGTTCCCGTTGTCCCCGTCACCAGACCCAACCCGGTCAGGCCCGTGGTGAGGCTGACCGTCTGGCCACCAGTGGAGCTGCCGCCGGTCAAACTCGTGGTCACACCCAGGTTAGTCCCGCCAGTAGTGCTGCCGCCCGTGACCCCCGAGGTTGCACTGACGGTTTGT
>Ga0209061_1004515_pt1 | contig 13299 bp, 11 predicted proteins | sample Coa_R1_10_FD_187157 | JGI IMG/M metagenome (GOLD analysis project Ga0209061, IMG submission 187157) | Surface soil microbial communities from Centralia Pennsylvania, which are recovering from an underground coalmine fire - Coalmine... | ecosystem: Environmental > Terrestrial > Soil >...
GGAGCAATTCATCATACCCGCGCTAGTTGTCGGTGTCGGCCTCGCCGCATCGCTGTCACGCATGACTCGGTCGACGGTGCTTGAAGTCCGACGCGAAGATTATATTCGCACAGCCTTTGCAAAAGGTTTGAAGAATAGGACAATTTTGATGAGACATATTTTGCGAACAAGTATGATCCCAGTTGTTACACTGTTTGCCATTCAAGTTGGTATTGTTGTTGCAGGGGCAGTAGTGATCGAGAACGTTTTCAGTTTGCCAGGTTCTGGACGTTTAATTCTCGATAGTATTAGTAAAAAAGACTATCCACTAGTTGAAGGAGTCATTCTTCTTTATGGAATATTTATCATCTTTGTTAATCTTCTGACAGATCTAGTCTACTGCTTGCTCGATCCACGCGTACGGCTGGCTTAAACCGAGGAATGAGATGGCAGCAGTTGTTTACGATGAGATCACAACATTGCGTGGGCGACGAAGGCGATCGTCGCTCGGAGCATGGGTCAGGAAACAACCCGTAACGATCGCGTCCCTGGGCATCATGATCGTCTTTTTTGGAGTCGCCGTTTTTGCCAATCAACTTGCCCCCTATGGACCGAATCAGCCAACTTCCGCGTATTTCCATCCACCCTCTCCTTCTTTCCCTTTCGGTACGGACAACTTGGGTAGAGATATACTCTCTCGCGTGATGTATGGAGCGCGGACATCGCTTATTGCTGGTGTCCTTTCGGTATCGATAGGCACTCTTGTGGGTGCTCTGATCGGAATGCTCGCAGGATATATTGGGGGTGTTGTTGACATAATTATCCAGCGTCTTGTTGATGTCTTGATGTCTTTGCCAGGCATCCTGTTGGCGCTGGTCGTCGCGGCCGGTTTGGGGGCAAGTCTGGTGAATGTGTCTTTTGCCATTGCGCTTGCCCTGCTTCCTGTTAGCGCGCGTATCGCTCGTGGAAGCACCTTGAGTGTCAAGGTAGCGCCGTATATCGAGTCGGCTCGCGCAGTGGGCGCGAGTTGGTTGCGCATTGTATTTCGATATATTCTCCCTAATGCAGCTGCGCCCATCCTTGTGATCGGTAGCGTTCAACTTGGTTTTGCTATTCTAGCTGAGGCATCCTTGAGTTATCTCGGTCTGGGTATCCCACTAGGTACACCAAGTTGGGGGAATATGCTGAGTGGTTCTGCTCTGCTTTACATCCAGCGAGCGCCATGGGTGGGTGTCGCACCGGGGGTAGCGCTGACGCTGGTCGTTCTCGCGGCCAATCTCATTGGTGATGCCGCACGCGATAGCCTTGATCCGCGTTTGCGCGGAGCAGCCTAGAATTCCGCACCAATTCGCAAGCGTGAGGGGAAAAGCGATGGCGAGGCAAACTCTCCCAACTGGCTGGCTCTTGTGGCAGACACGAGTGAGCCGGCGGCGTGTGCTCGCAGGAGGTGCCCTTGCTGGGGCAAGCTGGCTTGCGTCTGCATGCGGCGGTTCATCCAAGAATCAAGCGCCGCCATCTGGCAGTGCTGCAACATCAGGAGGCGTGAAGCAGGCCTCTCCGTCGAGTGCAACTGCTCAATCGAGCTTTGGTACTACGCCCGCAGCGAAGCAGGCAAAGCAGGGCGGTTCGCTCGTGATCCGAACGCCCAGCGATCCGCCGAATTTCAGTCCATTTACAGCCTCTGTTTATGCGGCGACCTTTGCCAACCTCTGCTATAGCCGCCTCATCCAGGTGAAAAGCGATCCGTCGATTGATCCTGCGGATCTCGTTCTCGAACCCGATCTCGCGCAAGCAATGCCCGAGACGCCAGATAGCACAACATATATATTCAAAATCAAACAAGGTATCAAATTTCACGACGTTCCCCCGGCGAATGGCAGAGAATTGACCGTCGATGATATCAAAGCGGCGATCGATGCTTACCGCTCCGATCCTCGTTCGGCAGAACGTGCAGATTACGCCCCTATCATAAGCGTGGAAACGCCAGATAACGCGACTATCGTCGTTAAAACTGCTCAACCCTACGTTCCACTACTTGCACTCTCAGCAGGGCATTACGGCTGGCGCATTTTTCCCAAGGAGATGCTGCAGGGGGATGATCTTAAGACAAGGCCAGTTGGCACGGGGCCGTATATTTTCCAAAGTTACCAGGCAAGTAGTCGAGCAGTCTACAAACGAAATCCGAACTACTTCAAACCCGGGCTCCCTTATATCGATAATGTTACAATATCAATTATTCCTCAGGATTCTTCTGCGATCTCCGCTTTCCTCGCCGGACAGGTGGATGTCATTACGCAGGTCGATTGTACGAATGCCGCTCTGATCAAGCAGCAGAAGAAAGATGCTCGCTATCAACAAACATTCGATATCTTCCCTGGAGGATATATCGCCGTTGACACCACTCGTCCACCATTCAATGATGTTCGTGTCAGGCGGGCGCTCTCGCTAGCATTCAACCGCAAGGCAGAGAGCGATGCGCTTGAATGTGGTGAAGGCAGACCTGATCAACTCATTCCCAGTGGCGCAGTTAAAGATATTCTGCCAATCGATCAGCTGGGAGATGCTGCTCAATATTGGCAGTTTTCACCCGATCAAGCCAAAAAGCTTCTTGCCGACGCTGGCTTTGCTTCGGGGTTCGACACTACGCTTGTTTACACGCCGCAGTATGGCCAACCATACCAAAATTCGGCGGAAAGAGCACTTTCTGACTTTACTGCTGTGGGTATTCGAGCAAAAACGCAGGCTATTCAATATAATGAGTGGATCGGTTCTATCTATCGTCCACCTTTCAACTTTCAAGGTATTCTCTGGGGTCCATCACGTTATTACACAGACATAGATCCATATGTCTGGTATTGGCTGAATCCTGATCCATCCCAGGGAATCTCTAATCAGAGCCGGGTTAACGATCCCAATCTGCTCCCTCTGCTGGAAAAGCAGCGTCAGCTTTTTGATCGCCAGCAGAGAATGCAGGTGATTGGCCAGATTCAGAAGATCGTCGCCGATCAACAATACTATATTGGCAGAACAACTGGTGATGCTTATACGTTCTGGCAACCCTGGGTTCAGAATTGGGTCGCTACGCTAGGCTACGATTTCCCCATGCTCGAGCGGGCCTGGGATAGCCGGGTGTGAAGAATGGGTGGACAGGAGTCGGGTAACCTGACGACGGGTGCGCTCTCTGGCCTGCGGGTCGTCGAGATGGCGACCTGCGTGGCGGGGCCGTACTGCGGCAAGCTGCTCGCGGGTCTCGGCGCAGAGGTTTGGAAGGTCGAGCCGCCCGGTGGCGATCCCTCTCGCACGCTCGGTCCCTTTCCGGCTGACGTGCCCCATCCGGAGAAGAGCGGCCTTTTCCTCCACCTCAACACGGGCAAGCGCAGCGTCGTGCTCGATCCGGCCAACCCCGCCGACCGCATCCGTCTCGAACGGCTGCTCGCCCGTGCCGATGCGCTGATCCTCGGCGCTCGCCCGGCTGAACTTGCCGCTGCTGGCCTCACGCCCGCCGACCTCGTCGCCCGTTTCCCGCGGCTCGTCGTCGCCAACGTCACGACGTTCGGCCTCGTAGGCCCCTACGCGCCTCTGCCCGGTGGCGAGCTGATCGCTTACGCGGCCGGTGGCTACATGCTGCTGACCGGCGACCCTACGAGGAAGCCGATCAAGGCGTATGGCTGGCTGGTCGAATACGAGGCGGGTGCGCACGCCGCACTGGGAGTGCTCGCCGCGCTGCGCGCGCGTGAGCACACCGGCCGCGGCCAGATCGTCGATGCCGCAGCGATGGAGGCCGCCACGTTCATGCTCGGCGGCGTCGAGCAGCAGGCGTACTTCTACGGCAAGGTCGCCCGCCGCAACGGCACCCGCCTGCTTGGCTTCCCGCCCGAGCACTCGTACCCTTCAACGATCCGTCCCTGCCGCGATGGCTACGTGCACTGCCACTCTAATAACCGTTACCTCGACCTCCTCGGTGCGCTGATCCCGCACCCGCGCCTGCGCGATCCTGAGCTGCTTGCGACGATGCTCGGTCATGCCGACGAGATCGACGCGATCATGGACGAGTGGCTCGCCACGCGCACCCGGCGCGAGATCGTCGCCGAAGCGCAGGCGCTACGCCTGCCCTTTACCGAGGTGATGACTCCCGGCGAGGTGCTCGCCGAGCCGCATTATCGCCAGCGCGAAAGTTTCGTCGTCGTTGAGCACCCCGTTGCCGGACCGCTGCTCCAGCCCGGCGCGCCCATACGCCTGCACGCCGCGCCCTGGCGGACACTCCCCGCGCCGCTGCTCGACGAAGGCCGCGCCGATCTCGATCGCCTGCTCGACCGCCCTATGGACGCTCGACCGCCTGCTGGCCCTGCGCCCGAGCTGGTGAAGCCGCTCTCAGGCGTGCGGGTGATCGATTTCACCAACGCCGTCGCCGGGCCGATCGCGTGCTTCATCCTCGCCGACCTGGGCGCGGACGTGATCAAGGTCGAGGCGCCTAACGGCCGGCCACTCCACGCCTCCGGCACCGCGCCGCTGCGCGAGGACGAGGTGCCCGGCTACGACCGGATCATGCTCTTCAACGAGCTGAACCACGGCAAGCGCAGCGTGAGCCTGAACGTTGCCTGCCCCGAAGGCCGCGCGCTGTTCCTCGAACTGGTCAAGACGGCCGATGTGGTGGTGGAGAACTTTGCGCCGCGCGTGCTGCCCAACCTCGGCCTCGATTATCCACAGCTGCGGGCGGTGCGGCCGGACATCATCCTCGCGCGCATGCCTGCCTTCGGCCTGAGCGGTCCGTACCGTGACCGGATCTCCTACGGCCCAGGCGTGGACGCGATGAGCGGCCTTTCACATCTGACCGGTTACCCCGATGGCCCGCCGATGAAGCCCGGCAACTTCTTCTGCGACCAGAACGCAGGCGTGCTCGCCGCGCTCGCCGTGCTGGCCGCCCTGCGCTATCGCGACCGCACCGGCGACGGGCAGCTCGTTGAACTGGCAATGATCGAGGGCGAGTTCCAGCTGCTCGGCGATGCGTATCTCGATTACGTGATGAACGGCCGCGAGCGTTTTCGCTGCGCCAACGATCATCCGTTCCTGGCACCGCACGACGCTTTTCCCTGCGCGGGCGAGGATGCGTGGGTGGCGATCGCGGTCGAAAGCGAACAGCAGTGGCACGCGCTGTGCGCGGTCATCGCGCGGCCCGAGCTCAGCGACGATCCGCGCTTCGCTACACGGGAGGCGCGGCACAAGAACCGCGCGACGCTCGAGCCGATCATTTCCGCCTGGACACGTCGCCATACCCCGCGCGAAGCCGAAGCGCTGCTGCGCGAGGCGGGCGTGCCCGCCGCCGCCGTTATCGATGTGCTCGAACTGCTGCACGATCCGCACGTCGTCGCGCGGCGCGGCTTCGAGTACGTCGAGACGCCCGGAGTAGGGCCAACGCCGTACCCCCGCGTCGCCTTTACGCTCTCGGCCACGCCGGTGCCTATCGAGAAGCCGGCGCCGCGCTTCGCCGACGCCAACGATGCCGTTTTCGGAGGTCTGCTCGGCATCGACGCCAGCTATATGAGCGCGCTCGAGGAGGCGCGCATTATCACGCGGGTACCGCTTGCGCCCGCGTAGGAATGGGAAAAGAGAAACGGAGGGAGATGCGATGGCACACCCGTTGCGCGGCAAATACGCCATCGTTGGCGTGGGCAACACCCGCTACGGCAAGCTCCCCGGCGTTTCGGCGCTCGCGCACAACGTCGAAGCGATCGCCCGGGCGATCGAGGACGCGGGTGTGAAGAAGGACGAGATCGATGCCGTATTGACCAAGGCGCCCACGTCCAACTTCCAGATGCTGTGGAGCGCACGCGTTGCGCAGGCGATCGGCATCCAGCCGAAGGTGACGGCGACACTCGATCAAGCTGGTGCGAGCAACATCGGGCTGATCGCCTACGCCATCATGTGCATGGAGCTGGGCCAGTGCACGATGGCGGTGATCTCCTACGGCGATAACCCGCTCACCGGTTCGCGCGCGTTCTACAACCGCCCGCGCGGTGAAGATGCCGCCTACGGCTTCTTCGGCGCGCCGGCCGGCTATGCGATGATCGCCCGCCGCCATATGGAAGAGTTCGGCACGACCAGCCAGCAGCTCGGTGAGGTGGCGATCGCGTGCCGCTACCACGCTAGCCTGAACCCCAACGCTCAGTTTCAGACGCCGATCACGATGGAAGACCACGAAAATTCGCGCTACGTGGCCGAGCCACTGCACCTGCTCGATTGCTGTCCGGTCTCCGATGGCGGCGCGGCGATCATCGTGACCTCTGCCGAGCGCGCACGCGATCTGCGCAAACCGCCCGCCCACATCCTTGGTCTCGGGCAATCGCACCCGGCGTGGGATGTGCAGGCGCGGCCGCAGCTCACCACCAGCGGCGCGAAGGCATCGGGCGAGATGGCGTTTCGCATGGCGGGGCTCGGCCCGCGCGATATGCGCTTCGCCCAGCTCTACGACTGCTTCAGCATCGTGCCGATCATCACGCTCGAGGATTACGGCTTCTGCAAGAAGGGCGAGGGCGGCGACTTCGTCTCTGGCGGGCGTATTCGCCTCGGCGGCGAGCTGCCGTTGAACACGTCGGGCGGGCTGCTCGGCGAGACCGGCATGCCGGGCATGCAGCTTATCGTCGAAGGCGTGCGACAGATCCGCGGCGAATGCGGGCCGCGGCAGGTGCCCGATGCCCACACCGGCGTGGTCAGCGGCCAGGGCGGCATCATGACCACGCACGCAACACTGGTTCTGGGACGTGAACCATGATGACATCTGCTTCCGATCGCATCTTGCCGATCGTTACCCCCGAAAACGAGCGCTACTGGCGCTCGGCGCGGGCGCACGCGCTCGAGCTACCCTACTGCCTTGCTTGCGAGCGCGCCTTCTACCCCCCGCAGCACCGCTGCCCCTTCTGCCTGAGCGACAGCGTCGACTGGCGGCGCGCCAGCGGGCGCGGTCGCGTCTACAGCTGGATCGTCATGCACCAGGTCTACGATCCAAGCTTCAAAGATCGCGCGCCTTATCCCGTCGCTATCGTCGAGCTGGAGGAAGGGCCGCGGTTGATCGCCAACCTGCTCAACGTGCCCAACGCTGCGATCCGCCTCGGCATGCCCGTGCGCGTGACGTATGAGGACGTGACCGATGAGATCGCGCTGGTGCAGTTCGAACCGGAGGAACACTGATGCCGCTGGCAAAACCCTGGCAGCCGTGGCCACCGGCCGACGCGCGCGCGATCCCAGCGGCGCTGGGTGTGTTCGAGATCGGCGATGCGGCCGGCAACGTGCTGTACATCGGCATGGCCGGTGGCCGGACGCGCTTCGGTCTGCGCGAGCGTATTAGCGCCTGTTTTGCGGGCGCGGTTGCGCCTTCGCTGGCCGAACGAGCGGCAGCGTACCGCTACGAAGTCAACATGATGTATTTCACCCGCTATATCGAGCTGCTGGAACGGCACCTGCATGCCCACGGCGATGTGCCCCCTGGCAACCGCGAGTCGGGTGAGCCACTGCCGACGCTCGGACGGGCTGGGCGACAGGCCGCCCGCGCGGCGTGGCGTGATAGCGGAGGCGAGTAATGGATCTGCGTCTGAGTGATGAACAGAAGCTGCTGGTTCAAACCGTACGTCGCTTCGTGCGCGAACAGATCGTGCCGCTCGAGGCCGAACTCGACCCCGACGCCTTCGAGCTGCCGCGAGAGGAGCACGATCGCCTCGTGGCGATGACGAAGCAGATGGGCTTGTACAACTTTGCCGCGCCGGTTGAGGTGGGCGGCGGCGGCCTCGACGTCACCACGCAGGCGTTGCTGCACGAGGAGATGGCGCAGCATCGCGCCGGTCTCTACGCGCCCTGCTACGGCGTGTTCGGCGGCGCCGGCCTCGCTCAGCTCTACGACGCCAGCGACTATATAAAGGAGAAGTACCTCTACCCGCAGTTGCGTGGCGAAAAGCGCGCATTCTTCGCTCTCTCCGAGCCGAGCGGCGGCTCCGATCCCGCGCGCGCGATCCAGACGCGCGCGGTACGCGATGGCGATGAATGGGTGATCAACGGCTCGAAGCTCTGGATCTCAGGCGCCGATACCGCCGATTTCGGCATCGTCTTCGCGCGCACCGATCCGCAGGCGGGCCGGGCAGGCATCACCGCGTTCATCGTCGAAACCGATATGCCCGGCTTCGAGGTGCGCCGCATCGTCCACGTGCTGCGTTCCACGCACTACCCCACCGAACTGACGCTCGATAACGTGCGCGTGCCGCACTGCAACGTGGTTGGCGAGGTCGGCGGCGGCTTCGCGCTCGCCAACGACCGGCTCACGCGCAATCGCATTCCCTACGCGGCCGAGTGTATCGGCGTGGCCGTGGCCGCGCAGCGCCGCGCGATCGAATACAGCAAGCAGCGCGTCACGTTCGGGGAGCCGCTCGCTTCGCGCCAGGCGATCCAGTGGATGCTCGTCGATAATGAGATCGATATCCGCACCAGTCGCTGGTTGACGCTCGCCGCCGGCCAGAAGGCCGATACCGGCCAGCCGTTCCGTTTCGAGGCGGCGATGGCCAAGCTCGTGGCGACCGAAGCGGCTGGGCGCGTCGTCGACCGCGCGATCCAGATTCACGGCGGTCTGGGCGTCTCCAAGGACCTGCCGCTGGAGCGCTGGTACCGCGAACTGCGCATCCGGCGCATCGGCGAAGGGCCAAGCGAGGTTCAGCGCATCATCATGGCACGCGATCTCCTGAGCGGCAGCGCCGTCAGCGAACTAGCCTGAGGCCCGCCGCGTCGCTCTGCACGCACAGGTTCGTTGGGAGGAGACATACTCATGGCGCTGCTATTCGAGGTTCAGGATCGGATCGCGACGCTCACGATCAACCGGCCCGAGGCGATGAACGCCATGGATCCGGAAACGTACAGCGAACTGTCGCGCGCGTGGATCGAGGTGCGCGATAACCCCGATATCTGGGTAGCGGTGATCACGGGCGCGAACAATCCGGACCGCCCGCCGCAAAAACAGGCGTTCACCGCGGGCGCCGACCTCAAGAAGACGATCCCCCAGACGCCAGAGATGTGGCACTTCTGGCAGACGCAGGAGGAGCAGATCCTCAACCGCGGCCTGGAGGTGTGGAAGCCGGTGATCGCCGCGGTCAACGGCTACTGCCTCGCTGGCGGCATGACGCTGCTGCTGGCGACGGACATCCGCATCGCCAGCGAGTACGCCACCTTCGGCCTTTCCGAGGTCAAGCGCGGCATCCTGCCGGCCAATGGTGGCACGCAGCGAACGCTGCGCCAGCTGCCCTACCCGATCGCGATGGAGCTGCTGCTGCTGGGCGACCCGATCGATGCGCAGCAGGCGCTAGCCTACGGCCTGGTGAACAAGGTCGTGCCGCACGATCAGGTGATGCCGGTGGCGATGGAGTACGCCCGCCGCCTGGCAGCCAACCCGCCGCTCGCGGTACGCGCGATCAAAGAGCTGGCCGTGCGCAGCCAGTATATGCATCTGGCCGACGGTCTGCGCCTCGAACAGGCGATTAGCGCCGTGCTCCGCCAGACCGAAGACGCGAAGGAAGGCCCGCGCGCCTTCGCCGAGAAGCGCCCGCCTGTTTATCGTGGGCGCTGATGGACGCGCGCGTCTGGGATCTGCACGTGCATACCACCAGCGGCTCGGCCGATGCGTCGTTGCGCGCCGAGGCACTCGGCGATGCCGCGCGTGCCGCCGGTATCGAGGGCGTTGTGCTCGCTGAGCACTTCCGCCGCTGGAGCGATGACGAAGCGGCGGCGCTGTCGGCGCGGCTGGGCGTGCTGCTGCTTCCCGGTCGCGAGTGGACCACGCCGCTCGGCCATATCCTCGCGTTCGGCCTGCACCGCGACGACGACGCGCTGCGCGATCCGGACGTGCTGCGCCGCGCCGCCGACGCCGAGGATGCGTTGCTGGTGGCGGCGCATCCCTTTCGTTACTACTTTGGCCCCGTGGCGGCATGGCATCCGGCGCCCTCGCGCAGCGATGATCCGGCGGAGGCGGCGCGCTGGGAGCTGTTTGCGTACGTGCACGCGATCGAAACCGCCAACGGCCACTGCACGCTGCGCGAGAACGCCTTCGCGGCCGCGGTTGCGCGCGTTCTCGCTCTGCCCACGACCGGCGGCAGCGATGCGCACTATGCCGATGACCTTGGCCGCGCGCGCACGATCTTCGCTGAGCCGATCGCCGATCTCACAACGCTCGTGCAGGCGCTGCGTGCCGGGCGTGGGGAGGCGTATCGGGCCGATGCGGCGCCGACACCCGGAGAATAGAGGGCGCGGGTGTAGCAGGCGCAACCGTCGCGAGCCGGCGTCTCGGCCCGAGCGATGGCGACGAAGCGCGGCGTAGGCGTGAGGCGCGGCGCGAACTGCGTCGCAAAAATACTCCTTTTGGGCGATGCCACCGTGGCCGAAAGAGGTAGCACGGCGTGAAGTCTTGCGCGCCGGGGCAGAGCTTCTTCTTATGTACCTGATCACCTCTTGCCAACAAGCGCTATACTATAACCGTAAGCACCCCGTTGCTCCATTCAGGAGGTGATGGTCGGCGGCGCTGCGTGTGGCCCGAACGAGCGTGTGGAGCATGCTCGCGGAGTTCGCTTCCGCTCCCTCCTTGGGGAAGTTGCCCGCCGCATTTCCTCGCGAATGGTGAGCGGTCGACTCCATCGGGGTGGCCTCGCCGAACCGCCCCGTCCCGAACCGTCTAACACCGGGCCACGCTCGGACGAGCCGGCGTACTCCAGCACCGGCCGGTGTCCGATGCGCTAGCGCGATCACAGAGCTGTTTTCGACGGCAATCGGGTCGCGATCATCTCTGGATCGCTAAGGAGGCTGAGCCGTGCTGCGCAAACTGTACGCTCCGATCGATATCGCTCTTGGTAGCCTGTTCGCCGTGCTTGCCGTTGCCTGCGGCGTAGTCGGTTTCGTCATCGGCCTGCAGAACAACTCCCATGCCAATCAGTGGTATTTGGCCGGGCTGGCGCTGGGTGTTCTCGCAGGTGCGGTGCTGATCGACGAGTTAATCACCAGCAAGCTGCAGGCGCCGCGCCGCTACGAGGCGGCTCTCGGCACGATCCTGATGCTGGCGGCGCTCGGTTTCGCCATCGTCGGTTGGATCGCAGGGCTGGCCAACAATAGCAAGGCACCCTTCTGGCAGGTCGCTGCGATCGGCCTGGCCGTTCTGGCGCTGACGACCGTCATGGATGAGATGCGTCGCGCGCGCCGGACGAGCAGTGAGTTCGAGGGCTTCGCCGGTCTCGCCGGCTTCTTCGGCCTTGTGGCGCTGGTCCTCGGCGCCGTGGGCTTCATCCTTGGTCTGCTCAGCAAGTCGCACGCCGATACCTGGCTGTATGGCGGTATCGTGAGCAGCGTCATCGCCCTGGCGTTCGATATCGAGGCCGAACACGCCACACTGCCGATGACCGAACCGGCAGAGGCGCCGCGCCAGATGGGTGGCCCGGCCGGCGCGACGCAGTCGTAACGGCGAGTCGAAGCGAACGGACGAACGCGCATCGGAGGCCGCCGCGTGACTCCGCGGCGGCCTCTTCTCGTGTCTGGCAAAGCCGCTCAGGCGCGGCTCAGTTGCTGCGCGTATACTCGCACGCGGTTGCGCCGCGCGCGACGCGCGGCGCACGATCGCTCCCACGGAGGATAGCGCTCGATGCGATGCAGGGTGCCTGGTCGTTTTTTGCTCGGCGCGGTCGTCGCTTTCGCCGCTCTCGTTGCCGGGGCCGCCGTGGTCGCGGCACGGCCCGCGGCGGAGCATCTGCTGACGCCCGCCGATACCGGTTCCACCGTGCAGGCCGAGCCAGGCGACATCATCGTGCTCAACCTGCCGCCTAGCTCCGGTTATCTGTGGACATCCGTCAGTTCTACCGATCCCACCGTGGCGCAACCGCTCGCCGCGGGTGGGCCAGCCGCGCAGGCGATCTGGAATATCAACGCATCCGGCACGGCGCTCATCAGCGCTACGGCAACGCCTGCTTGCGTTCAGGTGTGCAGCGGGCAACCGATCCTCTTCACCGCCACTGTCGTCTCTGGCAACGTTGCCCCGCCGCAGAGTGGCGCCGCGCCAGCGCAGCCGGCCGCGGCGGTGGTGACCTTCCCCGCCGGTTATAATCTCATCGGCGTGCCGACCGGCACGGTGCTGCCGGTCACCGCTTATAGTCTCGATCCCACGACGCAGCAGTACGTGAGCGTCCCCGCCGGCACGCCGCTGCTCGGCGGCACGGGCTACTGGGCGTACTTCCCGCAACCAACGACGGTGAACCTGCCGGCGGGCGCGGCTAGCGTCACGGTTCAGGTACCGTCCGGCAGTTACGTGCTCGTGGGCAATCCGAGCGCTACGGCGAGCGCAACAATCACCGGCGCCGACTTCGTGCAGGTGTACGATCCGCGCCTGCAGGTCTATTTGCCGCTACACGACCTCCCGCCGGGCAGTGGTGCGTTAGTGTACTCGGTGGCCGGCGGCACGATCACGATTTCGGCAGCAGCGCCGTAGCGACGCGCGTCGTTTCGCGCGGCGCGCTTCGCTACAATAACCTTCGGCCGGAGATCGTTCGGCACGAGGGGATGAAATGCTGCTGCACGACACACGCACGACTACCGACGAGATCGTGACGATCGAGCCGTTGCTCGCGCGGGTGACTCGTCCGGCGCGTTACGTCGGCGGCGAGTGGAACAGCATCGTGCGCGACTGGCGCGCTGCCGAGGTGCGCGTCGCCCTTGCCTACCCGGATATCTACGATATCGGCCAGTCGAACCTCGGTCTCGCCATCCTCTACGACCTGCTGAACAAGCGCGAGGAGTACCTGGCCGAGCGCGTCTACGCGCCGTGGGTCGATATGGAGGCGGCGATGCGCGAAACGGGCACGCCGCTCTGGAGCCTGGAAACGCGCCACGCCGTGCGCGCGTTCGATATCGTCGGCTTCTCGCTCAGCTACGAGATGGACTACGCCAACGTGCTCAACATGCTCGACCTCGCGGGGATTCCCGTGCTGGCGAGCGAGCGGCGCGAGGGCGATCCGCTCGTCATCGCGGGCGGCAGCGGCGCGTTCAACCCCGAGCCGATGGCCGATTTCATCGATGTCTTCGCTATTGGTGAAGGCGAGGAGCTGATCCAGGAGATCTGCGACGTCGTCGCCGATTGGAAGCGTGCGGGCGGCACGCGGCCTGAGCTGCTGCGGCGGCTGGCGCGCGTGCCAGGCTGCTATGTACCCAGCCTGTACGCCGTCGAGTACAAGCCCGATGGCACGATCGCGCGCATCTACCCCACGGATCCGGCAGCGCCGCCGACGATCACGCGCCGCGTGGCACAGTATCTGCCGC
>Ga0209061_1004517_pt1 | contig 13291 bp, 13 predicted proteins | sample Coa_R1_10_FD_187157 | JGI IMG/M metagenome (GOLD analysis project Ga0209061, IMG submission 187157) | Surface soil microbial communities from Centralia Pennsylvania, which are recovering from an underground coalmine fire - Coalmine... | ecosystem: Environmental > Terrestrial > Soil >...
TGGGACTGTGTTGAGGTGGCAGATAGCTACAGCGGCGGCATCGGCAGCATCGTCGGGACGAGGCACAGCACGCAGATTGAGAAGAATACGCACCATCTCACCCACCTGGATCTTGTCTGCATTACCGTAGCCTGTAACCGCTTGCTTGACCTGCCTGGGCGTATATTCCGCGATGGTTAGCCCACCATTAGCCAGAGCTAGCAGCGCGACCCCACGCGCCTGCCCAACGGTCAGAGCCGTGCGCGCGTTTTTCGCGAAAAACAGCTCCTCCATTGCCCCTTCGGTTGGCTGGTACCTGGTGATGATCTCGTTCAGGCGCTGGTAAATCTGTTGCAAACGCCGAGCCAGCGGCATGCCGGCCGGCGTGGTAATGACATCGCAGGCAATCATGTTCAATGCACTGCCCCTGGCCTCCACAACCGCATAACCCACAATGGCTGTCCCTGGATCGATTCCCAACGTCACCCGCGTTCCTCCCGGAACCTGCCCAGGTGAACCGGCACTCTTTTGCATGCCTGCTGTCCTTTAATTGAACATCTTATTCATACGAAGCAGCGAACTCCTCGGGGAAGTCAGCGTTCGTGTACACATTCTGCACGTCATCCAGATCTTCCAGTTTCTCAATCAGGCGCATAACCTGGTGCGCGACTTTCTCATCATTCAGTTCGACCTTCGTTTTGGCTATCATGGTGCTTTCGGCCCTGGTAACAGTGTACTTCTTCTCCTCCAGACCTTTACGCACTTTCTCCAGATCGGAGGGATCCGTATAAATGGTGAGGTATTCGTCCTCGGGTCCGACCGGGTCTGCGTCGTTCGCTCCCAGATCGATAGCTTCTAGAGAAAGCTCATCAGGATCGTGGCCTTTCAGTTCAACCTCGATAATTCCCGTCGGCTCGAAAAGCCAGTCCACGCAGCCATTCTCACCTAGATTCCCGCCATTGCGGTTGAAGGCATTGCGCACCTCGGCTACAGTGCGATTACGGTTTTCGGTCACAGCCTGAACCATCATGGCTGTCCCGCCGGGACCATATCCCTCGTAGGTAATCTCCTCAAGATTCGCGCCTTCGCTTCCACCCAGGGCACGTTTGATTGTGCGCTCGATATTCTCCAGGGGCATATTCGCATCGCGCGCGCGCTGGACCGCCATGCGCAGGCGGAAATTTGCATTGGGGTCGCCGCTGCCGCCTTCGCGCACAGCCACAACAATTTCACGACCCAGGCGGGTGAAAAGCTGCCCCCTCCGAGCGTCGTTTACTCCTTTTGAGCGCCGGATCTGCGCCCACTTTGAATGACCTGACATACCATCGCCCCCTCATTCGTTGTCAGCACACGTGCTGATCAGGTTGCAAAATATCCTCAGTTGTGTACACAACTGTCATCAGAAAAGTGGTGTTTTGCCCATTGTAACACGAAGATATACAGGCCGTCGAGGGGGCTAATTGCTCTCCAGCCATTCTGCTATTGCATAATTTACCTCCGCAGATTTTTCCCTCTGGACGTAGTGCCCCGCTCCAGGAATAATTTTGAGCGTTGAATTGGCGATGTGCTCGTGCAGGTATACGCTGAATTTGATGGGAGCATTGCGTTCTTCTGCTCCGCAAAGCACCAGGGCCGGAATCTGATGCAGCTCTTGTAGCCGATCCATGACATCAAAGCCATTGCAGGCCAGCAAGTCGCGGTAGAGGATGCCCGGCGCCAGCTTGCTTTGCTCGTTGAGCAGGCGTGCTGGCAGAGTTGGATCGCCCTGTTGCGCGACCGAGAATTGTTTGAGCGTCAGCAAAGCCTGCTCCGGATTTGTACGCGCAGCTTCGAGCAACGCAGGCAGGACGCGCATGCGCGCTCCGGTGCCAATCAAGACCAGCCCGGCTAGTTCGTCGCCGAAATCCAGGCCCATTTGCAGCGCGATCAAGCCCCCCAGCGAGTGCCCTACGATCACCGGTCGTTCCAGACGCAGCTCGTTTCTCACAATCTCGCGCACGGCCCGCGCGTAATCCTCAACACGGACCTGCTCCGGCAGAGTATCGGGCCGCTCTCCATGCCCTGGTAAATCAATCGCGTGTCCACGCTCGCCAAAATACGCTATCTGCTCGCGCCACGCCCGCGCGCTATCGCCCGCACCGTGGATGAATACCAGCGGATTATCCATCATAAACAGGCTCCTTTAATCTCTTGCAATCTCACAGAGAGTAGGCTATCCTTGACAGAGATAGATGCCCATTACAACCCTCCTCATTAAACCACGTATAGTATAAAGGATGCAGGAAGCTTGTTGTATGGACGATGGCGTGCGGAAAAGAACGAGTGGCGTTCGCCAGCGTTTGGGACGCCTGGGTGAACGCCTGGCAGCAGGTGCCCTGGAGCAGCGAGGGTATCGTATCGTCGAGCGTAATTTTCGCTGCCGCGCCGGTGAAATGGATCTGGTAGCCGAGGAGGGTCAGGACCTGGTTTTCGTCGAGGTGAAAACCAGGCGTGGTGCAGAGCGCGGGTTGCCCGAAGAGGCGGTTGATGGTCGTAAGGCCAGGAAACTCCAGGAGATCGCCTATGGCTACCTGGAGAAACATAACCTGGCAGATTGCTCCTGGCGCATTGATGTGGTCGCGGTTCAGTTTAGCTCGCAGGGCAAGTTTGAAGAGATTCGGATATATCAGCATGCAATAACCGCATCATAGTTTTACAATAAAGTATTCCATGGGAGGCGCAGGTCATGGCAGATTTTCTTGATTCTGTGAAAAATAAGGTAAGTGCGGCAGTTAGCCGCACGAGCTGGGAGGCGCAGAAGCAACTGCGCGTTCGCAGCAAACAGACCGAGATTGACAAACTTCTAGAGCAGCGTGAGAAGTTGCTCAACGATCTGGCTATGGCAGCCATCGATCTTTATCAAAAAGGCGCCTTGAGCGATCCGCATCTTTCGCGAGTGTGCGCCAGCATTCAGGAACTCGACCACGATGTGCAGAAGCGCGAAGGTCAGCTGCTGGAAATCAAAAAAGAGGTGTATCCGGCGCAACAGCTCGCGCCCGCCCAGACGGCGGATTATAGCCCGCCGCCCGTGCCTACTTACACTCCTCCTGCCGCGCCTGCGCCCGCTGTTCCACAGCAGCCCGCTGCCCCTGCACCGGCCAATCGTCCACAAGCACAGGCCACCATCTGCCCCTCCTGCGGCAACCCCGTCCGGCCAAACGCACTCTACTGTCGCAATTGCGGTGCAAAACTTCGTTGATTCGACTAAACTGTGTTATAATGATAGACACTTTGTCAGGGAGAGGAAGAAGAGAACCTCTCCCTGCAAGATCAGGGAGAGGATGAGCTTCTCCCCTTGCTGGCAAGAAATGCGCGCATCAAAGGTGTTCTATTGATTAGAAATGCTCAGGAGGAAAACAGCTACACTCTCGACAGTATCAGTCACAGCGTAGAGCAAACGCAACGTCTGGGTATGCGCCTGGGCGAACTGCTGACAGGTGGGGAGCTTATTTTGTTGGAGGGCCAGCTGGGGACCGGAAAAACTACGTTCACGCAGGGATTGGCTCTTGGTATGGAGATCACTGAGAATATTAATAGCCCAACATTTACCATTCTGAAAGAGTATCCCGGTCAGCCGCGCGGAGAGGGAGAGCCGCCCGGCCCGGCGCTTTATCACTTCGATCTCTACCGTCTGGACGATCCCGGCGAGATTTTTGACCTGGGTTTTGAAGAATACTTTTATGGCCATGGCGTCTGTATTGTGGAGTGGGCTGAAAAGGCCGATTTTTACTGGCCCGACGATCATCTGCGCATTCGTCTCAAAATGCTGAGCGAAACCAAGCGCGGCCTACTGTTTATCGCAAGCGGCGCGCGTTACTGCGAGCTGCTGCGGCAATTTCAAAAAAATACGTATGTTACTCCTGGCTCTTGATACTTCTACTCGCCAGGCTAGCGTGGCGCTCTGCGATGAGGAGCGCCTCTATGGCGAATATACCTGGCATGTAGGCAATAACCATAGTGTGGAACTTCTAGAACGCGTTCAGCGCCTGCTCGCCGAAGGTGGTGTTGGTATGTCCGCGCTGGACGGCCTGGCCGTGGCGACCGGTCCCGGCTCGTTCAATGGGGTGCGCGTGGCCGTAGCGACTGCTAAGGCTCTGGCTTTTGCCATGCGTAAACCCCTGGTGGGGATCAGCACTCTAGAAATGTGCGCGGCTCAGCACCAGCAGTGGGCCGGCCCCGTTTGCTCGCTGCTTGAAGCCGGGCGTTCTGAGCTTTATGCGGCCTGCTATCTGTTCGAGGGCCAGGAGAGTGCAGGAGTGCTGACGTATCGCTCGCGCCAGCTTGGCGACTATCAAGTGCTGGCCCCGCATGACCTTGCGCTCTACCTGCAAGAACAGATCTCTCCTCTGGTGGGAATCGAGGGAGAAGCGCAGACTTCCCCCTACCTCTTTTGTGGAGAGATAAGCGAAGACTCGCGCCTTGCCCTGACTACGAGTATGAAAGATCGGGCTTTTTTTGCCCCGGTCATTGCGTCGGTGCGGCGTGCGTCCATTCTGGCCTGCCTGGCCCGGCAACGTCTGGCCGAAAACAGTGTGGATGACCCGCTGCTGCTTGAGCCGCTCTATCTGCGGCGTCCGTCGATCACCACCAGCACCCGGAAGCGGCCTCTCTTGGGAAGGAATTTCAGTTCAAGTGATCAGCAAAGTACAGAAAGGGAAGAAGGTGCGTTACGTCATTGATCGCATGACAATGGCAGACGTACCTCGCGTTGTCGAGATTGAGCGTCTGGCCTATCCATCTACCTGGCCTCCCAGCGCCTACCGCAAGGAGCTACAGGATAACCGCTGGGCGCATTATATTGTGTTGCGCGACACACACATTGCCCAGGAGAGCATGATCGTGCCGGCCCAGAACCCGGAGAAACCCCGGCGATTCCTTTCACTGCCTTTCCTGCCCGGTCGCACGACGAGCACGCTTTCAACTCCGAGCCTGGCCTCGATTATCGGCTTCGCCGGCCTCTGGTTGATGGTAGACGAGGCCCATGTAACGACGATTGCCATGCATCCCAATTTTCGCCGGCGCGGTCTGGGCGAATATATGCTAGCTAGCCTGATCGGCATTGCCTACGAGATTGGAGCCAGGTGGGTAACGCTGGAAGTGCGCGTGACGAACCACAGCGCTCAGAACCTCTATCGTAAATATGGCTTCCGTGAGGCCGGTCTGCGCCATCGGTATTATAGCGATAATCAAGAAGACGCTCTGATTATGTGGACTGACGAGATCAATTCTCCGGCGTATAAAGAGCGTTTCCAGGAATTGAAAATGGCTCTGTTAAGGAAGCTTGAGGATCAGTAGCCTATGCTTATACTTGGGATCGAAAGCTCCTGCGACGAAACCGGGGCTGCTGTCGTCAAGGATGGCCGCTTCCTTCTCTCTAATGTTGTCGCCTCGCAAACAGAGATACATAACCGCTACGGCGGAGTTGTGCCCGAAGTGGCCTCGCGCCAGCAACTGTCGTCGATTCTCCCGGTGATTGAGACTGCAATGGAGCAGGCTCGCTGCGGCTGGGAGAATATTGATGCGATTGCCGCAACCTATGGCCCAGGGCTGGCCGGCTCTTTGCTAGTGGGTCTAACCGTGGGCAAGGCTCTCTCGCTGGCATACAACCTGCCTTTTCTGGGTGTAAACCACCTGGAAGCCCATATCTATGCTAACTGGTTGCGCGAGCAGAGTGGAACAGGCTTATCATCTGCCGGCGATTCCGCCTGGGAATTTCAAGCTGGCGATCCCAGCTTTCCATTGCTCTGCCTGGTGATCTCCGGTGCGCACAGCGAGCTGGTACTGGTGCATACACATGGCTATTATGAGCTGCTAGGTCGCACCAAAGACGACGCCGCCGGAGAAGCTTTTGACAAGGTAGCGCGTATACTCGGACTGGCCTATCCCGGTGGCCCTTCGATCCAGAAAGCAGCTCTCCAGGCTGAGGAGGAACTCAGGCAAGCAGGCAAACCAGCGACTGTAGCACACAATGCCTACCGTCTGCCGCGCGCCTGGTTGCGTGGCACCTATGACTTTAGCTTCAGCGGCCTCAAAACTGCCGTGCTCCACCTGGCCGAGGGAGCAACTGAGCATTCGCGCACCACATCTGAGTCAGGCGAGAAAAAGGCCCAGGTCAGCCGCTATACACGCATAGGTCATTCTGCCCAGAAAAGCGGGGTGAACGTGCCAATGCTGGCTGCCAGCTTCCAGGAGGCGGTGGTTGATGTGCTGGCAGTGAAGACACGCCTGGCTGCTCAAGAATATCATGTTAAACAGGTGCTGCTGGCAGGTGGGGTGGCCGCAAATATTGCCCTGCGCGCGCGCCTGGAGCAGGAACTGCGCCCGCTCAATATTCGCCTGAACTATCCGCCCATTGAATTCTGCACCGATAACGCGGCCATGATCGCGAGCGCTGCCTTCTTTCACCTTTTACGTGGCGAACAGCACGGCCTGGACCTGGACGTGGTGCCCGGTCTGAGCCTGCCTTTTACCCGAAAGTCGTAGGGAAAAGCATGTCAAAGTCAAAAACGTATGCCCTGGGCATCGACCTGGGCGGCACGAAAGTCCTGACCTCGGTGGTAGATGTCATGACCGGGGAAGTAATTGCCTCTGTACGCAAACGCACCAAGGCCGAGAAGGGCCAGGACTTTATCTCGAAACGCACGGTTGAGCTCGCGGAGTCAGTGCTCAACGACTCCCAGTTGCCGAAAGACGCTGAGATCGTGGCGATAGGCGTGGGCGCAGCCGGCCAGATTGATCGCAAGGCCGGCGTGATTCTGGACGCGCCCAACCTGGGTGTACGCAACCTCGATCTGGGTGAACTGCTGGGCAAGCAGTTCGGCAAGCCTGTATCAGTAGGAAACGATGTCGAGGTCGCGACCATCGGAGAATTGTATTACGGCTCAGGTCGCGGCTACAAAAATTTTGTCTGTGTCTTCGTAGGCACAGGAATTGGCGGAGGAATCGTGCGCAATGGGCATATCTATACCGGTATGACCGGGACCGCCGGCGAAATCGGTCATGTGCCAATCGAAGCGGGCGGGCGCCTGTGCGGCTGCGGCAATCGCGGCTGTCTGGAAGCCTACGCCTCGCGCACCGCCATCACCAGAGCCATTATGGCCGAAATCCATCACGGGCGCAAATCCGTGCTGGCGGACGAGGCCGCACAACAACTGAAACAGGGCGAGACCATCATCCGCTCCGGCCTGCTGGCCGATGCCATTAAGCAGAACGACGCCCTGACTATCGAGATTGTCACCGAGGCTGCCGACTATCTGGGCTACGGCCTGGGAGGCGTGATCAACTTCTACAATCCCGAATGCGTCATCCTCGGCGGCGGTGTCATCGAGGCTATCGACTTGCTTTTCGAGCGTGCTCGCAGCCGCGCCCTGACCATCGCGCTCAGCCAGCCTGCCAGCCATACCAAAATCATGCGCACCAAACTCGGCGATTTCTCCGGCGTAGTTGGAGCCGCTTGCTTGGCTGCTGAAGCGGCTGGTTACGAGCTGGGATTAGAGAGATAGGGAGGATAAGTTCCAATCGCGCCAGAGGCATCGCTTGTGTCTTCTCAGCAATTTTTCTCGTCTCTATAGTCAAGATAGGAAGCAGGGAAAGTGGCCCTGTTTGAATGGGCCTTGATCGAGTATGCCTGCAATGTTTCCCAATCTTTCCTGACAAAGAGAATAGAAAAGGTTTTTACGATATATGACACGCATTCTTTCTTATAATATCCTGGTGGGAGGAACCAGGCGGATCGATCCTATCGAGCGTATGATCAGGGAGGCCGATCCCGACGTAGTAGGGCTAGTGGAGGCAACGAACCTTGAGGTCGTCAGAGAGCTGGCTCGGCGATTGGGCATGGAATATCGTACTAACGCAGCTCCTGATGGCTCCTGGAAACCCTCCATTGCACTCTTGAGCCGCCTGCCCATCACTGGCAGCGAGATTCACCCCTGTTCTGGCTTGATCACCAGACCGCTGCTGGAGGTAATGCTGGAAGAGGCGCATGGAGAAAGGCTGACCGCGTTTGTAGTACACTTGATAGCCTCATTCTCGGATGGCCGGGGCGGCGAACATATCCGGCGCAAAGAGGTACGCGAGATCCTGCGAGTCACACAAGCCAACCAGGGGCCGCATTTCTTGATGGGCGACTTTAACGCGCTGGCCCCAGGCGACAGCTTCAAAGCAAGCGCACTGCTTGGCTACCTGCTAGAGCAGGAGCAGCGTCGGAAGGACCGCTCATATGATAGTAACGGGCATCCTACTCTCGATGGAGTTGTGCCCCCATCATTGCGCTTTCTTAACCCGTTCCTCAACCAGATTCCACGTAGCAAGCTGCTCTGCGCGATGTTCGATGCGGCCAGCTCGCTCTACGCTCCGCGAGGCAGTATCCGTCTGCTGCGCAAGGCTGGTTACGTCGATTGCTTCCGCTCATTGCATCCGCGAGAGCGAGGCTTTACCTGCCCGGCAGCAGCTCCCGCCGGGCGTATTGACTACATCTTCGCCAATTCGCTGCTGGCTGCGCGCCTATCCGCCTGCGCAGTGGTAGAGGGAAACGATGAGGTACGTGGTAGAGAAGCCAGCGATCACCTGCCGATTATGGTGGAATTTGGTGCAGGCGTGGAGACACCCGTCAAGCCGTGCAAGGACGAACTGGTTGAAGCTGGGGAAACCAGGAGCGAGGCACTCTAGTTCATCCAATAAATGATGAGTCAAAAAAACCTGGCGACGCCAGGTTTTTTTGACTCATCATTTATTGGAAAACATCCTTTGTTTTCTCGAAGAGGTCGCGAAAGAAGTTCTTACCCTCCTGTTCGCTCCGCTCTTTTTCCAGCCGATCCAGTTCTTCAAACAGACGCTTCTCCTCTGGGCTGAGATTGGTGGGAGTAACCACCTTCACCGTTACATGCTGGTCGCCGCGCGCGCTACTGTGAACAACCGGCACCCCCATATTCTTCAAGCGGAAGGATCGCCCGCTTTGCGTGCCGGGTGGGATTTTCAGCATTACGGTCTTATTATCAACTGTAGGCACTTCTACCTCGGCCCCCAGAGCCGCCTGAGTGAAGCTGATCGGCATCTCGTAAAGGATGTCATTGCCGCTGCGCTTAAAGAACGGGTGCGGCTTCACAGTCAGTATGACATAGAGATTGCCCGGAGTGCCGCCGCGTGAACTCACCTCGCCTTCCCCGGTCACGCGCACGTTAATGCCATCGTCCACGCCCGCCGGAATATTGACCTTGACGCGCCTGTTGTTACGCACGCGCCCCTGGCCTCGGCATTTTTCGCAAGGAGTGGTAATAACACGCCCCTCGCCTCTACAGCGCTCGCACATGGTTACATTAACAAACTGGCCAAAGATGGATTGTTGCACGCGTCGGATCTCGCCGGTTCCCTGGCAAGCCGAACAACGGGCAGTCGAAGTTCCCGGTTGAGCGCCGCTGCCGTGACAGACGGTACAATTCTCCCAACGCGGCAACTCAATCTCTTTCTGGCAGCCAAAAACGGCCTCTTCAAAAGTAATGGTCAGGTCGTAGCGCAGGTCTGCGCCACGCTGCGTACCTGCACGTCGTTGAGAGGATGCTGTGCCCGCGAAGAATGTCTCGAACAGGTCATTGATCGTGCTAAACCCGAAGTCCCCGCCGAAACCGCTGAAACCTGCACCTGCTCCGTTGCTTACACCGGCATGCCCAAAGCGATCATACATGCTGCGCTTTTGGGCATCGCTCAACACTTCATACGCTTCGTTGATTTCGATAAAACGGGCTTCCGCTTCCGGTTCTTTGTTGGCATCAGGGTGATATTGTTTGGCCAGGCGACGGAAGGCTTTCTTGATTTCCTCCTCGGTCGCGCTGCGCGATACCCCCAGTACCTCATAATAATCTCGCTTATTCGTGGCCATTCGATGGTCCTTCGTCGTGTTAAAAGAAATGCGGGGCGATCATCCCCGGCAGAAATGCTTCCGCCTCTCCAACGTTCTTATCAATTGATTGCTCTTTTAGCAAAACAGGGAGCAAACCCTTCCCTTTTCCCTGGCACCGATGTTTACCACCTCCAGGTCGCAAACTGATCTTCTCATATCCGCCAAATCGTACACTTTTGGCGAGATTTACGCAAGATGCTAGCCCACAAGTTCAAAGCAATGTAAGCATTTCTCCCTAGCAGATGAGCAGTGCAGGAGCAAAGTTGTTTGCCCCTGCACCCGCTCGCCTACATTTCTTTGTACTCGCCCTCAATCGTGTCATCGGATGGACCGCCGCCAGGGGCTTCCTGCTCCGGCGCACCGTAGTCCGCACCCGTTGCTCCACCCTGACGGTAGATTTCCGTCGTAATCTTGTGGAAGCTCTGCTCCAGAGACTCGCGTGCCGCTTTGATGCGCGACACATCATCGGTGCCAAGCGCCGTGCGAATATCGGCGATCTTCGTTTCCAGCTCGCTCTTCTGATCCGCAGTAAGCTTGTCACCCAGATCGGTGATACTCTTCTCCGCCCGGTAGGCCGCGCTATCAGCCAGATTGCGCTCCTCAATCTCTTCTTTGCGCCTCCTATCTTCGGCCGCATGAGATTCGGCGTCGCGCACCATTCTCTCAATCTGATCCTTCGAGAGGCCGCTGGAGGCCACAATGGTAATCTTCTGCTCGCGCCCGGTGCCTTTGTCTTTCGCAGAGACATTCAAAATGCCGTTTGCGTCGATATCGAATGTTACTTCGATCTGCGGAATGCCACGGGGAGCAGGTGGAATACCATCCAGGATAAAGGTGCCCAGCGAGCGGTTATCTTTGGCAAACTCGCGCTCGCCCTGCAGCACATTGATCTCCACGCTCGGCTGGTTATCGCTGGCGGTCGAAAAGATCTGGCTCTTCTGCGTTGGAATGGTTGTATTGCGGTCAATCAAGCGCGTGAAGACGCCGCCCAGAGTTTCGATGCCCAGCGAGAGCGGAGTCACATCGAGCAGGAGAACATCCTTCACATCACCGGTCAGTACGCCGGCCTGAATGGCGGCTCCTACGGCCACCACTTCGTCCGGATTCACCCCTCGGTTCGGCTCGCGGTCGAAGATGCGTTTGACCAGCGTCTGCACCGCCGGCATACGGGTTTGACCACCCACCAGCACAACCTCGTTGATATCGCCGGGACGAATACCTGCGTCGGCAAGGGCTCGCATCACCGGCTGGCGGGATTTCTCAATCAGCTCCTCAACCAGCTGCTCTAGCTTGGCGCGAGTGAGCGTCATGTTCAGGTGTTTGGGGCCACTGGCATCTGCCGTGATAAAGGGTAGGTTGATTTCCGTCGTCATCGAGCTGGACAACTCTTTTTTCGCCTTCTCAGCGGCCTCTTTCAGACGCTGCAACGCCATGCGATCCTGGCGTAGATCAATGCCATTTTCGCGGCGGAACTCATCGGCCAACCAGTTAATGATACGCTGGTCGAAGTCATCACCGCCCAGGTGCGTATCGCCGTTCGTGCTCTTCACCTCGAATACGCCGTCGCCCAGTTCTAGAATCGAGATATCGAACGTGCCACCACCGAGGTCATAGACTGCAATGCGCTCGTCTTTCTTCTTATCCAGACCATAGGCCAGCGAAGCTGCCGTTGGCTCGTTGATGATACGCAAAACGTCCAGACCCGCGATGCGTCCTGCGTCCTTCGTCGCCTGGCGCTGCGCATCATTAAAGTAAGCCGGCACGGTAATCACCGCCTGCGTTACACGCTCACCCAGGTAGGCTTCGGCATCGGTTTTTAGCTTTTGCAGGATCATCGCAGAAATCTCAGGTGGGCTATACTGCTTGCCCTGCACCTCCACCCAGGCGTCACCGTTGCTGGCCTTGATTACCTTAAAGGGGACGAGCCGCCGGTCGCGATCAACTTCGGGATCATCGTATTTGCGGCCCATAAAACGCTTGATTGAATAGATTGTATTGTCTGGATTGGTGACAGCCTGGCGCTTCGCTACCTCGCCAACCAGGCGCTCGCCACTCTTACTCATCGCCACGATTGACGGGGTCGTGCGCGAACCTTCGGCATTAGGAATGACGACCGGCTCGCCGCCCTCCATCACTGCCACACAAGAATTGGTTGTTCCCAGATCGATACCAATAACTTTGCCCACTATTTCCTCCTAAGAAACGAGAGTGTGTTGTGTGTATTTCAAAGATCTTCATAGCCGTACATTTCGGCTAAGAGTTCGTTCATCACTCTGGTCATGTAGCGAACTACCGCGATAGCTCGCCCGTATTGCATGCGTGTGGGACCAATCACGCCCAGCATACCGCCAATTTTGCCCTCCTGGCCGTAGCGAGCTACCACCAGGCTCACGTCCCTCATCTCATCCCACTCGTTCTCCCCGCCAATAATTACCTGAACTCCATCAGCATCTCGCAGGTGCGAAGTCAGAGCCGGCAGAAAACGATGCTGCTCCAGCACCGACATCACTTTGCGGACGCGCTCATTACGCTCCTCTTCGGGTCCCATGCTGGTAAATTCGGGCTGATCCAGAATATTGACCACGCCCTCACGATAGAAGACATCCCCCACTGGATCGCCATGTTGCTCCAGAATGCGCGCGATAGTTGTGCCAACCAGCCGCTCAATCGGCGAGAAATCGTGTGTCGCCAGCAGTTCCTGAAGCTCGCTCGTATTCTTATTGACAAACAACTGATTCAGGCGCGGAGCCAGATTACTGAACTCTTCCTGCCCGCTTGGCGTATCCAGCAAGAGCCGCTGCTGCTTAACCGTGCCATCTGTCAATACCAGCACCAGGTGGGCCGATAGATCAGTAACCGATAGAACCTCGAAGTGTTTCAAGCGTCCCTCGCTGGCCCTCGGTTGCGTCATCACGGCCGCGCTATGCAGCAGACGTGCCATCACCGAGGCCGTTAGCCGAACCCATTGGTCCAGCTGATCCTGTACCTGATAGAACTGATGCTGAATCAAGCGCTGCTCATCGAGCGAAAGGGCCGATTCTTGCATCAGATGTTCCACAAAGTAACGATAGCCCAGATCGGTTGGTACGCGCCCGGCCGACGTATGCGGCTGATAGATCAAACCGGTCTCTTCCAGCCCTGCCAGTTCATGGCGAACCGTCGCCGAACTGAAATGTAGCCCGTACTTGCGTACCAGGGTTTCAGAGGCCACCGGCGTAGCGCTGTGAATGTATTCTTCAACCAGCGCTCGCAGAATTTCCTGCTTGCGCGGACTCAGTGGAATCATCTTGTGCTTCTTCACCCTTTACAACATCCCTGATCTGGAATGTTGATGTGTATGATACTATACTTGTCAACTTCGACTGCTAGCAGTCT
>Ga0209061_1004520_pt1 | contig 13285 bp, 11 predicted proteins | sample Coa_R1_10_FD_187157 | JGI IMG/M metagenome (GOLD analysis project Ga0209061, IMG submission 187157) | Surface soil microbial communities from Centralia Pennsylvania, which are recovering from an underground coalmine fire - Coalmine... | ecosystem: Environmental > Terrestrial > Soil >...
TTTTTTGGAACTATATTGAAAGCACAGATCGAAAACATCGTCCAAAAGAACGTTGCCAGGAGCTTGACAGGAATGATATAATCAAAATGAGAAAACAGGGAAGTTTGAACGATGTATGCAGATATTTTTCTATTATTTGTCGATTTCCTTTCCCTACCATTCTCAGATCCCACCATTTTTATGAGCGAAGCAGCACTCTTGCTTGCCCCTTCTCTCAAGACACGCTACAATACAAGCCATATTCTCGACTCGCGTACCTTTCTATCGAACGCAGGATAGAGAGAATGAACCTTTTCTTTCTAGTAAGGGGGGAAGACACTTGACATATTGCCGGGGCATTCGGGGAGCAACGACCGTCACAGAAAATACACGTGCAGAGATTCTCTCTGCGACCACGGAGCTCCTGCAACTGATCATTCGCCAGAATGATCTAAAAAGTGAGGATATTGTCAGTGCAATCTTCAGTTTAACCGAAGATCTGGATGCAGAATTCCCGGCGCTCGCGGCACGTACACTGGGCTGGACAGAAGTGCCCCTGCTCTGCGCGCGCGAAATACCTGTGCCCGGCAGCCTAGGCAAATGCATCCGCGTCCTGCTCCATGTCAATACCACGCGGAGTCAAGCCGAGATGCGGCATGTGTACATTCGTGGAGCGGTCAATTTGCGTCCAACATTCGCTATTCAAGAGTAGTTTTTCAGAACAAAAGAGGGAAAGCATGACGACGGCGTCATTGAAAGGCCGGGAGGCCGTGAAGCTGGCGATGTCGGGCCAGCTTGTTGCCCTCCATTTTAGAAGAAGGAGCTTTTCGTATGATTGTCGTCATGCAGCAGCATTGCAGTGACTCAGACATTGAACACGTTCTGGTTTTCCTTAAGGATCACGGCCTGAGCGGCCACCTCTCGCGCGGCACCGAGCTAACGGTAATCGGCGTTCTTGGTGCGGTCGGCCCGTCGGGTACACGTACCACTGCCGGAGGGATCAATCCCTCCATTGGCGAAGCGCTGGAGGGTCTGTCAGGCGTCGAGAAGGTTCTGGCAGTCTCCAAGCCGTATAAGCTGGCCAGTCGGGAATTTCATCCCGACAATACCGTCGTCGAGATTCCCGCAGCGTGCGTCTCTTCGGGCAGCGTCCAGGTTGGCGGCAAAGATATCATTATGATGGCAGGTCCCTGCACCGTCGAGAGCGAGCGGCAGCTTATGGCCACGGCTGAGGCAGTGAGAAAAGAGGGCGCGGTTATCCTGCGCGGTGGGGCCTTCAAGCCTTCGACCTCCCCGTATGGCTTTCGCGGCATGGGCGAGGCCGGCTTGAAGCTGCTGGCCAAAGCGAGCGAAGAATTTGGCATGGCGGTGATCACCGAGGTCATGACGCCTACTGATGTCCCTATGGTCTGCGAGTACGCGGATATTCTGCAAATTGGCACACGCAATATGCAGAACTACATGCTGCTTGACGAAGTAGGCAAGGTGGAGAAGCCGGTCGTGCTCAAACGCGGCATGTCGGCAACCATCGAAGAGTGGCTGCTGGCCGCTGAGTATATTCTGACCCAGGGCAATCCGAACGTGATTCTCTGCGAGCGTGGCATTCGTACCTTCGAGAAAATGACCCGCAACACAATGGACATCAGCGCGATCCCCTTGATCAAGCGCCTCTCTCACCTGCCGATTATCTCCGACCCCAGCCAGGGCACCGGGCGGCGCGACCTGGTCACGCCCCTTTCGCTCGCTGCGATTGCCGCAGGCACCGACGCGCTCCTCATCGAGGTGCATCCCAATCCAGATGAAGCCCTCAAAGATGGCGCGCAGTCGCTGACTCTTGAGCAATTCACGCAGTTGATGCCCAAAGCCCAGGCAGTGGCCGCAGCCGTTGGGCGTGAAATTGTCACGCAATAAGGACTTCTACCTGGCAGGATGGCTGCCGAGCCGGGATAGCACCCATGCGTGGTGTCGGTCCGGCAACCATTCCGCCCTCACGCCCCGATATATCTGAACTTATAACCAAAACCGTCACCCACGATAGACCTCTCTGGCAAAAATGGGAAAATGTGAAATATGACCAGAAACTTTGTGGGTCTGTTCGTTGTTTTATCCTATAGAGATGGTAATATTGAAATAGTTCGTTACGAGAAAAAATCAGCCATCTACATTCAGCCAACAGGTTTTTTTGAACAGGTCGGCAAGGTGAAATAGTATGGTACCAAGATCACAACAACTGCTCCGGCAGCGCAACATATTCGTTGTCCTTGCTTGTATGCTGCTAGGCGGGCTGCTGCTAGGCGCGTGCAGCAGCCCGGCAAGCGCTAATTCGTCTGGCTCCACGTCTACTCCTGTGGCAACCCCTACGGTCAGTCCAACTTTGCTGGAAGAAGGAGATACTCAACTTCAGTCTTTCCAGCAATGGATCGCATTAATGCAACAGTACGGCGGAAACGTCACGACATATCAGCAGCAGTACAATAGCGACCGGCAGGCGCTGGCAAAGGCAAACACAGACGGAACGTATAGCGCAGCTCTCAAGACTCTCCAGGAGCAGGTTGACGCGATTAAAATCCCGGCGATGAAGCAGGAATGTACATATCTTCAGCAGGAATTAGAGCAGCAGGTAAGCGCCTGGGGCAAGCAGCATACTTATTACGATAGCTACAACAATACAACCTATGCGCTGGGCTATGAATATGACAGCAACACCGGCATCGGTGGTCCGCTCTGGCTCCAGGAAGAGCTGAGCTCAGATCAGACTCTGGCCGACTATCAGCAGACGGTTGAAGACCTGAATATGTGGCTTTACAACTTCCAGCAGATGAAGGCCGACTTTACCGACAAGACTCCGGCGAACCAGCCGCATCAGGCCGATCTCAATCTACTGCAACATTATGGCTATATGAATGAACGGGTGGTAGTCGTCTCGCTGGATGAAGAGGAGTTGCGCGCTTACGACCATGGGAAACTGGTAAATGCTTTCCCGGTAACAACCGGCCAGCCTGATCTGCCTTCTCCTCCAGGCACCTGGTGGATCGAGGGCAAAAAGCATCCAACAGTCTTCAAGTCGACCGCGCCCAAAGGCTCACCTGATTGGTATCCAGATACACCTATTACCTGGGCGATGCAATATCACAGCAATGGGTACTTTCTACATGAAGCCTGGTGGCGCACTGAGTTCGGTCCGGGAACTAACTTCCCTCACCAGGACCCCGATGGCGATCCATTTGCCGGGCAGGGCTCGCATGGGTGCGTGAATATGTCCACGAATGACGCAGGCTGGCTATACGGCTTTGTCTCGCTTTTTACTCCTGTAGTGATTTACTAACAGAGAGCTATCCGCGATACCTATCATAAGCAGGAAGTGTCAGGAGATGCTTAGCTCACCAAGCTTCACCTTGACCTGCATTTGTCGCGTGCCGCGCACAATTCCTAGATTTGCCGTCGCACCGGGATCATAGGCAAGCAGAGCCTCGGCCAGGTCTGCCTGACTATTGATTTGTGTATTCCCTACCTGGACAATTACATCTCCGGCCCTCAAACCGGCGCGGGCAGCGGGACCATTTGGCACGACGCTGGTGATAAGCGCACCATGATCGACCGCAAGGTTGGCCTGAGCAGCGATCACAGGATCAACAGTAATCACGCTGGCCCCAAGAGCCGCGCGGCCGCTGTGTACGACCTTTCCATATCGAATGAGTTGCGGCGCGATAAACTTCACGCGGTCGGACGGAATGGCAAAGCCAACGCCGTTGGCCGGAATTTTGAACTCTGGATCGACAGCGACCAGCGTTGGAATACCAACCAGGTCGCCATCCATATCGACCAGCGCGCCGCCACTATTGCCGGGATTGATTGGCGCATCGGTCTGCACAGCGTTGATAATGGTTCCACCGCCCGGCCCTTCGGGCACGATACGCCCCAGAGCGCTGACAATTCCATTCGTCACGGTCTGGGTAATGCCCAGGGGATTGCCAATAGCCAGAACCTGGTTTCCTGCTTGCAATCTGGTAGAATCGCCGATTGGCATCGCATATATCTTGCGAGGCGGGTTGATTTTAAGTACGGCAAGATCATCGGGTGGATCGACGCCAACCACTCTGGCCGGTAAGACCGTACCGTCGAAGAGCGTCACGTTCTCGCGCTGCCCTCCACTGATCACATGATCATTTGTGACTATATGGCCCTGCGTATCAATAATTACTCCCGAACCTATCGATACTCCTTTCTCCGTCGGCACATTGACCTGTACCACCGCCTGCCGGTCGCGCTCAATTATTTGCTCCACCGTCATATCTGCGCTTCGATAGCTAACAACCCTATCACTCAGAGAAGCGAATTTATTTTTGCCTACGCTCCAGCCAATCAGGCCACCCACCCCCAGTAAAAGCAATCCTCCAACGAGCATAGCCACCAGGAAGCATGAAAGCGCTCCTTTGCCCACAGGCGCCAGGGGAGCAACTGGCCGATACTCAACAGGCCGGGCGTCTCCCCCGCTGGTTTCTTTGGAGAAGGCGCGATTCGCATCTTTAGGGCAATCAAAGGGCTGCTCCGCCTTTTCTTCGTTCCTATCGGCATTTGACATTGTACTTAACCTCAACTATTATCAAACACACACCTCTGGCAATGGATCTCATAATCAGTATAATGAAACATATAAAACCGACCCTGATCACTTTATACCCGCGCGAGTCAGCCGTTTTAAAAGAATGAAGAGAAACGAGATAGGAGAACTTTTCATGTCCCCACAGCCAGCTTCTCGCGTAGCGCTGATCACCGGCGGATCGCGCGGAATCGGTGCTGCAACCGCGCTGACGTTCGCACAGCATGGCTACGATGTCGTGCTGACCTACCGAAATAAAGCAGCGCGTGCCCAGGAAATAGTTGAAGCAATCATACAAGAGGGCCGGCGCAGCCTGGCGCTGGCTTGTGATATGACGCGTGACGAGGAAATTCAGCGCTGCTTCCAAGAGCTACAGAGGTGGACTAACTGCCTGGACGCGCTGATCCTTAACGCATCAGGGGGAATGGAGCGCGACCTGGTCGCGGCTGATCCTGACTACCCGATGCATATCAATCGAGACGCACAGTTACGTTTTGCCGATGCTGCGCTGCCCCTGCTCTCATGGGGAAGCACTATTACCCTGGTGACCAGCCATTGGGCGCACCTCTACGGGCAAATGGAGCAATTGCCCGCCTACGAGCCTGTGGCCGCGAGTAAGTATGCCGGTGAGCAAGCCCTACGTGCTCGCCAGGACGAATTCGCCCGTCTGGGAATTCGCTTGTTGATCGTGACCGGCGATCTGATAGAAGGCACGATCACTCCTAAGCTGCTTGAACGTACAGCCCCCGGACTAATTGCCCAACGCCGCGCAGCACAGGGACCGCTGCCAACTACAACCGAAATGGGCCGGCAAATTGCCCTGGCTACTCTCAATCCTGCTCTGGCTAGTGGCTCGCTCGTGGTTGTAGGCGCTTCTCTGGAGTCAATGCTTTAAAGCATCAGGCAAAAAAGCTGGCAGCCTGTGGATTATCGGTACTCACAAAATGGGCCGAGGTGCCAAGAAAATTGTAGCGTTTTACGCCCGTAATGGTCATCGATTCGTTAGGCGTCTGCGTTGTGACATAGCGCTGCACCTGTAAGCCCAGCGGGCGGCCCAGGACAAGAGCTGCGGTTGTGGCCAGAATGACATTATTCAACCCGTTATAGGGGCGGCGCATGCGCGCCACAGTCATCGCGGCCAGCCCGGCCAGAATACCTGTGACGGCCAGGTTCGTGCCACAACGTTCGTGAATAGCCAGATCTGGCGAGGTTGTGCGCAGGAGGTTGAGCGCCTCTTCTGCTGCGGGACGAATGGCTTCTGTAGGCAGGTCGCCAAAGACAAAGAAACCCGAGGCAAAAGAGATACCGGCCAGGCGTACATTGGGATACTGGCGACTGAGCAAAACAATCGTCGCGTGTTCTAGAGCGTGATTTTGCTTGACGGCCGGACCAAGAAACACTTGCTGCGCTATCTGGTTGACAGGATCGATAGAACTCATGAGCTTATCCTCTCTCTAAAAGTCGCCCGGCCAGCGGAAGCAAACCGGGCTCACCTAATAGATAATATTAAACAGCACAATCTCATCCCCAAAATTGAGTTTATCCCCGTCATTCAAGGCGACTGGCTGATTCGGCTGCAAACGCATATTATTCACAAAGGTTCCATTCGCGCTCTTCACATCGGCCAGATACCAGTAGCCATTGCTAAACCACAGGCGCGCATGCTGGCGGGAGACTGTACCCCCCGAAATAATCAGATCATTGCCATTTGTACGCCCAATGGTAGTCATATCCTGATGAAAGCGGTATTCGCGCCCGGCCATCGGTCCAGTCTGGAACTTGAAACGTGCCAGAATTGGGCGTCCATTGGGACCCATTACCCGATCAGCCGCAGCCTTGCGGTCTGCCAGCTCATAGCCACAGGAGGTGCAGTAGAGGCGATCACCGGGATTCTGCGCCTGGCAACGAAAACAGGCGACGGTGACTGCTGGCAAGCCAGCCGAGAGAGGCGTGCGCGCTGGCGGCAGATTACGTCCGAGGCTGGCATTGGAAGCCTGCGGCACAAACTGCGATTGATCTGGGGGCGGGAGAGGACCAGATATCATCCAGGATAACTGAACGCCAGCGGACGACGCTGCGCGTGCCAGTTCACTGACTACCTCTGCCATTGTCTGGTAACGTTCCGCTGGCATTTTGGCCGTCATTTTGAGAATGACCTGCTCAATCGGCTGCGGCACGCCCGCGTGGCGGAGGAAAGCAATAGGCAATGGTTCGTTCAGATGCTTCACCGTAATTGTCAGCGGGCTCTCCGCGTTAAACGGCACACGCCCGGTCAGGCAGTGAAATAAGACGATCCCTAGAGAATAAATATCGCTGCTGGCGTCTACCGGCTGGCCTGTTCCTTGCTCAGGCGACATATATTGAGGCGTGCCGATGCCCGTGCCAACGCGCGTCAGATTAGTGGTTCCTTCTAGAATCTTGACAATCCCAAAATCGGAGAGCAGCAAGTGCCCATCTTTGCGCAGGAGCATATTCGCGGGCTTGACATCGCGGTGAACAATCCCGTGTTCATGCGCTGCGCCTAGACCCTCGGCGGCCTGGATCACAAACCTCAACGCCTCGGCGGCTGAAAGTGCCCCACTCTGCCTCAATTTATCTTTGAGCGTTCCCCCATCCACATATTGCATCACGATATAGGTGATGCCCTCTTCCTCGCCAAAGGAATAGATCTGCACAATATTTGGATGGTCTAATTTCGCCGCTGCGACAGCTTCGCGGCGAAAACGCTCCTTGAAAACCGGATCTTGCGCATGATAGTCAGGCAATACTTTGATAGCAACATAGCGATCCAGGACCGGCTGGTAAGCTTTAAAAACCGTCGCCATTCCTCCGGCTCCGATGCGTTCGACTATGCGAAACTGGCCGAGCGATTTACCAACCAGCGCATCCATATCACCGCTTGTTCCCATTTGTTGCATCGTACAATGCCCCTTCTATTCCTGCCACTCGCTTTAAGCACGCTCTGGCCCCTCAAAACAAGATTGTGTTGACCCATAACACATCTTTCATTTAACTTCTTTCGCCACTGATTATACAGGGTTAAAAAGCTGATGTCGAGAGATGCAACACAGCAAAAACTCTGCCACATCTTCCCAGAGGGGATACGGTCCGGCCAGGCCAAAAGTGGCAAACCAGTACTTTTTGCAGGACAGGCCGCCACCTGGCCATTTTCCTGCCGCGTGATCATCCTTCCAGGAGCAGTGCTTCAGGGTCTTCTACCAATTCTTTTACGAGCACAAGAAAACGGACAGCTTCGCTTCCATCAACGATGCGGTGATCGTAAGAGAGCGCGACATACATCATCGGCCTGATGGCGATCTGACCATCTACGACAACAGGGCGCTCCTTGATCGAGTGCATACCCAGGATACCAACCTGGGGCCCGTTAAGAATCGGCGTAGACATCAGCGAGCCAAAGACGCCACCGTTCGTAATGGTAAAGGTTCCACCTTGCAGATCGGCCAGGCCCAGCTTGCCCTCGCGCGCCCGCTTCGCCAGATCGACAATCTCCCGCTCGATTTCGGCGAAGCTCTTACGGTCAGCTTCGCGCACAACAGGCACAACCAGCCCTTCCTCCGTGGAAACGGCAATCCCGATATCGTAGTAGTGCTTGAGCACCATTTCATTGCCCTGGATTTCAGCATTCAGCCGCGGAAAGGCTTTCAACGCCCCTACAACAGCCTTGGTGAAGAAAGACATGAAGCCGAGTGAGACCTGGTGACGCTCTTTGAATGCCTCCTTGCGGCGGCTGCGCACTTCCATAACTGCACTCATATCGATCTCGTTGAAAGTGGTCAACATGGCCGCAGTATGCTGCGTTTCGACGAGACGCTGCGCGATGGTCTGCCGGCGTCGTGAAAGGCGCACACGCTCTTCGCGCTGTGTCGTATAGGGCACAAGCAGCGGCGGAGCCGAAGGCGCTACAGGAGGCGCTGATGATGCTGGCGCAGGAGTTGGTGCCGCCAGCGCCGGCAGCGGGCCAGACTTGTTCCGCTCCAGGTAGTTGATTACATCGTCTTTGGTCACACGACCATAAGCGCTATTCCCCTTGACTTGCGAGAGGTCTACATTATATTCAGCAGCGATGCGCCTGGCCAGTGGAGAAGGCGCCCGGTAGCTATCAATAGACGGCACCCGACCGGCAGGCAGACTCGCTGCTTCAACAGAGGAAACCTGTGGCGCAGGCTGATCGGGTGCAATCGGGGCAGAGGGCACAGGCTGCCCCTGCTCCTTCGACGCAGCCTGTGACGGTGCAGCCGTTGCTGCCCGTTCGCCAAGCAAACCCAGCACCTCGCCGACAGAAACAACGTCGCCGGATTGTTTCTCGATTTTCTGCAAAACACCGTCCTGCTCGGCGAATACTTCAACATTGACCTTGTCCGTTTCTAACTCCACCAGAGCCTCGCCCCGACTCACCTGCTCTCCCTCCTGCTTGAGCCAGTGACCTACCACGGCATCAACTATCGATTCGCCCAGAGCTGGCACATGTATTTCAACGGCCATATTTCGTGCCTCCAACTTCTTTGATGGTAGAGCCGAACGCGCCCGCAATAAGCTGCTCCTGCTCCTCCTGGAACAGCCCGGAGAAACCCGTAGCCGGGCTGGCAGACTCCGGGCGAGCGATCACGTGTAATGTGATCTTTGGATCGAGCAGCGCTCTTAAACGTGGATACATGTATTTCCATGCACCCATATTCTGCGGCTCCTCCTGCACCCAGGCAACCTCTTTCAAGCGCGGATAATTGGCCAGAACACGTTTTAAAGCCTCTTCCGGGAAAGGATAGAGTTCTTCGATGCGTACCAGGGCAACATCTTCAGCATGCTCCCTTTGCTCGCTGCCCAGCAGATCAATCGTAATCTTGCCTGAACCAAGCACAACGCGGCGAATCGTGTCGGCCCGCCCCAGTGCTTCACGATCATCCATCACCGTCTGGAAATGTCCCTCAGCCAGTTCTTTAAGCGTGGCCCCTGAAAGGGGATGGCGCAGCAGGCTTTTGGGAGTCATAATCACCAGCGGGCGCGGCGCGCGCGTGAGGTAGAAAGCCTGGCGGCGCAAGACGTGGAAGTACTGAGCGGCAGTCGAGCAGTTGACAACGCGCCAGTTATTTCGCGCGGAGAGCGCCAGGTAGCGTTCCAAGCGGGCGCTGGAGTGCTCCGGCCCCTTGCCCTCGTATCCATGTGGCAGCAGCAGGACCAGCGAGGATTCCTGAAGCCACTTGCTGCGCCCGGAAGAGACAAACTGGTCGATAATAATCTGAGCTACATTGGCGAAATCTCCGTACTGCGCCTCCCAGAGAACCAGAGCTTCGGGAGCATGCACGCTATACCCGTATTCAAAGCCCATGACCGCGGCTTCGCTCAATGGGCTGTTATAGACGGCAAACGAGGCTTTTGCTTGAGGTAAGTGCTGAAGAGGGATGTACGCTTCGCCTGTATGCTGGTCATGCAGCACGGCGTGGCGATGACTGAACGTGCCCCGTTCGGTGTCCTGCCCCGAAAGGCGAATGGGCGTGCCATCGGCCAGGATCGAGGCAAAGGCCAGGGCCTCAGCCTGCCCCCAATCGATCCCGCCTTCCTCGTTCAGAGCGCTCGCGCGACGTTGCAAAAGACGAGCAAGCTTGGCATTTGGCGAGAAGCCTTGTGGCCAGGTGAGTAACTCCTGATTCAACGCCCGCAGTTTCTCAGCGGAAACTGCAGGAGGCTCTTGCCGCTCGACTTCAATCAGTTGCTCATCCTGCTCGGCGGCCTCATCTTGTGAGATGGTATACAGCCCTTCCTCGGCCTCCCGCTTCGCCCGTTCCAGAATGGTCATTGCTTCTTTGAGCATCTGCTCCGCCTCTCCGGGCTGAATAACCCCTTCCTGCTCAAGCCGGCAAGCATAGATTTCACGCACCGTAGGATGCTTGCGAATATGCTCATACATTACCGGTTGAGTAAAGGCCGGCTCGTCGCCCTCGTTATGCCCCCAGCGCCGATAGCCCACCAGGTCGATCAGAATATCCTTGTGGAACTCATCCTGATAGGCAAAGGCCAGGCGTATAGCCGTGAGAGCTGCATCAGGGTCATCCGCGTTGACATGGATGATCGGTATCTCAAAGCCTTTAGCAAGGTCGCTGGCGAAATGAGTCGAACGACCATCAGACGGTTCCGTCGTATAGCCCAACTGGTTATTGACGATAATATGCAGCGTGCCGCCCGCGCTATACCCGCGCAGATTCCAGAGATTCATGGTCTCGGCGACGATCCCCTCACCGGAGAAGGCCGCATCACCATGAATCACTATCGCACGGGCGCGTTCATTATTGCGCTTCGGAGAACCTGCTTGATCGCGCGTCTCCTGAGCCGCGCGCGTCATACCCTCCACGACCGCATTGACAAACTCCAGGTGACTTGGATTGGGCGCGAGTGTCACCTTGAGGTTGACCGACTCCTTCTCATCCAGCACGTATTCCGCGCCAAGATGATACTTTACATCGCCAACCCAGCCAAAGCGGAAACTATCGGAGATCAGCTCGTCCTCTTCCCGCTTCAAATGCATAAATTCACTCAGAATTGCTCCGTAGGGCTTTTCCAGCACATGAGCCAGAACGTTAAGGCGCCCGCGATGAGCCATGCCAATGATGACTTCCTCCGAGCCTGATTCAGCCGCCCCTCTGACTACCTCATCAAGCATAGGCACAAGGACATCTGTACCTTCGACCGAAAAACGTGTCTGGCCAGGAAAGCTCTGATGCAGGTACTTTTCAAACGCTTCAACCTGTGTCAAGCGTTTCAGCAATGTACGCCTGGCCACGGTATCCTGCGTATCGCGATATAGATGCAGGCCAACAGCATCCCGTAGCCAGCCGCGTTCTACCGGGCTTTTCACCTGGTCGAACTCATAGCTAATCGTCCCCGAATACATGGCACGCAGGACAGTGATTGCTTCCAAAGCGCTGCTGACCCCTTCGGCGGAATGACCACCGATAATATCTGGCGGCAGTTTTGCCAGGTCGGCCTCAGTAATGCCATGCGTCTCCGGCAAAAGCGCCGGATCACCCAGCGGCTCGCTGCCCAGAGGGTCCAGGTGCGCACCCAGATGCCCCCGCTCGCGAATAGCATGCGCCAGCGCTGAGGCCGCAACCACGTGCGTCACCGGATACGGCACAGCGCCTTCAACGTCCACCGCTGGTGTCTCAACCGGAGCAGCTTGCACTGGGGACCACCGCTCAAACGCGGCACGAGTCACCGCATCGACCGACGCAGGATCTTTGAGGTAACGTTCGTATAGTTCCAGGACATAGCCCGCGTTAGGTCCATGGAATGTCTGTAAATCGTCCATAGTTGTTCCTCGAAATCTTCCACCCATCGTCTTCGCCAACTCTCTCTACCCACAACATTCACCCCTTTATTCTATTTCAAAACAGCCTGAAGAGGAAAGCCCGCCAAACATCTACTCAATCATATTGAAGGGAAGCCAGAGACACACTCAAAGCCTAAACCAAGAGTATCACCAACCTCGGCACGAGCTAAAAGCATGAGGAATCAAGAGGAGGCCGGCGAACTCTCTACAATCGCTCTCTGCGCGTAAAACGTGACCAGGTTCTGGGCCAGGGTGATAACTTGCTCGCGTAGCTCCCGCGGCTCCAGGATCTCTACCTCAGATCCGAAGCTTAGCAAATAACCGCAGGCTTCATCTTTCAACTCGAAGGTGATGCGCACCGCAACCCAGCCATCTTCTCCGGGAGAGCCTATCTGCTCAAGCTGGATGAAGCGCCCGGCGTGGAAGGCACGCGCCAGTGCGCTTTGCGACATGCGCACGCTGACAATATAGCGGGGAAGATTCGCGACAAACTCGGCGGAAGATTGCCGCCAGTAGCGGGCGAGATCGAAATCGGACGGGCGCGCGCATGGCTCATCGAGAATGCTGGCCTGCTGAATGCGCGAGACGCGATAAGTGCGCGCCTGACCATCCACGGCAGCCACCAGGTACCACGTTCTGCCTTTGGCTACCAGGCCCAGCGGGTCCAGCACACGTTCAACTGTGTTTTCTCCGCGCTGATAGGTTACGGCTACTTTTCGCTCCTGCCAGATCGCTTCCTGGAGGAGCGGAAGAAACGCGAGTTGCTCTTCTCCCGGTCGCTGCCAGCCCGCCACATCGACATAGATACGCTGGCGCGCATACTCGGCGCTTTGGCGGTACATCGAGGGCAGCACTGCCAGCAGCTTGATCAGCGCGGCCTCCGAAGCCTGACGCAATCCCAGATCGTTTAGCAAATGCACCGGCCGGCCCAGAAAAAGCGCCTGAATCTCCGGGGAGCTCAGGCCGGTCAGGTTCGTGCGAAAAGTCTCGGCCAGCACCAGCCCGCCGCCAGTTCCACGTTCAGCCGTGACGGGAATACCGGCAACACTCAACGCCTCCATATCGCGATAAATCGTGCGCTCCGAGACCTCTAATCGCCTTGCCAGCTCGCGCGCTGTAATCCGCCGGTGGACTTGTAAAAGCAGCAAAATAGATAACAGACGGTCCGCTCGCATCTATCTGTCCTTATTCTCTGGCTATTTTCAGGGATCTTCGCCTTTACTCTACCACAAAAATATGACAGGGCCTGTCATATTAGATTCATAAAGTCTTGCCTGAGAGAAGCAACCGACAAAGCTTTTTGAGCATTACTAGCTCATCCCTACCACCTTGAGCAAGTGTCCCAGGCCAGGCCGCTGCCCATA
>Ga0209061_1004522_pt1 | contig 13274 bp, 8 predicted proteins | sample Coa_R1_10_FD_187157 | JGI IMG/M metagenome (GOLD analysis project Ga0209061, IMG submission 187157) | Surface soil microbial communities from Centralia Pennsylvania, which are recovering from an underground coalmine fire - Coalmine... | ecosystem: Environmental > Terrestrial > Soil > Unclassified...
GCGCATGCATGGAAGGCGGGCAGCACTACCTCAAGAGCCCACAGGAGATGGCCGCGCTGTTCCGCGAGCTACCCGAGGCGCTGGCTAACACTGTCGCTATCGCCGAGCGCTGCCATCTGGAGCTGCGCTTCGACCGGCTCGACTTTCCGAAGCTCAAGTTCATCCCGGAGAACGAGCACCCGCACGCCTACCTCTCCCGGATCTGCCGCCAGCGCCTGCGCGAGCTGTACGGCCCCGATCGCCGTGACGCCGAGGAGCGGCTAGAGTACGAGCTGAGCGTCATCGAGAAGACCGGCTTCTCCACCTACATGCTGTTCGTGTGGGATTTCGTGCGTTACGCGCGCGAACGCGGCATCCCCTGTGGGCCACGGGGCTCGGCGGCGGGCAGCATCGTGCTGTACTGCCTGGGGATCAGCACCATCGACCCGTTGGAGTACGGGCTCACCTTCGAGCGCTTCCTGAACCCCGAGCGCATCCAGATGCCCGATATCGACATGGACTTCGCCGACAACCGCCGCGACGAGGTGATCAACTACGTCGTGGAGACGTACGGCCGTGACCACGTGGCGCAGATCGCCACCTTCGGGCGCCTCCTGGCGCGCGCGGCCATCCGCGATGTCGGGCGCGCGCTCGGCTACCCGCTGGCCGAGGTCGATCGCGTGGCCAAGCTGATCCCCGCCCTACCGCTCGGGATCACCATCGAGCGGGCGCTGCAAGACAATGCCGAGCTGCGCCGGCTCTACGATACCGAGCCTCGCCTGCGCCGCCTGATCGACACCGCGCGCTCGGTCGAGGGCACCATCCGCCACGCCTCGACCCACGCAGCCGGGGTGGTGGTGTCGGGCGAGCCGCTGGTGCTCAACACGCCGCTCCAGAAGGTGGCCAAGGGCGACTTCCTGATGACCCAGTACGACCAGAAGTCGCTGGAGAAGATCGGCCTGCTCAAGGTCGACTTCCTGGGGCTGGCCAACCTGACCATTCTGGAGAGCGCCGTCCGCTTCATCAAAGAGAGCCGCGGCATCGACATCGACCTCAACCGCTTGCCCGAGGACGACCCGCGCACCTTTCACATGCTCAGCGAGGGCGACACCACCGGCGTGTTCCAGCTCGAGTCGCAGGCCATGCGCCGCTATATCCGCGAGCTGAAGCCGACCAACGTGCGCCATCTGGCGGCGATGGTGGCCCTGTATCGCCCCGGCCCGATGGCCCATATCCCCACTTTCATCGCGGGCAAGGAGGGGCGCATCCAGCCCCAGTACCTGCACCCGGCGCTGGAGCCGATCCTGCGCGAGACCTACGGGGTCATCGTCTACCAGGACCAGGTGCTCCAGATCGTGCGCGCCATCGCGGGGTTCAGTCTCGGCCAGGCCGACATCCTGCGCCGCGCCATGGGCAAGAAGATCCCCGAGGAGATGCGCCAGCAGCGCGAGCACTTCCTGGCCGGCGCGCGGGCCAACGGGGTCGACGAGCGGGTGGCCAACCAGATCTGGGAGTACATCGAGCCGTTCGCCGGCTACGCGTTCAACAAGTGCCTGGCCGGCGACACCGAGCTGGTGGATCTGCAGGGCCGCCGCCACCGCGTGGACCGCGTGCCCCCCGGCACGTGGCTGCTGAGCGTGGACGAGCACGGGCGCCTGATGCCCAACCGCGTGGTCGAGGCGTTCCCCACCGGCACCAAGCCTACCGTGCGGCTGACCACCGCTGGCGGACGGCAGGTGGTGTGCACGCTGGACCACAAGTTCTACACGCCGCAGGGCTTCCGCCCGCTGCGCGAGATCGGCGTCGGGGGCACGCTGCTGGTCGGCACCGACGCCCCTGGCCGTGCCCCCACGTATCGGGGAAGGGGAGGACGAAGGGCCGCGGCGTGGCCGTCGGCGCTGCCGCCTGTGGCGGGCGGCGCGCTGGAGATCGCGGCCCCAGCGGCGTATCGCCCGCCCACGCGGCTAGTCGCCGACACGATCGCCGCGATCGAGCCGCTCGGCGAGCAGCCGACCTACAACCTGACCATGGCTGCGCCTTACCATAACTACCTCCTGGCCAACGGGCTCGTCTCGGCCAACTCGCACGCCGTGTGCTACGCCTACGTGGCCTACCAAACGGCCTACCTCAAGGCCAACTACCCGGTGGAGTACATGGCCGCTGTGCTCTCCTGCCAGGGCGACGACACCGATAAAGTCGTGGCCGCGATTGGCGAGTGCCGCCGGCTGGGCATCGAGGTGCTGCCGCCCGATGTACAGCGCAGCCAGAAGCACTTCACCGTCGAGCAGGTCGAGGGCCGCGACGCCGCCGGCGAGCCCCGCCGCGCCATCCGCTTCGGGCTGGGCGCCATCAAGAACGTCGGCGAGGGCGCGGTCGACGCCATCCTGGCCGAGCGCGCGCGCGGCGGGCCGTTCCGCTCGCTCGATGACTTCTGCCGCCGCGTCGACCTACGCGCGCTCAACAAGCGCGTCATCGAGAGTCTCATCAAGGCGGGGGCGCTAGACGCTTTCGGCCCGCGCGAGCGCCTGCTGGCCGCGCTGGACAGCTGCCTGGCCAGCGCGCAGGCCGCGCAGCGCGCCGAGGCGCGGGGCCAAGCCTCGCTCTTCGCGCTGCTGGGGGAGAACGCCGACAGCCCCGAGGCGGCGGGCACGACCACGCCGCTGCCGCCCGTGCCGACGGTCAGCCCGCGCGAGCGCCTCGCCTGGGAGAAAGAGTCCCTGGGGGTCTATCTATCCGACCACCCGTTCCAGGATGCCGCCCGCTGGCTGCGCGGCCGCGTGACGGCCACCACCGCCAGCCTGAGCGAGGAGACCGGCAACGAAAAGGTCACCCTCGCCGGCGTGCTCAGCGGCGTGCGGCGCATCCTCACCAAGAAGCGCGAGACGATGGTCGTCGCGCAGCTCGAGGACCTGCACGGCTCGATCGAGGTGATCGTCTTCCCGCGTACACTGGAGCGCACCGCCGAGCTGTGGCGCGACGATGCGATCGTCATCGTAGAAGGGCGCCTCGATAGCGGCCGCGACGAGCGCCCCGGCCGCCAGCTGATCTGCGAGGCGGCGGAGGAGTGGACGCCGCCCCCGCCTGGCAGCGAGCCCCCGCCCGTGGAGCCCGACCCGCCTGCCACGGCCGTGTCCGCGCCGCCCGCCTGGGCCCGTGCCACCGAGGCCAGTGCTGCTGCCGCCGGCGCGGCGCCCACCGGGACCGAGCTCAGCCCCGCGCCAGCGCGGCACCTGCGCCTGCGCTTCGTGCGCGAGGGCGACGACGATACCGACTACAGCCGCCTACGCTCGCTGCACGCGCTGCTCAGCCGGCAGCCCGGCCCCGATACCTACGAGCTGCTGCTCGTGCATGGCGACGCCGAGTATCGGTTGCTGGTGCCCGAAGCGCGCGTGGCCTGCACACCCACCGTCGAGCGGGCCTTGCGCCAGCTGCTCGGCCCTGCCAACGTGCAGGTCGTGTAACCCGTTCCCGGATGGTCTAGCGGCGGCCCCGGCCCGCCCAGCCCCGATAGCGTGGGCGCGGGCCATGGCGGCTTGCTAGACTGAGGCGGGAGGCCTGGCGCGCACCCCTGGGGCTGGGCGCGCCGCTTGAAGGCCAACGAGAGTGATGGAGATCACGGGCCTGTCGCTACTGAGCGCGGGCGTCGCTTTCGGGGCGGGGATCCTCTCCTTCCTGTCGCCCTGCGTGCTGCCACTGGTGCCCGCCTACCTGGGCCATCTCGTCGGTGCCTCGCTCAGCCCGGGCGCTCCCACCGTGCGCCGCGGCACCACGCTCAGCCACGCGCTGGCGTTCGTGCTAGGCTTTACCACCGTCTTCGTGTTGCTGTGGACCATTGTCCGCCTGATCGACCTGTTCCTGTTCCCGGGGTTCGTCCAGCTGCTGCGCCAGATCGGCGGGGTGGTGCTGGTCGTCATGGGCCTGCATGTGGCCGGCCTGCTGCGCATCCCGCTGCTGTACCGGCAGAAGCGCTTCGAGCTGCAGCGCCGGGGGGCTCCCTCACTACCGCTGTCGTTCGCGGTCGGCGTGGTATTCGCCGCGGGCTGGACGCCCTGCATCGGGCCCATCCTCTCGGGCATCATCGGCCTGGCCACCTTCACCGATACCATGGCCCAGGGCGCGGTGCTGCTCACCGCCTACTCGCTGGGCCTCGGCGTGCCGTTCCTGCTCACGGCCGCCGCGCTCGGCTCGGCCACCCTGCTGTGGAAGCGGCTCAGCCGCTACTTCGGGCTAGTCGAGCTGCTCAGTGGCCTGTTCCTGGTCGGGGTGGGCGTACTGATGCTCACCGGCCTGTTCCTGCGGCTGCCGCAGTACTTCAATTGGGGCTTCGTGTTCTAGCCCCGGCGAGGCGGGACATGCAGCGAGCACGACCGATCGACACATTCTTGCCGCGCGGCGCGCCGGCCGTGCTGGCCCTGGGAGGGATCATCCTGCTGGGGGCGGCCGTCAACTGCGCCCCGGCCGCGCCAGTGGCCCGCCTGGGCGGGCCCGCGCCAGCGTTCGCCTTGCCGGGCCTCGATGGGCGTACCGTGCGCCTGGCGGACTTCCAGGGCCGGCCGGTGGTGATCAACTTCTGGGCCACCTGGTGTGTGCCCTGTCGCGAGGAGATGCCCCTGCTGCAGGAGGCGTACGAGCGCTACCGCGAGCGCGGCCTGGTGGTGATCGCCGTGGACATCGAGGAGCCCGAGGCGGTGATGCGTCGCTGGGTCGAGCAGGGCGGGTTCACGCTCACCTTCGTGCGCGACCCCGATGGCAGCGAGGTCAAACGCTATAACGTGACCAGCGCGCCGACCACGTATTTCGTCGGCCCCGATGGCGTGATTCGCGATCTGAAGCTGGGGGCGCTCTCGCGGGCGGAGCTGGACAGCAAGCTCGCCGCCCTGTTCGCCGCCAGCTCGTAGCGAGAAGGGAGCGGTCCTATGCTGCGCGCCGCCCTACTTCCCGGCCTCGCCCTCGCCGCCCTGCTGCTCGTGGCCTGTCAGAGCGCGCTCGCGCCCACGGGCCCCGCGGCGGCCGCCAGTACCCCTGCGGCCGAGCCACGCGTGCTGCACGTGGGCGACCGCGCCCCGGACTTCACGCTGCAGGACCAGAACCGCCAAGAGGTATCGCTCAGCCAGTTCCGCGGCCGCCCTGTCCAGATCGCTTTCTACGTTTGGGCCTTCAGCCCGGGCTGAACGCAGGAGCTGACCAACTACGCCGACCGTGAGTCGGCCTACGGCGAGCTGAATACCCAGGTCCTCGGCGTGATCCAGGAGAACCCCTTCGTCGCCAAGGCGTTCGCCGAACGGATCGGTACCACGCTACCCGTGCTGTCCGACTGGAAGCACGAGGTGGCGCGCGCCTACGGCGTGTGGGACGAGCAGCGCTACCTGGTCCGCCGTACCACCTTCACCCTCGACAGCGAGGGGATCATCCGCGCGATCCATCAAGACCGCGAGGCGCTGGATGTCGAGGCCGCGCTCGATGCCTGCCGCGTCCTGCAGCGCGTGGAGAGCACCGCGGGCCCCTAGCCCCGGTCGCCTCGCGGCGTGCCGGATCGCCGCGTGCTGCTAGCCGTCGCGCCGCTCGTCCTCTACCTGGCGGGTGGCGCGCTCGATCTTACCCTTGCTGGCCCCTGTGCCACCGCGCGGGCGCCGACCGTACTGCTACGGCGGCTCCTGCTCGGCCTGTTGGCTGCCGCCTGGCTCGGCGTGACACTCGCCCAGCTCGGTCGCTTCTCGGCCCCCGTGCTGCTCGCGGTCCTGCTGGCGGTCGCCCTGGGCCTGCTGAGCTGGCAGCTCATGCGCCAGCGCTCGCTGGCCCGCCTGGCCGCTCTGGGCGGCTGGGGCCCGGCCGGCGAACGCCTCGCGCTGGCGGCGCTGCTCGGCGTGGCCACGCTGCTGTTCGCCCATCCAGGGGAGGACGTTCTCGGCGCCCGCGACCCGGGCATCTACTTCGCCACGGGCATCGCTATCGCGCGCACGGGGGGCGTGGTCCACCACGACCCCACGCTCGCCGCGCTGGGCGCCGCCCTCGGCGATGTCAGTCGCAACTACTGGCTGTTCCAGAGCGTGCACGGCTGGCCGCTGCGCTTCCCCGGCCAGCTGTTCGTGCGGGACCTGGCTGCTGGCACAGTCGAACCCGGCTTCTTCCCCTGGTACCCGACGCTGGTCGCCCTCGCCGTCGGGCTGGGCGGCCTGGAGGCTGGCCTCTGGGTGAACCCACTACTGGCCACCCTGGCCGTGGTGCTGGTGTACCTGACCGCGCGGCGGCTCGTGGGGCCCCTCGCGGCCTGGTTGGCAGCGGTCTGGCTCGTGCTGAACCTCGGCCAGGTGTGGTTCGCGCGCTACACCATGGCCGAGCCGGCCGCCCAGCTGCTCCTCTGGAGCGGGCTATTTGCTGCCAGCATGGCCCGCGAGCGATCGGTGCCGGCCTGGGGCGTGCTCGCCGGCCTGGCGTGGGGCGGCTTGCTGCTCGCTCGCGCTGATAGCGTCCTGCTGCTGCCGGTGTTGCTTGGCTACCTCGCCTGGGCGGCGCGGACCGCCGCGCGGCGCCCGTTCGCCCTGCCCGCGCTGGGCCTGCTACTGCTCGGCGGCGCGCAGGCGATCTGGCACGCGGCGGCGCTCGCCCCGGCGTACAGTACCATGACGTTCAGCCGCGCCACGCTGACGGTGGCCGCCGGCGGCGTGATAGGCGTCCTGCTGCTGGCCGCTGCGGTGTGGACCGGAGCGGTGTACGCGCGGCAGCCGACAGTCCGGCGGTGGCTGCCCGTAGCCTTGGTGGTCGCGCTGGTGTTGGGGGCCCTGTTCGCCTATCTGGTGCGGCCGGCGCTGCCGGCTCCCGCGCTGAGCGGCGAGGCCGCCGAGCTGGAGCGCGCGGCACGCGAGAGCCTGGTGCGGCTCGGGTGGTATGTGACGCCGCTCGGCCTCCTGCTGGCACTGGTCGGCGCGGGCACGCTCGCGGTGAGCGGCTCTTGGCGGCCCGGCGCCCTGCTGCTCGCCCTACTCGCGCTGTCGCTGGCGTTCTACCTGCCTAACCCGCTCGTCTCCGCCGACCACCCATGGGCGGTGCGGCGCTACCTCCCGGTGGTGCTCCCGGGGCTGCTGGTGCTCGCCGCCCACGGCGCTGCTAGTGTGGGGCATTGGGCCTGGCGCGGCCCGTGCTCGTGGTGGCGCCCGCGCGGCACGCTCCGCTGGCCAGGCGCTGGCCGTGGGGCTGGGCCGCTGCTGCTCACCATCGCCCTGGGAGTGGCGGTGGGCTTGGGCGAGTGGCAAGCGACCGCGGCGATCGCGGGCTACCGCGAGCACGCCGGCGCGCTGGCCCAGGTGCGCGCGCTGGCCGGGCGAGTGCCGCCCGACGCTATCGTGCTGTTCCCCTGGACGCCGGCCGGGCTGCGCCTCGCTCTGCCGCTGCACTACGTCGGCGAGCGCGGGAGTGTCGTCCTGCCCACCCAGGAGCTGGAGCCGGGCGTGGTGGCGGTAGTGCGGCGCTGGCTGGCGGAGGGGCGCACCGTGTACTGGGTCGTGCCGCAGGGCACCCGCTTTCCCACGCCGCCCGGGCTCCGATTGCGGCCCGCCGGCCAGTTCGTGTTCGCCGTCCCACAGCTCGAACGCCCCGTGGACCGGCTGCCGCAGACGGCGCAGCCAGTGGAGTTCGCGCTCCAGCTCTATCGCTTGCAGCCCGATCCGTGACGCCCGGCTAGGCGGCGAAGGCCGGCCGCAGGTAGCTCATCAGCCGGAACGGGTCGCTGGCCACCACGCTGCTAGCGTACAGCTCCATGGCGCCGAAGTCGGCCGTCTTGTTCTGCAGGGGCCCGCGGTCGACCAACCGGGCGATGACGGGAAAGCCGCTCCAATCCTCGGGCGCCGGGGCCAGCGGCGGCACGTAGAGTACCACGTTGAAGCTGTGCACCCCGAGTTGGTGCACGTAGCAGTCGAGCACGCGGTACAGGCCGTCAGCGAGCAGGTCGTCGACCGCGTCGCTGATCAGCCACACCTCCTTCTCCTTGATCGGGGTCAGCGAGGCCAGGAGCCGCACGCCGCGCGCTTCCACCCCCAGCCCGACCGCCGTGTGGGCGGCGAACAGATCCTCGAAGAAGTTGCTACCGTACTGCTCGCGGTACTGCAGGGCCGCGCGACGCAGATGCTCGACCTTGGCGTAGTGGAGGCCACGCGTGCAGGCGATCTGCGCGTGGCCGTGCAGGATCGATGCGCCGCTCTTCCACAAGCAGTTCCACATAAAGAAGTAGTAGCGCGCCTCCGGGTCGGCCTCCAGCGCCTTGTAGCCCCAGCGCAGCCCGACCGCGAGGTAGTCGGCGATCTGCTCGCGGGTGAACGTCAGCGGGTTGTGCTCGTGGTAGATCACCACGCCATGGTAGGCGTCGTACTTGGCGATGTTGCTGCTAGTCAGCGCGTAGCGCCCGCGCACGCGCCCGAACAGATCCTCCGGCGTCCCCTCCTCGGGCCGGCAGAACGGATCGCCCCGGCTACTGTTGATGATCTCCTCCAGCGCCTCCGGCGGGGCCATCTCCATGGGGCGTGCGGCGCGCAGGGCGTTGAACAGAGTGCCCTCGAGGGTGACCAGGTTGGTGGTCTTGACGATCTTCTGCTGCTCGACCACCGCGACCGAGCCGAAGAAGTTCTCGATCCAGCGGTGCATCGACTCCGGCGCCACCAACACACCGACCGCCTCGGTGACGTGGAACAGGCGCTCGAACCGCATCCGCTCGGCAGCGGGCAGCCGCCCGAGCTCGCGCACGAGCTCGGTGATCGCCGTGGGGTAGGTGCGTTCGCCAGGTTGTTGCACGGTCATCATGGCCTAACGGACCCCCTCGTCCGTGTCTAGCGAGCTGTGCGGATGCCCGGCCGCAGGTCGGCGGCCGAGCCGGAACACGGACGAGCCGGTCGGGCGCCCCTGTCCCAGAATAATAAACGGACGAGCGGCGAAAAAGTGACAATCGCCCCGTACCGACCAGCTACCGCGTTGTATGCCCTGTCGCGGCTGTCCATGGGCTGGCGGGGCGTGTTCGCCGCGCGCCCCGGCGGGGAACAGGTCCAAGGGCACCGCCTCCCAGCGGCGCGCGGCCCAGGCGGCGCCCGCCCCGCTTTAGCGGCCGGCCAGCAGGGCGAGGCCGTCGCGCGCGCCCTGCAAGTTGGGGCTCAGCTCGAGCGCCTTGGTGAACTGCTCGCGCGCGGCGGCGAAGTCCTTGGCATGGAAGTAGATCCAGCCCAGCGCGTGGCGGTACGACGCTAGCCGCGCCGGGTTGCGCTCGAGTTCGACCGCCTTCTCCAGCAGGGGCTGGGCGCGCGGGTAATCGCGCCGCTGGTAGTAGATCACGCCGAGCTGGCCATAGCCGGTGGAGTACGTCGGGTCGATCTCGATCGCCTGCTGGAAGCGCTCGATAGCGGCGCGGTAGTCCTCCTGGTCGAAGTACACCATGCCGAGCCCCCCGATCGGGCGGGCATTGGTCGGCTCGATCTGGGCCGCGTGGAGGAATACCGCCTCGGCATCGGCGTACTGCTTGAGCACGCGCAGCACGTGGCCGAGCGCGACGTGCAGGTGCGTCCAGTACGGCCGCAGGTCGATCCCGCGCGCGTACTCCTCGGCCGCCGCAGCGTACTGCTGCTGCGTCTCCAGCACGTAGCCGCTGACCCGCACCACCTCAGGGTCGTCGGCGTCGAGAGCCAGCGCGCGGTCGATCGCTGCCTGCGCCTCGGCCAGCCGGTACTGGTCGGCGTACGCCTCGGCCAGGTAGGCGTGCGCGCGCGGATTCGCGGCATCGTACTCCACGGCGCGCTGCGCCTCGTGCAGCGCCCGCTCCGTATCGCTGGTCCAATTGGCCACCAGCGCACGGGCCGCCCGGGCCTCGCTGCTGCGCGGGGCCAGAGTGACGGCACGGTCGGCCAGGTCGCGCGCCTCGTCGTAGTGGTACCAGAACACCAGCGCCTCGACCCCGTGGATATAGGCGGGCAGCAGGTCCGGCTGCAACGCGCGCGCCTCGGCGAACGCCCGCGCCGCCGGCTCCCACTGGCCGTCGTCGAGCAGGGCCAGCCCGGCGCTCAGCCACTCCTGGGCCGTGCGCGGGCCGGTGGGCGTGGGCGGCTCCGCTAGCTCGGCCGCCGGCGCGTCGCGGCGCCCCAGCCCCACGACCCCGGCTGCGGCCAGCACCGCGATCGCTACTAACACGACGCCCCAGTACCAGCCGAGCCGCCCCGCGCGCATCACCACCACGCCTCCACTGTCGCCACCGCCATACGGCACCGCCGCGCGGCTCGAAACGTCTCGATCCCGTATCGCTTCGAACACACGGCAGCCGTGCCAGCTGTAGGATCGGCCCCAATCTACGCGCGAGACAGTGTTCCGTCAATTGCAAAATCGTCACAGAGACGTCACAACCCGACGGAAAGCGGGCACAAACCGGCTCCCCGCTCATCTAGTGGGTCACAATCGCGTCACAATTATGCGCTGGCTAGCGTGTTGGGGCCGAGATCTGGGAGGTAGGTCCGCGTCCGGCGGCTAGCGGCGCGGGGCTGGAACGGCGAGGGCGCTGGCCGTGGCGTAGCCCACCAATTCGACGTAGCCCAAGCCGGCGATTGGCGCTGCCGCCTGCTGGCCCGCGATCTCCACCTGGCCCTCCCAATAGGCGATGCCGGTCGTGGACAGCGATTGCAGCTCCTGATCACGCAGGGTGGGGTTCAGCGTGAGGTCCAGCGCGTAGGGCGCTACCGTCACATGCCACCCAGAGGGGTACGTGGCGCCCGTGTGCGGGCTGGTCCAGCTGCCCAGCGGCTCGACTGTCACGTCCGCGAGCGGGAGGTCGGTGGTGGTGCCGTCGGCGGCGATGTGCGTGGCGAAGGAGAAGCCAGGGGTGCCGTCGGGCAGCCGCGTGTAGATCAGCATCAGCTCCGTCTGGTCGTCGAGCTGGATGCTGAACCAGTCCCAGCCGCCCAGTACCAGGAAGTCGCCCCACTGGTGGTCCATCCAGGCTTGTCCCTGCACTGGCAGCGACTCCCCGCCCACGTGCAGCGTCCCCTCCACCGCCAGGCGAGTCCGCGAGTAGTAGTACGAGTCGCCCGCTGGCCCAAAGGAGAACCAACCGATGCCGGCGTGCAGCGCGGGCGGCTTGGTCGCTACCAGGCGCAGGTCGAGGCCGTACTCGTCGCCCAGGGCGCGGATGTGGTCCTGGCCGAGCGCGCCCTGCAGCTGCCAGCCGCTCACGTCCAGCGCGAGGGCATCCTGCCGGCCGATCTGCGAGCCGATGCTCGTGCGCTCGGCGTGCCAGAAGCGCCCATGGGCGGGGTCGGTCACCGCTAGGTGGGCCACGTAGCCGACGGGCAGCGTGCCGCGCACCGCCTGGAAGATCACGAACTCGAAGCCATAGCGTGTGCCGTCGGCGGCGAACAGATGGCCGGTGTAGTACCACCACTCGGTCAGGTTGTCGTGGGGCGCCTCATCGCGCGGGAACTCGATGGGGCGGTATGGCGCACGCGGCGGATCGGGGGCGTGCTCGGCCACCGGCCGTGCGGGCGGTGGCGCGCAGGCGGCTAGCGCTAGCGCGATGCCGCCAACGAGGCCCAGCAAGCGTCTCATGGCCCCGACTCCCCGCCGCGGAGCGACTCGACCGGCTGCGGGTAGCGGCCACGCCCACCGAGCAAGCTGGGCGCCCACCAGTTCCAGGCTCCTAGCAGACGCATCGTCGCCGGCACGAGCAGGGCGCGCACCACCGTGGCGTCCAGGAACACCGCCAGCGCCACGCCCAGCCCGAGCGCCTTGATCAGCACGATCTCCGCGGCCACGAATGACAGGCTCACCACCACAATGATCAGCGCCGCGCTGGTGATGATCGCGCCGCTGCGCTCTAACCCCTCGGCCACCGCCCGCGTATTGTCGTCCAGTGCGTCGTAGGCCTCTTTCACCCGCGTGAGCAGGAACACCTCGTAGTCCATGCTCACCCCGAACAGCAGGCAGAACATCACGATCGGCAGCGAGGCCTCCACGAAACCGAGCGGGGTGAAGCCTAGCAGCCAGGCTAGGTGGCCCTCCTGAAACACCCACACCAGCGCGCCGTAGCTGGCCAGGATGCTCAGCGTGTTCATGGCGATGGCCTTCAGCGGCAGCACCACCGAGCGGAACAGCAGGAACAGCACCACGTAGGTCGTGAGCACGATCAGCGCCACGGCCCGGGGGAACTCGCTGTACAGCCGCGTGACGACATCGAGCACCTCCGCCGCGCCGCCGTCCACCAGCACCTCCAACCCGTAGGCGGGGCCGAGCGCACGAATGTACCGCACCACCTCCTGGGCCTCGGCGGCGATGGGCGACGCGATGCTGTACACCTGCAGCAGCGTGGTATTGCCGCGCGCCAGGCGGGCCACGGTCTGGTTCACGTAGGCATCGCCCAGCCCGCCCGGCTGGTTGTACATCAGCTTGTACATGTCGCGCGTCAGGCGCGGGTCAAGATCGACCAGGCTCTCCACGCGTGCCACGCGGGGGTCGCGGGCGATGGCGCGCGAGAAATCGTACAGCCGGTCGATATTCTGCGGCGCCAGCACGTTGCCGTCCGTGCGCGCCACCACCAGGATGGGATCCAACTGCGCCTGGCTGAAGTGCGCGCGCAGCAGCTCGTACCCCTGCCGCGAGGGCGCCTGGGCGGGTAGGATCGACGCGTCGGGCGAGCTGAACCGCACGTGCAGGAACGGCGAGCCCAGCAGCAGCAACAGCAGCAGCGTGGGCACGAACACCCGCAGCGGGTGGGCCATCACCGCCCTGGCCAACCGCCTCCAGAAGCCGCCACGCCTCCGCGGCGGCGGCAGCACTCGCACGGGCAGCGCATCGAGGCGGGGGCCGAGCACGCCGAGCAGCGCCGGCAGCAGCGTCAGCGCTGCTAGCACCGAGATCCCCACCACCAGCGCGCCGCCGACGCCCAGCGAGCGCAGGAACATGAAGTCGAACATCACCAGGGCGAGCAGCCCTACCAGCACGGTCAGGCCGGAGAACACCACCGCGCGCCCGGCGGTGGCCACCGTCACCGCCACCGCCTCGCCCACCGACCGCGCGCGCAGTTCCTCGCGGAAACGGCTGACCACGAACAGCGAGTAATCGATCCCCAGCCCTAGTCCCAGCAGCGTGGCCATGTTCAGCACGAAGATCGAGAGGTCGGTGAACCGTGCCAGCCCGAACAGCGTGGCGAGAGCCACCACCACGCTCGTACCGCCTAGCGCCACCGGCACCGCCGCCGCCACCGCGGAGCGGAACACTACCAGCAGCGCCACCAGAGCGAAGGGGAAGCTGATCAGCTCCGCGCGGCGCAGGTCGCGCTC